>Ga0315278_10000183_pt1 | contig 56382 bp, 50 predicted proteins | sample YL17G06_0_MG_FD_203880 | JGI IMG/M metagenome (GOLD analysis project Ga0315278, IMG submission 203880) | Sediment microbial communities from Yellowstone Lake, YNP, Wyoming, USA - YL17G06_0 | ecosystem: Environmental > Aquatic > Freshwater > Lake > Sediment | place: USA: Wyoming | collected... | reverse complement strand
AATTCTAATTTTGTTACGCCCTTTCAGGGCTAATTTTCTTGAGGGTGTTCTCTGCCCCCGGCTGGCGCCGGGGGTTATTCATATTTAGACACTTCGTGGCTTGAAAACAAAATTTAAAAGCCAGATTCTTTAGCTACATTTACAAGTATCTATTAATCTGTGAGTTGTAAAATGTTGTCATTAGTAGCAATAGCGAGGAATCTCCATCTCCCATAACAAAAACTCTCCTTCGTATCATTCCGGGAGTTAGCGAGGAATCTCCCACGATTTTCTTAATAGATACCGGGCATAAGCTTCTTTGTAGATTTCATATAAGTAATATATTCTTCACCGAATTCCATAAGCATTAGTCTCTCCTCAACAAAGATCCTGTAACTGATTGCAAAGAATACCGGCAGAGTAATTACCAGAAATGATAAAATGCTATTCATAGAAATAGAAAGTCCGGAAAATATCAAGAATAGTCCCAGGTAGCTAGGATGTCTTATAACTCTGTATAATCCGTCAATTTTAAGCTGATGATTCTGATTAATAGCCACATCAACCGTAAATCCTTTTTTTAGCTGAATTATTGCCGTCCAACGGATAATTAGACCAACCATATATATAAGTAGCCCGAACGAGGTAATAAAGTAATTAATGGAACTTTGCTTCCAAAAATTGGCAAGAAAGAAACCAGCCGTCATACTTATTGTGAAAATAACATAAAGAGTTATTGTTGAACCACTATCCTTTTTTATTTTCACTGTTTTTTTCTTCGACCGTTTAGTAACTGCGAGTACCATTTCTGATAGCCCGAAAAGGTATGCTAAACATATTATCAAAATCCACATAAGTTTCTGTTTTTAAATATTTTATACTAATTTACATCAATGGAGTTCGTCTGTTTTTACTTTATAAGTTCCACTCTAACAGCCCATCCGTATGAAGTTGGGGTTGAAATTATGATATCCATAACTTTGCTGTTAATTGGATCCAAAACTGTTTTTGACTTGGCTCTGTCAATTAAGATACAGAAATCCGGTCTCTTATCAAAATCATAATCAATGGTATCAACTATTTCATCCGGAATATTTCCACGCCAGTCTATCTGAACGAAACCTCTGTTTCTTTCCCTGAACAGACCATCGAAAACCGGTTTTCTGATATCAAGAGTACAACTCGCCGAAATCAATTCCTTAGTAACCTCACCACCTGTATAATTGGGATTTATTTTCATAAAGGAAAGTTTAGCTGCTGAAGCAGAAAAGCTGTTCAAACCAGGGAATAATATAGTTATCAGAATCAGACATATAAAAGCCCAGGTGATGCCTGCTATTATTTTGATTTTTTTCATTTTTATAATATTTAAAAGACTAAGTTAAAAAAACTCTGTAAACTGTTTATTATTGAACCTGAGGAAAAGACCGCTATAAAGAGGAATGAGACAAACAGAAAGAGATTTCTTGAAAAATTCTTCATAGTGCCGGCCGGGACCCCTTTTATTCCAAAATGTATCGCATTTTTTGAACAGGCATCAACGCATTTTCCACATTTACAGCAAAATACCGACACCTTGCCCTCTTTAATTCCTTCAGCACTAAGAGCAAATAAAGGACATACCTCAACACATTTGAAACACTCAGTGCATGCTTTCTTCTCAACCTTAATTGTAAAGGGGGTAACTTTGTTTGAAACTGTGTTAACGGCTCCAAGTGGACATAGAAAACTGCATTGTGTTCTTTTCCTGGTCATTACGGGCAGAACAACAACCATACCTACAAAGAGGGAGACAAATATCCCGGCTTTGGTGGCAGATTCGACTGATGTAACCTGCTCAAATTCAGTAACTGCCTTGAAGGGACAAATCCAATCACAATAAGTGGGTATCAGTGTCAAGGCTGCGGTTAAAGAAACCATTATAAGTACTGCAAATGGCATCCATTTCCATATCTCGCTTATCTTTTTAATTGTCGGCTTTTTTCTGATTCTGGAAAAACCATCATCCCATCCACCGTAGAAGCACCCCCAGCTGCAGAAACCTTTTCCCAGTACCAGTGTAGCAACAAGCCAAAGGACAACCATTGATGCGATATTTGCAAAACCACCAATAATTGAACCGGGGAAAATAATTGATTCCGTAAATACAGCCGGAAGGATCATCATAGGGATTACCAGATGGCAGAAAGGAATTTTACACTCAAGGATGTCGGCCTGCGAAAAAGACATAACGTTTCTCATTGCCATCATCTTGCTAATAAGGGTAAACGAGAGAGACAATGCGAAAATAATAAACAGAATTGCCCTGAACTTGTCTGTTTTCCCCGTATAATGCATAAGGAAATACAGAATATTCACAAATAATAAAGTAACTACCATGGCCAGCGCAGAGGCCGGACTTGTAAAATTCAGACGTCCTCCTGTCATAATCATAAAGGTTATCAGGGACATAGGCAGAGTATAAAGAAGGGATCGTCCGAAAGATTTCTTCATGCCTGCACGGTTTAAAGCGTTATCCATTAATTATTCCTCCGACTAAATTAGTTATACCTTTTATCATAAAAATTATACCTGCAAGTCCTGTGGCTAGAATGCCAATGGTTTTAAGTACCTCCTTTTTCCTTATTTTACCTGCCAGAGGCAATGGCAAAAACCAGATTGAAGACCCAATAAAAAATGCCATAAATGCTAAATAGCTCTGAATAAGAGTCCCCTGTGTAGCCCCTTTTGTCAGAATAATAAACAACGCAGGACAAAATCCAAAACTGTTTACTATTCCAAGAAAAATTGGAACAAGCCTGCGATTATTAATTGCTTTTACAATTTTTACGGGACACTCCTGATTTAGGTTTTTGCTGATGCTGTACCGGACCAGCATTACTGCAAATACAATATATAATATACCAGGAACTACATTTCTAGCAAGCTGATTGTTGAGTAATGCCTGGCCAAAATACCATGCTAATGTTGCAAGGATGAAATAAATTACAAGCCGGGTAAATAAAAAGAGAGAAAGGTCGATAGCAATTCTTTTTACATTCGCTGCCCCGGCCATAAGGTATGGGAACATTACCATTCCGCATGATGCGAGACAGGCTGAACCACTGCTTAATCCAAGAATAAATGAATCTGCCATTAGATCTTTTTCTGGCAAATTTATTATGCCCTGATATTCCCTGCAAGACAAATGTGGCCAACTATCTGCATTTGTGGCGAGAGGATAACTGCTCAGGGTGAAATGCTAAAATGAGGGATAAACGGATAATTCTTCCAATGGAAAAATGAGAAAATGGTCAGCTCTTCTTTGTCCTTTTATTGACCAGATCAGCCTTTGAACGGGAAACAGGAATCTCTGTCCCGGAGGGTAATAGCCTTATTATCATATTTTGGTTATGACCTGTCACCCTGTCTACAAAATCCAGATTTACAATATAGCATTTATGGCACCTCAGAAACCTGCTATTTATCCTGAGTTCTGATTCTGCAGATTTAAGTGTTCCGCGGATTGTTGTTTTGTGCTGGATATCTCCCTTCATTGTAACAATTGTTACATAATTGTCATTTGAGCAGAGATAGGCAATATTCTTGGGATTATACTTTATCTCATTCTTCGGGTTACCTGCCCGTATAATAACTTCACTTTCCCATAATATCTCTTCAGGGGCAATAGCAGCTTTTTCTAAGGCATTTTTGTAAATTCTGTTGAATGTAACAATATAACTTACTGTAACAGGTATACTTCCAACCAGTATGGCAGTCCAGATAGAGTACAAAAGATATTTATAAACAAATATCTGGGAAAAGATTAAACAGATATAAAAGTAGTTTGCAGCACCTATACTTGATGCTATCAGGAAATTCCAGAGGATGCTTTTTCCCAGCGTCCAGTTACCTTTAGTGATAAACGGTTCAAGCAGATACTTAAAAATAAAAAGCATAAATGTTGTTACTACACCAAAGCCCAGTGAAACAAAAACCTGCTGTATTGGCTTTAACTGAGCCATGCCGAATGGCTTAAAAAAAAACAGGAACAGGAATATGAATAAACCAAAAATAAAGATTGAGACAGTCTTATCTCTGGATGTCTCAATTTGCTTAAATGGCTTTTTAAACGGGTTTTCCATCACAAATTATATATACAAATCTAAATAATATTTGAAGAATAATTGAATAATTAAGATCGGATTAGAATGCTCTAAGAGTCAGAAGACAGTTTTTGTGCTATAGCCTCAGCGGCCCTCATTCCGTCAACTGCAGAAGATATGATACCTCCAGCATATCCTGATCCTTCTCCGCATGGGTATAAACCAAATATCCTTATATGATGAAGTTTTACAGGATCTCTTGGAATCCTGACCGGAGAAGAGGTTCGTGACTCTACTCCAAGTACAACAGCTTCATTTGTAAGGTAACCGTTCATCACATGCCCGAACATTCTGAACCCATCCCTGAGGCGTCTGCCTATTGCTTTTGGCAGCCAGTTGTGAAGCGGAGAGGATGTTACCCCCGGGAAATAGGATACCTGGGGCAGAGAAGCAGATGTCTCCCCTGCAACAAAATCAGCCAGGCGTTGTGCAGGAGCTCTTTGTGTATGACCTCCATTCTTCCAGGCTTCACGCTCGAGTTCTTTTTGAAATTCAAGACCGGCCATTACACCAAGACTGCTGTATTTAATAAGGTCTTCCGGCTTTATCTCAACTACTATTCCGGAATTGGCGTAAGGAGAATTCCTTCCTGAAGGCGACATTCCGTTAACAACCACCTCTTGCTGAGCTGTAGCTGAAGGTACTATAAATCCACCCGGACACATACAAAAGGAATAGACTCCTCTCCCTTCGACCTGCTTTGCAAGTTTATATGATGAGGCGGGAAGGAACTCACCTCTCGGACTCCCATGATACTGAATTTTATCAACAAGTTCCTGTGGATGCTCAACCCTCACACCCATGGCAAATGGCTTCATCTCGAGCTCCACGCCACGATTATGGCAAATATCATAAATATCCCTTGCTGAATGTCCTGTTGCAAGAATAACATATGGAGACAGGAATCTTTCATTATCCGATGTTACAACTCCCTGAATTGCATCATCTTCAATTAAAAGATCCGTTACTTTCTTCTCGAGTATGAATTGACCTCCTGCCTCAAGTATCGATTTGCGGATATTAGAGATAATACCCGGCAGTTTATCAGTACCAAGGTGAGGATGAGCCTCATATATTATATTCTCATTAGCTCCATGGAGGCAAAGCAATTCCAGAACTCGTGTGTTATCTCCTCTTTTCTTCGATCGGGTATAGAGCTTCCCATCAGAAAATGTACCGGCACCACCTTCACCAAAGCAATAATTACTATCAGGATCAACAATTTGTTCCCGAGTTATTCTGGCAATATCTTTTTTACGTGATGATACATCACGGCCTCTTTCAAGAACAACTGGACGCAGGCCAAGCTCGATGAGCCTGAGAGCAGCAAAAAGTCCGGCCGGTCCTGCCCCGATAATTATTACTTCACGACTATTTGATACATTTATGGGCAAGAAAGGAGAGATCTTCTGAACGGGAGTTTCACCTCCGAAGATTACCTCAACACTCAGATTAATCCTGATGTTTTTCTTCCTGGCATCAATGGATCTTTTAACAATACGAATAGAAGTTATTTCTGAAACATTTACTCCTGCAAGTGTAGAAGCAATCTTTTTGATTTGGTTTTCATCAGCTGCTGCAGCAGGGTTAAGATTAATCTGAACCTGTTTCACATTTTCTATTCAAAATGAAATGCTAGTATCCAAATCTGCGACTTCATCTTTTCTATGGCATTATAATATTCAGGATGTCCCGGTGCCGGGTCATTAATAAGTACATTAGCAATCCCGTTCGACATCTTCAACTCAATTGAAAGTTTAAAAAATGTAAGGTAAAAATCGAGACCAGCCCCCAGTTCATAGTAAAGATCCGGTCGTTTAAGCCGGATATAGATCGGTTTTCTATCATCAAATTCTTTCTTGCCGGCCAAATCATAACGGTAGTTTAAACCCCCGATAACGTATGGTCTGACATTATTCAATCTGTCGCCCTTAAATTTAAGGAGGAGTGGAAACTCCAGAAATGATGATTCGAGCCTTTGCTGATCGTTATAGAGAACCTGGTCTTTATAATACCTCACAACTCTCTGACCAAAAGAAACACCGGGAAGAAATCTTATATCTAAATATTTGCCCGCTCTCAGGTCGGTGACAATCTGAATGTTGATACCCGGATTGAGAATACTCACCTCGGGATAGAGAGAAGTGGAATCCAAATATGTTTGTGAAGGAGTGATATCGAAATCCATTGTATTCAACCCCAGGCTGAATCCGAAGTGCAGGAGCTTTTCATCATACCATGATTCGTTTTTCGGCCTCTGCTTCTGCCCATATAAGCTATGATGGATCAGCAAGAAAATGAGCGATAATACAATATAAGTGATTCTTCTTTTCAACCCTCTACGAATTTTCTAATTTGGCGATACAAGATAATAAACTGGTTTGAATTCCAATTATTGCGTTGATAATTTGATACCGGTATAAATGCATGCCACTCCACCTGTCAGTTTTATCTGTCGGGTATTGGAGAAACCTGTTTGTGCCAGTAATTTTATGAACTCTTCATTATCCGGAAATTTCATAACAGAATCAGGTAAATACATGTAAGCTGCTTTGTCTTTTGAGAACAGTTTTCCAAAAAATGGCAGAATATTCCTGAAATAGAAATTATAAACCGTTCTGAAGGGGAATCCTGATGGTTTCGAGAATTCAAGCACCATAATCATTCCTTCACCACGGATCACTCGTTTCATCTCAGAAAGACCTTTAAGCGGATCTGAAAAATTCCTTACTCCAAATGCCACCATGGCCACATCAAATATATTATCAGCAAAAGGTATTTTCTCAGAATCGCCTGACATCAATTCTATCTTCCCGGCAAAACCTTTTTTTTCAACTTTCTCCCTGCCAATCTCCAACATTTTCCGGGAGATATCAATACCTGTAATTTTTATTGGATTCAGTCTTATAGCTGCTATTGCCAGATCGCCCGTACCTGTGGCAACATCCAGAATATGAGGATTTTTATACGATTCTGATATTATTCTGATTGCTCTTCTTCTCCAGAAATAGTCAATACCAAATGACAAAAAATGATTAAGAAAGTCATATCTCCATGCTATTGAATCGAACATCGATTCAATAGCGGCTTTCTTGTCTTCTTTGAATTTCTGAGGCTGGTTTTCCATTCTGAAAATAAAACGCAAAGATAGAATTATTAGGTCATACTCAGTCTCTTCAAATTGGAATTTAAATAATCCTCCAGACCCATCCTCTCCTGGGAGAAGAGCCTGCCCCGCAAATCGGGGGGGGCATGAGGCCAATAACCGTAAGTAGTGGGGCCGGGGGATGAGCTAAAAAAAAAGAGAAGGTGTATGGGGTTGAGTTTATGATGATAAGAAAGTGAAGCCAGGCGGATGAGTTCATGATTAATTTATTCCTATTTTTACATGAAATCTAAAATAATCTAAATACAATGAATAAAATCATTATGATAACCGGTGCAACAGCAGGTTTTGGAAAAGCAACAGCTGTGCGTTTCGCTAAAAACGGGTATGATATTATTATTACCGGGAGGAGAAAAGAGAGACTGGATGAGCTTGAAAAAGAACTTCTCTCTTATGGGAAGATAAGGGTCCTGGCTCTTAATTTTGACGTCAGGAAACGTGATGAAGTTGCATCAGTAATCGAGAATCTTCCGGAAGGATGGAAGACTATCGATATACTTGTCAATAATGCAGGACTTGCAGCCGGTCTCAGCCATATCCATACCGGGGACATCGATGACTGGGAAAGAATGATCGATACAAATATAAAAGGGCTGTTATATGTTACCCGGGCGGTTGCTCCGTTGATGGCAGAACGTGGTAAAGGACACATTTTCAACCTGGGTTCAATAGCAGGAAAAGATGCATATGAGAATGGGAACGTTTATTGTGCAACAAAATCTGCAGTGGATTCACTCTCAAGATCAATGCGTATTGATCTGCTGAAGAACAACATAAAAGTAACTCATATTGCTCCGGGAATGGCAGAAACAGAATTTGCAATGGTCCGTTTCAACGGCGATGAGGAAAAAGCTAAAAGCGTATATAAGGGTATTGACGCTCTTACCGCCGATGATATAGCAGATACAATATATTATTGTGCCACACTTCCTGCTCATGTCTGCATAAATGACTTAGTGATTACACCGACTCAGCAGGCAGGGGTGAATCATAATTTCAGGAAGTTGTAGAAAAAGTAACTGGGTAATGGTTACTTACTGGTTAGGAACAGGGAATCAATAAATTATAAACAATATTTACATGTATCAATACAATTATTTGTTCGATTTTACAAAAAACGTCTTCATTAAGATGGGATGCAGTGACCATGACTCAACAATTATTGCTGAAGTATTTCTTGCTGCTGAATTGAGAGGACATGCCTCTCACGGGATGATAAGGATAAAAGACTATTACGAGTTATGGAAAGCTAAACGGATTAATACTGATCCCCATGTCACAATAGTTCATGAATCACCCAGCACGGCAGTTGTAGATGGAGATAATGCTGTTGGGATGGTGGCTGCCTGCAGATCAATGCAAATAGCCATCGAAAAGTCAAAAATCGCTGGCACAGGATGGGTTGCTACAAGAAATTCCAACCATTTCGGTATTGCAGGTTATTACTCTATGATGGCCCTTGAACACGACATGATTGGTATCTGTCTGACCAATGCCAACCCGCTTGTTGCACCTACTTTCTCAATAAGCAGGATGATGGGTACCAATCCTATTGCTGTTGCTATCCCGGCTATGAAACAACCTCCATTTGTTGCCGATTTTGCAACTACACCAGTCGCCAGGGGTAAACTGGCTGTGGCAGAAAAGAAAGGTGAAAAAGTTCCTTTCGGATTCGTTCAGGATAAATATGGTCTGCCTTCTGATGATCCCGCAATTCTCAAACAGGGAGGATCAATGCTTACCCTTGGTGGAGACAGGGTACACGGAAGTCATAAAGGGTTTTGTCTCTCTTCTATCGTTGATATTTTCTCGGCTGTTTTCAGTGGTGCAAATTTCGGACCGTTCGTACCTCCCAGTGTTGCTTATCTTCCGGTACTCAATAAAAAAGTAGGAGTAGGAACAGGACATTTTTTCGGGGCAATGAGAATCGATGCTTTTCAACCTGCCTGTGAATTCAAGGCAAAAATGGATGAATGGATTGAGACATTCCGATCGGCCAAACCGGCTGAAGGTCAGGAACGTGTATTGATCCCCGGAGATCCTGAAAGAGAAGCGGAAGAGATAAATATGAGAGACGGCATCAAACTGGTTCCGGCTATAAAGGATGACCTGGTATCAATTGCCAAAGAATTGAATATTGAATTCGTGTAATCATTGCATGTATTTTAAAATGTATCTATGACTGTAAAATCCTGTAAATCAACATTTTTTAACCTCTGCTCCCACCTTGTAACTCCATAAATCCCTGGTCCTTTAAAACCTGCAATAATATTTTTGAGAAAAAGATGTTATCGGTTTTTTTATATCTCACATCTGTATATACTTGTGCCAGAGTCTCTTTATTATTCTCATTTACAAACTGTTGCGAATCTATTCTTCCTTCTTTTCCTATATAATAAAGTTCAATACTCTCATTGGTATAGTCACAGTAGGTCTCTTTATGGATTATTGCTTCCAGGGGAAGCCTGTCTACCTGGTCAGGCTTCTCAGCCGGCCAGCCAAGGGTGACTGTAGTAATTGGTACAACACCTTTAGGGATCTTTAATGTTTCAATAATTTTATGAGCATTATAAGTAGTGGTTCCAAGATAACAAATGCCCAGTCCACTGTATTCGGCAGCAATACAGAAAGTTTGAGCAACCAGCAAGGCATCTATTGCAGCTGTAACAAATGATAAGAAATTGTCATAACCCGGCTCTGCATTCCTCAACAGGCACCACTTATTAAACCTGTTATAATCTGCACAGAATGTTAGAATAATGGGAGCTTCAGTAATCATCTTCTGATTAAAATGGAATGGCGCCAGCTCTCTCTTTTTTTCTTCATCCCTGGTTATGATAATGCTATAAACCTGCATATTTCCTGTGGTAGAAGCCCTGCAACCCATAGTGAGCAGATCATTTAAAAGCTTTTCATCAACCGGTTCTGATGAATATTTCCTTATCGTCCTGCGATCCAGTAAAACATCTGAAAAATTTATCATTTTTTTATGTTGAAGATTATCCAACAAAGTAAACAAATTCCGATATTACCATAAAATTGCTTTTCAGGAGATTATTTATTATACTTGTTAAAGAAAATTTATTAAAATATAGAATTATGAGCAGACCAGTTACACTTTTTACAGGCCAATGGGCAGATTTGCCATTTGAAACTGTATGTCAGAAAGCCAAATCTTTTGGCTACGACGGTTTGGAACTAGCATGTTGGGGCGATCATTTTGAGGTGAATAAGGCTGATGAAGCATATTGCCGCAAAAAGAAAGAAATACTCTCAAAATACGGACTTAAAGTATTTGCAATCTCCAATCATCTAGTTGGTCAGGCCGTTACGGATCGTATTGATGAAAGACATAAAAGTATTCTACCAGCTTATGTGTGGGGAGACGGAGATCCTGAAGGTGTTCGTCAACGGGCAGCACACGAGATGATAAGTACTGCCGAAGCAGCTAAAAGGCTGGGAGTCGATACCGTCTGCGGATTCACCGGAAGTCCAATCTGGCATCTTATTTACTCTTTTCCACCGGTAACTCCTGCCATGATAGATGCAGGGTATTCTGACTTTGCAGCACGCTGGACCCCGATTCTCGATAAATATCATGAACTTGGTATTCACTTTGCCCTCGAAGCACACCCTACCGAAATAGCATTCGATATTGCCTCAGCACACAGAACACTAAAGGCAATTAACAACCATCCCAATTTTGGTTTCAACTTCGATCCTTCTCACTTTGGTTACCAGGGTGTTGATTATGTAGAGTTTATACACACCTTCTCTGAAAAGATTTTCCATGTGCACATGAAAGATGTAGGATGGTCAAAAGTACCAGTTGAGGCAGGTGTTTTCGGTGGCCATACTGATTTTGGCACTCACGGACGTTACTGGGATTTCAGGAGCCTTGGGCACGGAAACATTGATTTTGAAGCGATCATCAGGGCTCTCAACCGGATCAGCTACAAAGGGCCTTTGTCGGTTGAATGGGAAGATAGCGGCATGGACAGGGAATTCGGTGCAAGAGAGGCATGCGAATTTGTCCGCAAAGTAGATTTCCCTTCTTCAGACATAGCATTTGATGCTGCCTTTGAAAAAAAGTAGATTAATATAAAGCAACAGTAACCTTTAAAACTAACTAACCTATTTACCTTAAAATGGAGACAATAAAGAAAACCCAATTGTTCAATGCAAGTTGTGTTGCATTAGTAGTTACAGCGCTGGCCTTTGCAACAAGAGGTTCATTCGTTGAGGCATGGGTAACTGAATTTAACCTTACCCATACCCAGGTAGGATGGATCATCGGTACTGCTTTCTGGGGCTTTACCCTTGCAATGGTTTTTGGCGGACCACTTGTTGATATTATTGGTATCGGAAGGATCATTTCAATAGCATTCTTCTTTCACGTTGCCGGAATAGTCCTGACTATTATTGCAACAGGCTTCTGGTCATTGTTCATCTCTACATTATTAATCGGTGTTGCCAACGGTAGTGTGGAGGCTGCATGTAACCCATTGATAACAAGTATGTACACAGACCAGAAAACGCGTCGTCTTAACCGCTTTCATGCATGGTTTCCAACAGGTATCGTTATCGGAGGCCTTGTTGTATATCTGTTTAATAAGTTTGGCCTGGCTGACTGGCGCTATTCAATGGGTATAATGCTTCTTCCAACATTTCTTTATGGTTATATGTTTCTTAATAAACAGTTCCCACAGACAGAGCGTGTTGTTTCAGGTTTTACCTATAAAGACATGTGGAAGGCGTGTGCCAGTCCTCTTTTCCTTTTTATGGCTTTCTGTATGATCCTTACTGCAGGAACTGAACTTGGCACAAATCAATGGATTGCAGCATTACTGGCAAATGTTTCAACTAACCCGATTCTTCTTCTGGTATGGATAGCCGGAATCATGGCACTCGCACGTCAGTTTGGTGGAACCCTCATACATAATCTTAAATCTACTATTGTTTTGCTAACCTCTTCTATTCTGGCTTTTGCCGGTTGCCTGCTCATGGGCTATACTAGCGGTGCTTTAGTTTTCGCATCTGCAGGCATATTTGCATTAGGAGTAGCTTTTTTCTGGCCCTCTATGCTGGGATTTGTATCTGAAAATATACCTCAAAGCGGTGCTTTAGGCCTGGCAGTTATGGGAGGTATTGGTTTCTTTGGTGGATTTATAGCCCAACCTGTTCTTGGAGCAATCTTTGATGCTCAAACTCTTGCAGCTGTACCAGCCGGTCAGACTCTTGAAGCGCTGAAAGCCGCTGCTGAAGGTACTCAGGAGGCTATGACCCTGGTTAGTGCCCAGCTTGCAGGTGGAGCCCATTCATTAAGATTTGTTGCATTTGTTCCCGCTGTTCTGGTTGTGTTCTTCACTATCCTGCACGTGTGGAAAAGGAAACATGTCTGATAAAAGACAAAAGATAAAAGTAAAAAGATAAAAGTAAAAAGTATGAAGAAGATTAAATTGGGAATGATCGGAGGCGGGATAGGTGCCTTTATTGGAGATGCTCACCGCCGTGCATCGAGAATATGCAATGATTATGAGCTTGTTGGCGGAGTCTTTGATGTCGACTATGAAAAGAGCAAACAGTTCGCAAAAAATGAGGGTATCAGTCCTGACCGCTGCTACAAAAGCGTTGATGCACTCATTAAAGCAGAGTCAGCCATGCCTGCAGATAAACGGATGGAGGTTGTAGCCATAGTTACTCCGAACGCTCTCCATTATACCTTTGCAAAAAGTCTTCTTAGCGATGGTTTTCACCTGATTTGTGAAAAACCTATGACAATGACTGTAAAGGAAGCAGTAGAACTGGAAAAACTGGTAGCAAAGAATAAGCTGACTTTTGCATTGACTCACACATATACCGGATATCCGATGATCCGCCAAATGAGGGATCTGATTGCTAAAGGAGTCCTTGGCACTATCCAGCGCATTGATGCACAATACTACCAGGGATGGATCAATTCAATTATACATGGTACCCTCAGCAGGATAACAGGTGTCTGGAGATTAGATCCTAAACATGCGGGAGCCAGTTGTTGTATGGGTGATATCGGGGTACATGCCTTTAATCTAATCGAATACACCACAGGTCTGGAGGTGAAAGAGGTACTTTCTGATCTCAATTCTGTAAAAGAGGGTATCAAACTTGATCTTGATGGAACTGTTTTATTACGTTTCAGCAAAAAACTGAAAGGAGTTATCCGGGCAAGCCAGGTTTGTGGTGGAGAAGAGAACAACGTCACAATTGCAGTTTACGGATCAAAAGCCAGCCTTAAGTGGGCCCAGGAGAACCCAAATTATCTTTATATGTTAAGCGACTCCGAACCGACGAAAATATATAAACCGGCTCATGGTTACAATGATCAGCTTGCCGAGACCAGCCATACAATGCCATCTGGTCATCCTGAGGGTATCTATGAAGCTCTTGCCAACATTTATAGAGGTACAGCAAAATCGATAAGAGGTGAAAAATTTAATCCAGGGGAATTCCCCAGTGTTCACGACGGTGTAAGAGGAATGAAGTTTATCCATTCGGTTGTTGAATCAAATAAGGCAGGAAATACCTGGATTAAAATATAAATAAGGGTGCAAAGGCTTAACGGCGCAATGGCGCAACGGTTTGAAGGTCAACTCGAAACACTCAACACTGAACAATTAACAGTTAACAAAAATCAATAAATATATGGAAAATTCGAATAAGTTAATATATCATGTATCGAGGCGTAAGTTTTTAGGACTTACAGCCGCAGCGGCAGCATTTTCAGTAATACCCGGGAATTTTATTTATATCGGTGACTCGAAACTTCAGAATGGAAATAAACCCGATTCTAAATTCGGTGGTGTTCAGGTTGGCGCTATTACATATAGTTGGCGCAGCATGCCTGGAAGTGCAGAAGAGATCCTTCAATACTGTCTTCAGACCGGGATTAGCTCAATTGAGTTGATGGGTGATGTCGCCGAAAGATATGCGGGTCTTCCTCAGGGTCCTGACAGACCGGCACCCGGTGTCATATTGTCGGATACTGAAAAAACAGCTTTTGACAAAGCCTTCAAAGAAGCTATAGAAGCACAACATAAATGGCGAATTTCTGCACAAATGCAGAAGTATGAAGATCTCCGTAAGATGTACAATGATGCTGGTGTAGAGATCCACATTGTAAAATTTTCGCCTGAGAATTGGTCAGACGAAGAGATCAATTATTCTTTTAATGCAGCTAAGGCGCTGGGAGCTAAAGGTGTAACCAATGAAATCGGAGACAAAGCATGCAAGCGGATGGGACCAATCGCTCAGAAGCATGGTTTGTATGCCATTTTTCATCAACACCTGCAACCTGGTAAACCGGGCTGGACATTTGACAAGTTCCTGGAATATTCCCCGGCTAACATGCTTAATTTTGATGCGGGACACTATTTTGGTGCTACAGGTTTGCATCCCAATGGCATAATTGAAAGACTTCACGACAAGATTGTAAGCATCCACCTCAAAGATAAGACCGGACCAAAAGGCAATCCTCCCAACACCAATATGCCATGGGGACAAGGAGAAACACCAATTGCTGATATTCTTTTACTTATTAAAAAGAATAAATGGCCAATCTATGTCGATATTGAGCTGGAATATCCTGTACCTGAAGGTTCGGATGCAGTAGCAGAAGTCCAAAAATGTGTAGAATTCTGCAAAACAATTCTCACTTAATGGTGGACAAAGAAAGGTAAAAGGAACTCCCATAGTCACCCCTCTTTGCGAAGCAGAGAGGGGCAGGGGGTGAGTTCATGGAATCGTTAGGTCAGGCTGAAGGCTGGTATCAGGTGAATAAATTAGAATATTTTGGAAAAACATAACAGTATGATCAGATTAGGTATTAACATGGAATTTGTACGCCATCAAGACATGTCGTTCGCAAACGGCGTTAAAAAAGCAGCTGAGATCGGTTATGAATACGTGGAGCCAATGGTCCATCTCGGCAGGGAACTGCTGAGCGAAGCAGAATATTTTCACTCTGTTTCCATGTATAATGATCCGCTTTATATCAAAGAGATATGTGATAAAAACAATGTGAAGATTTCAGGGTTTTCATCTCATACACCTTTATGTAAACCTGAAATCAGTGTGGAATATCTGAAGCAAGCCATTCGCTTTGCTGCTGAAATGGGTGTTACTGTGGTGAACACAGATGAAGGGCCAAAACCGGAATGGACAACCAAAGAAATGGACTATTGCCTGATGAAATACACATTGACAGAAGCAGCAAGAGTTGCAGAACGCCGCAATGTTGTTATCGGACTTGAGCCTCACCAACAATACAGCAAAACACCCGACGGGTTAGATAGTATTTATAATTTAGTAAAATCTCCTGCTATCGGGATAAATTTTGATACAGGTAACAGTTACCTGGCTGGCGGCTCGGATGTCTATGAATGGCTCGAAAGAGTCAAGGACCGGTTGGTTCATCTTCATGCCAAAGATATCAGCATGGCACAAAGCGATGCTCAGCGCGGAAAAGTTACCGGTACTCCTGTCGGATGCGGCTGCGGAGACGGTGTGGTGGACTGGAAACATGTTATCGACATTGTTAAGTCGACCGGGAAGAATATCGTTTTTTCAGTGGAATGTGGAACCATCGACCAGGCTGTCCGAAGCTTTGAGCATCTTTCCAAATTATTATGAATATTAAAACCCTTTTGAAAAGAATACATTATGAATGGGAGTAATATTCTTATCCGGCAAATTATTCTTGTTTCAATCGCTTTCACAATAATATGCAGTTGTGTGAATCGCAAAAAAGACGGTTTGGTTAAAGTTCTTATCCTCAGCGGGAAGAACAACCATGAGTGGCAGAAAACCACTCCCCTGCTCGCTAAGATCTATAAGGATTCGCGGCTCTTCAAAATAAACATAACAGAGATCCCAGATACACTTACTTACAACGAATTAATAAAATATGACGTTATTGTGAGTAACTGGAATACCTGGCCCGATAATGACTTAAGGATGACAAAAGAATGGGAAGATGATTTTCTGAAATATGTTAAAGATGGGGGCGGGGTTGTTTTTATACATGCAGGTGCTTCATCATTTTACAGCTGGGATGAATATCACCGTATGGGGATTGGCAGATGGGGAAAAGAGACAAATCATGGAAAACAACAGAAAGGAAAGATAGAAGGATTTGATCAGTCGCATCCCATAACAAAAGGATTCATGGATTTTTACATTACTGATGAGCTATGGGAAAAGACTGATATCTATCCTGATGCCAGGGCTCTTGCCTCCGTTTCAGCTAATAATGAAAAAGATGGCCATCTGATCAGCGAAAAAGCAGTATTTGTCAACCGCATTGGAGAGGGGCGCAATTTCTTCACCACCCTGGGGCATAACGAGAGGGCACTTCTGAATTCCGGTTTGCAAACATTGCTCCTTAGAGCTACACAATGGGCTTCCCATAGAAAAGTTACTATCCAGCCTCCTACTGATTTTAAAAAAAGAGCAACTTCCGAAGGCAATAGTTTAAGCTGGGAACAATCCGATTCAACTTTAAGTCTGAGCAACAATTCAGGTAAGATATGGCAGTACAATTTCAATAATCGTTTTGGCAATCCTTATTTCCATCCCGTTACATTAAAGAATTCTGCTCTGACCTGTGCATCCCCCCCTGATCATCCATGGCATCTGGGACTATGGTTCTCATGGAAATTTATTAATGGGGTGAATTACTGGGAATATCTTGATGATTTTAAATCTGAAGAAACAGGTTACAAATCGGCAGGGATAACAGAAATACAAAAAACCGATATCATTAAGAATCCTGATTTTTCTGCCGATATCCGGATGGAGTTGCGCTATCACCCAGCAGATAGCGGGGCTGTTATGACTGAAAAGAGGAATATACACATTTCCCCCCCCCTCAGCGATGGAAGTTATTTCATCGATCATGAAAACATATTCGATCCCCTGGTTGATGAAGTAGTTCTTGACCGCACACCCATTGAAGGCGAACCGGAAGGTAAATCATGGGGTGGTTATGCGGGATTATCAATACGGTTTAACCAGGATTTCACTTCACCAGAAATCATTGTTCCAACTGACAGCGATAACTTTAAAAAAAGTAATTGGCTTTATATGGGTTTTAATACCTTAACCGGGGAAAAAGCAGGGTTATGCATCTTACAGAATCTTAAGTTTACGACCAGCACAACCAGTTGGTATGTTTTCAATGATCCGGAAATACCCTTTTATTATTATAGCCCGGCTGTTTTATTTGATGGCAGGATTGTTCTGAAAAAAGGGGAATCGCTTCATCTTAAATACAGAATCTGGATTTTACCCGGTAAAATCGGGAAGAAAGAAATTCAGAATAAATATGATGAATATGTAAATAACTAATCTCAGTATAACCAGAAAACATTTTAATAACCCACTTCAATGGATAAAAAAAATAGTAACAGACGGACTATTTCCCGCAGGGACTTTGTTCAGAATTCAGCAAAAGTGGCAATCGGAGCTGCTTTATTGCCGACAATATTGCCCTCATGTTCAGGCAATAAAGGGGCAAACGACAGGATCACAATCGCCCATATTGGTGTAGGCGACAGAGGAACTGCGGAATTGAGGTACTACCTGTTACCGTTAAGAGGAGCTCTGAATATAGCTGTCTGCGATGTATTTAAAGAGCGGCGCGAAAATGCAGCTGGTTTGATCAACAAGTTCTATAAAGAGAATAATGATCCGGCACCGGAATGCCTTCCATATCTCGATTTTGAAGAGATACTTCAGCGCAGGGACATCGATGCAGTCCATATCACAACCCCCGACCACTGGCATGTACCCGCAGCTATCAAAGCAGCCCGCGCAGGTAAACATATTATGCTTGCAAAACCGTTAGGCCTGAGTTATCCGGAATACCAGATACTTGCCAAAGAGTTAACTGCCAACAATGTCCGCTTTCATTATGGTACGCAGCAGCGCACATCAGAACATATGAAGCTCGGGTATAATATGATTAGGGAAGGTCTTATCGGAGATATAGAACGTGTGGATGTATGGGCCCCAGGGAAAAATCCGGTGGAAAGTCCGGTTTGCAATGAGGTACCTGTACCGGCGGATTTCGATTTTGACAGATGGACTGGTCCTGCCCCTTTGAGACCTTATTGCCCCGACCGGGTGACCAACAACAGTTCATGGTTCAATTATGATTACAGTATCGGCTTTCTTGGCGGCTGGGGTGCCCATCCATTGGATATCCTGGTCTGGATCCTGAAAGAAAAACTAGCTGTTTCATATACCTGCGAGGGAACAGGACAATTCTGGGTTCCGGGGGGATTGTATAATAATATTCTCTCGTGGGATGTTAACTGTAAATATAATAATGGCCTGGAGCTCCATTTTGTAAGCGATGATGTTGCCATAAACGGTGTATTAAACCACCGGGAGAGAAAGGAGACAAACGGGACAACTTTCTATGGAACAAAGGGATGGATTTCGCTCAGTCGTTCATCAGCTCAATCCGATATACCAGAAATAGATCAGAAACTAAACAATTTTCCGAAAAACAATGATGGGTGGATCAACAGCGAAAACAACAAAATGGGACAGGCTTTTCTCGATGTGATCACTGGAAAGTCGAAGGAGCTCTGTCCGCTTGATGAGGCAATTATTTCCGACACAATCAGTCATATGGGTGATATAACAATCCGCACAAACAGGAAAATAACATGGGATCCGGTTAAAGGCGAAGTAGCTGGCGATCCTGAAGCCAATAAATTGTTTATCAGGGAAATGAGAAACCCGTATGCGGTTTAGGTGAGAGGTGAGTAATTAAGATAAAAGACAAAAGTCACAAGACAAAAGTGAAGAAGGAAAAAGGATATGAGAGGTGAGAGGTGAGAGATGAGAGTTCTAGTATAAAAATTCCCCCTTTGAAGAGCCTGTCCCACGACAGCGGGAAGGGCTAGGGGGATGTTTTTACGGCTCAAAAAATTCATTTTCTATTGTTGAGCGTTAAGCACCTACCCTGTTATCCGCAGGATATACAGGGTTGAGTGAAGAGATGTAATTAAGCTACTAACTACCAGCCACGAGCCACTATTCACTTCTCGGGATTGAGCCAACTAACCTTTTGTTCCGAAATATGATCCTGTCCTATAATATCTTTATAAAGATCTGGCCTTCTGGCTTGTATATACCTGTATCCGCCTGATTGTGCGAGTTTTTCGTGAGTGAGAATAGCTGAAACATAGTCATCACCAAGGGTACGGCATTCAGCAATAATGTCTCCGAATGGATCTATAATCATTGAGCAACCATTTTTCAGCTGGTCGTCATCCATACCTATCGGATTTGAGAACACAACATAAATTCCATTGTCGTAGGCTCTTGAAGGGAGCCATTTCATTAACCAGCCACGCCCTTTCATCCCATCAAATTCCAGCCTGAGCGATGTGGGATCAGCTTCCCTGTTCTTCCATAATTCAGGATCAACAAAACCAGCCCCGGGTCGTGTTGAGGGTGTACACATGGTTACGTGCGGCATGAAAATGATGTCAGCACCTAAAAGAGTTGTCGCCCGAACATTTTCAATAATATTGTTATCGTAACAGATCAGTATACCGCATTTCCATCCATGGAGATCGAATACACAGTATTCATTACCGGGTGTCAGATGCTCATTTATGAAAGGGTGAAGTTTCCGGTACTTAGCAATTAAACCATTTTTATCAACACAGACATAAGCCTTATATATCTTATCCTCTTTGTCTTTTTCAAACAGTCCTGCCAATAAAACCATGTTATTTTTTGATGCTATCTGAGTCAATCTCCTGACACTTGGCCCTTCAGGGATAAGTTCAGCAAGATCAAGCATCTCTTTTTTTGAATGATGCAGAGCAAATGTATAACCTGTAACTGAACATTCGTGAAATGCAATTACATGCGAGCCCTCAATGGCGGCCTTTTCAGCCAGAATTTCAATTTTTAATAAATTGTAGTCTTTGTCACCACTCCTGTTCTCAAATTGAGCAGTCGATATTTTAATTTTTTCCATTATAGCAGCCAATTTATCCTAGGATATTCTTGAGTTTCCATGGTTCGCGTTCTTCCCTGGTACGCATCAGGTTGGTCTCTCCATCATTTATAAACTCTTCGGAACTTGACTCAAGCTTTCCTCTCCAATTATTCACATGTAACCAGCCATCGATACCTTCACAATAAATCTCAACAAAATCAGAATGAACCTGTAGAAAGGCATCTTCAAAACAGAAAAACTTTGGCTGAAATGGCTGAGCCTGAAGGTTCATAGATATTATAGAAATCAAATAAGAACAAATAAAAGATGATTTCATTGGTTTGTTATATAGTTTAAAACTAAAAATAAAAATCACATGGCTGATCCCGAACTATTTCTTCCTTGCCTTTAATATAAAAAATCCGCCAACAGCAGCAACAACAACAACACCTGCAATGATGGCAACAATTGATGAACCGCCCTTGGATTTAGAAGCCTCATCCTCAGCAGCATAATAAAATGTCGGTTTGGCATCAGTATCAATATTCACAGTATCTTTTTTTGGTTTTGGCTGTTCCTGAGCAATAGCCACGTTTAAACCACCAAGAAGCAAGAGCGATGTAATTGATAACACTAAAACTGATTTTTTCATCTTTTACCTGTTTATAAATTAAATTAATAAATACCTATATATGCCTTTTTGTATTAAAAATAACATTAATATTTATCTGTCAGTTTTTAATATAGAGTATTGTTTTCACAAATAAGGAATTAGTATTATATACAATTTCTTACTTCAATCAGCTATAATTTATTGTTTAATTGAATTTGCCAACTCATCATATTTCTTTGCAATGTCGGGATTTGATTTCCTGTAAGTATCTGCCAGTGCAATTATTGCAGGTTTATACCTTGGACTCATTGAGAGGCACGTTCTGAGTAAAGCCCGGGCCTTCATTATATCCCTGTCAACCAATAATTCTGCCAATCCGACATATGCTTCAAAGTACTTCCTATTAGCTTCAATAAGTCTTTGATAATACATAATTGCTTCATCTGTTCTATTTTGCGATCTGGTAATATTTCCCAGGTACATCAATATGGGCTCGAAATCAGGATTTATCTCCATTCCCCTTTTTAAAACCGAGTCAGCTTTTTGGAACTGTCCATCGTTATATAAAGCTGCTGCAAAATTATAAAAAATCATTTCATCCTTATCATCCACCTGCAATACCTTCTCAAAGTATTTTATTGCATCCTTGGTCCTACCCTCAGATAAAGCAGTAAAACCATAATAATCATCTTTCGATCTTCTCTCAATAACTGCACAAACCGGAACCTGGTCAGCATATATTATATGTATAGCATTTTTGGGAGGCCAGATATTATTCTTTAACTGGTAAGGCGGGATATACCTATTTACAACAATGGCATAATCCCAATCAGACTGGCTTCTCTCTTCATACCTGAAATATGATGTTTCAATTTCAGGATGATTACGGAATAACCATTCAACTGAAAACGTCGCCTTGACTTTCACCGGAGATGAAACTTCTTTTCCTTTCAGGTCTTCGATCAGCCATTCCGATGCTTCAGTCTGGCTTACATAATAGTAATCCGTTTCATAATTTGCATAAGCTCCTTTTAATCCGCCAACAAGCTGATTATAATACAAATAATAGTATGGATGATTTGTGATCATGAACTTCAGAGGATGAATGGATAGAACTGTCAATAGTACAACTGCGCCCCATTTTGAGTACCTGTTTTCTACATATTCAAATAAGTAATGAAATCCTGTTGCGGCAAATAAAACTATTGCCGGATAAATAAAAAGAAACTGTCTCCAGGAACTATACAGATTCGATTTCTTATAAACTACAAGAACCACAGGAAACAAAACTGTGAAAATTACAAATCCGTATAAAACAATCTTTCCATTATTGAACCTGAGTCTCGAAAGAACAGGAAATAAAACCAAGCCGGTCAAAACAACAATTGGGATAGTGATTGACATGTATTTTGACAGATAGTACCATGGCATAAAATCAGACCATTCGACTTTCCCCTCAAAGACTTGCCGGAAGGTATCTGGGAAATGAGCCATAACCCGGTACGATTCGAGAACATTCTTAACAGGACTCTGAAGTGCATAAGGCCATAATATAATGCTAATTAACCAGGATACTATTGTAATCCCTATGATCCATAATAACTTAGTTCTGACTTCAATAAAATCAATTTTTTTATCTCTCAGACATTTAAATAAATAAAACAGAAAAAAGAAAAAGAAGAGATAACAAATCAATAGTACCCCTCCTGCCCTGATACTGATAGAAAAGGCTATACTGGCAGTTAGTAAGATAATATCCGGGATAGAAACTTTTCTTCCTGAAACCAGAAATTTAAGAGTATAAAAAGTACTTGCTATGTAAGCCAGCGCGAATGGAATATCTTTCAGATTATTTTGAGTGTGTCCCATAAAAGTCGGTGAAACAGTAAAAAGTATCATGACAAGAATACCTGCCCTGTAACCGGTAAGCCACACTGCAAAAAGAGCTGTTAAAAAAATAACAAGCCACCCTGCCACAGAACTCATAAGGTGACGAAACAGGTATATATCATCAATATTAAACCATCTGATTAATATTGTAACTACATTATCGTAAGACTGGCCGTAGTATTTCAGATGGGTCACTGGCGTATTCAGTGCAGACTGGTCCTGACCATGAGTTGTAAAATAGTTATAAACCGAGCCAGACTGATTATAATGCAGAACTTCATCGCATGTGATACCCGCATCCCTGCTTATAAACAGCATCAGAAAAAATAGAACTGCGGAAGAAATATAAAAGATATATTTTAAGTTTGTCTCTTTCATCATTTTCCCAGACCGCCGTCATAAAACTTCCTGACGAAATAGACTGGGCGGTTTTGTGATTCCTTATAACTTCTGTAAACGTATTCGCCAAGGATACCCATGAAAACCAGTTGAATGGATCCGAGAAAATAGATACTGAGAAGAGTGGATGACCATCCGATTACCGCAAACCCATAAGCTTTGGCAATTAAAACATATATTCCTGCGCCCATAAAAACAACTGCGCCTATCGTCCCCATTATCAGACAGAAACGTATTGGAAACCTTGAGAAGGAAAAGATGGCATCTGCAGCCAGAACAAACAACTTGCGAATACTCATTTTGGGGTCTCCTTTGAAGCGGTCTTCTCTTACAAATTCGACATATCCCTGACTGAATCCTATAAATGTTCTCAGGCCAGGAAGATACCGGACCTTTTCTTTCATCATCAGCAGTGCATCAACAGACTCCCGTTTCATCATGGAGTAGTTTCCGGAATTCTCCATGCTTTTTATCTCACCGATATGCCTAAAAAAAAGATGAAACAAAAACGCATATAGGTTACGGCCTTTTTTACCTTTTCTCCCGATCTTTTTACCACTTACAATGTCTAAATCTTCATCCTTTATCTTCCTGTACATCTCTAAAAGCAGCTCGGGAGGATCCTGCAGGTCACCGTCCATCATTGCAACCAGCTCACCCTTAGCATGTTCTAGTCCTGCTGTATATGCAGCCTGGTGACCAAAATTCTTAGATAATGATAGTACTTTTATCTTCCTGTTTTTTTGCTGCCAATAAAGAATCCTGTTAAGACTCTGATCTGTGCTTCCATCGTCAACAAATATCACCTCATAATCCGGGATAAATGATTCAAGAGCCGAAATAGTCCTTTTTACCAACTCATCGATCAGTTTCTCTTCATTAAATATGGGTATTACCAATGAAAGCATAACATTTATTTTACAGCCTGAAGCCTTGCAAGTGCAAAATCGACTTCATCTTTTAACTTAGCATTTGATCCAAGTTTTTTGATAGCAGGAACAGAATAATCCGAACCCATCCAGCTTAATTCGCGAAGTAAAAGTTTCTTGGATTCAACGGTAGCCTCGTTACTGTTAAGAACTTTTACCATCATCTTTTCCAGACTCAATAAACCTTTTTCATCGCCTGCCAGATTACGGATACGACTTTGCAAACAGCTGAAATACTTAGTGCTTTTTGCAATATCATAGCTCCCAATGTTAGCAATAGCCTCTTCGAAGGTAATTTCCTTGAAGTCCGGACGGAGAACAACTCCGGCAGCACTTGGAAAATCGAACGGTATATGTTGGGTTACATTTCCCGTTACAGCCCACTCTGCTCCTCTCTGTAAAGTGACTATGAATCCTGCGCACTGCATTGCGGGCCCACCACCTTCATCGGCATGACCCATTGCGGTATGGAAAATCCTTCCTTTTTCAAATGTGATTGTCATAAGCATGGGCTCGTCTCTCATTGTTCCTCCTCCTGCAGCACTATCAGCAAAAGCGGTAGCCAGAATTTGCATGTTATTAGCAGGTCCCCGAAGCTGGCTGTATAACTCATCATTTCCGTGTAACCATCTGACAGGTAACCCTTTGGTTATAGGATGATCAGTTACCATTGTTTGTACAACAAACTCTCTTCTCTTACCATGTGAACCGCCGATACCAGCCGCAGTATCAATAACAAGTGCATTATTTTTATAATACAGATATGGACCATTTTTTTCATTGCGGCCACCCCATCCACCAAGTCCTGTCATTTCATTATACTCTTTCCATGCCGGAAATGCATTATTGGCTGCATGATAAACCACAACACCACCACCATTTCTAACAAATTCAAGAAAAGCTGTATTGGTCTTTTCGGTCCATGAATTCCCGTTTATCCCTCCAGGATCCTGGTCATTATAGTCGAGAACAACAAGCTTATACTTTGAAAAATCGGGATTAAAAGTTTTCATATCTCCTCCTTTTTCAGGAGTGATCATTATCTCTGAAGTAAACATTCCTGTCTCGTCAAGGATCTGTTTCAGGACCGGGGAGCTTGCTTTCCAGTTATGATTATTCTGCCCCGTGATGATCAGGGTTTTATAACCTGCTTCTTTTTTACAGCCAGAAGAGAAGGTTAATAAACCTGCTGCTATTATTATAAAAAGTAAATATTGCTTCTTCATATTGTCTGATTAATTAAACTGTTGGTAATGTCCAAGGTTGACGATAAGGACGGCTGAGCAGTCGGCTTGCTCTTGGATTGCCTATTATCTCCTCCTTTTCAGGATCCCATTTAATTGTCTGTCCGGTTGTCATAGCAATTTCACCCAATAAAGCCACAGAAATTGCCCTGTATGCTACCTCTACCGGAGCAATTGCCTGTTTCCCTGAACGGACACAATCAACGAAGTTCTGCCAATGGTTATCACTCTTATATAATTGTATCTCATTCTCACCTATAACCTCATCGAGAATTTTGGGATCAGATGCGGAAATTCTGTTTCCCCTGTCAACATGAACCCAACCCAGGTCGCCATGCCATGTAGTTCCCATGCCAAGAGGAAGTCTTGCTGCATTTGCTACCCTCATTTCAATGCCATTTGCATACTTGCAAAGGAAATCATATTCGACCGGAACATTATAAATGCCATCAACCGGGTAAACTCCTGCTCCTGAAATCTCGACCGGACCAGTATGTTCCAATCCTGCTCCCCAGTTGGCAATATCGATATGGTGACCTGCCCAATCGGTTAACTGGCCGCCTGAATAGTCAAGTATCCAGCGCCAGTCCCAATGTGAGACTCCACGATATGGTACTTTTAAAGCAGGCCCAAGCCACATTTCCCAGTTTAGTTCAACTGGAACTTCCTTGATTGGCGGTGTACCTATACCTCTATTTCCATCAGGCAGGCCTACTTCAATATATTTTATTTTTCCAACTCTGCCATTAATAGCAAGTTCTGCTCCATGGCGGAAATGAGGCTGAGAGCGCTGCCAACTGCCTGTCTGCCAGATAATGTTGTTATTTTTTACAGCACTGACAATAGTCTGACCATCTTTTAACGTACGGCAGATTGGTTTTTCTCCATACACATTCACTTTTTTATTAGCAGCATCTGAATAGATGATTGCATGCCAGTGGTCGGGAAGTGCAATAGATACTGCATCGAGTTTCTCCTTTTCGAGAAATTCTCTATAATCGCCATAATTCCGGCAATCACTGTTTTTATTTGCCAGGTCAACTGTCTCTTTGGCTTTTGCCAGATGAAGAGCATCTACATCACATACTGAAACAAATTGCACGGCATCTTTGAGTTCTAAAAAGTCTCTCATATTGCTCATACCCTGCGATCCGGTACCGATAGCACCTATTACAATACGATCGCTAGGAGCAATCTTTCCTCCCGATCCAAATGCTGACGAAGGAATGATCTGAGGAAGCACGATAGCCCCTGCTATAGCTGCAGCTGATCGTTTAACAAATTCTCTTCTTGATGATTTGTTTGCCATATTGAATTTATTTTGGTTAAAATAAAACGTAATAATTTATATACTAGACAATTACGGGAGTTCCAGGAATCGGTGTTTCGAAAACCATATTAACTGGTCCAAACTCAATTTTAGCCGGTCCAAGGTGCATATCAGATTTTAAAATTTCATCCCAGGTAATTGCAAGCCCTGTATAGGCTGCTGTCCTGCCCATTATAGCTGTCAGAGTAGATAGGGCTGTCTGTTCTGCTTCATTCACATAACTACCGGTACGGATAGCATGTACAAGGTGCATGTGCTCCTGTACATAAGGAGGAATTTTAACCTGATTCATCGGATTTCCGTTTTCATCTACGGGGTATTCAAATTGCCATTTAATATTTCCCTTCAGATCCCAGATTGTGTTGACACAGTTGGTATAACCTTCAGTTCCCATAATAACTTCACCTGTTCCGTTGGAGCAACTGTCTATCTGGCGACACATACTATGCGAACTAATACCGTTGCCATAATCAAAATCGATGCTGAAGAAGTCATACTGATCACCTGTAACCCTGCGGTGACGGCCACCATAACCGATTGCTTTTTCGGGATATTTACCCATGAACCAATTGATAACGTCGATATTATGTACGTGTGTATCAAGGATATGATCACCGCATAACCAGCAGAAATTATTCCAGTTACGTATCATATACTCCATATCGTTCCATCCTTTTTCCCGCTCTCGGAACCATACATGGTCCTGGTTCCAGAAGGCTTTGGCAGATGTGATTGTGCCAATTGCACCGCTCATTACTTGTTTATATGTCTCTATATAATCTTCCTGATGACGCCGTTGAGTTCCTGTGACCACGCATAATCCGATAGCTTCGGCTTTTTTTCCGGAAGTTATTACTGAACGTATACCAACAGGGTCCACGGCGACCGGTTTTTCCAAAAAGACATGCTTATTATTTGAAACAGCCTCAAGAAAATGGTCAGGGCGGAACTGTGGCGGTGTTGTAAGGAGAACAACATCAATGTCGGGAAGAGCTATCAATTTTTTATAACCATCAAAACCAACAAAGCAGTTTTCGGAAGGTATCGGAAGATTGAAAGAAGCAAATCTCTCGCGGCAGGCATCGATCTTATCCTGGAAGACATCTGCAAGTGCTATGATTTCCAGATCGGGTCCTGCACTTATGAAATTAATGGCTGCCCCCGTACCTCTTGCTCCGACGCCAACAAGGCCCGCTCTGAGTTTTTTACCCTTCGGTGCACCGTTTAAAATCGGAGGAAGCCCTGATACATCAAAACCCTTCTTCCTTTTGCATGCTGTTATTAATGCAGCTGCACCAGCTAATCCAATACCTGCGATTGCTGTTTTTCCAATGAATTTCCTTCTGTCAATATTCTGCATATATTCCCTGTTAAAATATTCTTTTTATTGTCCTGTCACACTGTCTGCCTCACATACTACCCTGAATCCTACATCGATACAATCGGAATACCACCAGATACTTTTCGGCATTTGAGGATCTGTAACCAGCCATGATTTTGTTTTTGTAAAATCTCGGGCAGCACTTCTCACATCTTTTGCATCGCTCTTAAATGAACCACCGCGAATAACATGCTCCTGCCCTCTTGCAGGGCCTCCTGGATTAATTGCTTCTGATGAATCGGCTTGATAGGTATCAGGAGAATAGTAATCAAAACAAAACTCAGCCACATTTCCTGCCATATTCTTCAAACCAAATGGGTTTTCTTTAACTGACTCAGGTTCCTTAGTCCTGGAAGAACTATTTAACTTATAAACTACCCTTGAGGTTATATTTGAAGTATCCGGACCAAAGATTTTCTTTAACAAGCCGGCAGATGTGAACGCCTTTGGATTTCCCTCAAAGAAATAAGGAGTTTCAGTTCCACCTCTGCAGGCAAATTCCCATTCAGCCTCAGTAGGCAGGCGGTATTTTTTACCTGTAACCTTCGATAACCACTGGCAATAAACATTTGCTGCATGCCACGACATTGTTATTGCGGGTCGTGCACCTTTGCCCCAGCCCTGATCAGGTGCGCCCCACGGTGGAGTTGCTCCGCTGATAGCATCCACTTTCCTGTTGTTGACCACCTGGCCTTCTGTTCTGCCCTGCGACCCGGTGGCCCTGAAGAAGGCAAGGTATTCATCCCAGGTCACCTCAGCGTTGGCCATCCAGAATTTAGATACAGTTACTTTCCTGACAGGACCCTCGTCAGACTTGCGTAATGGCTCGTCATCAGGACTGCCCATATTAAAAGTTCCTCCCGGGATAGCAACCATTTCAAAAGACACATTTGTGCCAGGTATCATTTCACTGAAATTCTTAAATTTATCAATCTTGGCAGGTTCAGTGAAAATGGCCTGATTTGATGAGATTGTAACACCAAAACCAGTATCATGAGCATGTTTGGCATTCCTGTCGTAATGCCCGACATTAAGGTGACAGTTTATGCAATTCAGAGGCTCCTTGCTTGTTGTGTAAAAAAGATGGGCATTACCACCATTTACAGATAACTTAACCGGGAAAAGGTTCTGGTGGCATTCGAGACATGATTTTTCATAAACGAAGCCTTTGGCGTTTTCAAGCAATTTCTTCTCTTGCCAGTTAATCTTTGCACTATCCTTAAAATAATATCCATATATATCTTTTATCCCATGCTTTGATTTTGCAAACAGGTAACCATGTCCTTCAGGAGGAAGGTGACAATCAGCACAGTGTACAATACTTCCTGAGGGATTATTAAAATGAGTTGACAGTTTCCAGCTCTGATCAGCCTGTGGGTGTATATGGCACGATGTACAATATTTATCGGAAGAGGTATAAGATACAAGTTCTTTCCCGGACTTCAGCAAGATGAGACCAATGATCAAGCCCACAATAATAAACCAACACTTTGTCTTTCCAGTTATAAAAGTCCGACTACTATAATTCCTTAATTTCATGTTTTCCGGAAAAGATCCAATTAAAACTGGTTAAAGTTAATTGTTTACCGGATTTAGTGACAATAAATTAATAACTTTTTTTTCTCCATCTGAAGATCAGAACCTCTTAGTGTAGACATGACAATAAGGTACTTTACCGTTGTTGAAATAATAATCCTGATGATAGGCTTCTGCCGGATAGAATTCTGAGGCTTTAGTTAAAGATGTTGCAACTTTTAAGCCTTTCGCCTTCAGGATATTCAGATTTTTATCAGCTATATTCTTCTGATCATCATTCATATAGAATATTTCCGACCTGTATTGGTCGCCGATATCAGGACCCTGTCTGCCAACCTGAGTGGGATCGTGTATCTCAAGGAACAATTTCAGAAGCTTTTCATATGATGTTTTGTCAGGATCATAGACTATTTTAACAGCTTCGGCATGACCTGTATTTCCTGTGCAGACCTCCTTGTAAGTTGGATTTTTTACCTGTCCCCCCGTATAACCAGATGTAACAGAGATCACACCAGTGGCTTTCTGAAGAAAATATTCAACACCCCAGAAGCATCCTCCGGCAAAAATTGCTGTTCCATATCTCCTTGCCTCCAGCTGAGCCGGAACAAAATCGAGCGAAACCGAATTGACACAATGACGAACGTTTTTGGATGTTAACCGCTCCCCTGTGAAAACATGGCCAAGATGAGCACCACAGTTGGAACATTCAATTTCAGTTCTCATGCCGTCGGCATCAGGAAATCTGTTAACAGCCCCTTTTATTTCATTATCAAAACTCGGCCATCCGCAATCTGATTCAAATTTGTCGGATGAATAATAGAGAGCAGCACCACACTTTTTGCAGACATATGTACCGTTTTCTTTATATTTTGTAAACTTCCCTGTATTTGGAGATTCAGTACCTTTATTATTTATAACATATGATTCCACTTTTGTGAGATCATAATATTGCAGTTTTTCCTGTGAAAAAGATTCCTTATTCATAGCGGCAAAATAAGTTAATAAGATTATTAAAGTATATCTCATGTCCATAACACAATTTTTTTATCCATACGTATAACAAGTATAAATTGAAAAAGTTAAGTCAAAAAAACATTTGTCATAAATCTATGTTGATTTATGTAGAGTGGGAAGCCGGGAGTCAGAAGTCGGAAGACGGAAGATGTAAAGAAAGGAGCAAGACTACTGACTACGGACCCTCAAATGTGCTGTACAAATATTATTTTTGGCACAAATATTGTTTTTAGAATGAAAAGTATACTTTTGTAAATAATTAATATAGTATTTGGTATGAAAAAATTTGCTGTTTTACTTATAGTTACTTTTTTGACGGCTCTGGTTGTTAGTTCTTGTAACAAAAAGGAATGTCCGGCTTATTCCAAGGCCGATACGGAGCAGACAGGTCAAAATGTCTGATTTCCTGATTGCTCTTTTAATTCCTCCAAGTTTTATAAGTTAGCATAAAAAAATGAAGAAGCTGCTTATAATTGCGGTAATTTTTATATTTGGCCCAGTTTCACTGTATGCCCAGGGTGAATTAAATGTTCAGCAGAAGGTATTTTTCCGTAATGAAAAATCTTTTGCAATTGTTCTTAACACTGACGGTATTGGAATCAGCTACCGTGGTGCCAAAAGAATAGATTATCTCAATAAGCGCCTCCTGGAGATTGAAGGAGGAACGATAAAACATCCTAAAGAATATAAACTATCCAATCCATACAATCAGGGTGGTTCTTTTGTATTTGGCAAACTCAATTCCACTTTCTACCTGAGGGGAGGAATCGGCCATCAGCATGAACTTTTCAAAAAAGCCGATCTTGGTGGAATAGCCATCAGGTATTTTTATTCAGCCGGGCCGGTCATTGCATTATATAAACCCATCTATTACAGGGTACTATATCCTATTTCAGCTACTGAAGCTATAGTTAAAGAGGAAAAATTTAATGTCTCAATTGCCCTGCCTCAGGATATTTACAGCAAAGCCCCATTTACAAAAGGACTTGACGAAACCAAAGTATTGCCAGGGTTATTTGCTAAAGGAGGTTTTAATTTTGAATACAGTAAAGAGGATAAGATAATTCATGCTATAGAAGTCGGAGCCCAGATCAATGCTTTTCCGAAGAAGATACCAATCATGGCCAGTCCCGATAACAAATCAATATTTTTTTCATTATTTGTTAGTTACAGGTTCGGAATGATTATTGATCCTCTCAATCCGGAATCAAATAAGATTTCAAACATATTCAGGAGAAAAAAGAAGAATTGATCTTTTTTACCTCTTGGCTTTTATATGGAAAATATTACTTTTGTGAGTCAAATTTATTAACTAATTAATGATACAGATATGTCAAAGATTAAAGTTGCTATTAACGGTTTTGGCAGAATAGGCCGGAACGTTTTTAAAATCGCTCTTGAAAAGCCAGGTATTGAGATTATAGGTATCAACGATGTGACTGATACAAAAACACTTGCCCACCTGCTTAAGTACGATTCAACACAGGGAAGGTTTGCCGGTGTCACTTTTGATAGTGAAAATATTATTGTCAACGGAGTCAAGGTTAAAGTCACTGCAGAAAGAAATCCTGCAAATATCTCATGGAAAGAAAAACCGGATGTAGTAATTGAATCAACCGGGATTTTCACATCAAAAGAGAGCCCAAAAGGAGGTTATGGCGATCATCTTAAGAATGGTGCAAAAAAGGTAATTCTTACAGTCCCTGCTAAAGACACTATCGATGCAATGATAGTATTGGGTGTAAATGATAAAGACCTCAAGCCGGAGCATCAATGTGTTTCAAATGCCTCATGTACCACAAACTGTCTTGCTCCTGTTGCCAAGGTTCTGAATGACAACTTCGGCATCGAGATTGGTTATATGACAACAATCCACTCATACACTAACGATCAAAGAATTCTCGACCTCCCTCACTCTGACCTGAGACGCGCCAGATCAGCAGCTTTATCCCAGATCCCAACAACTACTGGTGCAGCAAAAGCTGTCGGAAAAGTAATTCCTGAACTTAAAGGCAAACTTGATGGTATATCAGTCAGGGTTCCAACTCCAACAGGTTCACTTGTTGACCTGGTGGCTGTTCTTAAGAAAGAAACAACAAAGGAAGAGATTAATGCGGCAATGAAGAAAGCGGCAGAAGGTCCTATGAAAGGAATTCTTGAATATACCGAAGATCCAATCGTTTCAGTTGATGTGATTCACACCACTGCGTCATCAATCTTCGATTCACAGAGCACAATGGTTAATGGTAAAATGATCAAAGTTCTTTCATGGTATGATAATGAATGGGGTTACTCCTGTAGAGTCGTAGACCTCATTCCATTGTTAATGAAATGAAATAATATAATTAACAAAAAAAGAGAGGCTTTCCCTCTCTTTTTTTATACAATCATATCAATCACGAGCGGAATACCTGCTGTATCACGGTAATGCTCACCAAGTTCCAGCATACCTTCATCGTCTTCCTCATAAAGCCATTTCATCTTAATAAGCTTTCCTGAACGACCATAAGCTTTCAGTTTTTTCAGAATCTCATAAAGATACTTGGAGGAGCCGCTATTAATATATTCAAGTTGAATATTGACATCCAGTCCTTCGCTCTTTTCAAAATGGAGTTTAATCCATTCATCCAGACGTCTGAAAATCAGTTCTGGATTTTCAGGAATTGACCGTCCGACGAGTTCAAGTTTATTTGCATTGGGATAATAGACAATACTTGGACAATTTTTCAACTCTTCCTGAATTACATATTTTTCCATATTCTGATAATTTATTCGTATCTTAAAGCTTCAATAGGATCAATATTAGCTGCTTTTACTGCCGGTGCATAACCAGAAACAACACCTACAATAAAACAGACCACAATGCCTGTTATTACCCATAACCATGGAATTACAAAATCTGACTCCAGCATTGACGATACTGCATTTCCGATAAGAATACCAAGAATAATACCAAAAACCCCACCCAACTGACCTATCATTATCGATTCAAAAAGGAACTGATACTTAATAGTCTGCGTTTTTGCTCCAATAGCTTTCCTTACACCTATTTCGCGTGTCCGTTCTGTTACAGATACAAGCATTATGTTCATTAGGCCAACAGCTGCTCCAAATAAGGTCACTATACCAATTATTGTTGCAGCAAGAGTAACATACCTCAGGTTTTTAAGAAGCATGTTAACAATATTATCGCTTTTTGAAATATTAAAATCCGATTCATCCCTTGGATTAAGATTCCGTACAATCCTGAAAATAGCCTCTGCCTCTCCTGTCATCATGTCAAGGTTCACAGGGTTTATTGGCATAATAGTAATGCTGAATGACATATTGGGACGTGAAAAGTATTGCCGGGCTGTTGTTACAGGCATAAAACACACCCGGTCACCGTTAATGGCACTTGCTCCCTTGCTCTTAAGAACACCCGCAACCTGAAGTTTTAAACCTGCTACAGTAATCACTTTCCCCAGAGGGTCTACACCTGAAGGGAAAAGATCCTTCACAATATCTGCACCAATAAGTACAAGATGCCGGTTCAATTGAACCTCATCAATACTAAAATTTCTCCCTGATTCAATCTCATACCCTGAAACTGTAAGATGTTTCTCATCAACACCAGTAAGGCTGACATTAGGATTTGTCTCTTCTGACCCATACTTAACAGTTGATAATCCGGAAGCATCAAAAGAAATGGAAACCCATGCTGCCTCGGTAAAACGACTTTTAAACTCTTGTGCCTCCCTGTAAGAGATACGCGAAAAATTCTTTGCCCTATTATCACTGTTCCCGATATGAATATCCATTCCCCTCGATGCAATCGTGAATGAGTTGGCTCCCATCATAGTAAACTGGTTTGTCAGCGATGATTTTATTGCATCAATTGCTGTGAGGATACCCACAAGTGCCATAATACCAATCGCTATAATACATATAGTAAGGATCGCCCTGACCCTGTTGGATTTAATTGCTCTGAATGAAATTCTTAAGTTTTCCCTGAAAATGCTTATTTTCATTATGTTTCAATTCATTAACAGCTATCTCTCCCTGCGTTTCTACAATAAAAAATTAAAAGTACACTTTTTTTCCCTATTTCCTGAAAACAGAAATAGTAATAATAGATTTTTTTGAAAATTAATGGGCTTTTAGTTGCATAACTAGGTTATTCGTTGTATATTTAGTATGGTCTTAAAAAAGAAATCAAATAAAGAATGTAAGAATTCAATTATGAGAGAATTAACGAGAGCTGAAGAACGGGTGATGCAGGTTCTATGGCAGATAAAAAAGGGATTTGTCAAAGAGATACTCGAACACTTTGATGAACCAAAACCTGCATATAATACGGTAAGCACGATTGTCCGTATTCTTCAGGATAAAGGCTTTGTAACCCATAAAGCATACGGCAGGACGCACGAATACTATCCGGTTGTTTCGAAAAATGAGTATTCGAAAACACATTTTAGTACCTTTGTAAACGACTATTTTTCAAACTCTTTTGAAAAAATGGTCAGCTTCTTTGCAAAGGAAAAAAGTATCTCAGTAAAGGAGATGGAAGAGATTATGAAAATAATGGAAGGGGAAGTCAAAAAACAAAAAGTAAACAGATGAACATACTATTTATATATGGTCAAAGTTGCTATTTATCTGATAGCTTTTTACCTGGTATATTCTATAATGTTGAGCAGGGATACATCACATACCCGCAACAGAGCATTTATCCTTCTGTCCTTTGCCGTTGCACTTATCCTGCCCCTTATCACTTTTAAGACAATTAAACCGCTCGATATTCAGTTTTTCAGTAAACTGTTATCTGAAGTATTTATAACCGGTACTTCAAACGGGAAAGTACCATTTAACTCAGCAACATCTGCATCAGGCCCGATGCAGATAATTTATTCAGTTTATTTTATCGGGATCATTGTTTTTGTTTTCAAATTAATAAGTGACCTTCTTAATCTCCTGTTCCTGATTCTACGTCAAAAAAGTAACGGAAGCCGGATAATCCGGTTTCATGGATTCAATTCTGCAGATTTTTCAGCTATGGGATATATTTTTATCAATACAAGACTGACACCCGAAGAGGCTGGTGAAATAATTAAACATGAACAAAATCACTTGCGTCACAGTCACTTTTTAGATATTATTTTTATTGAACTGGTAAAAGCATTCCAATGGTTTAATCCTGTTGTTTACCTTTTTAACAGATCATTGCGGGCTGTTCATGAATACCAGGCAGACCAGGAATGCCTGAGTTCAGGAGTACCTGCTGTAAATTACGAAAACCTTTTATTAAGCCAGGTCTTCAAATCGGGAGCATTCAATCTGACAAACAGTTTTTCAAATCCTTCGCTCATAAAAAAAAGGATGATTATGATGACAAAAAAGCGTACTTCAGCACTTGCAGATATAAAGCTGCTTCTGGTAGTACCTGTTATCGGGCTTGTGTTTCATGCAATCTCTGCATATAAGGAAATTCCTGATTCTCAGGAGAACCAAATAGTTCAGGTAGCTGTTCCTCAAATACAATCAACTGTATTAACTTCAACGCCACGATCAGAATCATAATCTGACACCAGGTCCCGAACAATTGCTCCTCCTCAGCCTCCCCCGCTTCCTTCAGAATTAACAGAAGAATCCGAGGAGACTCTTTTGCTCCTTCGATTACTTTTACATTAAAATAATTCCCATTCAACAGGGAAATTATCTTTGCAGTTAAGGGTCATAACCTATAAATGAATCATTTCTAACCTGACTGACCCGAATCTCCGGGTCAGTTTATTTCAAATTATCATTATTTTTATTTCATAACTAGTTTATTAGCTGTAAATTTGTTATCAAATGATTAATAAAAATATATTCAGGCTAATTCCAAAAAAACGACTCCCATGAAAACAACAAATACTTCACGGGCACTTTTAACCCTCAGATTACTTATTGTTCTTCCAGCAATTGCAATTGTTATAGTTGCTTTTTCTTCCTGTGGCAGATATAAAAACGGGGAAGCAAGGCTGATTAATATTAAACCACCACAGCTACCTCCGCCACCTCCAAAACCTCCAACAATGAATGGAAGCGATACTACTTGGCAAATAGTTGATGAAATACCTTTGCTTCCGGGAGGGAATGAATTATTAATGAATTACATTTCCAGGAACATTCATTATCCTGATTCTGCTAAAGCAAAAGGAACCCAGGGTCGGGTAATTGTCAGGATTTTCATTTCAAGCAAGGGCAACGTGAGCGGTCATGAAATCTTTAAGAGTGTAAATCCCGATCTTGATGCTGAAGCATTAAGAGTTGTAAAAACTCTGTCAAAGTTTGAGCCAGCCTGGAGAAATGGGAAACCAGTACCAGCCTGGTATTTTATACCAATTAATTTTGTTCTCAGGTAGATCTGAATTCAAAATTTTATCTTACAATTTTAAACTGACCGACCACCTGGCCGGTTTTTTTATTTTATTGTAATTCAAATTAGGTAAATTTGCCTTCTGCAAATTTGAAATCATGAATCTTGAAGAAAGAATAAAAACTTTTTCTGTTCTCGGAGATATCCTGCGTAATACATTAATTGGCAGGTCAGGGAGCTATGCCGAACAGCTTAATATACTGATTGACAACCAGCAAATGTTCAATCCCTGGTTCACCCCTGAAAATGTAAAAAGTGCATTAAATTCAATTGCTCTCGAACTTACTGAAGAGAATCTTATTAAATGGACCAATGCTTATCCTGAACTAAAAGAGAATAGAAATCCATTGAAGGCCGGTGTAATAATGGCAGGCAACATACCTCTCGTAGGTTTTCATGATTTTCTTTCTGTACTTATAGGTGGAAATAACATCGTCGCAAAAACCAGTTCAAAAGACTCCGGACTAATTCTGTTTATAAGCGAAATCATTAGCTCAATCAATCCCGGATTCAGGGATAAAATTAAATTTACTGACGGTACCCTAACAAATTTTGACGTTGTGATTGCCACCGGCAGTAAAAACAGTTCAAGGTATTTTGAATATTATTTCGGGAAATATCCTAATATTATAAGGAACAACAGAAACAGTATTGCGATTATTGAGGGAAATGAAACTGTGGCGGAACTCGAAGGACTCGGAATGGATATCTTCTCATATTTTGGACTCGGGTGCAGAAACGTCTCAAAAATTTATACCCCCAGAGGATATGACTTAACAGCAATGGTAAAGAACTGGGATGCTTTTGCCGGAATTATCAGACATACTAAATATGCTAATAATTACGATTTCAATAAAGCTGTTTACCTTGTTAATAGAGAATATTTTCATGACACCGGTTACCTTTTGTTAAAAGAAGATAGAGAATTATCATCTCCGGTTTCTGTGCTTCATTATGAATATTATGATTCACAAACTGCTGTAAACCAGCAAATAGAACGGTTAAATGAAAAAACTCAGTGTATTGTTGGCAGGCATTACGTGCCATTCGGGAAAGCCCAGTCACCACATCTGTGGGATTATGCCGACGGGATTGACACAATAGAATTTCTTCTAAATAAAAATAGCCGGAATATTGTAAACTAAAAAATATTATATTGCACCCATCGAATTAATACATGTTATGGTTTACAAATTTGTAGTGTTATCAGATGAAGATGAGTCATTTGTCAGAGAATTTGAGTTCCTTGATACACATACATTAATGGATTTCCACAACCTGATTCAGGATGAATTGGAGTTTGACAAATCCCAAATGGCTTCATTTTTTATGGCAACAGACAATTGGGAGAAGGAGGAAGAATTTACCCTTTTTGATATGGGTACTGGTTCTTCTACAATGGAAGTAGCTGTTCTGGAAGATGTTATTTTCCGTAAGAATCAGAAATTATTATACGTTTTCGACTTTTTTAACGAAAGAGCACTCTTTGTTGAATTTACCGGAGAGGCAAAAGAGATAGATGTCCGTGAATATCCATCATGTACAAATTCTAAGGGAATCCCTCCCAAACAAGTAGTTTTCGGAGGAAGCTCACTCAAACTTTATAACAATATTGTTGTTTCTGAAGACGAGGATGAGGATGAGGATGAACCGGAAGTTGATGATCTCTTTCTTAATGAGGATGATGAAGAAACTCTGCCCGGTTTCGAAAATATAGACAATCTGAACGAGGACCAGGAATAGTTCTCCTCAGGATCAAATTCCAATGAAAAATGTTCTGATAGTTCTCCTTGGTCCTACCGGGGTCGGCAAAACAGATATTTCGATAGATTTGGCTGCCCGGCTTAAATGTGAAATCATATCGGCTGACTCCAGACAGTTCTTCAGGGAAATGAGAATCGGGACAGCAGTTCCTACTGATCATCAACTTAATATAATAAAGCATCATTTTATAAGATTTTTGTCGGTAGAAAATTACTACAGCGTTAGTCTTTTCGAAAGAGATGTTCTTGATCTTCTACCCCGGCTCTTCAGCAGGAATAATACTATTTTAATGTCAGGTGGCTCTGGAATGTATATCGACGCTGTTTGCAACGGCATTGACGACATACCTGATATTGACCAGGTTGTAAGGGAGAAATACATTTCCAGATACCATGAAGAAGGAATTGAAGGTTTAAGAGCAGCCCTCAGACTGCTCGATCCGGAACATTATTCGAAAGTTGATCTTAAAAATCACAAACGGATAATACGAGCCCTTGAGATTTGTGAAACTACCGGCCGGCCATATTCGTCCTTCCTTAAAAATCAAAAAAAGGAAAGAGATTTCGTGATAATTAAGATTGGGCTCAAAAGAACCAGGGATGATCTTTATAACAGAATTAATTCAAGAGTTGATAATATGATTGAAATGAGTCTGGAGGAAGAGGTAAGACTTCTTTTTAAATTCAGGAATCTGAATGCACTGAACAGCGTAGGTTATAGAGAATTTTTTGATTTTTTCGATGGAAAAATCTCAAGGGAGAGAGCTATTGAACTAATAAAGCGGAACAGTCGCAGGTATGCAAAACGACAAATAACATGGTGGGGCAAGGACAAGGATATCAAATGGTTTCATCCTGACCAGATTCAGGACATTATGCAGTTTATCGAAAAAACTCAGATTAGCTTTTTTAGTCTCTGAATAGTCTCTATCGGATCATTCGAACCAAAAACTGAATTACCAGCTACCAGAACATTGACACCTGACTCAATCAGTTTTGAAGCATTTTTTGTATCTATACCGCCGTCGACTTCAATCAAAACGGCATAACCACCTGTGTCAATCATCTTACGCAGTTCAGTTATTTTATTATAGCTCTCCATTAAAAATGACTGCCCCCCGAAACCCGGATTAACGGTCATTATAAGAACCATGTCGATGAAGGGAAGGATATTCTTAAGAAGTGAGACAGTAGTATGAGGGTTTAATGCCACACCTGCTTTCATTCCAAGGTTATGTATTTCTGTTACTGTTCGTTGCAAATGTGTACATGCTTCATACTGAACTGTCAGAATATTAGCACCAGCGTCGCGGAATCGGGTCAGATAACGGTCGGGGTCAACAATCATCAGATGCACATCAAGTGGCTTTTCAGCAACCTTTTTTACATATTCAACAACAGGAAAACCGAAAGAGATATTAGGGACAAAAACACCATCCATGATATCGAGGTGAAGCCAGTCGGCCTGACTTCTGTTAATCATTATGACATCCTTGCCGAGATTGCCAAAATCAGCGGCTAATAGTGATGGAGCGACAAGGTGGTTCATTTAAGATTATTTTGAGCAAAAAAAACAAATTGTTATCCCAGATATGTTTTCAATATTCTGCAACGGGTTGTAAACTGAATCCTTTTGATTGCTTTTTCCTTTATTTGCCTGACCCGCTCCCGTGTAAGGCATAGCTCCTCTCCTATCTCTTCGAGAGTGAATGGATGCTTCATGCCTAATCCGAAATACAACTGCAAAACCTTGGATTCTCGCGGAGATAGAGTACTCAGTGCTCTATCTATCTCATAAGCAAGCGATTCATTTATAAGATTTTTATCAGGACTAGGGTTATCGGAACTCTGAAGGACGTCGTACATGTTATTATCTTCCTCAGCACTTATTGGAGCATCCATGCTGACAGTACGGACATTAGTTTTCATGCTTTCCTTCACCTCTTCAGGTATCATTTCGAGTATTTCCGCAATCTCCTGAGCGGAAGGTTCTCTCTCATATTTCTGTTCAAGTCGTGCAAAAGCCCTGTTTATTCGATTTATTGATCCAATCTTATTAACCGGAAGCCGTACGATCCTTGACTGTTCTGCCAGAGCCTGAAGGATTGCCTGGCGTATCCACCAAACAGCATAGGAGATGAATTTAAATCCTCTAGTCTCATCAAAACGCTGGGCAGCTTTCATCAATCCCAGATTACCCTCATTGATCAGATCAGGAAGACTTATTCCCTGGTTCTGATACTGCTTTGCAACGGATACAACAAAACGTAAATTGGATTTAACAAGTTTCCTCAGAGCCTCTGTATCGCCTGATTTTATTCTCCTGGCCAGTGTAACCTCTTCTTCAGGAGAAATAAGTTCCACTTTCCCTATCTCCTGGAGATATTTATCCAGTGATGGGGTATCGCGATTTGTAACCTGCTTTGTTATCTTCAGCTGACGCATTTACGGGCCAGATATTAGTTTTTCAAAGAAATTTCGGACAATAGGCACAATTTTAATGAAAAAATACTATTTTACAACAAATTCTCCTAATTATTTTTTGGTTAATAATAGTTTTTTTAGTAACTTGCGACGTAATTTTACATATTGAATATCAAATTATTAATTGATTTGATAATACCCCGTTGCATTTTAAACAACATTTGATAGGAAATATATTAGCAATTTTATTTAATATTGCAGCGACTTTCGGATATGTGAAATTGTTGTTGCATAATCCAACGGGTTCATCTTCATATCTTGTCCCGTGTTTCCAAAAAAATCATTAAGATCTCTTATACTTCATTTATCATTAAAATATGTACGACATTCTTGAGTTAAGTAAGAAACTGCTTTCCGAATTAAAGGATATAGCAAAGGCGCTTAAAATCAAAAAAGCAGAATCTTTGAAAAAGCAGGATTTGATTTACAAAATCCTTGACCAGCAGGCAATTGAGGCCACTGAAATCAAAACAATCGTTAAGTCAGTGAAGGAGGATATCAGTTCTTCACCTGAGGAAAATAACCAGGATCTTGATTCTTCCATGAGAAGAGGAAAACGTCCGAGGACCTTAAAGCCAGTTGTAAAACGATCAATAGTATCAGTTATGTCAGTTTCACCCGACGACCTTAAAAGACCAGAAACAAGGCCCACTGAATGGCAGGAGCAAGTTAAAAAACCCGATAAAGTTGATGAAAAAACCAACCTCTTTAATAATACAGAGCCGGTTACCAGGGAAAGAAAAGCACCGAAATGGAGAACCGACCAATTGTCTGATGAGAGAAGTGACAGGAAAGACAGGTATGATAAAGTACCTGCAGAGAGGCACGAGAGGAGAAGATCTGAGCCTGTTTCTGCCCCTGTAATTGAAAATACAATTCCGTTAAATAATGGAGAAGCTTCATTTGATGAAATAAAACCATCTGCAGATGTTTACTATGGCGATATCATAGTTGAACCACCTGTAAAGGATGATCTTACTACCGTTCTCCCATTGAAAGAGGAAAAGAAGGAAAGATCATATGATTTTGAAGGTATAATATACAATACCGGTGTTCTTGAAATTATGCCTGACGGTTACGGTTTCTTAAGATCTCCCGACTACAATTACCTTAACTCTCCTGATGATATATATGTTTCACAATCACAGATAAAGCTTTTCGGCCTCAAAACCGGAGATACAATCAAGGGGTCAATTCGTCCGCCAAAAGAGGGCGAAAAATATTTTCCCCTCATTAAAGTTGATGAGATAAATGGAAGAAGCCCGGATTTTATAAGAGACAGAGTTCCTTTCGATTTTCTGACGCCGCTTTTTCCTGATGAGAAATTCACATTGTGCCAGCCGGGCGAAGGCTCATTATCGGTGAGGGTAATAGATATGTTCACTCCTATCGGAAAAGGGCAGCGCGGGTTAATAGTTGCACAGCCGAAAACGGGAAAGACTATTCTTCTTCAGGAGATTGCCAACGCAATAGCGAAATATCACCCCGAGGCCTATCTGATGATTTTACTCATTGATGAACGACCTGAAGAGGTTACCGATATGGCCAGAAATGTGAAAGCTGAAGTTATTGCTTCAACATTTGATGAGCCAGCTGAGCGCCACTGTCGTGTTGCCAATATCGTACTTGAAAAGGCAAAACGGCTTGTTGAATGCGGTCACGATGTTGTTATTCTTCTTGACTCAATAACCAGGCTGGCAAGAGCTTATAATACAACAGCTCCTGCATCGGGAAAAGTATTATCGGGTGGTGTTGACTCCAATGCTCTTCATAAACCAAAAAGGTTTTTCGGTGCAGCCCGTAACATTGAAAATGGGGGATCTCTCACTATCCTTGCAACCGCACTTACTGATACAGGATCAAAGATGGATGACGTCATTTTCGAGGAATTCAAAGGAACAGGAAACATGGAACTGCAGCTCGACCGCAAACTTTCTAATAGAAGGCTATTCCCGTCAATAGATATCCCTGCTTCAAGTACCCGAAGAGAAGACCTGCTTCTTAATAAAAATATACTTCAGAAAATCTGGGTTTTGCGTAATTTCCTCACTGATATGAACTCAGTTGAAGCAATGGAATTCCTTCGCGACAGGTTACTTCAGGCTAAGTCGAATGAAGAGTTTCTGATTTCGATGAATGGTGGATAAAGACAGAAAGTATTTATAATTTTGCACTTTATTTGAAAAACATACTCTAGAATTAATAATAGAAATAATAATGGAAACAAAACAATTTATAACATGCGATGGCAATCAGGCTGCATCACATGTTGCATATATGTTTAGTGAGGTAGCTTGCATATATCCTATCACACCTTCATCAACAATGGCTGAATTTGTAGATGAATGGGCCGCCAACGGATTAAAAAACATTTTCGGGGAACAGGTTAAAGTTGTTGAGATGCAGTCAGAAGCAGGTGCGGCCGGTGCTTTACACGGAGCATTACAGGCAGGAGCTTTATGCAGCACCTATACCTGTTCACAGGGATTACTTCTTATGATACCTAATATGTATAAGATAGCCGGAGAGCTTCTCCCGGGGGTTTTCCATGTAAGTGCACGTTCAGTAGCAGCACACGCGTTATCAATATTTGGTGACCATAGCGATATATATGCAACACGTCAGACCGGTTTTGCCATGTTGGCAAGTGGCAGTGTCCAGGAGATTATGGACCTGGCAGGAGTAGCTCACCTTTCAGCTATTAAATCACGCATTCCTTTCATGCACTTTTTTGACGGATTCCGTTCTTCATCTGAGGTACAGAAGATTGAGTATCTCGATATGGAAGATCTTAAAAAACTTATTGACTGGGATTCATTAACAAGATTTCGCAATAATGCACTTAACCCTGAACATCCGGTAACCAGAGGAACTGCTCAGAATCCGGATGTTTTCTTCCAGGCCAAAGAAGCTTCCAATGTATTCTATGAGCCGTTGGCTGATATTGTTAACTCATATATGACTGAGATAACAAAACTTACCGGCAGGGATTATAAGCCATTTACATATTACGGATCTCCCGATGCTGAGAATATTATTATTGCAATGGGTTCTATAACAGAAACCATTAAAGAGACAATTGATTACCTTGCTGAAAAGGGTGAAAAAATCGGATTAATAAGTGTTCATCTTTATCGTCCTTTCTCCTCAAAGTACTTTTTTGAAGTTTTCCCTTCAGGTGTTAAACGTATAACAGTACTCGACAGAACAAAAGAGCCGGGAGCAGAAGGAGAGCCACTCTATCTTGATATTAAAGGTATGTTCTACGACAGTGATAAAAAACCTGCCATACTTGGTGGGATCTTTGGTCTCAGTTCAAAAGATACTACTCCTTCAATGATGATGTCAGTATATGAGAACATGAAGCTTAAGGAACCTAAAAATCATTTCACCGTTGGAATCGTTGATGATATAACATTCAAATCACTCCCGATCCTTCCTGAGATAAATGTATGCTGTGCAGGAACATATTCAGCTAAATTCTATGGTCTTGGTTCTGATGGAACGGTTGGGGCAAATAAAAACTCGATTAAGATCATCGGTGATTCAACTGACAAATATTGCCAGGCATATTTTGCATATGATTCTAAGAAATCAGGAGGTATAACAACATCACATTTACGATTCGGTGATAAACCGATACGTTCACCCTATCTTGTCAATACACCTGATTTTGTAGCATGCCATGTTCCTGCATACCTTGAAAAATATGATATGCTTAAAGGGTTGGTGAGACGCGGAACTTTTCTCCTCAATTCAATATGGGATGTTGAAGAAACAAAGCACCGTCTTCCAGATCATATGAAGAAATACATGGCTGATAACAAAATCAGTTTTTATATTATTAATGCCACAATAATAGCAGAAGATCTCGGCCTTGGAAACCGTACGAATACTATCATGCAGGCAGCATTTTTCAAGGTAGCTAATGTTATACCTTACGAAAAAGCCGTTAGTGAGATGAAGATAGCTATCTATAAATCCTATGGCAAGAAGGGTGATGCTGTTGTAAATATGAACAATGCCGCTGTTGACAAAGGTGGTGAGGTTACTAAAATTGAAATTCCTGCAGAATGGGCTGACATAAGAATTACAGAGAAAAAAGATACACGTGATATTCCTGCATTCATTCGTGATGTTATGGAACCTATAAACAGAATGAAAGGCGATGACCTTCCTGTAAGTGCGTTCAGCGGAAGGGAAGACGGTACTTTCCCTGCAGGAACTGCTGCATATGAGAAACGTGGTATTGCTGTCTTTTCTCCTGAATGGCAACCAAATGAATGTATACAGTGTAACCAGTGTTCATATGTTTGTCCTCATGCTGCAATACGTCCTTTCCTCTTAACTGAAGAAGAGGTTGCTAATGCTCCGGAAGGAACTAAAGTTATTCAGGGTGTTGGAGGTGCACTTAAAGCATATAAATATAAGATACAGTTAAGCGTATATGATTGCACAGGCTGCGGAAACTGCGCCGATGTTTGTCCTTCCAAAAACAAAGCCCTCATTATGAAGCCTTTTGAGACTCAGCTGGTTGAGGCAGAACGCTGGACTTATATGCACGAAACAGTAGGTTATAAAGACACAATTGCTAACAAATTTGTAAATGTCAAGAACAGCCAGTTTGCACAACCACTATTTGAATTCTCAGGTGCGTGTGCGGGTTGCGGGGAGACACCTTATATCAAAGCTGTTACACAACTGTATGGTGACAGGATGATCATTTCAAATGCCACAGGGTGTTCCTCAATTTATGGTGGTACTGCTCCTTCAACTCCCTATACGATTAATGAGAACGGACATGGTCCGGCCTGGGCTAATTCACTGTTTGAAGATAATGCAGAATATGGCTTTGGTCTGGCAATTGGTTCAACAAAATTAAGAGACCGTATAGCTTTGCTAATGAATAATAGCTTTTTGGACGGTTCAGTAACCGGTGAGACCAAAACTGCTTTCGAAGAATGGCTTGCAGCTAAAGATAACGGTGAAGCTTCCAGGGTTGCTTCTGAAAAAGTGGTTGTCGCTTGCACCAAAGACAAATCGGAGGTTGCAAAAGAGATCCTCAGCCTTAAACAGTATCTTGTTAAAAAATCACATTGGATATTCGGTGGTGATGGCTGGGCTTATGATATAGGTTATGGTGGACTTGACCATGTTATCGCTTTGGGTGAAGATGTAAACATTCTTGTTCTCGATACTGAAGTTTATTCCAATACCGGAGGCCAGGCATCAAAATCGACACCTGCCGGAGCTGTTGCAAAATTTGCTGCTTCAGGTAAAAAAATCCGTAAGAAAGATCTTGGTCAGATGGCAATGAGCTATGGCTATGTATATGTTGCTCAGGTTGCTATGGGAGCAAGCAATGCTCAGTACCTTAAAGCAATCAGAGAAGCAGAAGCATTTCCAGGACCATCACTCATTATTGCTTATTCTCCATGTATCAGTCATGGACTTAAAGATGGCATGGGAAAAACTCAGTCACAAACCAAGACTGCTGTTGAAGCCGGATACTGGCATAATTACAGATACAATCCATTGCTTGAAGCTGAAGGCAAAAACCCCTTTATTCTCGATTCAAAAGAGCCTGATTGGACCAAATTTCAGGATTTTCTCAGATCAGAGGTACGTTATACTTCTCTGATCCAATCATTTCCCAAGGAAGCCGAGATACTCTTTAAAGCTACCGAAAATAATGCCAAATGGAGATATAAGACTTACCAGCGACTAGCTGGAATGGAATTCTCAAAAACAGAATAAATCATTACAAAAACCATCCTTCGGGATGGTTTTTGTAATATATTGTTGATTTACTGTTAATTAATTCTGTTTTTAAGGGTTATATTCCCTGAAATTCCCTCTTTGAAGGGGGAATTATGTAAGAAACATCCTTCAACTGTGAATTTCCAAATTATTTGTATTTTTGCCCCCTATAAATGATTATGGGCAGGATACTTGCAATAGATTATGGTACAAAAAGGATCGGACTGGCTGTAACAGATCCTTTGCAAATATTTGCCTCGCCCTTAAATACAGTAAGCCCTAATGAATTTGACAACTTTATTGAAGGTTATCTTAAAACCGAAGAGGTGGATGCTTTTGTGATTGGATATCCTGTGCAAATGAACAATCAGCCAAGTGAATCTGTTAAATATATCAATCCGTTCATTAAGAAGCTTAAAAAAACATTTCCTGAAAAGAATATCCACCTTGTTGATGAGAGATTTACTTCGCAGATGGCCTTCAGGACAATGATTGATGGTGGAGTGAAAAAGAGAGACAGACAGGATAAATCGATGGTTGATAAAATTAGTGCCTCGATCATTCTTCAGTCTTTCCTTGATAACAGATCAAATAAAAAAAATATTAAACTGAAATGACATATCCTATTGTTATTTACGGACACCCGTTATTAAGAAAGATTGCAGAGGATATTGATAAAGATTATCCCGGGCTGAATCAAATCATAGAAGATCTGTTTGAGACAATGTACCACTCTGAAGGTCTGGGTCTTGCCGCGCCACAGATTGGAAAGTCAATAAGAATATTTGTAATCGACGGTAAACCGGTAGCTGATGATGAGCCTTCACTTGCCGACTTCAAAAAGGTGTTCATTAATGCTCATATTATAGAAAAGTGCGGCGAACTTCAACCTATGACAGAGGGTTGTTTAAGCATTCCCAATATAAGGGAGGAGGTTAACCGCGAGTCACATATCCGGATCAAATATTATGATGAGAACTGGGAGTATCATGATGAGGTCTATGATGGATATAAAGCCAGGATAATCCAGCACGAATATGATCATCTTGATGGCATTCTATTTACTGATAAGGTCAGTCCTCTCAGAAAAAGACTTATTAAAAGCAAGCTTACTGCCATAAGTAAAGGTAAGTTTGAAGCTGAATATAAGACTATTCTCCCCGGACAGAAGATAAAGAGTGCCTAGAGTGCCTAAAGTGCCTAGAGTGCCTAGAGTGCCTAGAGTGCCTAAAGTAAACAGAAAAATTGTTGTTCCTAATATTACAATTTCCAATACACATTCTCCTGATCTAATTTTCAAATTCTCAATAAACTCTAGCTCACTCCAAACTTTAGTTCACTTTAAGTACTTTTTCCTATCTTTATACAGTCTCATTAGCTGCAGACTGTGCTACATAAAGAAATTCCATTTCTTCGTATAGGCCTGCCATTATGTGCCGGAATTATTTCAGGCCTTTATATCAAACCAGATACTATTTTCCTGGTATTAGCTGGCATTATTATTGTTTCTGGATTTTCTGCCAGTCTTTTTCATAATAAATACCAGACCAATCTGATCTTTGGTTTCTCTCTGACAATTTCGCTCTTTACCGTCGGCCTTCTACTATACACAAATGAGAAAAACAGCCTTTCACCACTTAAACCTGAACAGACATTGTTCTATTGTACCCTTTCCGACTATCCCGACGAAAAAGAGAATAGTTTCAGACTAACCGTAAAGCTTAACAGGAAGATCGCCCGGAATGGCTCTGAGGCTGTTGAAGGGTCCATGATACTATTTAATAAGAAAGATTCATCGGTAAATTCCCTACTACCGGGCGATCTGCTGATTATTAAATGTACTCCTGTTGAAATTGTAAACAGAGGGAATCCAAATGAGTTTGATTACAGGTTCTATATGGAAAACCAGGGTATCAGATTCTACGCATTTACCAGCAGCCGTGATATTATCAGCCATATTGTTCCTGGTCACAGAAAACTGATTCACAGGGCATTGATCATAAGGGAGAAGATCATTGGGATGTATAAAGAGAGGGGCATCACCGGGGAAAGGCTGGCGCTGGTAGCGGCAATTACCCTTGGTCAGAAAAATATGCTCGACCAAGAGCAGAAACAGAATTTCATTAAGGCCGGAGTGATGCACATTATGGCCGTATCGGGGCTTCATGCTGTAATCCTGAGTTTGTTTGTTTTCAATCTTCTATTCTTCCTGAAACGAAGATTCAATATACTGAGGATATTAATAACAATCCTTATTCTCTGGTCATTTGCATTTGTGACAGGGCTCACTCCCTCGGTACTGAGGGCCACTCTGATGTTTTCCTTCCTACAGGCGGGCAACCTGATGAAGAGACGAGTAAATGGAATAAACTCGGTACTGGCATCCGCATTTATTTTAACCCTCATAAAACCATCCGTTATATTCGAGGCCGGATTTCTGCTTTCATATTCGGCTGTGATTTATATTATAAGTTTCTACCAGGACTTCTACCTTAAGCTGCAGATCAAAAACTGGCTTACGGATAAGATCTGGCAATCAGCTGTTGTAACCATTGTGGCACAGGCCGGTACGCTTCCTCTGACAATAATGCTATTCAACAGGTTCCCAACATACTTCATCATTACAAATATCATAATAGTACCACTTTCGTCATTGCTTATTGTAACAGGATGCCTTGTTCCTTTGACATTCCCTGTCCAGTTTCTTTCACAATTTCTAGGATCAATACTTAATTATCTGACAGGGCTCACTGAACTGCTTACTGCGAAAGCCTCTTCCCTGCCCTGGTCAACTATTGAAAATATCGGGATGACAACCATTGAATGCATTCTGCTCACCGGAACAATTTTCATTTTCAGCTATTTCTTACTGAAGAAACGACCCTTTTCAATTTTTTATCCCATAGGGGTACTTATTCTATTTGTCATGGCAGGCACAGTTACTGAAATATCGACAAGAACTACCAATGAATTAATAGTCTATAATTCACCTGGTTCATCAACGATCGGAATCAGAACTGGTAAGATACTTAATCTCTATTCCGATACCTCTCTGGTGGGACCTGAAGTAAAAAGACATTGTGCCACTCTTGGACTTAAGATAAAAAACAATACACTAAAAAATAAGTTCTATTGCATCAGGTCCGGTGAAAAAAACATATTAATAGCCAGCTCGCTGGACAGAAACATTTTGCAACGCTTTATCCCTGATATTGTGATTCTCACCGGTGTAAGACCTGAAATTGAAAATTACTTATCATTCAGACCATCCCCCGAAACATTGATTATAACATCTGAAGCAGCTTCAGGGTTCCGTATTCCACAACAGGTAGATCTTACCGGCATAGATACACTCCATTTTGTAAGGAAGGCAGGGGCATTTATTAAAAGGATATGACCAGTTCATAAATAAAATTCGGAAAAAACTTGAGTATTAAGCTATTTATCTCTTATTTTGTCATGTTTTTTCAAATTTTTTTTCAATGAGAATAATAATTGCCGGAGCAGGTGAAGTTGGGACACATCTTGCGAAGATGTTATCGAATGAAAATCATGAAATTATTCTTATCGATCCGGAAGAGGCCCGACTGAAGCCCATTGATAGTTCTCTCGATGTCATGACGCATGAGGGTTCTGCCACATCTGTAAAGATCCTCCAGGACTCACTCCACAAAAAAACAGATCTGTTTATTGCGGTAACGCCATCTGAAGATACCAATATAATATCGTCAATTCTTGCCAAAAGGTTTGGAGCCATCAAAACTATAGCTCGTATTGACAATATTGACTACCTTGAGCATTCCACTTTAGAATTTTTTAAGTCAATTGGTATCGATTCTCTTATTTATCCCGAACTGATTGCTGCGCGTGAGGTGCTCGGACTGCTTCATGAAACCGGAACTAGTGAGTTTATGGAGTATTCGGGTGGGAAGCTGACGATGTATATTCAGAAGCTTGATGAGAAAGCACCTATCCTGAACAAAAGTCTGCAGGAAATTTCAATTAGTTACAGAACTGATAAATACAGGGCGGTAGCAATCAAACGGAATGACAAAACCATTATCCCAAGAGGGAATGAACAGTTTCAGTTAGGAGATATGGTGTTTATTATCTCAACTCAAGAAGGAATTGGTGAGATCATGAAAACATCGGGGAAAGAGAATTTTGAAGCTAAAAGTATCATGATACTCGGGGGCAGCAAGATCGGTAAGCTTATAGCAATGTATATGCAGAAAACATGTGAGGTGAAGTTAATAGATCCAGATATTAAGAAATGTGAAGATCTCGCAGAGATTCTTGATAATACCCTCATTATTAATGGCGATGGCCGAAATGTTGATCTTCTTGAACAGGAAGGGATAATGAAAATGGATGCCTTTGTGGCTGTTACCGGTAATTCTGAAACAAATATCCTGTCCTGTCTTCTTGCGAAAAAAATGGGTGTAAAAAAGACGATCGCTGAAGTTGAGAATATGGAATACATTAATCTTGCTGAGAACACTGGTATTGACACTATCATCAATAAAAAGATTTCTGCGGCAAGCAGGATATTCCGACATACAACCAATCCAAATGTAACCCAGGTTAAATATATGACCGGAACTGATGCAGAGGTTCTCGAATTCAATGTTCCGGCAAACTCAAAAATTACAAAGGGTACTCTCAGAAGCATCGATTTCCCCAAAGATGCCATCATTGGAGGGGGAACAAGGGATGGAGTGCCATTTATTGCAACGGGCGACACGATGATAATAGCAAACGACAAGGTTGTTGTTTTTACATTACCTTCAGCCTACGATAAACTTTTAAAATATTTTACCTGAACATTTATGATCAACTTCAGGATTATAGCCAGGGTTTTCAGCCTGCTACTCATTTTTGAAGGTTTGTTCATGTTGGTATCTGCAACTGTATCACTGATATACCAAGAGCTAACTGCATCTTCTTTTTTATATTCCGCACTTATTACCGTAGTTACAGGGGTTATCGTATTTACTCCACTCCGAAATGAGGAGAGAATTTATGGAAACAAAGAAGGATACATTATCGTTACTGGTATCTGGCTTATTTTCAGCCTTTTTGGCACTTTACCATTTCTTTTAAGTGGCTCAATAAGTAGCTTTGGAGATGCCTTTTTCGAATCGATGTCAGGTTTCACAACCACGGGCGCCACTATTCTTACCGATATTGAATCTTTGCCACATGGAGTCCTTTTCTGGAGAAGCCTTACTCAGTGGCTTGGAGGAATTGGAATAATATTTATTTCTCTTTCTGTTTTCCCGGTTTTTAAATCCATTAATATACAACTTGCTGCAACTGAGTTTTCAGGTCAGCCGACTGATAAGATCCATCCCCGGATTAAAGACGCAGCAAAAAGGCTTCTCGCCATTTATTCCCTTATAACTCTTGCAGAAATTCTATTGTTGATAATCGGTGGGATGCCGGTTTTTGATGCTGTATGTCATTCCTTTTCAACATTGTCAACAGGAGGTTTTTCTACACGAAACGATGGGATTGCATACTTTGCTTCACCATTCATAATGATAGTAATAACTATATTCATGTTTATTGCAGGAACTAACATGGCACTGTTTTACTTCGGGCTCAAGGGCAATTTAAAAAAGATCATCAGCAATAATGAGTTTATCTTTTACACACTGATCTGTTTTGTATTTATAGTGTTCGTCTCCATAGCCCTTCATTTAAATTCAGGTTTTACTTCAGGTAAAGCGATTCTCGACGGAACTTTTCATGTTATATCAATTATTACAACAACAGGTTATTATACACAAGACTATAATCTATTGGGCAACATAATACTAATAATATTTTTCATACTGATGTTAACAGGAGGAACAGCCGGATCGACCAGCGGAGGCATTAAAATTGTCAGGCTTCTTATAATTACAAAAAATAGCCGGCAGGAAATGAAAAGATTAATTCACCCGAATGCTTTTATCCCAGTACGTCTTGACAAACATATTATCCAACAAAACACCATATATAACTTACTTGTATTCATTACATTATATTTTCTAACACTGTGTTTTGGAACATTCATAATTTCAATTATGGGTTATGATATGATCACATCTTTTAGCACATCCGCCTCTATGCTGGGAAATATTGGTCCGGGATTGGGAACCTTCGGTCCCTTTACAAACTATTCTGCCGTTCCAATGGCTGGCAAATTGTTTTTGTCGGGATTAATGCTTTTAGGAAGGCTTGAATTACTTACGGTTATGATACTGTTTACCAGAAATTTTTACAGGCACTGATATTCACATTTCAAGGATCCCAAGGCCTTGCCTTACAATCTCTATTTCTTCTCCTGTACAGTCAACAATTGTGGAAGCCTCGTTTTTACCAAAGCCACCATCGATAACAGCGTCAGTAAAATCGCGATACTTCTCATAAATAAGATCAGGGTCGGTAGTATATTCAATAACCTCATCCTGGTCGTGAATTGAAGTGGTAATAATCGGCCGGCCAAGCTCCCGTATCAGCTCAAGGACAATGTTATTGTCGGGGATCCTGATACCTACAGTTTTTTTCTTATTCTTGAACAATTTTGGAATCTGGTTATTTGCCTGAACTATGAAAGTAAAAGGTCCGGGAAGGTTTCTTTTCAGCAGTTTAAAAATTGTATTATCCCTGATTATGGTATATTCTGAAAGCTGGCTCATATCATGAAAGATAAGCGATAGTTCCGGGTTTTTAGGGTTTAACCCCTTAAAGCGAGCTATTTTCTCAATTGATTTTGTCGCCCGGATATCGCATCCCATGGCATATACTGTATCTGTAGGATATATTATTATGCCTCCATCTTCAAGCAGGTCAACAATATGTCTTATATGCTTATGGTTTGGATTATCTTTATATATACGAATAAGCATGTTGTGTTCGGAATTCCGGCAAGATAAAATAAAAAAGGGTAAGCTCCTTATATCGCACCGCTACAACTGCCTACCCTTGCTACCTTCCGATCCTGGGGGAGTTCAGCAGGAGCTGGTCGTATAAGACTTACCCGGTACAAAAATACGAATTTTTACAGAGCCGACAAAATTAATAGCAAATAATAACATTTTAAGATATTTTTCTATATTTGTTAATTAACTAAAAGATAGAGAAATGGAAAACAAGACATCGGCCTATTTAAAAAGTGCTCTGAATAGCGGATTGATCTTCGGAGTTATTCTGGTGATAATTCAGCTTGCCTTCTGGATGTTTAATATCATGCCAGTAGGTATCGGTAAGAGTTTACTATTAGTACTATTCAATCTTGTAATATATGTCATTGGTCTCTACTGGTTTACAAAAAGTTTCAGGAATGGAGTACTGGATGGTTTTATTAACTATGGACATGCCTTTCTGTACGGATTGGCTGTTGTTATTCTTTCCACAATTCTTGTCATCATCTACAACTTGATATTCAATAAATTCATAGATCCTGAATATACAACCCGAGTACTCAAAGCTTCTGCAAACTGGACAGAAGAGTTTTTGAGAAGTAAAGGGTTGTCTGAATCTCAAATTTCTGATGCTGTCGATAAAATGATGGCAAAAGCAAATCCATCGGCAATAAAGGTTGCAATCACAACCCTTATAGGAGGTGTAATTATGGGTGCAATTGCTTCTCTGATTTCGTCTGCCTTCGCGAAGAAGATCAAAGATCCTTTTATAGAAAGTTAGAGATACGTCCAAATGGATCTTTCAATTGTAGTACCTGTTTATAATGAAGAGGAATCGATTCAGGAATTAACTGAATGGATTGAAAAGGTTTGTATTATCAACAGGCTCTCATTTGAACTTATTTTTATTGATGATGGAAGTTCTGATTCATCATGGGATAAGATTATGTTCATGGCAGGGAATAGCCAATTCGTAAAGGGTCTCTGTTTAAGACGGAACTATGGTAAGGCCGCCGCTCTTCATACAGGTTTCAGTGTAGCAGCTGGGGATGTTGTTATTACAATGGATTCCGATCTGCAGGACAGTCCCGATGAGATTCCGGAACTTGTAAAGATGATAAGAGATGAGAAATACGACCTCGTATCAGGCTGGAAAAAGAAAAGATATGATCCTTTTGTCAAACTTATCACCAGCAGGTTTTATAATAGTACAGCAAGATGGTCATCAGGCATTAAGCTTCATGACTTTAACTGCGGACTTAAAGCATACCGTCTTGAAGTTGTGAAGAACATCGAGATATTTGGCGAGATGCACAGGTACATACCCATGCTGGCGAAAGAGGCAGGTTTTAATAAAATCGGAGAGAAGGTTGTTGAACACAGGTCAAGAAAATTTGGGGTCACAAAATATGGACTTGACAGGTTCATAAAAGGATATCTCGATCTTCTTACAATAGGCTTCATTACCCGTTTTGGTAAAAGCCCTATGCATCTTTTTGGATCCCTTGGAACTCTTATGTTTTTGATGGGCTTTATTATGGCTGGTTATCTTGGTATAAGAAAGCTGGTTTTCATTAATCATAATCTCAGAGCACCTCTTGTCACCGACAGTCCTTTTTTCTTTATCGCTCTCACTGTTATGATAATCGGAACATTCCTCTTTCTGACAGGCTTCCTTGGAGAACTGGTAAACCGGAATTCATCAGAACGGAATAACTATCTTGTTAAGTATAAAGTGAATATCTGATCAATCTACCTCATCTCCCCGTGCCCCTTCCCGCTTATGCGGAAGAAGGGGGTAACTAACATATTATCAGTACTTAAGCCACTACCTCCTGGGGGAGAGCCTGCCCCGACTTGTCGGGGGGTTGGGGAGAGGCGGATTTCAAAAAGAAGGATTTAAATGATATTGTCTTTGGGTTTACGGTACTTATTATAAACTTCAATTATTGACGCTGTCATCTTATCCCAGGAGAATTTTGCCTTTTCCTGCTTCACTCCTTCAGTAAACTGTGCCGTCCTGTTATTATCAAAATAATCGAGAATTGCTTCTGTAATCTCTTTAGGCTCAGGTTTTACTACATAACCACATTTTCCGTCAGGCACAATCTCTCTTAATCCACCTACATCAGTTACCAGCATGGGCTTTTCAAAATGGAAGGCAATCTGTGTTACCCCACTCTGGGTGGCGGTTTTATATGGTTGAACAACAAGATCAGCAACACTGAAGAAAAGTGATACCTCACTATCTTTAATAAAATGGGCAAAAAAGATGACGTCATTTTCAATATTGAACTTCCTAATCAGTTCCAGGTAAAGAGTATCATCCTCGTAAAATTCTCCGGCAATTATAAGCTTCAGTTTTCTGTTTCTCAATCTAATATCAGAAAAAGCCTCAATAAGCAGGTCAAGCCCCTTGTATGCCCTGATAAATCCAA
>Ga0315278_10000182_pt1 | contig 56722 bp, 42 predicted proteins | sample YL17G06_0_MG_FD_203880 | JGI IMG/M metagenome (GOLD analysis project Ga0315278, IMG submission 203880) | Sediment microbial communities from Yellowstone Lake, YNP, Wyoming, USA - YL17G06_0 | ecosystem: Environmental > Aquatic > Freshwater > Lake > Sediment | place: USA: Wyoming | collected... | reverse complement strand
AGAAGAATGTTTTCAGCACCCTGGAAATTTCCTCAGCGATCTAGAATATTTCTACATAACTCCATGGGACCCCTGGGGTGTGGAATATTGATCGCTTACCATTCGCGTAATTCGTGGGCGACTTTTCTGACAAATCACTTCCCCTCCCCAATAAAATAAAAAAAATATTTTTATTGTGGACATTTTCTCGAAGTTATGCTACTCTTTTATCATGATAGCGATAATCTATTTCAATAGAGCGACAGTATATCTGGACACTCGATTTTTCCGGCCGGACAAATTCCATCCTCTGAAAAATAAAGAGGTCCCTCTCGAATACATCGATATCATCCCTTCCCTAAAAATAGACTCACCCTTAAAAAATCTTCCCTCGGCAGCGGACTCCCATGGTTTCTCGTTGGATATTCACAGATTACCAACGGATATTGATTCCTTCCCAACGGATATTGACAGATTACCAACGGATATTGATTCCTTCCCACCGGATAATGACAGATTACCAACGGATATTGATTCCTTCCCATCGGATATTGACAGATTACCGACGGATATTGTTTCCTTCCCGCCGGATATTGACAGATTACCAACGGATATTGATTCCTTCCCGCCGGATATTGACAGATTACCGACGGATATTGATTCCTTCCCATCGGATATTGACAGATTACCAACGGATATTGATTCCTTCCCGCCGGATATTGACAGATTACCAACGGATATTGGTTCCTTCCCGCCGGATATTGACAGATTACCGACGGATATTGGTTCCTTCCCGCCGGATATTGACAGATTACCAACGGACAGGCCGCCGCCCCGGTTTGAGTCAAATAAATCATATAAAAAAAACGAAAAAAGGAGGTAAAACATGGCTTGTTGGACAAGAAAACTAATGGAAACTCTTCTAAAAAGAGCAAGAAGAGCAATCACCAATGCCCTCGCAACCCTGGATATCAAAGAGAAAGTGCTGAAATTCGGGTATAACGATGAAAAACTGAATGCGGGTCTCGCTTTGTATAAAAAAGCTCAGTCGCTGTACATTGCCCGGCGAACAAAATGGGGCCTGCAGCTCGCTGCTACCAAAAATATGGTGGACATGATCGATGCCGTCTATGTCTATTATATGGAGTATGCGAAACTGGTCAGGAAACGGCTAAAAAGGAACAAAGAAGCTTTGACTATTCTCGGCTTAACCGGCAGACGCTTGTCTTCCCTCTCGGGTTTATTGACCCAGGCGATGCTTTTTTTCCAGAACCTGAAAGATAACCAGGAGCTATTTGCACAAGTAACAGACCTTGGGATTACCCCGGAAGTATTGCAAGTTGGCCTGGATAAACTGGCCGCCCTGGAAGGCGAAGATGAATTCCATGAATCGGTCAAAGGCGAAGCCCAGGACCTTACGGTTGAACGCAATAAAATCTTTACTGAACTGAACGACTGGATGTCGGAATTTGAAACCGCCTGCCGCAGCGCCCTGAAAGATACCCCGCAGCGCCTCGAAATTCTCGGGTTTTTAGAATACTCCGAAGGCTATAAACCGGCCTCTTCTTCCCCAGAAGACGAGAATACCGACACCAACACGACCCCACCGGCAACAACACCGGCTAACTAAAAAATCCGAAGCACGAAGCACGAAATTCGAAACAAATCCAAATGACCAAAAAAAACAATGTCCAAAACGAAAACAGCCGCCTCCGGCGGCAAATTGCTTTTGTTTGGGATTTTGAACTTTTGAATTTTGAATTTGTTTCGGATTTCGAATTTCGAATTTCGGATTTTCTCTTTCCCACCTGTAATTATTGCCTAAAACTTTTGTTTATTCCAGATCAGGAATATTTTCCCACCAGGTCTTCCATCCTCTCTTCATGCTCCATGATCGACTGCACCAACTTGAACTGCCTTCGACACCGGTCCAGGTTATGCCCCTCCCGGTGAACCTTAAAATAGGTATCCCCCAACAAATAATCCGTCAAAAAACGCACCCCAATGATCTGCGTCATCATCTTCGTACTAAAAACCAGGCAACTTCGCTCGGTTTCCGTCAAAATGCCCCCGGCAGTGGCTAAAAAACCTTTCAAAATGGCTTCAAACCGGGACATATCTACCCTGATTTGAGCCGGATACGCTTCATCCTCAGCCGCGGAACTGAGCGTGGAACGGGCCAGGTCCCCAAAATCGTACAGCGAGAACCCCGGCATCACCGTATCCAGATCGATCACACAAACCCCTTCCCCGGTGCTTTCATCCAACAGCACATTATTCACCTTCGTGTCATTATGGGTCGCGCGCAAAGGGATTTTCCCTTCCTTCACCAGCCCCGGTAAGACGTCAAATAACCCCGCGTGGGCCGACGCGAAATCGATCTCCGGTCGGGCCGCTTTGGCTCGGTTAAGTGGGTCTCCCGTCAATGCCTTTTGAAAGGCAGCCAGCCGTTTTTGACCGTCATGAAACCCGGGTATGGTCTCATGCAGCGGCGGGCCGGGAAAATCATGCAGCATCTCCAGGAAACCGCCGAACATGCGCGCCGCCTCGAAAGCCTGGTGGGAAGAACCAAGGGTATCGAATGACCTGGCTTTCTCGATATAGTCATAGACCCTCCAGTAATTCCCTTCCGGGTCGCGAAAATAGGGGGAACCGTCATGAGTAAGAATAACCTGCAGCGCCCGGCGCGAAATATCCCGTACACCCCGCGATTCCAGTTTCTCCCGGATATGCCGCGTGACGCGGACAATGTTTTCCATCATGGCCGGCGGATCGGGAAACACATGCCGGTTGATGCGCTGCACAATATACGATACGTTAAGACCGGCCCGCTGAACCTGCGCCAGGTACGTATCATTAATATGGCCCGAACCGGCGGGCCGGGCGCTTAAAAATTCACCCTCAACCGGGAACTGCTTTAATACCCATGAAACATCGCTCATACGGAGGCTCCTTTTTTAATAACCCAATATACATCGTTTCCCGGTTTATTGCAAGGACCCCCGACCGGGAAAGCAGGACCATGTCATTTTTTCATTGTTAAATATTAAAAAAATGGGGAAACGCTTATAGAATAATAAATCCGAAGCACGAAGCACGAAATCCGAAACAAATTCAAAAGTTCAAAATTCAAAACAAAAACATTTTTCTGCCGCAGGCGTTTGTCTTTGTTTTGGTCATTTGTTTTTTGGTCATTTGGATTTGTTTCGAATTTCGGATTTCGAATTTCGTGCTTTCTTAAGAATATCGTATCCTCAACTGGATGACATAGAGCCCAATCGGGGAGATATTTATGAATCATTTGTGGAAATTTTCCTTTGCGCAGCATTATTTGATGCCTATTTTAAGTGATCTGATAATATCGCACTCATATAATCTTTATATTTTTAGACTAAGATAGTTGACAGGGTGGAATTTTTATATTATACTATGACCATAAAAATCAAAAAAAGATTTTAATAGGAGGTTAAAATGAGTATAGTAAGATTTCACAAACCGTTTGGTAGTATGGTAGATATGTATGACAGGATCAACAAACTTTTTGAAGAGGATTTAATGGGCCAGGACAAAGAGACCCAACTCTCTTCCCGCTGCTGGAACCCGGTCGCGGATATTTACGAAACTAAGGATGACTTTGTATTCAAAGTCGAACTGCCGGGAATCTCCAGGGAAGATATCAAAGTGGAACTGACCGGCGATAACCTCAGCATCAAAGGCGAACGCAAAGAGGAAAAGGAAGTGAAAAGAGAAGAATATCACCGGGTTGAACGTTACTGCGGCAGCTTCACCAGGAGCTTCCGGCTTCCCAAAAACGCGGACGGACAAAATATGAAAGCGGCAATGAAAGAAGGGATACTGGAATTGAGAATCCCCAAATTGGAAGAAGCGAAAACCAAAGCGATTCCGATTAACATCCAGTAACATTTCAAGAAAATATAAACAAGGAGGTATACAATGACTTTTATAAAATGGCGGAGACCTTACGGAGACTTGATGGATATGTATGGCAAGATCAACCGGCTTTTCGAAGAAGATTTGCTGGGCGAAGAAAGAGAACAACCCATGGCGGCCAATTGCTGGGCCCCGGCCACGGATATCTATGAAACAAAGGATGATTACGTGTTTAAAGTGGAACTGCCGGGAATTGCCAAAGAGGATATCGATGTGGAACTGAACGGCGATACCCTGGGTATCAAAGGCGAACGAAAAGAAGAACAAGAAGTGAAACGGGAAGAATATCACCGGATCGAACGCGTGTGCGGCAGCTTTTTAAGGAACTTCCAGTTGCCGAAAAACGCCGACGGTCAAAAAATGAAGGCCGCTATGAAAGACGGCGTCCTGGAATTGCGTATCCCAAAACGGGAAGAAACCAAACCCAGGGCAATTCCAATCGATGTCGCGTAAATAGCCGCCGGCGACCCGCGGCCAGCGACCAGCGGCGAGCAGCAAGCGGCAAACGGCAAGAGACAGCTCAAGAAAAGGGCAGTTTATAAAAACTGCCCTTTTATTTCTCTTGTGTATTCTTCCCTGGAATCCAGGATAGCATCGTTGTGGGAACCGTGTATTTCCAGGAACCGTTTGGGTGGGTTGGCTGCGTAGTAAAGAGATTTTCCCATGAAGAAAGGGACGACCCGATCATCCGGGCTGTGGATAATGAGAACGGGACAGTGAACCTTTTTTAAATGATTTATGGAATTGTAGCGGTGCCTGACCAGCAGGCGGATGGGCAGGTAAGGGTAATAACGTTTTCCCATATCGGTCATGGAGGTAAAAGACCCTTCGACGATGAGGGCTTTGGGCGCGACTTTTCCTGCCAGGTAAATTGCCACGGCCCCGCCCAGGGAATGGCCGCTAATGATGATATCTCCCGGAGCGATTCCCATTTCTTCCACCAGGTAGTTCCAGGCGGCTTCCGCATCTTTATAAGTGCCTTTTTCGGAAGGCGACCCTTTACTTTTGCCGTAGCCCCGATAATCGAAAATAAAGAGGCTGATGCCCATATTATGATAGATTTTAATAGTATCGATGCGGTCGGCGATGTTGCCGGAATTGCCGTGGCAGTGCAATGCCGTTGCTTTAGGTTCTTCAGCGGGAATAAACCAGGCGTTAAGAATTACACCGTCTTTGGTTTTAAAGAAGATTTCACGGTAATCGAGGTTCGCCCGGCTGGGCGTGCCTTCCATCATTCTCCTGGGCATGTATACGAGGTACGGATGGATGTATAAAATCCTGAGGGCCATCATGATATATATTGCCACTGCCAGGAATGCGACGATTGCCACTAAACGGGGTACAAAAAAAACGAGAAAGTCCATACGCATACCTCTTTGAAAAAAAGTGAAGTTTAATTATACCTGAAACCGGTTATTTTGTCACAAGGTTAATCCGGATAAAGGTAATACCTGCCCCTGTACTCTCTAAAATGATAGGTGTAGTACTCTTTACTACCCCCGCGGGCGGTTCGCACCACCGACACGCGGGCGTTGCGGGTGAAATCTTCATAATAAAATCCCGGGTCCGAAAACTCATATTTCACATACTCATACTGTGTCTTACGCACCCGCCGCAAATACTTACTCACCTCGACCGCATACTGCGATTTGTCTTTAAAACCGATCTCCTGCCTGGGGTACATGATGCTCCTGGTAAAGTCATAATAACTTTCCAATCGGACCTCGCCGGTATACAGCAGGTAACGGCTGCGCTCGATAAGATGGACAAAACCGGCGATTTGCTCGATCTCGCCGGCGCCGGACAGCAGCCGGCGGGATTCTTTTTCCAGGGAATCGGCTATCTCGCCGGTGGTTTTTCCCTCGAACGAATAGGACTGGGTTATAAGAAATTTTTTGCTTCCCACCAGCACAAAATCATACAATATCCAGGAAACCACCAGGAAAATGGCCAGGACGGCAAAATATTTCCTGCCGGCTTCTTGTTTCTCGCTCTCTTCCAGCATTTCCTCGGTCATATGTATGATATCCGCGGTCCAACCCCCGCCGCGCGCGCCGCGCCTGCCGCGAACCTTTTTTACTATTCTCACTGTCGTTATCTCCTTATCGTCTCCAGCGGCCGAATTCGCCGTTCAACCATTCGATGCGCTCCCGGAGCCACGCTTTAAGGTAGTCGATCTCCCGGTAAAAACCATTGGCGTCGGGATACAGGTAATAATCGGCCGGCCAACGGGCAAAATTCCGCCCCTGGCCGTCTTTTAAAAGGGCGACGTTTTGATCGATCATTTGAAAAATATGGGGTCCGGAAATAATTGCTTTGGCCGTCAATTCTTTCCACCTGGCTTTAAGCGCTTCACGGAAAGAAGCCATCTTCATGCAGCGTTCAAACAAATGGGTGGTCAGCCATTGGGTGGCCGGGGTTTTTTCCATATTATATTGTCTTCCCAGTACGCCGTCCTTATCCCAGGGGATAATATACCACCCGGCATTCTCGCCCCGGTCCCTTGCCAGGTACCGGTTTTTATACAACCCGTCGGAATCGTAAACCAACTGGGTAAAAATCCACAGGTCGATGGTGCTGTCCCGGTCCAGCAAATGAAAAATGCGCGCTTCGAACTCGTTGTCCGGGGCTAACGCGGTAAAGCGGGTCAATTCTTCGACGGGTTGCCAAAGCTCGCCGTATTTCCCCGGGTCGGGATATCGCTGTTCATAACCGCTGTGCCACCCCCATAAGGGGTCCCCGGCTTTTTCCAGGGGCTGCCGTCCCCCGGGAAAATTTTTGTAATCTTTTTTATGAAAGGATTTGAAATTATGGGCCGAGAAATTGGCGTTTATGTCCCGGGCGCGGTACAAGACGGCGTTGAAATCCCTGTTTTTGTCATACGCCTCCAATCCCAGGAAATTTTTATCGATATGTTCCATCAGCAGGTAAACGCCGTGATAGGCGCCGTTCAGCATCACTTCCACGAACCGGCTTTGGGGGGCTGTTCGCCGCCGGCTTTTGTCTTCCCTGAACTGCTCCAGCAGGTCCATGGCGATCTTGTTCCGCATCAGGGATTTCTCGATAAACGAGCTCTCCAATACCCACCGCCGGGAATCGCCCATTCCTTCCAAAGGATAAGATTCCTCCAGGGTAATACCGTACTTCCATTTGGGCAGTTTTTTCCCGCGGCCCTCGATCCGCGCTTCCAGGGTTTTCCCCGTATAACTTTTATACTGCGCCTGGCGGTTGGCGGCGTCACTAGCGGAAAAAATCCTGATCTTGCAGGGGACCTTGGGTTCATTTTTAATAACGCGGGGAACGCCGTTATCCCCGGCGGTATCGATCTCTACGATGGGCAGGTCGCCGGTGGTGACGTAAAGATCATATTCATCCCGTCGGTATTCATGTTCCAGTATGACCCTGCCGTAAAAAATATAAGCTTTGAAATCATAAGAAGCGTTGTTGTCTAATCTAAATTCCCCGCTGTCTTTTTTATCCGGGTCCTTTATCCCGCGGCAAAGAGGTTTTATAAACACCGCGGTCTTTTCCAGGCGGGCTTTGCAATAAATCTTTTGCCGCGCAGCGGCCCCCATGGGCAAAGCGACGAAAATGACCCTGTTTTCCTCATCTACTTTCACTTCCCGGCCGCCGATATAAAAAGCAGCGATGCGGTTTCCTTTATCCTTATATTTCCCGGCAATCCCGTCAAAGACCGCTAAAATACCGTTCGGTTGCCCGGCGGCGTTCAGCCGGTCGAATTCCCCTGTATATTTTTCCCTGTCCGCATCGTCCAGGCGATAAATCCGCGACTCTTTACCGGTAATGGATAATGGTTCAGCGGCGCTCAAATCGTCGGCCGATAAATAGACAAAACCGCCGTCGTACATGGGGTTATCCCGGTAAACGGAAACAGCGGCGGTATTCCCTTGAAATTTATTTTCCAGGGCCAGGGCCCGCGCCCCGTTTTTTACAGAAAGGCCGGTGCGGTTCCGGCGGAACACATTGCCATATAAAAAGCACCTGGAGTCTTCGCCGACGATTAGTCCTTTGCCCGGGAACCGCGTAAATACATTACCGGTTACGATGCATTGGCAGCCGCCCAGTTCCAGGCCGCACGCCGCTTCCCCCGCTTCCCCCGCCTCCCCTGAAGCGTCGCCGCTAAATTCGTTATCGATAATGGTTCCCCGGCAAAAATCCAGGGTTGCCTGGGCGACAGGGTTGGCGTAAAAGCGGTTGTTTTCCAGTAAAACCTTTGCCCGTTGGACATTCAAGCCGGTCCCACCGTAGGTGTGGTGGATGTTGGAGTTTTTTATCTCGACGTCCTGGGCATGGAAATTCAATGCCCCGGTATAAAAGCTGCCGTCCAGGAAGGCTTTGTCGCCGCCTGAAAAATCCAGGAATTCGACGGTGCTTGTTTCTTCTCCTTCCCCAGCCGCGTCCACGTCTGCCGCATCGTTAAACCCGGGGACGCCGGAAACGGCCCAGGCGCCGAAAGGTTCTCCTTCTTTTAGCGCACGGATGACCACCGGGTTGGCCGCTGTCCCCCGGATATGTATGGGACTGCAATTGATAAAGGAAATGCCCGGGGCCATCCGGATGATGGTCCCGGGCTCGATCTCGAAAATATAACCCATGGGAATGGCAACCGTCTCCCTGACGATATATTCTCCTTTTCTCAGGATAATTCGCTTATCTCCGGCCAATTGAAAATGCAAACCCAGGTATTTTTCCGCCGCGCTCCAGGGGTTTTGCCGATTGGCGGTTCCCGCCGCCGTGGGTAAATTCATGCCTTTGACCGCGGCCCGGGATATACCGCCGGGCGCCCGGCGGACTTTGTAGCGTTCCAGGACCTTATATACGTTATTTTCAAAATAACTGAAAACCAGTTTGACCCGCAGGTGGTTGTAAAGATTCTCCTTTTCTCTATCAGCGGCGTAATACCGCTTTTTTAATTTCTCATAATTTAAGATAATTTCATCGTAATCTTCCGCCAGCAGGGCCAGGTAAGCCCTTTGTTTCTTTTTGAGCAGCGGCGTCAGCGGACCTTTCTCGATCTGCTCCTTTACAATTTTAAAGTAGGCATCTTCCTTGTTCACTTGCAGGTTGTAGAGGTTGGACTCGTCCAGGATGGGATAAATCTTACCGTTGGCGGTATTATAGATGAATTTCACGCCGTCATCCACCAGGAAACCCCAATCCGCCCCCAACAGCCGGCGCAGCGTTTCAAACCCGGCGATATAGTCGAGATCGAAATATTGGCTCAATAGATGGGGATCGCCGGTTTCCAGTTGGGCCAGGAACCGGTTTAAATAGTCGAAAACCCCGGGATCGCGGGCGTTGTCATACTCATTGTACAAATAATCGATCTCCCGCCGCCGGTCCTGCCGGTCTTTTTTTCCCCCTATCATAAAGATAACGGCATGGGGCATTTTGTTTTGTTCCAGGAAGATATCGTCATAGGCCTGTTTGAAAAAACTGATCCTGTTATGGATACTGAAAACGTCGATATCCACGTACTCGGTATGGGGAACGAAAATACCCAGTTTGCGGGCCAGGCCATAGACCAGTTCCTGTTCCAGCGGGTCGATTCGATCCACCTGGAAAAGGTCGAAGCGCCGGATGCGTTCATGGTATTTCCCCGGCTGGAACCGCAGGGAGAGCGCCCAGTTAAGGTCGTTGACCCGGAGGTGTTTGAAATCGTTTTTAAAAGGGGCGATTTCAACGGGATAATTTTCATCGTTTAACTCCAGGTCCACGGGTCGCCAACGATGGGTTACGGGGAAAATGGCATTAGCAAAGGAGTTGATAAATTCCGCATCGGCCGGGGTGAATTTAAAATTAAGGGTTTTGGCAATGGCCAGGTCTTTTCGTTTGGACTCCATGGGGGGGCCGTCAAAATACCGGTGGTGGTAGATATACCGTATGATGGTGTTTTTATTTAAAACCAACGCCGCGGCCAGTGTCGTGATTACGGCAAGGGCAAGGGCTATTGTCTTTACCTGTTTTCGCCTGTGTTTTCGCATGGGATTCGTGACCTCAAAATCGATTTGGGAATATAACATATAATCTGCTTTTTGTCCAATGGGGAGAAATCAACCAAAAAAAAGTACAAATGGGGGTTGATTTTTTTTTATTATTAAGTTATATTTGGGAGCATATGAGTTTAATGCCTTTCGGTTTAGTTGATGGGAAGGATTAAAACAAGATGAGGATTAATGATGTGTTAGGTATACGCGTAAATCTGAATAAACGTGGAAGCGTTTCAGCGTTTAGACGTTTAAACGTTTAAGGTGGGAGAGCCAACTATGATTTTGGAAGAAAAAAAAGCAGCCAAACAAAACCTAAAGAAAAAGTGGGGATTAAGCCGCATACTGGGAAGCAGCAAAGTCGTGGAGGAGTTGAAGCAGGAAATTGAAACGATCGCAACGTGTGATGTCAGTGTATTGATTTCAGGGGAGTGCGGCACAGGAAAGGAATTAGCCGCCCGGGCCATTCATTATTTAAGCAGCAGGGCCTGTAATCCTTTTGTCCCGGTAAACTGCGGGGCCATACCGGAAAATCTCTTTGAGAATGAGTTATTCGGTCATCGCAAGGGCGCATTTACCGATGCATCCCTTCACCAGGAAGGGTTAATAAGGGAGGCCCAGGACGGCACGCTTTTCCTGGATGAAGTAGGAGCGATAGCAGCCTATCCCCAGGTTAAACTGCTTCGTTTGCTCCAGGACAAAGAGTATAAACCCCTGGGGGACCCGATGACCCGGAAGGCGGATATTCGTATCGTGGCTGCCACCAACATGGACCTGCAAAAAATGATGAACCGGGGCGATTTCAGGGAGGACCTTTTTTTCCGTCTTAACATCGTATCGCTCTTCATCCCGCCGCTGAGGGACAGGAAAGAAGATATCCCTTTGCTGGCGGAACATTTCCTGGGCAAATATTCCACCCAGTTCCGCAAACCCATAAGGAAAGTAGCAAATGATGCCGTGAATGCCATGATTTCGTATTCATGGCCGGGAAACATCCGGGAACTGGAAAACAAAATCCAGCATGCCGTTGTGATGGCCGGCAGCGATCGAATTACGAGCCGCGACCTTCGTTTGACTGCTGAAAACAAAAAAGCAGAAAAAACGGCCCGGATCCAGGACAGGCAAGATATTTATGAATTTGAGAACTTTAAGATCGCTAAACAGAAATTCATCGAAGCGTTTGAGAGGAATTACTTGCTCCATCTGATGGCGGCATACCGGGGAGATGTGGTTGAAGCAGCCCGGAAAGCGGGGAAGAGCCGGACTGCTCTCTGGAACCTGTTGTCAAAGCATCATATCCACCCCGGTCGCATCAACACCGCGGAAGGGTATTTGAGGGCAATCGAAGCAGGGGAAGGGAGCGTCATGAATTAATGACGACGTGCGCAAGAAGCTAAAAATTATTGCCCTGGCTGTTAACAATAAGAAGGTAGATCTATTCAACCTTATGGCGCTTCCTACCGATGATGAAGTCGATCTGACCGATATCTGGGGACCGGATAGTATTTATTGCGAGAAGAAGCGGGCGTTTTTATTAATCGACGCGCCGTCCAATTGGACAAACCCGAATACAGGACAGGCAAGAAATAACTTTTCAATCGGCGCTGATTAAATCGGCAATGGGTTTTAACGTGGGGATGTTTTCGCAAAATATTTTGAGGGCCGAAGTCAAAGGAACCGCCAATATCATGCCCACAATTCCCCAAATATAACCCCAGAATATCAAGGAAACCAATATCACAATGGGCGAGAGGTCGAGGCTTTTACCGGTTATCCGCGGTTCCACGGCGTTGCCGATGGTGAACTGGGTTACCATCAACCCCACCAGTACCAACAACAGGCGAAGCGAAAACCCATACTGCAAAAAACATATCAGCACCGGGAACATGGTGGCAATAACAGAACCGATATTGGGGATAAAATTCAACAGCGAAACCAACAACGCGGAAAATATGACAAAATCGACGCCGGCTATGAAAAGTATAATCCCGGCAATGGTCCCGTTTAACAAACTGATAAAGGTTTTAATCGAGAGGTACTGCCGCACCTGGCTTTCGATATCGGTGATGATACGCTTGATCCTGGTTGAATGTTCCGGCGCAAAGGCTTTGTCGATGCGCCCGGTCATGGATTCCCCGCCGGCCAACATAAAAATGAGGTATACCAACACCAGCAGCAGGTTGCCGACAAAAGCGGCAAAAGAACCGAAGGTGCCGGAAAGCACCGCTGTGATGGAATCGAGGGATTTGGTCCAATCGATGCCGCTGATATAATTCTCCACCTGGCCGATGGGAATCTTCAACTTTTCAGAGGCATTTTTGATCATCCCCAAAACCCTCTCGCTGTAAGCGGGAAACTTCTCGACAAAAGAAGAGGCGCTGGAATAGATCAATGTCCCCAGGAAATAGAAAAGGATGAAAATGGAAAACAATAAAAAGATCAATACGATGAACCTGGGAATCTTCCACTGTACTAACTTCTTTACCATGCCGTTGAAAAGGAAGTAAAGCAAAAGGGCCATGCATAGGGGAAGAAAAATGTTTGCCAACGCCTTCAGGATTATAACCGCGATGACCGTGGTTATAAAACCTACAAATAACTTTATGGATCGGAGGTCCCTGGTTTCGTCAATCATAGCTTTTCATATCCTCTTTAACTTCGACGGTTTTCTTTTTTTTAAAGAAAAGCAGGTCTACTTCGACATTGTACTTATAATAAAAAGTGATATTGCCATGTTGGCGGTCGAGCTTCACACTGGCTTCATTGCCGCCCTCTTCATCGAAAACGACGCCGTTCTTCATTAAAACATCCTTGACAGCGTTTGTGCCGTCTTCCGCGGAGAAATCGGCGCCCCTCATGGTCCCAAGGGTATCGATGACTTCCTTTCTTATCTGGGTTTCCGACAGACTGGCAGAAATCAGCTTAACGGCCGCATATCCCCCATAAACGATAAGCAATATCATGATTAACCCGGTAAAATTGACTCTTCCTTGCTGTTTCATCATTTTTTTACCTCCATTTATATTTTTTATTCTTTGGCCCCGGTATTGGCGACTGCTTTATTATAAGACAGATCATTTAATAATTCAATCATCAAATGAAAAACTCCTCATTACTTTAAATCATCGGCGCCCACAATGGTGTTTTTCCCGGAACGTTTGGCCTTTTGCAGGGCCAAATCCGCCATTTTAAGGATTTCCCGGCTCTCGGAAGCATGCCGGCCGAACTGGCTGAGCCCGGCGCTGATGGTGGTCTTGACGACCCGCCCCTGGATAATGAGCCCTGTTTTTTCGATTTGCTCCCGGATGCGGTTGGCCAGGTTAACGGCCCCTTCTAAAACGGTTTCCGGCAAAATCACCAGGAATTCTTCCCCGCCGATCCTGCCGCAGATGTCCTGCTCCCGCAGCGCCCGGTTGAGTACAAAGGCGAATTTTTTTAAATAATCGTCGCCGGCCAGGTGGCCATGGGCGTCGTTTATCTGTTTAAAATCGTCGATATCGATGATCATAAGACTGAAAATGCGGTTGTTGCGCCGGGCGATTTTACTTTGATTGTCCAACTCGTTAATGGTATACCGCCGGTTGTAAAGACCGGTTAAAGCGTCGGTGGCGGCGAAGGTGAAAAGTTTGGAGTGGTACTGCTCCTCGAGATCGTCGTTATAATTAAACCGCAGCACCGAGTCCCCAATGTCGATCTTATCGCCGGATTTTAATATGGCCTGATCGATGAGTTCTCCATTGACGAAAGTCCCGTTGGTGGAATTCAAGTCCTTGATGATTACCTGTTCCAGGTCCCGGTTCCGGACGAAAGAGACTTCGCAGTGCACCTTGCTGACCTTCTCATCCTCAAGACAGATGGAATTGGTTTTATCCCTGCCGATGAGGATGGGACTCCGGGAGAAATTGAAATGTTTTCCAAAATCCACTTCACTGCCGTGGATAACGGTAAAACCACTGCTGAACCCGGGTTCTCCATCGATGGCGGGTATTTTCCCCCCCCTTCTTTTGCCGGGGTCCATGACGGTCATTTCATCCGTGTCTTTAATGATCCTCTTATCGCTGTTCATTTGCTCAACATAGCCGCGTCGTGGGGAAAGTTCATTTCCCCAGCGCTTTTTTAACCATACTGCCGATTTCCGAAGGGGTTTCCACCACATGGACCCCGTTTTCCCTCAGGGTTTGCATTTTTTCCGCGGCAGTGCCTTTGCCGCCGGAAATAATGGCGCCGGCATGGCCCATACGCCTTCCCGGGGGCGCTGTCTGGCCGGAAATGAATGATATCACCGGCTTGGTCAGGTTCTTCTTAATGTACCGGGCGGCTTCCTCTTCCATGGAACCGCCGATCTCGCCGATCATCACGATGGCTTCCGTATCGGGGTCCTGGTTAAATAGTTTTAATATGTCGATGAAATTGGAACCGATGATGGGATCGCCGCCGATGCCGACGGCGGTGGACTGGCCCATGCCCAGTTGGGTGATCTGGTTGACGGCTTCATAGGTCAAGGTGCCGGAGCGGGAAACGACGCCGATGTGTCCCTTGCAGTGAATGCGGGCGGGCATGATGCCCACCTTGGCCTCGCCGGGGGTTATGACGCCGGGACAGTTGGGACCGATTAACCGTGAAGCGGTGGTTTTGAGAAAGTTCTTTGCTTTTACCATGTCCAGGACCGGGATGCCTTCGGTAATGCAGATGATCAATGGGACGCCGGCGTCGGCGGCTTCCATGATGGCGTCGGCCCCGAAGGCCTGGGGTACGAAAATGACGGAGACATTGGCCCCTTCGTTTTTAACGGCCTCTTCGACGGTATTAAATACGGGCCGGTCCAGGTGGCGCGTACCGCCTTTGCCGGGGGTAACGCCCCCCACCACGGGGGTCCCGTATTCGATCATCTGGCCGGCGTGAAAAGCCCCTTCCTTGCCGGTAAAACCTTGTACGACGACTCGTGAATTTTTATTTACCAGTATTGCCATTTTTTTCGCTCCTTTTGCTCTAGCTTGCGAAACTTTTGCAGAGTTCCACGATTTTTTGGGCGGCCAGGGGTAAGCTGGTTTCAGCCGTGACATTCATGCCCGATTCCCGGATAATGCGCCGGCCCTCTTCTTCATTGGTGCCCACCAGGCGGATAACGATGGGCGCTTTGACATCCATGCCTTTGACGGCGTTGACGATGCCCCGCGCCACCAGGTCGGTGCGCACGATGCCGCCGAAGATATTGACGAAAACGCCACGGGTATTGGGGTCGCCCAACAGTATTTTAAAGGCTTCCCTGACCCTCTCTTCGGAAGCGCCGCCGCCCACATCCAGGAAATTGGCCGGCTCGCCGCCGTAGTATTTGATGATATCCATGGTGGCCATTGCCAGACCGGCGCCGTTGACCATGCAGCCGATATTGCCGTCCAGTTTGATGTAGTTGAGATCGTATTTGGACGCCTCCACTTCCAGGGGTTCCTCTTCATGGATATCTCGTAGGGCGGCGATTTCGGGGCGCCGGAACAGGCCGTTGTCGTCGAAATTGATCTTGCCGTCCAGGGCGATGACCCGGTCGTCGTTGGTAATAACCAGGGGGTTGATCTCCACCAACGATGCATCTTTGGCCTCGAAAAGCCGGTAAAGCCCCTGCACCAGGGCGGTGAAATTTTTGGCCCGGGTTTTGTCCAGGTTCAACTTAAAGGCCAACTTGCGGGTGTGGTAGTCCCGCAGCCCGGTGACGGGGTGAATGTGGACCTTATGGATCAATTCCGGGGTCCTGGCAGCCACTTCTTCGATTTCCATTCCGCCTTCGGTGGAAGCCATAATAACGGGCATTTCTTTTTCCCTGTCTATGATAATGGCCAGGTACAATTCTTTGACGATGTCAAGTCCCTGTTCTACCAGGACCCTCCGCACCAATTTGCCTTCCGGGCCGGTTTGCCGGCTGACCAGTGTCATGCCCACGATGGCCTTGGCGTATTGCATTGCCTCGGCGCTGTTTTTGGCCAGCTTCACACCGCCGGCTTTGCCCCGGCCCCCGGCGTGAACCTGCGCCTTGATAACACAGGGGTACCCGAGTTCTTCCGCTGCCCGGAAAGCTTCGTCGACAGTCTCTGCCATCGAACCATCGGGCACCGGGACCGCGAACTCCCGGAATAACTGCTTTGCCTGATATTCATGTACTTTCATGTTACGTCCTCATTCCTTATTTTTATAATTCTTTTTGATAGACTTTACTGTTGTTGAATTCATCGGTTACTTTGATGAAAATATATTTGTTTTTCCCGGCATCCATGTCTTTTAGGGTAAAACTATAGTTTTCCGACTTTGAATCGGCGATCAAGTCTACGGGGAAAACCGGGAGCCACAACTGGCCGTCATAGGAGTAAAAGACCCCGGCCACTAACGAGGTTTTGTCGGCGACGGTGAAAACGGCCCGCCGGCGCGGTCCGGGCTGAAAGGAAAAGTTGGCCATCTCCGGGGCGGTTGAATCCACCAGGAAAGGAGATGAAACAAGGCTGGCAGTTTCGGCCATGTCCGGCGGGTTGGCCAGGGAATCATCGGCGATAACTTTTAACCGGTATTCCCCGTCTTCGTACAGGCGGGTGTCCAGGATGGCCCGGGCAGCGGCGATATCTTCTTTGAAAAGAAGCCAGTTGGCGTCGGAGGTCTTCTTTAAATAAAGGTTGTATTTCAATTTGTCTTTATTGGGGTCGCCGGCCTCCCATTGAAGGGTTAAATAATGATTGGCGGGTTCCTGGGGATTGGCGCCGATGCCCGCGCCGCCTGCGGCGGCCGCGGCGGACATGGACGTTACCGGCGAGGCGGAGGAGGAGGCGAATGGTATAACCGGTTTCTTGATTACGATCTTTTTTATTTGCGGCCGTAAATTGGCTTGAACATAATAGACCCGGTAATTATTTAAGCGGGGCGAAGTGGAAGGATTGGCGGTGTTCAGTACGGCTTTTACCTGGAAATAGCGAATCCCCGGGGTGTCGATAGTGGAATTCTCGCTGTCGGTGAAAGGGGCGGACCATTTGCTCCAGGTGGCGTCGGGAACATTGGAATTGCCGGTCCTGATGGTCAGGGACACGCCGGTCCCGGCGGGGATTTCGGCGCCCCAATAGATTTTCCCCAATTTGGACTGGATACCCAGGTCATAAATCTCGGAAAAGTAGTCGCCCCGGCTATTGACGGCGTCTTCGATGCCGGCGACGCCGGCGGAATTGTTGGTAATGATTGTAAAACCCCTGTTCATGGCTTCGATCTTAAACACCTGGGCGGATTCGCTTTCATAAATAATGGTGTAACCGCCGTCTTTTTGAACGCGGTATACCCGCCCGGAATTACCGGCGCCGATCAAGACGCTGTTTTCTTTTTGATCGTAACACACGCTGTAGATGTACTCGGTCCTGGAAGACCAAACGGTTTCCACCACGCCGTCGGGCCGCAGGCAGTAGAGGATACTTTTTTCCAGGGGAATCTCTTCTTCCTCCTGTTCCTTTTTTTTCTTTTTTTCCAGGAAAGTTTCGACTTCGGCGTTATCCAGTATATTTTGTTTTTTGATGTCGCGGGTGGCGGAGAAGAAAATATTCCCGTCCTTGTCCTGGCAAATGCCGCGGATTTCCTCGAAGGGCGAATCGAAAAGAACCCTGGCCTTGGTATTATCCACCTGGTACAGGATTCCCTGGTCGCCGCTGCCGGCCAGTATGACGTCGGCTTTGGCGATATAAAGACTGATGATATGGGTGTCTTCCGAGGAAAAGATTTTGTCGCCGACGCCGTCTTTGCTCACCCTGTAAATCCCGCCGCTGTTACCGGTGGCCAGGATGATATTGCCGGCTTTGTCTTCTTTAATATCCCAGATGTATTTTTCTTCGGGGTTGAAAAACTCTTTGACGTTTTTTCCTTTTTCGTTTTCGTTATCTTTGGCTTGATTTTTGTCGATCTTGTAGAGTTTACCGTCGGGTGAGGTGCCGGCAAAGATATCGCCGTTACTTTTCACCAGCAGGGCGTAAACGTCCAGTTCATCGAACCGGCAAATTTCTTTGACCGTGTCTTCGTCGGCAGCGGCAGCGGTTGAAGTTGAGTCTGCGCCGGTTTTTTTTGCGCCGGCGCCGGTGGACGCGGTGGACGCAGTGGACGCGGGGGCCGCAGCCGGCAGCCCGACTTTAAAAACCGATCCCTGGTGGCCCGTACCTACATAGATATCCCCGTTTTCGGCCGCGGCCAGCCCCAGGTAATATTCTCTTCCCGGCCCGCCGATGGCTTTTATTTTGGGACCGAGGAATAACGTCCCTTTGCTGTCCAGGCTGACGCCGTTGAACTTGCCTTTCTGGAAGGCTTCAAAATCCACGGCCCCTTTTTTTTTGACTTCCACCGGGAAAAGGTGGGCTGTGCAGCACACATATACGAACAATATTAATATTAGGATTGAAAAAGTTTTATTGGACATCTGTATCTGACCTCGCTTTGATTTTTAATTTAAATATTTTTATCCCACTTACCACCGCCGGCACCGGGTACTGGTATTCGGTAATGGTGGAAAATTTCATTTCGCTTTGATCTTCCGATGTGGCGTTATAGGAAAGTACGTTGTGCAGGCTTTCGGGGAGATTGGAATATTCGCTGCCTTTTATAAAAAGGCCTTCCCCGGGCGTCATCAATTTAAGATAGATGCGGTTGTTCTTTCTTATATTATTAATGGCCCTGATCAGGGTATTCAAGTTTACCGGGAAATAGTCGGTTTTGATATTTTTGGTTTCGAACCGGATCATTTCGTTTTTACCGGCCACCATCAAATAGAACTCCGAATCGCTTTTCAGGTTGGGGGCCGTTATCTGCATTTGTTCCACCGGTTCATTGCCCCTTTCATTCTTCAACTGGATGCGTATATCCATCAGTTCCCCGGGGTAGAACGCCTGCTTGTTCAGGATGACATTTTCAATGGCGGTGCTGCTGACCCGTTCGGAGCCTTCTATCTCAAAATCCATTTTCTGGATTTTGATGGTCCGGTCTTTATTGTTCATCAGGAAAAAGTTGACGGCCAGCAGTAAGCCGCCGAATTCCTCAGAAGCATTGATGCCGGTGAAAAGGTCATCGATAATGATATTTTTTTCATTTTCGATAAATATGGTGCCTTTTACCCGCAGCGACGAAAACCCGAATTGTTTGTATTCGGAGGAAAAGATATTGTCCAGGGAAACGCTTCCCAGTATGGGGGTTAATAAGGGGTGGTTGACCACTTCCAGGTTGAAGGTGCGGTTCCTGTTTTCCAGGAACACTTTTATGGGGATCATATAGGGGGTTTGGTCCAGGTCGGCCTGGACGGCGGAGAACCTGTCCTGCAGTACGGCGCCGATGGGGTTGCGGGTGGCGGTTATTTTAAAGGAAGTCTGGTAAGAAGGCACCACCGAGATGATCTCGGCCTTGTGTAGGGGGAAATCCACGGTGCCCAGGTTGAAAAAGGGGTGGCCGAACATGTAGACTTTATTGCCTTGGACATAGGTCACGGCGCCGGAGGCCGAGAATTCGAAATCCCCGCGGATCAGGGGTATGGCCGCTGCATCGCCGGCATTTATCTCGTACATTTTCCGGTCGATTTTTATGTTCCTGGCGTCGAATTGGTCCTGGGTAAAATCTTTGAAACTGCCGGCCGGGCTGAGCAGGGGGGTTAACCCGGAAAGAACCGCGGGGTCCATACCTTTATGGATGCCCAGCAAGCGAATGGGGGCCAGGGCCGCATCGGGGGTGAAATTGATTCGCCGCGCCAGTTCTTTTTGCAGGAATTCGGTAATGTATTTAATATTTTCTTTATCGAATTGGACTTTGATATCCGAGATATCGATGGAAAAGGTGGGGTTATTGTATTCATCGGTTTTGATGATGTCTTCGATGGGGGTGACGCCGCCGATAGGTCTTTTGGAAAAGGCAAACCCATAGGAAATCGAACCGATGATTTTCCCGTCGATATAAGCGGGGCTGCCGCTCATACCGGCGATTATACCGGCTTCCGCCAGCACCGGCGACTCCAGTTCCACGATGATCAGGTTTTTACCCGGGACGAATTTTTCCAGCACGCCCAATACTTTGAATTTAAAGGTTTCGATTTCGCTGCCTTTGAAAATCGTCTTGCCTTCGCCCGTCATGCCCGGCTTTATTTCCGATAATTTCATAATATCGGGATTCCCCGGCTCGGCGGCATAAAGTCCCGGGCATGGACAGGTCCACGCAGATAGGAAAAACAAACCCCAACCGATTGCCAACGCCAAAACCGCTGAAGCTGCACTCCTGTTTATTGAAACAACTTTACAATTTACATTTGTCGATTTATTCATTCAAGCTCCATTTTTACGTCTTCGTTTTACTTGTTGCATCTTACATCATACGTCATACGTCATACGCATTATTTTATTTTTATGTTTACAGGTGCCCTAAAACACTGCCGACTAAGTCGCTGATCATGAATGGTTTAAAAATGATACCGTCGGCGCCGATCTGTTCCAGGAAATTTTCATTGCACTCCGTATCCCCGGTCAGGATGACAACCGGGACATCCGGGTCGATGTGATGGATTTTGGTAATAATGTTTTCCGCTTTAATCATTCCCAGGTTTCGATCCAGCAGGATTAAATCGTAATGCTGTCTGGCGATCAAGTCCAACCCTTGTTCGAAAGTTTCGGCGCCGTCGCAATGGAGTTGTTCCATTGCCAGGAATTCTTTGACCATGTTCCTGATGGATTCTTCATCATCGATGATTAAAATTTTTTTTGTATTCATGTATAGTCCATCATAATAAAATTTCCAGAAGAAATCAAGTCCATTACACATAGTAACCCCATTTTTTCCCCCGCGGGCGTCGAGGCTGCATACGCAGCAGCCGAATACGCTGTTGGTGGAAAAGGGGACAGCCAAATTTTTACCCTTTTTGAAAAGCCTTGATTATTCATGCGGGGAGAGTTGAATGGGGAGCTGCGCCTTGCGCTCTTCGATCTATGCGTTGCGCTTGTCGATCTAACCCTTGCACTCATCGATCTACGTCTTGCGCTCCACAAGCTATGCCTTGCACTTGTCGATCTACACCTTGCGCTGCACGACTCCGGCCTTGCGCTCGTCGACTCCACCCTTGCGCTTCCCGACTCCGGCCTTGCGCTCGTCGACTCCACCCTTGCGCTTCCCGACTCCGGCCTTGCGCTCATCGACTCCACCCTTGCGCTTCCCGACTCCACCCTTGCGCTCGTCGACTCCACCCTTGCGCTTCCCGACTCCACCCTTGCGCTGCTGTCCCCACGATTTGCGGAAATTCCCCAACGGCTTGCGGAACTCTTCCCAAAGGTTGCGCCGCTTTTTACAGGGATTGATCTCTCAAAACTCGCTTTTAACAGTGTTAGCGCCGGGAATGAACGTGCAGGGGCTGCATCCGATTCATTCCTCTCCCGGATTTGTTTTGATAGAATGCCCGGTGATCCGTGAAGGGGAATCGATCATGTCTCTCTTCGCATGGAGGTAATGCTTAAAAAATTCTAATACCGCAAACCCGACAGCGGGTATATTTTCAAAGTACCAGAGCCTGTTCCTTCAATGCCAATTAGGGAACAGGCAATGCCAGTTCGCGACACACTACAATTTTAATATCAACACATCCATGACTTCTCGGATAGCCTCCGAATGGGACAATATTCCATTGGGCTGAAAAGCCTCATAAATCCAAGAATATAGCCTTAACTTAGTGGCATTCGGGGCAGTCCCGGCAACACCAGGCCGCTGCAATGAACTTTGCTCAATCCACTTCGCCGCTCTTGCCAATTACCTAGAATTTAGTGGATTCGTCAGTTCTAGCTTCCTTCAATTGTTCTTTAGTGACCTGCGCTCCCCTTAAATCAGCTCCACTTAAATCAGCTCCACTTAAATTCGCTCTCCTTAAATCAGCTCCACTTAAATCAGCTCCCCTTAAATCAGCTCCCCTTAAATTAGCTCCACTTAAATTAGCTTCCCTTAAATTAGCTCCACTTAAATCAGCTTCATTTAAATCAGCTCTCCTTAAATTTGCTAAATTGAGGCTCGCCTTTCTTAAATGGGTCTTCTGGAAATTGGCGCAGAAAAAGTCTTTAATTAATAATACCGCGTTTTCAAGATTTAACCGGTTTAAAAATCTCAATATGAAATTCTCGGCATCTTTTCTCTGCCCTTGCAGCCGGGAGATGAGTTCCCCAAATGCAGTACGGCTGGGCCAGGCAATGTTGGAGATTTCGCCGGTGATATCGGAAATGGTACTTAACAGGATGAGCAGCGCCTTCTCCGCGTTAATGGCCTGGATATTCTCAATGAAATAAGGGTAACGGCTGCCTTGCGCATTGAGCACCGTCTCCATGGGCATGCCGTATTTTAACATGTAATTCATCAGCCGGATGACCGTGGCCTGCAAGCCTTTAACTTCCTCTTTATCTTTTTGCCCCAGCGCAACCATTTCATTACCAATAAACTTGAGTAAATCCCAATCCAACTGTTTGGGGCCGAAGAGTTTAATCCACTCGGTAAGACACTCTTTATCTCCCCAGCCGTCATCGAAGTTTTTTTCCCGGTCCCGGCGCTCTTTATCGATTTGCCGGATTTTATTGACGATCCGCCGTCCGGCCAGGAATTCGCCGAAACTCTTGTGGGTAAATTCAAAGGTCTCTTCTCCCTTGAGCTGCTGGCCGGCCTTGCGGAAATAAAAGGCGGCCATGAAGGAGACGATCCCCGCTTTGGCGCCCTCTTTAAAGGATTCCAGTATTTTATCCAGGCCGGAATCCTTGCAGCGCCGTTCGATTTCCCCGGCAGTGGTGGTGCGGCCATCCCCCTGCCAGGCGCATACCGCAATCTCCTCAAGAATGCGGACAAATTGATTATATTCCAGGCGGTTCACTGCCTGGTGCACCCCACTTTTCTCATAGCTTCGATGATGAACCGCTTCCAGTAAATCCTCGTAAATCTCATTTAAATTGGTATGTCGGGAAAACTGGATTTTCCCCCGTTCAAAGCTTAAGGCCACTAAGTAATTGAGCAAAGGCTGCGCCGTCAGTTTGTCCAGGTCCTCGTTTTTTAATTCTTTGGGCAGGCCCGGGTAGCCTTTGCCCTTGATTTTGCCGTAATTTTCCCACCAGGCATCTCTCTGGTCTTTCTCCAGGAAACCCTTTTTAGCAGTGTATCCTCTTCGTTCCCATTCTTCGATATAATACGGAAGGATATGCAGGAGTTGGCGTCCCTTGCGGAATTCCGCTTCATTGGCCTGGATAATAATATCGCGGCCGCTGATGATGACCTGGAGCCGGGTCCTCTGGCTGTTTAAATTTCCCAGTTTCATTTTGATTTCGCGGATAAATTGGTTGGCCGCATCGGCCAAAACCCTGCCCTGCATGGCCAATTCATCCAGGCCGTCGAAAATAACCACCAGCCGTTCACTTCCCAGCGGGTCGTGGTTCAAATACTCGTTAAAGCGAATAAACCGCTGCAGGGCTTCGATTAAGTCATCTTTGATTTCAAAGCGGTGCAGCGGGACAAATAAGACGCGGGTATTGGCTTCCGCCAATTTGGCCGCGAAAATCTTCAAGAAAGAAGATTTGCCGTACCCGGGCCCGCCGGCAATGATACGCAGGGCATCGTCTTTATCCGCGGCATCCACCCAGACGCTTAATTGCTCCTCCAGGTCGAAGGCTATCCGTTTATACTTTTCAGCATCCGCGCCATCTTTAAAACCTATAGTTTCGTCCCGGTCTTTGGATATTATCTTTTCCTTATAATAGCCGCGCAGCGGGATGTAAACCTGGCGTAAGCCGAAAGTTTCGTCGAAAATCCGTTCATCCGGCTGTTTCTTTAACCAGGCCAGGTAATGGAGCCACTCTATTTCTTCCTGGCCGGCTTTATCAAAAGGCGTCTTCATAGAAACTTCCAGGGGCTTATAATAGTCGGATTTCTTTCGCCATTCATCCATCAAGGCCAGCACAAAATAACCGGGAAGGCGGTTACAAATATTCCCGGCCATGGCCGGGGCGAAACCCACGTTAATAAGAAATTCACAATACACCGGTTGAATCTTTGCCAATAAACCCAAATTCCTGGATTTCTCAAAAAAGTCAAAGCCCAGGAAATGCTCCTGGTTTTCCAGGATTACATCCAGTTGGTCATCCAGGGAGTCCTGAACGTCGCGGACAACCTTTTTTACATCGATGCCGTTTTGATTTTCTTCCACCAGTTCCATCATGGCCTGGGTTAAGGCGCGGGAAACCAGGAGCCAGCCCCGTTCTCCAATCCCTGTTTTTAATTCCAGGCCGGAAAAAGTATCGAGAACATCGCCGGGGATTTTTGGAATATCCATTTGTAGGATGTCTTTAAAGAGATTAAAAAGATTTTTAAACAATTGCAGTTTGATTTTAACCGGTTTCACCCAGATGGATTTCGGTTTTGTTAGCTTGATGCCTTCCGTCTGATTCATGGGTTAATCCTCCTCCGATTTAAGAAATAATTATAAACAAATTGGCATTCGATAGTCAATAGCTTAAAAAAATGAAATTTAAATCGGGCAGGCTCTGTTTTCGTTTTGGTCATTTGGGTTTTGGTCATTTGGATTTGTTTGTACACGCGATTTCGGATTTCGGATTTCGGATTTTCTTTTTATCATCCTCCATATGCTTCATATAGCCGTGCAGCAGTTTCAAAACCAAAGGGTCCGGGATCAATTACACCCAAACGGCAAAAATATTTTTTTGATTGGAAGCAATCCGGTCCTGCTTATACGCTTTCCTTGTCTTTTTCATGAAATCGAAAATTATCAAATATCCATTGCCAAGCCCCTGTGTTTCCAGGTAATCGGATAATTGAAGGATACCCTTTTCATGCGCCTTTTGACCGCGCCATATTTTTAATTCGATGATAAATTTCTCCCGCTTATATGTAATAATCACGTCCATTCGCTTCTCTTCCGAAGCCTGGGCTTCTTTGAAATCATAACCTTTCCCGTTGATAATAGGTTTAACAAAGGCCAGGAAAATAAGGCGCCCGTTTCGCTCCAGGAACTCCTCATCACGTTTGTTGAATTCTTTTTTCATGAATTCCTGGAATTTCAGCAAGACCCTTTCGAAATCGAGTTTTCCATCCCCGGTTAAATACGTATCCTCTAAATCATAAGTACCGGACGACGAATTCAGCATCTTTTCCCTATTAAAAACAGACACCATGTAATTATAAACCAGTTCTTTATAGATACGGTTGTGAATTTCAACAGGAGAAGCATCCACTTTAAAAATACCGTGCATTACCCCCATATCGATAATAGGATCACTAAGATTGAATTCGAGTTTTTTATCAAAGAGGGTGATTTGTTTAACGAATTCATAGAGGCCTTCATTATTCTCAAGATTTTTTATCACGGTCTCGAAATTAGTGCATTGACGGTTGAGTAAAAGGTTGACAGCCCGTTCGATATCGTTGGGATTCCAGTTTTTCCGTTTCTCTTTAACGATGATTTCCTCATCGATAATCTTGCAAAGTTTGCTTACCAGGAAAGGGTAGCCGGAAGTGTAATAATAAAGAGTTTGGGCAGTGGTATCGATATTTAATTCAATGCCGGTTTCGGTCACGTATCGGTTTAGCATCGATGCAATTTCCGTGGGATTAAAGCTCATATCGACATTAAAATCGACAGCGATATTCCAGGGGCTGTTGTATTTGGGTTCTGCATCGAGACCCATTTTGAGTCTTAAATTTTTTACATTATGAACGCCTGCCAGGATGACAGCGTAAAAGGTAATCTGCCCAGGTTCGTGCCGTTCCAGGTATTTATTTCTCAGCATTCCCAGGAAATCCAGGAACAATTGGTTATTGGAGCTTTTATCGACTTCATCGATCATCAGGACGACTTTTTTCCCGGTTGTCCTGATGAGATCGCTAATCGATACGTCCAGTTTGCTGAAACGATCTATAATAGGTTCAGATTCTAAAAACGTTATCAAACCGGTGTTACCGGCAGCTCTAAATTCCTTTTTTAACAAGAGGAAAAATTCTTCAATAAATATGGCAGTATCTTTAAAACCTTCTTGACCGATTCCTTCAAAACTTATTTTAATAGGAAAATAGTCACCGGTTTTTTTTAGAATCCGGTTCAACATATAGATGGTGGTGGTTTTTCCATATTGACGGGGGCGGTTAATGACGAAATAATGGCCCTGCTCGATCATACCGAATATTTCGGTGGTTTTATTCGAAATGTCTACCATGTAATGTTCTTCCGGGAAGCAAGAACCTGTATCATTGAAATATTTTTTCATCGTTATACCTCTTTCTACAGGACAATCATAATCGAAAAAGGCCCTATTGTCAAGGTATTACTGCCGGTAAATAAAGCAAAGTTCGCCCAAATTTTTTTTAAAATGACGATTGCCGGATAATTAATAAAAAGCGGTTGACTTGACCGGGGTTTTATGGTATAAATGTTTGAAACATTAGAAAAAAGAACAATTGAAGGAGTACAAGGATGTTTGCAATTCTTGAAACAGGCAGTAAGCAATATAAGGTTGCTGAAGGTGACGTGCTGGAAGTTGAACTATTAAAGACTGAAAATCTCCCTGATGAGAATATAATCGATTTCGATAGTGTTCTCCTGGTTCAAAACAATGATCTGCACATCGGTCAGCCTTTTGTGAAAGACGCCCGGATCAGGGCCAAAATACTGGAAGAAATTAAAGCCCCCAAGATCATCGTATTTAAAAAGGAAGCCAAAAAACAATACAAACGCACCAGGGGCCACCGGCAAAAACTTCACAGGATCCAGATCGAAAAAATCGAATTAGGCGCAAAGGAGAAAGAATAATGGCACATAAAAAATCCGGCGGCAGCGCAAGAAACGGACGTGAAAGTCAATCAAAACGACTGGGTGTTAAAATATTCGGCGGCCAAAAGATCAACGCCGGGTCCATTATCGTCAGGCAAAGGGGTACGAAAATCAAACCCGGACATAATGTCGGGCTCGGCAAAGACGATACCCTGTTTGCCCTTGCCACGGGCGTTGTCAAATTCTCAGATAGGAACAAAAGAAAATTCGTAGAGGTTGTCGCCAATTAATCGCCGTCACTATTCCACCACCCATCCCCTCCATCACGGGATACGGGAGTGAGTTTAGCTCAAAATGTTTGTCGACAGCGCCATTGTAAACTTTATTGCGGGCAATGGCGGCAATGGCTGCGTTAGTTTCCGGAGAGAAAAATATATTCCCAGGGGCGGCCCGGACGGCGGCAACGGCGGCCGCGGCGGCTCTATTACCCTGGTAAGCGGAAACGCCGCCAACTCGCTGATCGATTTCAAATATAAAAAAACCATTAAAGCCCAAAAAGGCGCCAACGGCAGCGGCGCCAATAAAACCGGCAAAGACGGGGAAAATATCATTATCACTGTCCCTGCCGGTACAGTCGTCAAATCCTACCCGGACGAGAAAACACTTTTCGATTTCACGGCGCACGGGCTGAACTTCACCATCGTCAAAGGCGGCAGGGGAGGAAAAGGCAACGCCCATTTCAAATCCTCAACATACCAGGCCCCCAAATTCGCCCAACAAGGCGCCCCGGGAGAAACCCTGGCAGTGATACTGGAACTGAAATTGATCGCCTTTGCCGGGCTGGTAGGGTTTCCCAACGCCGGGAAATCCACCCTTATTTCCAAAATAAGCGGCGCAAAACCCAAAATCGCCGATTACCCCTTCACCACCCTGAGCCCCCACCTGGGCGTGGTTTACGGCGACTACGACAGCCTCGTTGTGGCGGACATCCCCGGTATTATCGAGGGCGCCCACCGCGGCGAAGGCATGGGATTACAATTCCTCAAACATATCGAACGTACCAAAGTATTACTTTTTTTACTGGATGTTTCCCCTTACACCACAATGCCCCCCCTGGAAGCCTTCGCTGTCCTCCGGGAAGAATTGAAATCCTACCGGGCCAACCTCCTGGAAAAACAACGACTGGTGGTGGCCACTAAAATCGACCTGCTGCCGCCGGAACCGGACCGGGAAAACCCGGCGCTGGAGGAATTGAAAGAACATTGCCTGACCCAAAACATCCCGTACATCGAGATTTCCGCCCTCAAAGAAATAAACCTCAAACAACTAAAAAACAAACTCTTCGAGCTTTACCGGGCCACCGCGGCGCCCAATAAAGCCGCACCCGATACCGGCGCGCCCGATACGGCCGCGCCGGCCAACGAATGACCATGGGCAATAGAACCGGTTTATTGGGGGGAACATTTAATCCGATTCACTGCGGTCATATCGAACTGGGACTGCAAATTCTGCGGACCTTTCACCTGGATAACATCCTGTACATCCTGGCCGCCCACCCCCCGCATAAAACCACTATCGATCTTGCCCCCACGGAAGCCCGCTGGGAAATGTTGACCCGGGCGCTGAAACCTTTCCCCCAACTGGCTCCCTGCGATATCGAAATGAAACGCCCCACCATGTCCTGGACCATCGACACCGTGAACGAATTGAAAATAAAATCCCCTGATACTCAATTCTTCTTTATCTCCGGCAGCGAAGGGTTCCTCAAGATAAGAACCTGGAAAGATTATAAAACCCTTCTTCATACGCTCCCTTTTATCGTGGTCTTGCGGGACCCGGGCCACGCCCCGGCTGTGGAAAACCTGTTAAACGAGGAAAAAGTCGAAGGGGTTTATCTCTTTTCCTACGATTCGGATAAACTGGACATATCGTCAACCCTTATCCGGGAGAAAATAAAACAATCTCAACCGGTCGACGGTTTGGTCGAGGAGGAGGTAAAAAAAATTATGGAGGAATATAAATTATATGAAACCTGAGGAATTCAAACGAATCACGGACGATTTAAAGAAGAGAAAAATTCCCCCGGAAGTAAAAAGAGCAGTGACCGCTATGCTGGACAAAAAAGCCGAACGGGTGATGGTGTTAAAATTGAAAGGGATCAATGAAATCACCGATTTCATGGTCATCGGCAGCGGCAATTCTCCCCGGCAGAACGCCGCTATTTCCGATGAGGTGCAGGGAACATTACGAAAGGAATTTAAACGCAAAGCCTTCAGCGTGGAAGGGGAACGGGAGGCGGAGTGGATCCTGCTGGACTATATCGATTTCATCGTACATATTTTTTCCGAGGAATCCAGGAAGAAATATACCCTGGAAAAATTGTGGATGGATGCCAAACGATACGATTTTTACGCTGATCAAGAATCTCAAGGATAATAAATCCTTAGCCATTCAAGAGGTTCTTCAAAAAATAGCCGCGATCGATACCAATATCCTTATTTACGGCGAGACCGGCGTGGGCAAAAATTTCTGGGCGGATTACCTGTTCCGGATCGGGAAATACGATAAAATGGTGAATCTCAACTGTGGGGATGTACCGGAAACACTGCTGGAGAGCGAGTGGTTCGGGTACAAGCGGGGGGCCTTTACCGGCGCCGAAAAGGACTACGAGGGAAAATGGCAGCAGGCGGAAGGGGGTATTTTGTTCCTGGACCAGGTGGACCTGCTGTCTTTAAATACGCAGGCCAAATTATTACGCATTATTGAACGAAAGAAATATTTTCCCCTGGGTTCCAACCGCGAAGTCGATATCGATGTGCGATTTGTTTTTTCCGCGGACCATGATATCGAACAAAAAGCCAGGGTGGGGAAATTCAGGGAAGACCTTTTTTACCGGATTGCCGCTTACCGTATCCCGGTGCCGCCGCTGCGGGAAAGGAAAAAGGATATTCTTTCGTTGTTTATGTATTTTGCGGCCCGGAAAGGGCTGCGGGTCAACCTGGGAAGCGCGGCGTTGAAACTCCTCCAGGATTATCACTGGCCCGGGAATATCCGGGAATTGGAAAATTTCGTCACCAACCTTTCCATCGTTAAGAAAGAAGTGACGGATGATGATATTTATCCGATTTTAAGGACTTCGGGGGATTTTTTCGAGACGGTCAAGTACCGGGAGATGTCGTTGGGGCAACTGGAAAAGGAATACATTCACTATCTTTTGAAAAAGTATAAGAATAAGGCAAAGGTGGCCAAAATCCTGCGGATTGCCCGCAAGTCCCTCTACAACAAATTGGACAGTTACAAAAAAGAGATTTCAGAAAAATTCAAAAAGTAGAACTTTTTCATGGAAAATAAAGTATAATACATCTTGAATCAAAATAATAAGGAGCTACCATGAAAAGAGGAGTAGTAATAACCATCGTCGTTGTAGGGATGATTTTCATTTTTTTGGCCCTGGTGGGCGGTTTTATATACATGCAGTTGACCCAGGAACCCTATATCCCGGCAAACGCATATTTAAAAATAGACCTGGCAGGAGCGATCGTAGACAGTGATAATACGGCCTTTACCAAAAAAGATTCCATCCGGGATTTTTGGTATCATATCAAGCGGGCCAAAATCGATAACCGCATCAAAGGAATTTTCTTAAAAATATCTTACTTAGGAACCGATTTTGCCAAAATCGAAGAGCTGGGACTGCTGCTCAAAGACTTCAGAACCCGCGGCAAAAAAGTCCTGGCTTATATCGAAAGCGGCGGCCTAAAAGAGTATTACCTGGCCACATTCGCGGATAAAATCTATGTCTTCAAAGGGGGAAATTTCTCCCTCAACGGCCTGGCCATCGAAAGCCTGTTCCTTAAAAATACCCTCTCCAAACTGGGAATCGAAGCGCAAGTATTCCATATCGGCGAATACAAAACCGCGGCCAATACTTTTACCGAAGACCGCATGACGCCCCCCCATAAAGAATCCCTGGGAAAACTCCTGGACGATATCTATATCTATACGATTCGACAAATTGCCGTCAACAGGAAAATAAATATCGATACGGTAAAGACCGTAGTAGAAGACTCTCCTATCGCCACGAAAGACTACCTGGACGCCAAATTGATCGACGGCATCCTGTACGAAGACGAAGTGCTGGGGGATAGCGATTCCGATAACCAGGTGAGTTTCCGTACCTACCGGGAGACCACCGGTTCCTCGCCGTACACGGGCGCCAAAAAGATTGCGATTATATTTGCTTCCGGCGAGATACGGACCGGCAAAAGCGGCGGGCAATCGATACTCGGCGGCGAGGTCATGGGTTCAAGCACCGTCGCGGCGCAATTAAGATTTGCCAGGGAAAGCCCATCCATCAAAGCAGTGGTCCTGAGAATCGACAGCCCCGGCGGAGACGCGGCTGCGTCGGAAATCATTCGCAGGGAAGCGGAACTGCTGGCAAAGAAAAAACCGCTGGTGATTTCCATGTCGGGCCTGGCCGCTTCGGGAGGATATTGGATTGCCATGTGTTCTAAACACATCATGACGCTGCCCCAAACTATCACCGGCTCTATCGGCGTTGTCTCGGGGAAATTCATTCTCAAAGGCCTATACGATAAAATCGGCGTCACCAAAGAAATCCTGAAAACCACACAATACGCGGATATTTACTCGGATTACCGGGGATTCAGCCCGGAAGAAAAAGCTAAAATGCTGAATGCAATGAACATCATTTACCAATCATTCCTGGAAAAAGTGTCCCAAAACAGGGGAATGAAAGTGGAGGAAGTGGATAAAATAGCACAAGGACGGGTCTGGTCCGGAAGCGCAGCAAAAGAATTGAAATTGGTAGATAAGTTGGGCGGCCTTAACGACGCTATCGATGAAGCCAAGAAACTGGCCGGCATCCCGGAGTTTGAAAAAGTGGGCTTGAGAATTTATCCCGAAAAAAGATCCCTGGTGGATTATATTTTCGAATTGGCCGGTTCCAGGGCGCAAGCAATGGACCCGCTGAAAACACTTGAAAATATCGAAGCACAGCTCGACATATACAAAAAGTCCTTCCCCGCCCTCCTGACACCCTATAAATTGGAAATCAAGTAAGAATCTGCAATGAAAATAGCCACCAAGGCACAAAGGCACAAAGAAACACCAAGACTCTCATGCAAATAATCGCTTATAATACCATTTTCGTTCCCCAAAACCTGGCCATTATCACCCATACCGTTGAGAACGACGGCATCCTCATTTACCCCACCGACACGCTCTACGGGTTGGGCGGGAATTTCTTCTCGCTGCCGGCCATGGCAAAAATCGACCGTATCAAAGGCAGGAAGGACCTGCCCTACTCTGCCGCGGTATCGGGCATCCGGATGCTGGAACAGTTGGTTGAAACCATCCCCACTACCTTTTATGAGTTATCTGAAAAATTGCTGCCGGGGAAATTCACGTTTCTCTTTAAAGTATCGGGCACTTTGGACAAAAGACTCTTAAAGAACAGCGATAAGATCGGTATCCGCATCCCGGATGAGCCGGGTTTATTAAAATTGATGGAGATTTTAAATACACCCCTTATTTCCACTTCGGTGAACCGTTCCGGGGAGCCGCCGTTGAATGACCCGGCGACAATCCGGGAATTTTTTTCCAACATCCCGGGGCAAGGCCTTTTACCGGTGCTCATCGACAAAGGTATTTTGCCCCCCTCAAGGGGTTCCACTGTCCTGGATATAACCGCCACCCCCATCCGTTGTATCCGCGGGGGGGATGATTTCAACCGCTTAGAAGAATTGGGCATCGATTTCCAGTCTACGGAGACAAACAAAATTGGAAGATAAAAAAATAACGATAAAACTATTTACCGCCAGTGCCATGTTAATTGGCACAATACTGGGTGGACCCATTGCCGGCAGTCTCATGCTGGCCCGGAATTTCAAACAAATTGGAGATAACCGGGGAGCCCGCCGTTCTATGCTATCGGGAATCCTATCAGTCCTATTCCTATACGCCATATTATTACTCTTCGTAGGCATCAGACCATTCCCCAACGGGCTCATCAGGTGGAAGGAAGTATTAATCATCCTGGTTATATCTACCCTATTGAAGTTGATCTATGCCGGGGTTGTATATTTTACAATCCCGCCCTTACTAAATGGAAAAATCAATGAAATCGAGAAAATAAATGAACTGGCGGCAAAAAAAGAAAACAGGGCTTCTTTTTGGCAGATTGCCTGGTTGACATTTATCGGTTTTTTCACCTTTCCCGTTTCGGTGGATATACTAACCAACGTAACCGGGACGCTATTAGTATTGTCTTTTTATTTTTCATTTTACCTTTATTCCAGGGCCAGGAAAGTTTACCCGGGAAAATACGCCCGCATACTCTTCATATTCGCCTTTGCCATACCGTTTACCACCTATCCCCTGGCCTTGTATGAATACAGCCGCCCCGGCCCCCGCGTTTTCCTGTTGGTTTTCTCTTACTCGCTGGTGGTAATGGGTTATCTCTTCTTATTCACCGTGGGCCTGGAGGTTATCTCGGCTATAAACCGCTTTTTCAAACTCATAACGGGGCGTTTGGTAAACAATAAAATATCCGGCAAAATAGGCTTTTACCTCGTTATCCTGGGCGTTTCCGCCTTGATTGTTCACGGCCATTATAATGTCGTCAACCCGCGGGTGCAAACGTACGATATCCAGGTCCCCAAACGGCATACAAACTTAGAGAAATTAAAAGTCGTGGCCGCGGCCGATTTCCATTTGAGTAACATTACCGGTCCGCATTTTCTTGAAAACATCGTTGAAAAGATAAATTCGCTTAACCCGGACCTGGTGCTCATTGCTGGGGATATTACCATTGAGAGGAGCAAAGTCGTCGACTGGAAAAATTATGATGCGGATTTTAGAAAAATAAAATCCAGGTACGGCGTTTACACCATTATCGGCAATCACGAATTACAATATAACCCCGAAAAAACTCTTCAATTTATCGCGCGCAGCAATATGCGCTTGCTGCAAGACAAAATTGAAAATATCGAAGGTCGGTTTTATATTTTAGGCAGGAATGATAATTCGGACAGGCAGCGGGAACCCCTGGAAGCGGTTATGAAGGATATAAAAGACGATTTACCGGTCATCATGATCGAGCACCGGATATCGGAGTTGGAGAAAGTCGAGGAGCAAAAGATCGATGTGCACATCTCCGGGCATACGCATGCCGGTCAACTATTCCCGGCCAATTTATTAATGAAGTTGATCTATCGACTCAACTGGGGTTATAAAAAATTCCAGGACACGCATTTTTTCGTTACCAGCGGGGTCGGAACATGGGGGCCGCCGGTTCGGGTCGGCAGTTTCTCAGAAATAATGGAGATCAATATCATTTTCAATTAAGGGACCTGGGAAAAGCAAATGGCTTACAATCCTGAAAAACACCATAGAAGATCGATTCGATTGAACGGCTATGATTATTCGCAGCCGGGAGATTATTTTGTAACGATGTGTACGCAAAATCGGGAATGTATATTTGGTGAAATAGATAATGGTAAAATGAAATTGAATGATATCGGACAGGTCGTTGAAGACACCTGGAATGATTTACCAAATCACAATTTAAATATAATATTAGATTCATTCATCATCATGCCAAATCACTTTCACGGAATTCTACGCATTGTAGGGGCAGGTTCCAAACCTGCCCCCGCCCCTGCCCCCGCCCCTGCCCACGCATCAAAACGGGCGGATTTAGAATCCGCCCCTACATCGAATCGGGCGGGTTTGGAACCAAATCGGGGGGAATTGGAATCGAAACGGGCGGGTTTGGAACCCGCCCCAACGTTATCGGATATTATTCGCCAATTTAAAACATTCCCTACACGTTATATCGATGAGAAAACAAAATCGGTGAAAAAAAATCTGTGGACCACCTTTTTTTCGTGTTAATTCGTGTAATTCGTGGGCCTGTCTTTACCTATCTTTCCACCGGGGGACGCCGCGGCCCGGGGTCCAGGGCGCGCCGGCCGCTTCCACATCTTGCTCAAGCTTCTTGAGTTCCACTTCGATCAATTGCCTTAGCTTTTCCTCCAGTACGGAGAAATCCGCGGCCGCAATCTCGTAACTGCGTTTTACAGTCGTAGTAATAGGGGCAGTGGTGTTCAACTGCGCACTCACACGGCGGATGAGCGAAGGCGACATAGGTTCACTGCGACTCCTGAGGGTCTGATCGCCATAGAGTTCTTCGGTCATTTCCTTAAGACGTTTCTCAAGGGCATCGGCTTCGTTAAGCAGCCGTGGGGCTGCTTTGGGGGTATCCAGGAGCGCTTTTTTTATGAATTTCAAATGATCAGCCGCTTCTCTTGCCGCCGCACCGGTCCCCATCATGGCCCGCTGCAATTGGCCGGCTTTGGCCTGGAACGCCAGGAGTTCATTCCTATCTTTTGCCGGCAAGGAGGCAAGACCCAACGACTCCACTACAAAAGTTTGCGGTTCTGCTAACGGGGTCGATACCCCATCTACCCTTCGGGCAATATCGACGTTGAATGTTCCCGGCGCCGCCAGCGGCCCTTCGGCGCGCCTGTACCAGGGAAGTGACTCCGAATCGCTGAGCTGGGTGGGATTGACCGCTGGGTAACGTAAATCCCAGGCCACCCGGTGCAAACCGCTGTCCACCGGACCGTTAATCCGGCGCACCACCTGGCCGTCCCGGTCTTTTATCGTCAAAATGACGGCAGGCGGCCCTTCCTGATCCTCCAGCCGCAATTCATCCCAACCGGGGAAAGGCACGGATTTGCCTTCCGCTTCAAGTTTTTTCTCTTTATCCCGGCGCTGTTGTTTGCGGGTCTGCAATGAATCTTTCAAATAATAGGTAAATACTGCGCCGAACGGGGGATTGGGCGCAGTGAAAAACGCATGCCCCTGGTCGGCCTTTTCCCTGCCGCCCAACGGACTCCGTGGAATATACATCAAGGCCTTTTTAACCGGGAAAAGCACGGCTTCCTTTGCCAATAACTCCGGCGTTACCTGGCGCAGTGGGGAATAATCGTCCAGGATATAGATTCCCCTCCCGAACGACGCACCCACCAGATCAGTTTCCCGCTCCTGGATTTCAAGGTCGCGGAAAGAAATTGTGGGAAGCCCGCCTGTTAATTTTATCCAGCGCACGCCGCCGTCCAGGGTGAAGAAAATGCCGAACTCGGTTCCGACAAATAACAGCCCGGGTTTCACATGGTCCTGGACAATGGACCAGGTTAAATGCCGGTCCGGCAGGTCGCCGGTAATAGACGTCCAGGTTCGCCCGCGGTCGCTGCTTTTCAAAATATAAGGCTTAAAGTCGCCCCGCTTGTGGTTATCGAAAACAACAAACACGACGTCAACGTCATGTTTCGAGGCCCTGATATCATTGACAAAAGAAAATTCCGGGACGCCGGGGAATCGATCGCTTTTGCACCAATTCTTGCCGCCGTCTTCGGTTACCTGGACCAGTCCTTCGTCTGTACCGGCGTATATTAACCCTTCCCGGAGGGGCGATTCGGAAAGGGCGGTGAGGTTGCCGTAAAAAGACATGGCGTCGTGGTCCCAGAGGGAATCGACGCTCTGGAGTTTACCCATGATCTCCTGGTGGTAGCGGAAAATACCGCGGGAGAGGTCCGGGCTGATGGGCGTCCAGGTATCGCCGCGGTCGTCGCTGCGATAGAGCCGCTGCGAACCGAAGTAGAGCCGGGTGTGCGAATGCGGGCTGATGAGCAGCGGCGAATCCCAGTTCCAACGGGGCGGCGCTTCGCCTTTTTCCGGCTGGGGTTGGACGGCCGCCGATTCGCCGCTCTTTTTATCATAGCGCTCCAGGTTGCCCACCTGCGACTCGCAGTAGATGATATTGGGGTCTTCCGGATCGATGGCGCAGGCGTAACCGTCGGCGGAGGAAGTGAGAAACCAATCGCTGTTGGCGATTCCATTCTCAGTGAGGGTTTGCGAAGGCCCCATCTGGCAACCGTTGTCCTGGGTCCCGCCGTGAATGTTATAAAAAGGCAGTGCATTGTCCAGGGCGATCTTGTAAAATTGCGTTACCGGGAGATTGGCCACGAATTTCCAGGTCTGGCAGCGGTCCCAGGTCTCGTACAGCCCGCCGTCGGTTCCCGCCAACAAATAATCGGGATCATGGGGATCAAAGGCCAATGCATGATTGTCCGAATGTTTATACTTCTCGCCCACCCCCTGGAAGGTTTTCCCGCCGTCGTGGGTAACGTTCATCCACACATCCATCTGGTACACGCGGTCAAATTGGTGGGGATCGGCGTAGATTTCCTGGTAATAATGGGGACCGGTGCCGCCGCTGATATAACTGCTGCGCTTTTCCCAGCTTTCGCCCCTGTTGGCGGAACGGTAAAAACCTTTCTCTTCTTCCGGGGCTTCGATGGTGGCATAGACCACGCCGGGTTTCATGGGTGAAACGGCAAGGCCGATTTTTCCCATATGGCCGCCGGGAAGTCCAACGGTCAATTTACGCCACTGTTTGCCGGCGTCCGTGGTTTTATAAATCCCGGACTCCGGGCCCCCGCCGAGAAAAGCGGCCACGCTCCGGCGTCTCTGGTAAGCGGCGGCGTAGAGAATATCCGGGTTGCCGGAATCCATGGCCACATCCGTGGTCCCGGTATTTTCACTAATTTTAAGGGAAAGTACCCAGGTCTCGCCGCCGTCGCTGCTTTTGAACAGGCCGCGGTCGCCGCCGGGCGCCCATAAGGGGCCTTCGGCTGCCGCATAGATGACGTTGGAATCGCGGGGGTCTACTCGTATCCTGGAAATATGTTCCGAATTCTTCAGGCCCATGTTTTTCCAGGTTTTTCCGCCATTAAGGCTTTTGTATATACCGTCGCCGAAACCCACATGGCGACCGCTGACGTTCTCACCGGAGCCCACCCACACGGTATCGGGGTTATTGGGATCGAGAGTAACGCAGCCGATGGAATAAGAAGTTTGATTGTCGAAAACCGGGGTCCAGGTGGCGCCTGCATTCTCGGTTTTCCATACGCCCCCGGAACCCACGGCAATGTACCAGGTGCGCCGGTCATCGGGATGGATGGCGATATCGCTGATACGTCCCGACATCAGGGCTGGGCCGATGTTCCTGAATGCCAAACCGGCATAGGGACCGGGTTTATCCTTTCCTTTTTCGCTTTTTTCGCCTTTTTCACCGGTTAGTAATGCACCTGGAAAGAGGAAAATAATTGTGAGTAAAATTATGATTATTTTATTCATTGGAATCTCCTATTCTTTTAATATATCATAGGTAATTTTATAAAAAAAAGAAACACAATGCAAGGGGTACTGTAACAAGATAAAATGATGAGTGATGAATGATGAATGATGAAAAAAAATCAGGAGTCGGGATCCAGGGATTAGGGGATAGAGGCGCGCTCTCTTTACTCGTGGGCCTGTTTTTGTTTTCCTTCTTCCCCGGAGATTTCAATAAATACCGGTGCTGAGGCAAAAGTTGACGGTGCGAAACAAAGGCGGGCGGTTTTTGCCAAAAGCACCGGGTGCGCAGGCCAAAAATCCCGGTGTTTTCCTTAAAAGGAAAAGGAATTATAAATTATAAATTAAAAATTATAAATGAAAAATGGAAGCGGCGCCCTGCGGGCTGTTTTAAACGCCTACGGCGGGGGAAGGCGGAAAGGCGGAGGGCAGACTTGAAAAAAAAGGCAAAAACATTTATAATAATAGTATGAATACGAAAAAACCAGGCAGAAGGAGTCAACGGTGACAAAAGAGGCAATATTGAATTTCTTAAAAGACAAAAAAAAGGAATTCAAAAAGACATTCAGCATCGAACAGATTGGTCTTTTCGGCAGTTATTCGAGGGGAGATCAAACTACCGACAGCGATATCGATATCGTCTATGTACTGAATGATGGAAAAAATTTCGGTTATTTCGAATACCTGGAATTAGATGAGATGTTATCCAGGCAATTCAAAAAAAAAGTCGAACTGGTCAATTATAAATACATGAATCCCATCATAAAACATAAAGCAGAAAAGGATATCATCTATGTATGATACAAACCAAACTGGATGATTTGAGACTGACCATGATCCAGATGATTCAAAGAATCGATTATGATAAAGAAACGTTGACTGAAGCACTGAAGACAAATTATTACAGCCATTTAAGCTATCTAGCCTGACCTGTTACTTATGATATATATTGCTTCGGAGGATAACATGAGCATCGGCATTCGAGTTTCAGATCAATAGTTCAATAAAAGAGCCGCTGAAAAATCTTGATGGGATCATAAAAACCCTCCCCGATGCTTTTTTCCCTTAGATAAGGTATAATACCCCTTAATCGATTAATAAATTCAATATACGCGAGGCAGCGGATGGCGACTGTTTTTATAAGCTATAGTCACAAGGATGAAACGTGGAAAGACCGGGTGATGACTCACCTGGGGGTCCTGGAAAAACAAGGACATTTGAAATTATGGAATGACCGGGACATAAAGTCCGGCGCCGCTTGGTTTCCCCAGATACAGGACGAATTAAATAATGCCAAAGTGGTGGTGATGTTGATTACAGCCAACTTCCTGGTTTCCGAATTCATCCTGGGCAAGGAAGTGCCGGTCATTTTGCAGCGCCGGGAAAGCCAGGATATCCTTGTATTGCCATTGGTTTTGGAACCTTGCGGCTGGGAAGCGGTGGAATGGCTTTCGGCCATGCCATTACTCCCTAAAGATGGGAAACCGTTATCCACCTTTAAGAAACCTAAAGCCGATACGGAATTGGCCAACCTGGCTCGACTCATTCATCGCTCTCTAAAGAATAAAGAGACTGCACCCGCCTGCATCGATGGGTTAAGCGACAACGTTTCCCTTTATAAATTGCCCGTCACCGGCGACCGTTTGTTCGGCAGGGAAAAAGAATTAAAACTACTGGACGACGCCTGGACCGATAACCAAACCGCTGTCCTGGCCCTGGTGGCCTGGGGCGGCGTGGGTAAAACGTCGTTGGTGAACCAATGGTTGAATCAAATGAAAACCGCTGACTACCGGGGCGCGCAAAAAGTTTTCGGATGGTCTTTTTACAGCCAGGGCGCGGAAGAAGGCAAACAGGCGTCCGCGGATGAATTTTTCCAGGAGACGCTGCAATGGTTCGGCGATGCCCACCCGGAAGCCGGTTCCGCCGTGGACAAAGGACGCCGCCTGGCCCGATTGGCAAGGCAGCAAAAGACCCTGCTGATCCTGGACGGGTTGGAGCCGCTGCAATACCCGCCGGGAGAAGTAACGGGCCTGGAAGGCAAGTTAAAAGATAACGGCCTGGCCGCTTTTTTAAAGGAACTGGCCGGCAGTAACGCCGGTAATAAAGTATTGTGTGTCATTACCACGCGGGAACCGGTGACGGATCTGCTGAATCGCAAATGGTACGGGGTAATGGAAATTCCATTGGAGCACCTGACCGAAGCGGCGGGGGTGGACTTATTAAAGAGCCTGGGGGCAACCACCGGATCGCTAAAGGATTTCCATGACGCCGTGACCGAGTACGACGGGCATGCGCTGGCTTTGACGTTGTTGGGCCATTATATTAAAAGTGTTCATGGGGGAGATATTCGGCGCAGGGATGAGATTCCGCAATTAAGCAAAGAACGCCTGCGGGGGCGACATGCATGGAGGGTGATGGAAGGTTATGAAACATGGTTTGGACCGTCGCCGGAATTAAATATCCTTTACCTGATGGGCCTTTTCGATCGTCCGGTGGAAGCGGGCGCTATTGGGGCATTGAAAAAGGAACCGGCGATACCGGGGGTGACGGACCGCTTGCGGGGATTATCCCATGACGATTGGCAGTGGGCGTTGAGCCATCTGCGGGAAGCGCGTTTGTTGGCGTCGGAGAACCCGCAAAAGCCGGGAACGCTGGATTGCCATCCGTTGGTGCGGGAGTATTTCGAGGAGAAGCTGCGGCAAGAGAACCCCGCCGGTTGGCAGGCGGCGCATGAGCGGCTTTACCGGTATTTCAAGGACCTGCCGGGGAAAGAGTTGCCCGATACGTTAGCGGAGATGGAGCCGCTGTTTGCCGCCGTGGCCCACGGCTGCAAGGCCGGGCTGCACCAGGAGGCATTGGATGAGGTTTATTCGAAACGAATTCGGAGAAGAAAAGAAGCATATACAGTAAGGAAACTTGGTGCGTTTGGTTCGGATTTAGCCTGCCTTTCCCATTTTTTCACTGTCCCCTGGGGCCAGCCGGCGGCGGGGCTGAGCGAGGCAGCCAAAGCAGCGATATTGAGTTGGGCGGCCTTTGGACTTCGTGCGCTGGGGCGGCTTTGGGAGGCCGTCCAGCCCATGAAAGCGGGATTGGAATTAGGCATTGAGCAAAAAGATTGGGCAGAATGTGCAAGACGTGCCTCCAACCTCAGCGAACTGCTGCTGATGCTGGGTGATGTCCCGGGGGCGGTTGCCGCTGCCCGGCAAAGCGTCACCCATGCCGACCAAAGCGGGGATGAGTTTGAACGAGAGGCTAGACGCACCACCCTTGCCGATGCCCTCCATCAGTCCGGCGCGGCCGCGGAAGCGGAACAATGGTTCCGGGAGGCCGAAGCCATGCAAAAAAAACGCCAACCGGGGTATACCTACCTTTATTCCCTGCAAGGCTTCCGCTTCTGCGATCTCCTACTGGAAAATCACGCACGCACGCTCATCCCGGGCCAGCCCCAGGAGGTTATGGCACGGGCGGAGAAAGCAATAGAAATTGCGAAGCAAAGTGGCTTTGGTCTACTTAGTTTTGCTCTTGATAACCTCACCCTGGGCCGGACCTGGATGATGGGGGCATTGGAAAAAACGCCGGCTGAACCGTCTCAAAGCCACCGGCTTGCCCGTGTTTCCCGTGTTTCTCGCACCATGACCTACCTTCGACAGGCGGTGGAGGGACTGCGTGAAGCTGGAGCCCAGGAGTTTTTAGTTCGTGGTCTCCTGGCCCGCACCGAATGTTACCGCCATATGAAAGATTTTTCCAATGCCCATGATGACCTTGCCGAAGCCCGCGAAATCGCGGAACTGGGACACATGAAACTTTTCCTTTGCGACTATCACCTGGAAGCCGGACGCCTTTGCGAAGCCGAAGGAAAGAACGATGAGGCAACGGGGCACTTCCGGGAAGCAAAGAAACTGATCGATGAGACAGGCTATGGAAGAAGGAAGAAGGAAAAAGAAATTATAAATTATAAATGAAAAATTATAAATGATAAATGGAAAAGGCACCCTTCGGGCTGTTTTTAAACGCCTACGGCGGGAAATTCTTTGAATGATTTGGGGGACAGGTGGAATGTCAGTAGCCGCAAGGCACTTACTAACAGCCGAATATCTCTTAGCCCGGACGAGCCGGAACCAAAAAGAATTTTAGCCACAGAGCGCACAGAGAGCACAGAGAGAAAATTTTTTTTTAACTCTGTGTCCTCCGTGTCCTCTGTGGCTATTTTTTATTTTTTGCCAGAAAATGTCAGGATTTGACTTGTTAATAATTACTGCGAATAGCCTTATGCCAATAGAATGCTGAAAACCGCACTTAAATCGATGGCGATTTCTTTGAGAATACCCAATTGAACCTTGTCGGTCTCACAATATATCTCCGGCCGACCATACTTTCCCCCGGGACCCAAACGAAAAACCTCTACCAATTTTTCATCCGGCGATACTAACCAATACTCTTTGACCCCCACCTGCTCGTAAAGAAAAAACTTCTCCTTCCGGTCCTTCCTGGAAGTAGATGGAGAAAGAATTTCGATTATCATATCCGGCGCCCCCAGGCAGCCCTTTTTATCCAATTTCTTTGCGTCGCAAACAATCATAATATCCGGCTGCACAATGTTTTCGATATCTTCCTCTTTCTCCTTCCCCACCGGCAAACGAACATCGAAAGGGGCAGCGAAAACCTGACAAGGTTTTCCTTGAAGTTGACTTTTGAACTGAAAAATCAATTCCACGAAAATCGATTGATGAGCGGTATTGGGGGCCGGAGTCATGTTGTAAGCTTCCCCTCCGATAATCTCCCATCGCTCGCTATCATCCCATGATAGATAATCGCCATAGGTAAATCTTTCTACTTCTTTTCTCAATGCTAATCCCATAAAATACCTCCGACATAATCATACCACAATACGATCTCTCTTTTCAAGATACTTATCTCTGGTAATCCCCGTTTTTTAATAGGCCCCCCGCGCTGCGGGGCCTCCGGCGGCCAGAAACCTTTTCGAGAAAAGGTTTCTGGACTTCCAAAAGCTTTTGTTTAACTATGCCGGGAAAGAATGTTCTATTTTAAAAAAGAAACCATGTGTGATATAATTTTTTTGAAGCGCTTTGAAATACCGAGATAATGATGAATAAAGAAATAGAAACAACCGATGCGTTAAACCTTTTCCATCCCTTGATCCGAAAATGGTTCACGGAACGGGTGGGAACCCCCACCGATATCCAAACCCGCGCCTGGCCGGAAATCGCCAAACAACGCCACACCCTGGTCACGGCCCCCACCGGCAGCGGCAAAACCCTGACCGCTTTCCTATGGGCCATTAATAACTTCCTGGTCAACCGCCAACCGCCGGAAACCATGCGGGTGCTGTACATCTCCCCACTTAAAGCACTTAACAACGATATCCAACGCAACCTGGAAACCCCACTGGCTGAACTACGAAAATATTTTGCCGACGCGGGAGAAATTTTCCCCGATATACGAACCGCAGTCCGCTCCGGCGATACGGATCCGTCAGAACGCCGCCAAATGCTGCGCCACCCCCCGGAAATTCTTATTACGACGCCGGAAAGCCTGAACGTCCTGCTGTCCTCCAAAAGCGGCCAGAGATTGCTATCAGGCATCGCTGTCGTCATACTGGACGAAATCCACGCGGTCGCCCCCACTAAACGGGGCGCTTACCTGGCAACAGCCGTAGAACGCCTGGTTCCCCTGTGCGGCGAGTTTCAACGTATTGCCCTGTCGGCTACGGTAAAACCGCTGGAACTGGCGGCGGATTTTATCGGCGGCTATGAAATTAAAGTAATCAACGGGATCTATGAATACCAAAAACGCCGCGTCTCCATCATCCGCTCCGATATTAAAAAGAGTTATGATATACGCGTGGATTTCCCGGAAACAGGTGAAACAGCCGACACCCCAGGCGGCATCCGTCATCCGGACGCGACCGACTCCCAGTTCTGGTGGTCGACGCTGACCGACGCCCTACGCCGGGAAATTATGAAAAATCGCTCGTCCTTATTCTTCGCCAACAGCCGGCGCATGGTGGAAAAAGTGGCCCGCTTTCTCAATGAAACCGAAGGCCCCAGGGTCTACTCCCACCACGGCTCCCTTTCCAAAGAAATCCGCTCGGTGGTGGAAAAACGCTTCAAAGATGGCGAGTTGGCAGCCATTATTGCCACCAGTTCCCTGGAACTGGGCATCGATATCGGTTCCGTGGATGAAGTGGTGTTGATCCAGGCCCCTTTTTCCATTGCGTCCACGGTTCAACGCATCGGCCGTTCCGGTCACGGCGTGGGTCAGGCGTCGCGCGGGGTATTCTTTCCCCTGCATACCCGCAACCTGGTGGAAGCGGCAGTGATCGCCGCCAATATCGACAACGAAGCCATCGAAGCCATCGCCCCCATCGAGGCCCCGCTGGATGTGCTGGCCCAGGTGCTGCTCTCTATGACGGTACTGGAAAGTAGAAATATCGATGAGCTTTACGCGGAAATTCGCGCCGGTTATTCCTTTCACCGGTTGGCGCGCAAGGAGTTCGACCTGGTGCTGGACATGCTGGCCGGCCGCTACGCCGACGCCCGCATCCGGGAACTGAAACCGCGCCTGATTATAGACCGGGTCAAAAAAACTGCAAAGGCCCGCGAAAACGCCCCGATGCTACTCTTCCTCTCCGGCGGCGTGATCCCGGACCGCGGCTATTTTAATTTGCGGGTGGCGGATTCCAAGGCCAAGATCGGTGAACTGGACGAAGAGTTCGTCTGGGAACGCGCCCTGGGCGACGCCTTTCCCCTGGGCAATCAAATCTGGCGCATCCAGCGCATTACCCATAACGACGTGGAAGTGACCCAGGTCACCCAGAGCAATTCCCTGGTTCCTTTCTGGCGCGCGGAAGAGATGAACCGCTCGTATCATCTTTCTGAGAAGATCGGACTGTTCCTGAAAGAGGCGGATGAAGCTTTGGCGTCGCCCAATTTCTCGGAATTTCAACGGAAACTGTATGAGCAGCATCACATGACTGAAATCGCGGCCAGGGAACTGGTGGGCTTTTTGAAACGTCAGCGGGTGGAAACCCGCGCCCCCTTACCCCACCGCCATCATATCCTGGTGGAACATTTCCATGATCCGGCCAACATTAGCGATTCCAAACAAACGGTTCTTCACACGTTGTGGGGAGGGCATGTAAACCGTCCGTTGGCCATTGCCCTTTCGGCGGCCTGGGAAGAGAAATACCATTACGCGTTGGAAGTGTTTGTCAACAATGATTGTCTTATGTTAAATCTGCCGCATGCGTTTGGGATTTCGGAGCTACTTTCCCTGGTGAAAACGGGCAGGATTCGGCAGTTGCTGCGGGAGAAGCTGGAGAGTACGGGTTATTTCGGCGCCCGGTTCCGGGAGAATGCCCAGCGCGCGCTGCTGTTGCCCAGGCAGGGGTTTCGCAAACGCATGCCTTTGTGGTTGAACCGTTTGCGCTCGAAGAAATTGTTGGAAGCGGTTTCCCAATACGAGGATTTTCCTATCCTTTTGGAAACCTGGCGTGGGTGTTTGAATTATGATTTTGAAATTGAAACGCTGCTCCGGTTATTGGAGGAGATGGCGACGGGAGGGATTCGGGTTACGGAAGTGGTTACTGAGAAGCCGTCGCCGTTTGCGGACGGTATTATCTGGAAGCAGACGAACCAATATATGTATGAGGATGACAGTCCGCGTTCGAAGTTGCGTACGGGATTAAGTGATGCGTTATTAAAAGAGGTGATGTATTCTTCGCATTTGCGGCCGCGGTTTTCTGGGGAGATGTTGTTATCGTTTCAGCGGAAATTGCACCGGGTGGCGTCGGGGTATGCGCCGGAGACGGCGGAGGAGTTGTTGCAGTGGGTGAGGGAGCGGTTATATATCCCGGCGGTGGAGTGGGATGAATTATTAGAGGCCATTGGCGGCGATCATGGAGTAGCCGCGGAAGTTTTCATCAATGAAATTGCAGACCGTCTCTATTTCATAGAAACTAAACAAAAGTTTTGCGGGGGTCAAGGGGGCGGTTTTTCAAAAAAGCCCCCTGGTAACGGTAATTTTACCGCAGTGATTGCATTAGAGAATCTACCACGGGTATATCATGCATTGGGCATGGAATCGCTTGCGGAAGACGCCCGTCGTGTGGCGGAGGAACTTTCATTAACCGACATTTTTAACGATGATGCGGATGAGGCGTTTGTCGGTTTCCTATCCGAGTGGCTGCGGTATTATGGACCTGTGCCCCGCGATTTCTTATTGGCGACCCTGGGGGTTAGCGAGGAGCGGTTGTCGGAGGCGCTGGAGATTTTGTTGGAGGATGGACGTATTATCGTGGATGAGTTCCGCGACCAGGGGGAGACTGCGGCGGGGGTAGAAGAAATCTGCGACAGTGAGAATCTTGAAATTCTTTTAAGGATGCGCAGGGCCAGGGCGCGGCCGGTGGTGGAGCCGCTGGAAATCGATGCGCTGCCGCTTTTCCTGGCGGTATACCAGGGGTTGGTTTCGCCGGGGGATGGGTTGGAGGATATGCAAAATCACCTGGAGCATTTGTTCGGGTATCCGGGGCGGGCGGGACTCTGGGAGACGGATTTCTTACCGGCGCGGCTTTCGCCTTATTATACATCGTGGCTGGATACGGCGATGAGGGATCATGGTTTGTTGTGGTTCGGATGCGGCAGTGAACGTATTTCTTTTTGTTTCGATGCGGATTATGAGCTTTTTAGCGGGTCTGTAAACGGAGCCAACGGCGCGGAAAAAGAGGAAAGCGAGGAACCGGGGGAAACGGAAGCGGAAGGAGACGTCCGAAATAGTGACGAAGTGGCAGGGGTATTGCAAAAGATATTTTCGGAAATCAAGGGTAAGTTCGGGTTGGAGGACCTGGTGCAATCGTCAAATTTGCCGTCCCATGAGTTGACGGCTGCGTTGTGGGAGATGGCCTGGGCGGGGCGCGTTTCCAACGATCATTTTAAAACGATACGGAATGGTGTGATGAACCGGTTCAAGGTTGGGCTGCCTTCCGAAGGGGAACAACAGCGGCATATGCATGGCGCACGCGGCGGACACGGTGTGGGGCGGCGGTTTAGTTTTAATCGCTGGCAGAACACGCGGGCGTTTACGGGAAACTGGTATGCGTTGAATGCGGCGGAGGGCGAGGCCATGGATGCGTTGGACCGGCAGGAGTTGGTAAAGGACCGGATCCGGCTGCTTTTTGTGCGTTACGGGATCCTGTTCCGGGAGTTATTATGGAATGAATTGCCTGGGCTGCGGTGGGGCCAGGTATTTCCGGTGCTGCGGTTGATGGAGCTTTCCGGGGAGATCGTTTCCGGGCATTTTTTTAAAGGGATACCGGGGCTGCAGTTTTGCATTCCTTCGGTTTTGGGGATTTTAACCGGCGGGTTGCCGGGGGACGCCATCTATTGGATGAATGCCACCGATCCGGCGTCGGTTTGCGGCATTGGGCTGGATGAATTACGACCGATGTTTCCCCACCGGCTGGCTGCGACGCATATGGTATTCCACGGCAAGAAGCCGGTATTGATTTCGAAACGAAACGGAAAAGAGTTGGTTTTCAATGTGAAACCGGACCATCCGCGGATTCCCGATTACCTGGAATTTTTTAAAGTCCTGGTGGGCAGGGAGTTCCAGCCTTTAAAATACATCAGTGTGGAAACGGTCAATGACGAACCCGTATTGGATAGTCCTTATAAGCAGGCGCTGCATGATTTCGGGTTCCAAAAGGATTACAAATCCATGACATTGATGAAAAAATATTAGCTAGCTATATTTGAGCCTTGTTCCTTAACAAAGACCTCTTTACCGCTAAAGGCAATGGCCAGTTTTTTAATATTTTTTATACCTCTTTCCTTCAGTTCGGTTTCGTATTTCTTTTCTTCGATCTGTTGTAAAGCCGATTTAACAGCCGCTTCAACGGTTTCGTTTTTCCTGGTTTTTTTAAATTCGATGATATAACCAACCCTGGTAGGATCATGCGGGATGACCATGATATCATATCTCCCGTAACCCGATTCCCGGTTCGATTTGATATCATGGGTATTGGTAATCCAGGTAAGCATCCCGGCGACTAATGCATGATAAACTTTTTCAGGTTCATCCCCGAAATCGTGATAACTGTAAACCGCATTAACAACTTTTTGCAACATTTCTTCAAAAAGGCCCACATCTCCTTCTATCAATGCTTTAAGCATGGTCTCCAGTTTCTTGTTTTCGATCTTAGTGGAAAAATAGCGGTCGATGATACCGGTATAGGTTACTTTTACTTCTTCATTGGGAATCGACAGCGAATAATAGACTTTCCCGGAGGCGGGGTCCCTTCTTTCGTCTGCCTGTTTCAGGTATCCCCCCATTAAAAGGAAAGTCCACAATAAATCCTCCCGTTGGGTGACTTCTTTTAATACGATGTTTGCATCGATGGCTTTTACGATGGATTCGCCGTGGATCAGTTGTTCCAATTCTTCCCTTAATTCCAGGCCGCCCTTAGACAGCAGCGAATCCAACACCTGGTTTTCGGAGGTATTGATCCAGTAGGGTAGGAATTTCTTTTCCTTGCTGTTGAGGAAATTGATAATCGACCAGGGATTATAAATAACCTTACCGCCGAACCGGTACCCGTTATACCACAACTGGACCTGGTCATACATATGGGATACCTTGAAATCCTCCAGCATGGTTTTGACTTCCTCTTCGGTAAACCCGAAATGGTCGTTAAATTCTTCCGACAGCAGCGTATATACGCCGGGGTTGTTAAAGCCGGAAAAAATCGATTCCTGGGCAATACGCATAATCCCGGTTACGATACCTTTTTCCAGGTATTGGTCGGTGTCTTTGAGGCCGCCGCACAGGAAATTGCGCATAAAAGAAATGACATCTTCATAATAGCCGGAATTATAACCCGCGTGAACCGGGGCATCGTATTCATCGATCAAAATAACCGCCCGTTTATTATAAAAACGGGTTAAGAATATAAGCAAGTTTTCCAGGCTGTTTTCAAAGTCGACTAAATCGCCTTTAAGATCGATAATCTTTTGAAAATAGTCCCGTTCAAAGGGCCGCAGTTTTTGACTTTCCAGCAGGTAATAATGCCGGGCATACTCTTTCCGGATAAGCTGTTTTATATTACTCAAGCAAGATTGCCAGTCCATATCTTTGATGCCCCTGAAGGAAAAAAAAATGACCGGGAATTTCCCCATTTTATCCAGGTATTCTTTGCCGGCCCGTGATATGGCCAGGGAATCGAATAAATGCTTATAATTATTACCCCGGGGTTGGGTGTCCGTTCCCGTTCCCGTTTCTTTTGCCGGGGGTGTTTCGGGGTCCGGGGACCAGGTGAACGGGCAGCAGTCGTAAAAATATCCCAGCATGGAAACATTGAGCGTTTTCCCGAATCGCCGGGGACGGGGAAGGAGTAATATCGTATCTCCCGTGTCGATGACTTCCTTGATAAAAAGGGTTTTATCCACGTAATAGTAATCTTTTTCAATGATTTTTTTAAAATCCGATACTCCAATAGGCAGTGGTTTCATTTTCATTTTTTTCACCCGGTGATTATTATAGCATATTAAATAAAAATTGACAATGAAGTCTACGGTTGGGCTTCTTCGGGGTAATTTGGGGGCATTCGGGACTGTGTTCGAACTGAGAAAAAAATCTTAGAAAATAAGGTTGACAAAAACCATAGATATAATATTATAAATAAGCTATGAAAAATAAATCCCGGAATCGGAGGTCGGCATGCAAGTTGAAGTATCAAAAACCGACAGCAACCGATGACGATATAAGAGAACTTTCAGAGGAGATCATGGAAACATGGTGGAAGAAAAAACAATACGATTTTGCTAAGGGCGGACACGCAGGTCCGCGGGTTCGCCCCTACCAAACAAAAATTCTTTCTAATTGTTAATTGTCAATTGCCAATTGTTAACGGTTAATGGCTAATGGAAGCGGGTCCCCGGCTGGGGGAGTGTTACCGGGATAATTCATTGACAGAAAAGATGGAGTGTGTTACCATTTAATTCTAAAATTCAGAGGAAGTTAAAAATTTATCAAACCGAAACTAGAAAAAAATGACTAAAAGAATTTTTATTACAATTGCGTTACTGGCGAGCCTTGGTTTTTGCTTTTTCCAAACTGTCGCGGCAGAAAAAAGGGAAACTCTCGATGGCAGCACTAATGTTATGTACGTAAATCGGGCCGATTCTCAACTTGAAAAAAAGGTCTACACCCAGGCTGAGATCGAAAATGAAAAAACGAAACGCAGGCAGCGGCAGGAGAAAGACCTGAAAAAAGAACAGCAAAAGTTAGAAGCGGCAAAATTTGCAACCGACGAAAACCCGGGCGCAATCCAGGCAGTTAATATTGTCGCGCAGACCGCGACTTTCAATGCCACTGAAGATAGTTTCGGTGATTTTATACTGTTGGGCGAAGTTAAAAATAACGGGACCACCACTGCCCAACATGTTACCATCAACGTAAAATTGTATGACTCCGGCAATAATTTATTGGATACGGATTATACTTATATCGATGGCGGCAGCGTCGTACAGGTGTCAGCTCCAGGTTTTTATACCAATGCCTTGAAGGCGGGCGACATCGGTTTCTTTAGACTCTACTCCTTCACGGAATATGCGAATGTGGATCATTACACATACTCTTTCGACTATTCGGCCTATCCATGTACCTCGGCAAAAGCCACCCTTAAATTAAGTGGGTCGCCTTTCATGACAAATTATGTCGACAATTTAAGAATTATCGGGGATATAAAAAATACCGGCTGCTGTTATTTGACCTATTTTACTAAAGTTTACTTTGCCATTTACAATGCCGCTGGAAAAGTCATCGATGTCAGTTGGGCTTATGTTGAGGGGAGTAATTATAAATTCAACAACTTGATGACGACAGGTACCGCGATTGCTCCGGGAGCAACCGAAGGTTTTTCCTTATATACGCAAGCCCCTTACAGTAGCTATTCTTCTTATAAGTATGCCTTCGAATGGGATGAAGCCCCGGTGTATACTTTAACCCTTCAGTCTTCCCCCGGCACGGGCGCCAATATTACCGTAAGCCCCAGCGACATCGATGGAAGCAGCAACGGTTACACCCATTTTACCAGGACTTACGAACCGGGTACGTCGGTGGCCATAACCGCCCCATCATCCCTGAACGGGGGCGCCTTTATAAAATGGACCGTCGATGGAACAGCCAATACTTCCCGGGCCATTAATGTTACCATGAACAGCAATCATACGGTTGTGGCAGTGTTTGGAACTCCCACTGTGATAACTTACACGTTAACTGTTCAATCCTCCGGCGTTTCCGGCGCCGCCATTACAGTAAGCCCGGCGGACCAAACCGGGAGCAGCGACGGGACTACGAATTTTACCAGGACTTACGTGGCCAATAAATCGGTTACCTTGACTGCACCGTCTATGTCCGGGACCAATTATTTTGCCAAATGGACCATTGCCGGGTCCGACGCCATATCGCGAACCGTGACTGTAACCATGAACAAAAATATCACTGCTTTGGCCAATTATACAAACTTTCCGCCGCTAATATCCCTGAACCGCGGCGCCTTGTATTTCACTTACGTAGAGGGTGGGAGTACACCGGCTCCGCAAACATTTATCATTACCAATGACGGTAACGGAACGCTTGATTGGTGGGTTAATGAATATTACGACGCTATCTCTTGCAGTCCTGTAATCGGCAATTCCAATGGCGCTGTCATTACGGTCTCCATGGACCCCGCCGGATACGATGTCGGTAGTTATTACGGCGTCCTGGATATCGTTTCTAACGGGGCCACAAATTCACCCCAATATCTTACCGTTTACCTGGAAGTAATTGGGGCGGAGCAAAACCAGGCTCCCATCGGTGATTTTTCCACGCCACTTGACGGTTCTACTGTCGGCAGCAGTGTTGCCGTTACCGGTTGGGCTGTCGATGATACGGGTGTGAATAGCGTCAAAATTTACTATGAAAACGTGAATAACCTTTACTATATTGGGGATGCCGTATTCGTGGATGGGGCCAGGTCCGATATCCAGCAGGCATATCCTACTTACCCGGGCAGTTACAAAGCAGGGTGGGGTTACATGCTGCTGACCAATTTCCTTCCCAATGGCGACAGCACTTATAAACTACATGCAATCGCCGCCGACAGCGAAGGAAAAACCACGGACCTGGGCGCTAAAACCATTATAGTCGATAATATTCATGCGGTTAAACCTTTCGGCGCCATCGATACGCCTGCCCAGGGTGGTACGGCATCGGGCGCAAAATTTCCCAACGTGGGATGGATATTGACCCCACAGCCCAACACTATAGCGACGAATGGTTCCACCATTAATGTATACATCGACGGTGTCAACAAAGGGCATCCCACTTACAATATCTACAGGTCCGATATTAGCGGTTTCTTTCCCGGCTACGCCAACAGTAACGGGTCCATGGCGCGATTTTATATCGATACTACGGCATACGAAACAGGTTATCATTCGATTTTCTGGATTGCGACGGATAATGCGGGTAATGCCGACGGTATCGGGAGCCGGTTTTTCACCATTGAAAATACTGATTCCGGCAGCAGCCAATTCACAAAAAGCGCCCAGGTCGAACGATTAAAACCGGTCCCTGTCACTGCCGATAGGTCATCAATCGACGAGTTCATTTCGAGTAGTGGGCATAAATCATATGCCGGTATCCCGGCAGACTGTGTTACTCCAATCGAAGTTAAGAAAGGTTTCGCCAGGCGCGCCATTTTTCAAAATGTGTTTCCTGATGAGAACGGTATCTCGCATATCGATATCAAAGAAAATGAAGTTATGGAGATCGATCTTTCCAGGTTAATGGGTGAGGGTTCCCGTATTGCCGGGTATCTGGTTACGGGTTCCGAATTAAAGGCGCTGCCGTTGGGATCAACGCTGGACAGGAAAAATGGAAAATTCTACTGGCTGCCGGTCGCTGGGTTTAACGGCGATTATAAATTGGCATTTATCGTGGAATCCAAAAGCGGGGTTATACGCAAAGACATCCAGGTTACGATTTCGCCAAAATGTGATAACAACTAAAAATTTTTGATACTGCCCCGGCAGGGGGATTGTTGTAGGGGCGTTACCGGCAGACCCGTGTGTCTGCCCCTTACATATTAAGGGGAAGGGGCGAACTCCCGGTGTTTATTTTCCAATAGCCTTTCTTATTAGGGCCAATTTCCTGGGTAGTTGCCTCAATTTCTTGGGTAATTTCTTGGGTAGTTTCTTGGGTAGTTGCTCCAAATCCATTGATATTATAGGGTGATGCCGGGAGTTAAATCACAACAATCGAAACGGATTCTTTTTTATATGCTTTGAAGTGTGAGTCAGTTGTATATATTTTTTTAGCATTCATAGACAGGCAACTAACCAGGATTATTGAATCGACTGCCGGAATCCCGGTTCCATGAGAAATACTCGCACTTGATGTAAAAATATCGGTATCATTCAACCAAACAATATGACAGATACCTTCAATTGCTTCAAAAAGTGATTCAAGTGACTTGTTATTAATCTCACCTTTTAAACCGAGCCTTTTTAATTCAAAGAATGTTAAAGGACTAACAACCGCATCTATATTTCCCTCTGTTAAATCTTGCCAAACTTTTACTGCGGTCTCATTTCCTTCGAGAAGTCGCACGAAATATCCTGTATCAAATCCTACCATCACAATCGACTCTCCCCGCTTCCAATTCTTTAATCGCATTTGGTGAGACATTTTGCTTTCCGACTAAGTCCAGGACTTGTTGACCTAATTTCTGTCTCTTCTGCCTATTCAAATAGTATTCAATCGCTTCGGATGTGATTTTGGAAACAGATTCTCTTTGACTTTGCGCATATCTTTTTAACGCCCCCTCTAAGTTATTGGGGATACTGACGGTTACTCTACTCATCATGCTGACCTCCGCATCGATTTGTTATACACAGGTATTATGCACTAAAAGAGTTATCCTGTCAAGGGTGGCAAATTTTAAAGTAAGAAATCACCATGCGTGTCCCCTTCGGGGATGCGGCGCGTCGCCTGAAAAGATTATGAATGCCTTCGGTGAAGCCACCAATCACCATTAACCATTCACCATTCACAAAATCCTCTTAAACTTTTGGCCCCCGGCAGGGGAGTTGACAGGAGATTGCTTTTGTATTATTTGGAATCAAGATGAGGAACGAAATAAAAACGAAACTGAGTGAGGCATAAAATGCTGAGTAATTTTACAGCCAAATATAGAAAAATAGAGTCAGGGTATATGGGGGCAGATCGTCGAATGGCCGGAAGTAGTTACCGAAGGAAAAACGATCGAAGAATGCAGGGAAATGCTTGAATATGATCATCTGCCGGTATAGAAATTCTCCACCGTGAATGTCGCGGCGCGGTTGTTCGTCCGTGGCTGTGGCTATTTCTTCTTTGCGTTTCTTCGCTATTTAAGGGTGTCCAGCCACTTTGCCGCGGACTTTCGGCTTTAATTCAAACTCCTGGCCATTCAAACCTGATGGGGATAATAGCCGCACTTTTAGAAACACAATATTCTTTCGAGTTTATTATATGCATCCTTTCTTTTCCCTTTTCCCATTCTATTTATATTCAATATTTTCCATTGAACACCCGGGAGATGCGAAAAGTCTCCAATTCCCAATTTTTCCCACGCCGGTTCCCCTGCTTTGACGGAAAGTAAAAACTCCTTTTCCTCATTTGTTAATTCATTTTTTATTGTTGTGATTAGTTTCTGTTTAATTTCCATCAGCTTTTCCAGGGAGATCGTTTCGTTTATCATCCCTTTAAATTCACCTTCATAGATTTGAGAGATATCGATATTGTTGGGAGCAAGTAGTTCGGCAATGGGGCGATTCGATTGGATCAGGTAAACCAGGAATACCCGCCTTACTTCCTCGGAAAACAAGTTATGTTTGAACATCATATGGATATCGAATAAATCCCTGGGATGTTGTCTGTCAAGGGCAGCGCATATCTTCCCGCCATATAAATCAGCCGCAGAGAGAATTTGCGTTTCCGGATAAAGATTAAATAGCCTGGCAACGTCTTCATTGATGCTCATCAGTAATGGTTGCTTTACACTACCTCTTAACAATTCATTAGGTTCGATTTTAATTGCTGCTTGATTACTGGAAACGATCAGCTTATAAACATTTGCATTTGCACTCTTGTTCGCATTTAATGAATATTGGGCAAATCTTTTTTCGATATCTCTCTTTAGCCGCATCATTATTTCATTTATTTCATTTAATGTTGTTTCTCGTGTTTTAATCGGTAGATAGCATAAATCGATATCTACCGAAAGCCGGGGGGCATTAAGCAGAAAGAAATTAATTGCTGTTCCTCCTTTAATTGCAAATTCCTTATATTGATTCAAAAGTGGAATGATGCTTAGCAGAATCCTTACTTGTTCCATGTATCGTTTTTCAAACATTAAAGCCCCCGGGAATAACCAGGTGGTATTTTCTCAAATATTTACCTTTTTTCGTTATCGTTATTACTGAGCTGCCTGAGCTGATAACCCCTGGGGATATATTCTTTTTCCATGGATGGTTATAGAAGTCAGCCAGGAAGAGAAAAATCCTTTTCGCTTTTATCGAGGCTTCCGTTAACAATTCATTTAATCGTCTGGGGTCAAGGCTGTCCAGCATTTCGAAAAGTTGGGCTGTTTCCTCGAAGCTCTCGCCGCGATTGATGAGTTCAATTTGTTGGAGGATTGCCAATTCCTTTGATGCGATAAAAAAATCAAATTCCCTGGTTCCGGGATTATACAGGTAGTCTTTTTTGTTCCATTTTGATGTTTTTATCGATACGATAGCTCTCTCCGATTTATAATTTTTTACCCATAATGGGAGATTGCTTTTCCTATCGGAGAATAAGTATACCTTTTCTTTTTCCCTGTAGTATTGTCTTATCCCGGCCATTTCAAGGGCGGTTTTAGCGCCGGCATGGACATCCAGCGAAAGGTCTTTCTGGATGGCATGAAGCAAGCCTTCGATTGTAAGTTGCGCCCCGGGGAACATGTAGGCGCCGACGCCGATAGATTCAAGCCAGCCGGTTTCTTTATAGTTTCTTGCCAGGAAGGAGGATATTCCCATCTGTTTCAGTTTTTCTGTGGTAATGGGAATTTCCCTGTTGATTTGGAGCAAGTTCTTGAGATATGTCGGTCTGGTTGTATTCATGGTACAACGATACAATATTTTTTAAAGAAAATCAACTGCCTATGAAAATATCTTTTAAATTCTGCCTTTACCTTTTACCATTCACCACTCACTCCTCGTCCCTGGTCCCAAATAACCAAAGCGGAACGGTGCAGCATAAAATATTAGAAGGCGAAGAATAGCGGGCGGCGTCCGCAGCCATTACAGTGTCTGCCCCTTACATTTTAAGAGGAAGGGGGCGTAATTTTCCAATAGCCTTTCTTATTAGGGCCAATGTGAGTAATCTTTCCCTCTTTTTTTAATATTTTAAGATGATATTTAACACCATTTTCTGAAACTCCAACTAACTCAGCCATAGCCCTCCGACTCAGTTTGGGGTTCTCTTCAATTAATCGAATAATTTTATCAGTAATTTCTTGGGTAATTTTTTGGGTAATTGTCTTGATTTCCTGGGTAGTTTCTTGGGTAGTTACTCCAAATCCATTGATATTATTAGAAATTTCTTGGGTAGCATTACCGGGGCAGGTCAAATTATCTGTCCCATTCCCCACCCCTTCCCAGACAGGCAAAAAGGACTAAAAACTCCATTTTATAGCGATCTTACG
>Ga0315278_10000181_pt1 | contig 56730 bp, 34 predicted proteins | sample YL17G06_0_MG_FD_203880 | JGI IMG/M metagenome (GOLD analysis project Ga0315278, IMG submission 203880) | Sediment microbial communities from Yellowstone Lake, YNP, Wyoming, USA - YL17G06_0 | ecosystem: Environmental > Aquatic > Freshwater > Lake > Sediment | place: USA: Wyoming | collected... | reverse complement strand
ATTCCATGGAGTTAAATTCGACCAGACGGGTCTGCTTAGCACTCTACCTTCAATAGCCAATGTGTTGCTTGGATATCTTGCAGGAAGATTGATCGATACTGCAGATATTAAAATAAAAGCCGTTAAAAAACTAATTATTTGTGGGTTTGCAGGTATTGCCATAGCTATAGTATGGAATTTTATATTCCCTATTAACAAACCACTTTGGACCAGCTCCTTTGTTCTGTATACATGTGGTTTTGCCTCATTATTCCTGGGGATCCTTCTCTGGATAATTGACATAAAAGGTTATGCAAAATGGACCATGCCATTCAGGGTATTTGGGATGAATCCCTTATTTATTTATGTGTTGTCAGAGCTCCTGGCTATAACCTTCTTTATTAAAATATCACAAACTTCTGCGGGAGAACCGATTTCCATTTCTAACTGGGTTTACAGTTCCTTTTTCTTACCTCTGGCTGGCACATTTAACGGATCACTGCTTTATGCGCTGATCTTTACATTTGTCTGCTGGCTGGCCGGATGGATTCTATTTTATAAAAAGATATTTATACGGCTTTGAAATACATTTCCTGATCATGTACATGTACGTGCATCTGCAACAGCATCTGTACAAATGTCTTCAATTCAGCATACTTAGTTTCTTCCATTCATTATTGATTCGTGGTTAGTCCTTATTCCAGTTAATCTTTAACTCAATTAACGGCTTAATTATAGTAAATGTACAGGTTTTGTACAATGATTGTAAATCTCTTAATTGTCATTAAAGAATTAATTCAACTAAATTAGTTGTTGAAATCCAAATAAAACATTAATTTAGTACCCATAACCTAAACCTAACAAATAATCGCCTATGAATCAAATTTCCTACAAACACTTCTGAAAAGAAGCATGTAAGATTTCATTTACATGCCTGCTTTGATTTAAAAGTATTTATTCCAACTCTAATTGTTGGTTAAATGCGATTTAGTTATGAAATGTTTAAATCATTAAACCTTATGAAAAATAATAGCATTTTAAAACGAACAGCTTTAGTCAAAGTTTGTTCTCAAAAACCCTTTAGAATTTTAAAACTCTCAATTTTTCTTCTGTTTATTTCAATTTTTGTTAACAAAACGGTCGAAGGTGCATTGAGTGAACAGCAAAAAAAAGTAACCGGTATTGTTACCGAAAAGAATGGTACACCTATACCTGGTGTAAACGTTATGGTTACCGGAACTACTCAGGGAGCATTGACTGACGCTGATGGGAAATACAGTCTTGAAGTTCCTTCCGGATCCAAAAGCCTGACGTTCTCATTTGTCGGCATGGAATCTCAGGTTGTAAGTATAGGATCATTGACAAAAATAGACGCAACAATGGCTGAGGCGGCAATTGGGCTTGAAGAGGTCGTTGTTGTCGGATATGGAACCCAGAAGAAAATAGATCTGACAGGTTCCGTTTCAGTAGTGTCCGCTAAGGAATACGAAAATGCTCCTAAGACAGATGTTTTGGACGCTATGCAGGGAAAAGTTGCAGGGGTTCAGATCATCAACAATTCCGGGTCACCCGGTGTTGCCAAGCAGATATTAATCAGAGGAATACAATCCTGGGGCGCTTCGACAGAACCCCTTTATGTTATTGACGGAGTGATTATGGATAATATGAGTAGCCTTAGCCCTAACGATGTCGAAACCATTTCAGTTTTAAAAGATGCTGCTTCCTGCGCTATTTACGGTGCCAGGGCTGCAAATGGGGTAGTGCTGATCACAACAAAAAGAGGAGTTAAGAGCGGCGCCCCGATTATCTCTTTTCATACTTACGCGGGAGTTCAGCAATATTCTGAATTAACGCCTAAGTTGCTGAACACAACCCAATGGATGGAGTTAGACAAGGAAGCCTACTGGAATGCAGGACCGGCCACTTACGATCAATCGCCTTATGGGACGCAGAACCCCGTAGACTTTGCTATTTATAAAGATGCTAATGGTAACTATATTAATACTGATTGGGTAAATACAGTTAGTCGACCGGGAGGTGGCAAAGTACAGAACTATGACATATCGATGAGCGGGGGCGATGATAAGTCCAACTATTTTACATCGCTCACTTATTTTAACCAGGATGGTCTGATACGTAACGCCGCTGCAGACAGAATCAGTTTGCGTTTTAATTCCAATCATAAAATTTCCAGCTTTCTTGAATTTGGAAATTCTGTGAACATATATAGCAATAGCCGTCATGGACATGGAGAAGGTGGCAATCCTAGCAATCCTTACAGCATATGGCAATACGCCGGTGGCAATCCTTACGGCGGCGCTATGATGCAAGTTCCTCTTTCAAGACCTTATGAATATGATGCAGACGGCAATATAACCGGTTATGGTTATGTAAGAAATTACACTATAGAAGGCGGAAATATGACTCCCCTCATTTTAGCTCAAGAGTATAGTGATGACACAAGATATTATGGTTTTGTAGGGAATGTTTTCCTGAAAGTTAAAATTTTGCCCGGATTGAGCTTTACACCACGGGTAAGTATTGATTATAATATCAGTCAATCTACTTATTTCACACCTGAAATTCATTTGGAAGGTATCGAAGGACAAAGCGTTAACAATGTTGGCAAAGCCAATGACAATAACATGCATTGGATAGCTGATTTTATGCTGGATTATGAGAAAACGTTTAATTCTGTACACAATATTTCAGCATTGCTTATGTATTCCCAGGAAGAAGGTACGTATGAATATTTAAGAGGACAACGTTTTGCTACACCAAATAACCAGATCAGATTCCTGGATGCGGGCCAGCTTGAAAATCAAAATGTTAACAACGGTATGTCAGACTGGTCGTTTGTATCCTACATCGGCAGGATTAATTATAATTACAGTCAGAAATATTTTGTGCAAGCCTCAGTACGTCGCGATGGTTCTTCCAGGTTTGTCGAAAGTAACCGCTGGGGAGTTTTCCCATCTGTATCAGCCGGATGGCGAATTTCAAAGGAAAATTTCTTTGACCCGATTCACAACGTAGTTAATGACTTTAAAATAAGGGCAAGTATCGGAACTTTAGGGAACAGTAATGTTGGTTATTATCCTACCTATGCCACTTTAAGTATGTATCCCTGGGTGATGGGTTCTCAGAGCGGTCAGATTGCCAAGCCGAGCTATGCATTAACGGCGGCTGCTAATACAGATCTGCAATGGGAATCGACACTAAAAAAGGACCTTGGATTTGATGCTAGTTTTTTCAAATCTAAAATATCATTATCCGTTGATTTTTTCAAATCCAACACTACCAATTTACTCTATGGAAAACCTCTTCCTGTTAGCTCAGGTAAAACTTCAGAGCCCACTATCAACGGCGGCGAAATTGAAAATAAGGGATTTGAGTTCATTGTTGGGTATCAGGATCATAAAGGTGATTTTACATACAATTTTAGCGCGAATTTATCTACGGTCCGTAACAAAATTCTCGATTTAAATGGCCGTGATCTTAGAGAGTCGGGCCTTGAAGTTGGTCAACCAATGTGGAGAACTTTTGGATATACGGCGAACGGAATAGTTAAGGACCAGACCACTTTAGATAAATACCCTTATCTGACCAATCCGGACAACGAACGTCCCATTGGCCTTGGCGATATCTGGATGGTCGATGTTAACGGGAGTGATGAAAATGGAAAACTGACAGGAAAACCAGATGGTAAGATCACTGCAGATGACCGTGGATTTATCGGGAAGAAATACCCCGATTTTACCTACGGGTTGTCAGGCAGTGTCACCTTTAAGAGATGGACACTTCAGGTTGTGACTTATGGCGTTCAGGGAGTCGATATATATTCCCAGATCGATGGGCAGGGCTATTTTATGTTCACCAGTAACGATAATACCAGGATACTTGACAGATGGGAAGGTACGAAGAACCCGGGTGGTAATATGCCTAAAGTTACCAAAGATGATCGTGCAGGAAATTCTGAAAGAGTATCAAGTTTTTGGTTATCAGACGCATCCTATTTTAAGATCAGCAATATAAACCTGAAATATGCAATCCCGGATAATATTTGTCAGAGACTGAGGATGAAAAACCTGGAAGTGTATGGAAGCATCGAGAACCTTCACACTTTTACCAAATATCCTGCAGGTGAAGTGGATGTCAACGATCAGATGATGGAGCCGGCAAAAAAAATCCCCCAGCCGAGAACATGGATATTAGGTTTAAACGTTACCTTCTGATGTAATTAATTTTATTATTACTAAAAAAAATGAAATATGAAAAATAAGTTAATTTTATTTATAGTACTTTCCTTTGGATTAGCTTTTATCAATGGATGCAACCAAGATGAACTATTGACAAAATATCCCAAGGATGCCCCAATCGCGGGCTCGTTCTTTATTAATGCAACCTCTGCAAGGCAGGCTGCTCAGGCCCCCTTAGCAATTATGACTTATGAGTACTTTGGGTTCCGGCGAAGGTATGTAACAAATATGGATATCTTTTCAGATGACAGTTATACCAGGGCTGTAGCTGACCGGATGCCATTTCTTCATTGGTCTGGTGATGCCTCTTTTTATGGATTCTGGGCATGGTACAGTATGTTTTTCCTGGGAATTAACAATGCAAATTTTGCAATTGACGGGATTCCGAAATCGACCGATCCTCTGTTCACACCGGAACTACAGGCGCCTTACATTGCCGTGGCTAAGCTGGCAAAAGGATTTTGCTATCTTATCCTGACTACTTTCTATGGAGATGTACCTTATTTTCCGCATTTTCTTAATGATCCCGACAGCTCCTTTGTACCAAGGACTCCTAAAAGCGAGGTAATGGCTGCGACAATTGAAGATTTAAAATATGCAGCAGAGAATTTACCTCACTCATGGGGCGGTGCTGATGTAGGGTTTCCTACGAGAGCAGCCGGCGCCGGAATGCTTGCAAGAGCTTACCTTTATAACAGGGAATTTGCTAATGCCGTAACTGCCGCCAAAGACGCACTTGACATTGCCGATGCAGAAGGATATACGCTTATGGATGATTATAGTTACATGATATCGTATGAGTCTCAGGTAAATGGTGATAATACGGAATTTATTTACTCGTTTGGTTTTATTAAAAATGGAGCCGCCACCGGTAACCAGAATGAGATGGGGGTGGAGAGGCGCATGAGGGATGGCCCTACCCCGATAAAAAATATTTATGGCGCAGGCTGGGGTTACGCGCTTCCAAGCCAGAACCTGGTTAATGCATTCGAACCGGGAGATCCCCGCAGGGTATATTCCATGTGGATCCCGGGCGATTTTTATGGCGTTTATAATCAAACTGAAGATTTTACTTCAGATTCAACATATCATAAGGGGGATAAAATTTATTACAAAGCCGGATGGTCGTATTCAAATACGAATACCAGGAAAGTCGTGGAGAGGGATATGGTTGATGGTGTGATGAATGAGATAGATGAACAGCAGGACGGATACGATATTCCCCTGTTGAGATACGCCGACCTTGTGCTTTTCTATGCTGAAGCGCTGATTGAAAATAACCAGGTTAATGAGGGAATGGCCCAGATCAACAGGGTTCGCGCAAGACCTTCTGTTAATATGCCTCCATTGACTGCCACAGATCAAAACGATGCAAGAAAGAAATTACGTCACGAGCGTCGTATTGAGATGAACATGGAAGGCCAGAGGCTTTACGACATGATGAGATGGACCAGAGATGATGGTATTTCAGAAACAGTTCCGGGTACAACTCCAGGTTCATACCTTGAGCAAATTTTTGGTTCAGGATTAAATGGTAAACCGATATTAATGAGATTAGATGATAAGACGACACTTAAAGATCAGAACTTATCATTTCCTAAAAACCTTTTATTTGCAATACCCCAGCAGGAATTAGACATAAACAAATTAAGTGTTCCGAATCCGGGATGGTAGTTGCTTTTAAAGGCACTCATAGCTAAGATTAAAAAGAAGTTGTACCGGTCTGGTACAACTTCTTTTATATATACAAAGCCTGAATATCTTTACAAAACCTCATTAGCGTAGATAAAAAATGTTTATTTTGTACAATTCTTAATTAAGTAAAATATCATTCCAATATTTTGAAAATTAAATTCTTTCCTGAATGATCTTATGACAAATTCCCCAAAAATCGGTTTATTACAAAAGCTTGTCCCGGGAGCTTTTTTTATAGTCTGTTTTTTATATTTTGCCATATTCAACCGGTATCTTCTGGCTTATCAGGAACAAATACAACTATTCCGTTTCGACTGGAATTATTTTACCGGTTTTTTAATAAGACCAGGAGGACTTGCGGAATACACAGGCGCTTTTTTAATTCAGTTTTACTTAAACCCGGTAGCCGGAGCATTTATTATTACCCTGTCTGCATTTGCTGCTTATGCTTTAGCTGGTTATATATTTAGAAAATATAAGATCTCAGGGATGTTGTGGTCATTTATCCCTGCTTTATTGCTTATTGCCCTGCAAAGCGATTATTTGTTTAATATCGGATATGCTCTTGGATTACTTCTTGTACTGACTTTTTTTGCAATATATATTTCTGTCAGGAATGACTATATCCAATTTGTATTCGGGTTCATTGGATGGCTGCTTCTATATCTTTCTGCCGGAGGATTTTCTTTGCTGGCCACAATGATTTGCATCCTCCATACATTATTGTTTACAAAAAATCGTTTTCGGTTATTAGCTGCTTCAGGATTTGCACTGATAGCACTCCTTTTTCCATACCTTGCCTGTCATACTGTCTTTTTTATACCAATAAGCAGGGAGGTATGGTTTGACCCGGTTTTATTTACTTTAGGAGAAATCACAAAATATATCTTGCTACTGTTTATTGTATATTTCCCCCTTTTATTGATTGTTATTAAGATATTACCGGATCCTTCAAAAAAAACATGGCTTCAATCCGGATGGAACATGAAAACCATTTTAGCCGGAATGATTGTCATAATTGTCTTTACCGGTGGTATAAAAAAATATGCTTATAATCCTAGATTAAGTCTGTTTTTTGAAATTGATCATAATGTTCAGCAAGCTAAATGGGATAAGGTGCTGGAGCTTACTTCCCGGTCCCGGGAAACCAATCGTCTTATACTGTATTACACAAATCTCGCACTTTACAAAACGGGCCATCTTGGAGACCGTTTGTTTTATTATAATCAGATTGGTGTCCCTGGTTTATGGCTCAACAGGGAAAGAGATGAAATTTCCCTCTTCCTGGGTGGTGAATTTTTTTACAATTTAGCCAATATCAATGAAGCATATCGCTGGGCCTTTGATGCCATGTTGGCAAAGGGACAATCCCCACCCCGTCTTCTTAAACTGTTGGTTATGACCTCACTTATCAATGGTGACTTCAAAGTTGCTGAAAAATATCTTAACATCTTGGATCAGAGCATGTTTTACAGGAACTGGGCTAAACATTACAGAAACTACCTCAATGATCCTGGTTTATTGCTAAAAGATCCTGAAATCGTCGGTAAACAGCATTTACTTCTCAAAACTGATTTTGTTTCAGGTTCAAACGATTCAGGAATTGCGCTAAAACAATTACTCGAAGATCATCCCGATAACAGGATGGCATTTGAATACTATATGGCATCATTATTACTTGATAAGAACCTCGCAGCTTTTTCAGATAATATAGGAAGGCTAAAAACTTTTGGATATAAAGAAATCCCTCTCCACTATGAAGAGGCCTTACTTGTTTACATGGGTTCTATTAAAAAAAATGTATTACCGGTGGGTTATGGAATTCACAAGACAACAGTTCAGCGTTTTCAGGATTATGCAAAGTCATACTCCTCTTATTCCGGTAGTCCGGAGAACGCTGCAACCTCTTTTAATAAATCTTATGGCAATACTTACTGGTTTTATTTTCATTTTATTAATAGTCTGAAATCATCTAATGAATCAGCCCATCCCTTTAACTAAGATATTGACCTTAAATAGTCTCTTAATAAATATATGTCTGAGTATTTTGACGGGAATGTTATTGTCATGTTCGGACCCCGGGGCCGGCTATACCCAAATAGATCGGGAACCACTTATTTCTCCGGATTATTCCGGTATTACAATACCCCCTAACATTGCACCTTTAAACTTCACCATCAATGAAAAAGCTGATGACTATCTGGTAAAACTGCACCCTTCAGAGGGTGATATCATTAATATTTCTTCAGCAAATGGAAATATAAACATCTCATCAGGAAAATGGAAAAAATTATTGGGACAATGTAAAGGGAAAGAATTATTTATTGAAGTATTTATTAAAAAAGAAGGACACTGGATTAAGTTTCAGCCTGTTATCAACCATGTTGCAGTTGATCCCATTGATAGTTATCTCGTTTACCGGCTGTTTGATCAGGGATTTCTGGTATGGAATAAAATGGGTATATACCAGCGCTGTCTCGAAAATTTCAAAGAGACTCCAATCATGCTCAATAGTATGAGTGACCACAATTGTATGAATTGCCATTCCTTTTGTAAAAACAGCAGCAATACGATGTTGTTTCACATGCGTGGAAATCTGCCCGGGACTATAATTTACAGAAACGGGGTAATAACAAGGGTAAACACAAAAACCAGCCAGACCATTTCACCGGGTGTCTATCCTGCATGGCACCCTGACGGAAGGCATGTTGCTTTTTCGTTAAACCATATCTCAAACGCATTCTATGCTATGCCTGACCACCGAAGAGAGGCCATCGATTCCCTGTCAGATTTGATAATTTATGATACAGAGACGAATAAAATCAGCAATTGTGCTGCCATCGCCTCAAAAGACAGGCTGGAGACGTTTCCAACATGGTCGCCTGATGGCCGTTATCTTTATTTTATCAGCGCAATAGCATTGCATCCCGACAGGTATAGGGAAATCCGTTACGATTTGCTACGAATTGCTTATGATACGGGAACAAGCCAGTTTGGAACTGTCGATACCGTTGTCTCATCATCACGTACAGGCTTGAGTGTCTCATTCCCAAGGATTTCACCGGATGGTAAATACCTGTTATTTTGCATGACAGAGTACGGAAATTTTACTATCTGGCATAAAGACAGTGACTTATACTTGATGGACCTCAACACAAATGAAATTACAAAACCTGATATTAACAGCAACCAGGCAGAAAGTTATCACACCTGGTCATCCACCGGCCGTTGGATTGTCTTTAGCAGCAAACGGATAGATGGCCTTTTCACCCGGCCCTATTTTGCATATTTTGACCCGGATGGGAAGGCTCATAAACCATTCTTATTGCCACAAAAAGATCCCCGGTTTTACAATACATTTTTAAAAACTTACAATGTACCGGAATTAATTACTTCTACAGTGGGTCTTAATCCACGTATCTTATCCGAAGTTGCAAGATCGGTAGCGGTGAACGCCTCTTTTGAAAATAATAAATAACCGATGTCAACATGCCTTGCTTCGAAATATCTTATGTTATTTTTATTATGGTTACACACCTTCAAGGGGAAATATGAATAATCATCCTGATTAATATAGCACATTGAAACCTTAAGCCGGAGACAGACATATATATGTTCCGCTGAAACCTTTTTTTGAGGTTAATTATTAAAAATACTGACTAGGAATTTATTATATTTAAAAAATTAATATAAAAAAAGGAGGTTATCATGCCAGGTCCGGGAGCATATTGGTTTGGGAAAGAGGAAATGGAAGCAGTTATTGAAGTTATGAACGGTGGTTATCTTTTTCGTTATGGAAGCGAAAATGATCCGAAGTTTTTTCATAAAGTATCGACTTTAGAAAAAGAATTTGCAAGGTATTGTGAAGTTAAATTTGCATTGGCAACTTCATCAGGAACATCCTCATTACTTTCATCGGTTATAGCTTTAGGTTTAAAACCTGGAGATGAAATTATTGTACCGGCATATACATTTGTTGCCAGCTATTCATCGGTTATTTTTGCAGGCATGGTTCCCGTTCTGGCAGAAATAGACGAAAGTCTTACGCTTGACCCGGATGATATCGAACGCAGGATCACGCCTCGTACAAAAGCGATTATGCCTGTACACATGTTAGGTAACCCATGCGATATGGACAGAATTATGGTGGTTGCTAAAAAGCATAATTTATCGGTTTTGGAAGATGCCTGCCAGGCTGCCGGTGCTTCATACAAAGGGAAAAAAGTAGGGACGATTGGTGATATAGGAGCATTTTCCCTCAATTTTTTTAAAACTATTACCAGTGGCGATGGCGGATTGGTTGTAACTAACGATGAGACGCTTTACGAAACTGCTTTTGGTGTGCACGATCAGGGACACAAACCCATGCGCTTTGGTGTTGAGGTAGGCAACAGAAATGTTCTAGGGTTAAACTTCAAGATGAATGAAATAACAGCTGCTGTGGGTCTTGCACAATTAAGCAAGATCGGCAGAATAGTTGATACCCTACGACAAAAAAGGAAAAAACTTAAGAGCTTAATCTCTGAAGCCGGCGGTTTTAAATTTAGAACGCTAAACGATCCTGAGGGTGACTGTGCAACTATATGCACCGTTATTTTCAATACCAGGGAACAGGCATCAAAAGTTTCAAAGGCACTGGGATCTAAAACCGTCGATCAGAGCGGATGGCATGTTTATGCAAACATGGAACACGTTTTAAATCATTTAAAAAACGTGGGGCAACCATATACAAAAGGATCGTATCCTAAAACCGATGATATACTTAGTCGTGCAATGAACATCAGTGTAGGTGTAGTAGACGACGGTCTTGGCTGCGGATGGGGTATTAACATTAATTCATCAAATGCTGAAATCGAAGTTGCAGCGAAACAATTTATTAATGCATGTAGATAGGCAAACATATAAACTATTTAATCCTGGCTAAGAATGCCAGGAAGCTTTGGAAGCTACAGATCACTCAGCTGTAAACTGCACCTTGGTAAAAGTTCAATTTTATAACTACATCATAAAAAGCAGAAAGATGAAAGCAAAAATCCACAGTGAATTAGACCGATTGATTGAATATACTTTAGTTATTATTATCCTCATAGTTAATGTTCACTGTCAGAGATCCAAAGATTCTGACATTAATGTTTATTCCTCATCACAGGATGGCGACAGATTAACAAAGAAGACCGATGTGCCATTTACCTCAGACAAGGAGTCGTTACTGCCAGTAATTAAGATAGATGCTGGAACCCGCTTTCAAAAGATTGATGGTTTTGGAGCAACGTTTAACGAAGCGGGCATGATTTGCCTCAACTCACTTGCCCCTGAAACTAAGGATAATGTATTAAAAATGCTGTTTGAGCCTGATTCTGGAGCCGGGTTTACATTAATGAAGTCGCCGATAGCAGCTTGTGATTTCGCCTCAGCAGGCCCCTGGTATACTTACAACGATACTCCAGGCGATACATCCATGAACCATTTCAGCATCGAAAGAGATTTGGGGCCAAACGGTCTGATTAGCTTTATAAAGGCGGCATCCGGATTTGGTAAGTTCGAAATAGAATCTCCAATGGATTTTGCACCGGATTGGATGTATTACAGCCTGAAGGAAGGAGAGAAACATATAAAGCCAGAATATTATAATTCGTTGGCTAAATATTATTCCAAATATATTCAGGCGTATGCCTATCAAGGTATTACCATTAACTATCTTAATTTGTTCAACGAAGCACATAACCCATGGTACTCCAATGTCACCTACAAAACCATGGGTGAAATGATAAAGAATCATGTAGCTCCACAGCTAAAGGTGGATGGATTATCTACAAAGATCCAGTTGGGAGAAACTGCTAACCGTCCTGAGGCGCTCCAGAAGTTTCCTGCTGTTCTGGACGATCCTGAAGTCAGAAAGCACATACATTCTCTTAATGTTCATGGCTATGACTGGGATAAATTTACCGCTCTTACTGAGTTGCATCAGAAATATCCAGACATCCCGATCTGGCAAACAGAAGTATGTTATGTCACTGGAACCCATTTCCCTCCTAATGGGCCAAAGAAATCTCCTGTTTACGAGTTTTCTGATGGGGAATTCTGGGGTAACATGATTATTAACGACATGAATAACTGGGTTTCGGGTTGGATTTACTGGAATATGATTCTTGATCAGGATGGAGGACCATGGCTGGTTTCGCCTGAACATGGAGATCCGGAACCAAACCAGCAGCACCCTGTGGTCATTATAGACAGAAATACCAAAGAAGTTACCTATACAGGTTTATACTATTACTTAACTCATTTTAGCAGATTTGTTAAACCCGGAGCTTATCGCATAAATTGTACAGGAGGTTCATCGTCGCTTAATTTTGTTGGTTTTCTGAATACCGATGGCAGCATTATACTTAATGTAATAAATAATGGGGATGAAACTGACTGCAAAATATCATGGAACAATAAAATGACAATTCAAAGACTTAAGGCACATTCTATAACAACAGTAAAGTGGAATAACTCTGTTTAACAAAACAGAAAAAAATAAAATGACGATAGTATGAAATCTCGTAAGCAAAGGTTAATTGTCTTAATGACAATGGTTTTTAGTTTTTTTATTAGTATAAGCTATTCACAATCTTATGAAACTAATGCAATTCAGAAAAAATCTGATTTCCAGTGGCCCGAAGGTATAAAGATGGCATTGAGTCTCACTTTTGATGATGCCCGTCTGTCTCAGGTTGACAAAGGCATTCCATTGCTTGATAAGTATGGAGTAAAGGCAACCTTTTACGTGTCACCTGATAATATGATACAGAAGCTGGACGGCTGGAAAAAAGCAGTCAGTAATGGACACGACATTGGTAATCACTCTCTTTTGCACCCTTGCACAGGCAATTTTGATTTTTCGCGGGATAAAGCATTAGAAGATTACACTCTTCAGAAAATGGACGTTGAGCTTGATTCAGCAAATAATATCCTGAAGAAAACATTAGGTTTTCGACCTGTCTCTTTTGCATTTCCCTGCGGGCAGTCATTTGTAGGGAGAGGGAATATGACCAGGAGCTATATACCTCTAATATCAGCAAAGTTTGAAACAGGACGAGGCTGGCTTAATGAGGGCCCAAATAATCCTGCTTTTTGCGATTTGTCGCAACTCACAGGTATGGAACTGGATGGCAAATCTTTTGAGCAAATAAAGGCCTTAATTGAATCAGCAAAAAGCATGGGACAATGGCTTGTTCTTGCCGGTCACGAGATGAATGAAGGAGGATTTCAAACCTCTCTGCTTTCCACAATTGAAGCAATATGCAAATATGCATCAGATACGGCAAATGGCATATGGATAGATAATGTACACAACATAGCCCTCTATATAAAAGAAAAGCGAGGTGAATCAAAATTCGCAGAAACGCCTGTTTATAAGAATCCTCTCTTCCCGACAGAACAAAGACTAAATGACCTTCTTTCTCGCATGACACTCGAAGAAAAGGTCGGACAAATGAACATTCCTACGTGCTATTCAACAGAACTGGGATGGGGACTAAACAGCGATGCGCCCTATTTATGGGATATGAAAGACACAAAAGAAGTAAGAGACAAACAACTTGACGGTTGCAGAAAATGGGCCGAAGGTACGCATAATACTGTTTTCGGTCCGGGAGGAGGTTTTTTCACTCTTTCTGACAGGCTAATTTATGAAGGCCCTGAAAGACAGGCAAAAATCATGAATGAACTTCAGAAGATCGCTATTGAAAAAACACGGTTGGGAATTCCACTCCTCCAGATCGAAGAGGGAACACACGGTCTGATGTGCCCCGGAGGAACGATTTTCCCGGAAGGTCTTGCTATAGGTTCATCATGGAATAAAAACCTTGTCAGACAGATATACACGGTAGCTGCCAAAGAAGGAAAGGCTATCGGAGTTCACGGGTTATGTACACTCGTTATTGAACCTAACAGGGATCCACGGATGGGAAGAAATGAGGAGGGATACAGTGAGGATCCTTACATGTGTTCCCAGATCGCGGCAAATATTGTACAGGCACTTCAGGGATATGATATTTCCGCACCCGACAAACTTGTTGCCTTCCTCTGTCACTATCCGGGTCAAAGTCAGCCTGTTAGCGGATTTGAAAGAGGCGCTATGGAAATTTCAGAGAGAAAATTCAGAGAAGTCTTTTTGCCTTCGTTTGCAACTGGCATTAAAAAATACGGAGCTCTTGGGGTTATGGCCACATATCCGGCCATTGACGGTGTAGCAGTTCACAGTTCAGAAAAAATGCTTACAAAGATCCTCAGGGAAGAATTGGATTTTAAAGGTATTGTGGTTTGTGAAGGCGGAGGGTTGGGAACAATTGTCACAGAACGGCATGCAGCAACACAAAAGGAGGCAGGTATACTTGCAATAAAAGCAGGCGTTGATATAGGTATATCCATAGAGGATGCATATATGGGTGGACTGATTGAAAATGTTAATGAGGGTAAGATAGCAATGAAGGAAGTTGACCAGGCAGTTTCCAGACTATTAAGACTTAAACTCCAGATGGGACTGTTTGAAAAACCTTATGTTGATCCTGAATATGCCGTAAGCATAGTTAATTCTAAAGAACACAAGGAGCTTGCATTGCAGGCTGCAAGGGAAGGTATTGTATTACTTAAGAATGAAAAGCAGATCCTTCCTTTAAAAAAAGATATAAAAACAATAGCTGTCATCGGACCCAATGCTGATGCCCCGGTCGATCAGCTCGGAGATTATTTTCCGCATAATGTTCCGCAGGAAGTGGTGACAGTTTTACAAGGCATAAAAAATAAAGTCCCGGCGAAAACAAAAATCACCTATGTAAAAGGTTGCGAAGTCATTGGTAATAAGATTAATGAAATAGCAAAGGCTAAAACAGCAGCTAAGAACGCAGATATTGCAATAGTTGTTATTGGTGAAGGTGGGTATATAACAAATGGCGAGGGAAGGGATGTTGCCAGTCTCGATTTAACCGGCATGCAGGAAGATCTTCTCAAAGCTGTTTATTCGACAGGAACCCCTACTATTGTTGTATTAATAAATGGAAGACCATTATCTATCAGGTGGCCATCAGAAAATATTCCGGCTATCGTTGAGGCATGGATGTGCGGAGAACAGGGAGGAAATGCGGTTGCTGAAGTGCTCTTTGGTGATTATAATCCCAGCGGCAGACTTCCTGTTACTGTTCCACGCCATGTAGGCCAATTTCCTTTTTATTATAATTTTTCAGCAACAAAGGATGGTGCTTCATATATTGATATGCCGGCAACACCCTTATATGAATTTGGATTTGGATTAAGCTATACTACTTTTGAGTATAGTAATCTCAGCATTTTCCCAAAGGAAATAAACAATGAAGGTAAGGTTGAAATAACCCTGGATATAAAAAATACTGGCGCAGTTAAAGGAGACGAAGTGGTGCAATTGTATATAAATGATATTATAAGCAGTACTTCCAGACCAGTGAAAGAATTAAAGGGATACGAGAAGATTTCGCTTGAACCAGGTGAGAAGAAAACAGTAAAACTAAAATTGCTTCCTGAAGAGTTATCCCTTCTTGACAGGGATATGAATTTTGTGGTTGAGCCAGGTGTTTTTGAGGTGATGATAGGAAGCTCATCTAAAGACATTAAGCTCAAGGGCGAATTTGAGGTGAAATAATAAGCATCTTACTATTTAATTCAATTCAATTAATGAAAAATCAAAGTAAAAACATTTTCAGAAGAGATTTCCTTAAAGGACTGGGAGCTATCCCGCTTTTAGGTTTTTTTACCTTTAAATTCAGAGATGTTATTGCCGTGGAGGCAAAGAAAAAGCACAAAGATTATTTGAGATTACTTGGAATAGAGAGCCTTGAGGCGCCTAAGGTCAGGTTGTTGCCTTCCACCGGTACCGGTACTAATCGTATCAGGATTGGTTTAATCGGCAACGGATGGAGAGGAGATCAATTATTACAATCCTTTGGATTTATACATCCCAACCAGGTCAAAGAAAATACTGTAAATGGGAAATATAATGAATGGCTGACAACTTTTCTTGCACAGGAAGATTTGAATGTTGAGTTTGCAGGGGTATGCGACACTTTTACATTGCATGCAAACAGGGGTCTTGAAATTTCAATGAACGACGTACGCCCGGGTGGAGGCAGGGGAACAACAAAACCTGTTAAGATTTATCCCACTTACCGGGAAATGATTGAAAGTAAAGAGATAGATGCCGTCGTTATTGCCACTCCTGATCATTGGCATGCCCCTATTGCCATAGCTGCTGCCAAAGCGGGTAAACATGTATTTCTTGAAAAACCAATGACCCATAGCATTGAAGAAGCCATTGAACTGAGAAACACCATAAAATCAACAGGAGTTGTCTTTCAGCTGGGACACGAAAACCGACAGCAGATGAGCTTCAGAATTGCCAGGGAGCTGATTCAGAAAGGTGTATTGGGTACAGTTTCTATGATTCAAACGTTCACTAACCGGAATGGTCCGTACGGAGCCTGGATCAGAAAAAGAAAATATGATGATCAGGGAAACCCGGATAACATAAACTGGAAAGAATTTCTTGGTAATACACCATGGCATGAGTTTGATCCAAAACGTTATTTTAACTGGCACCGTTTCAGCGAATACGGGACCGGTTTTACCGGGAATGATTTTTCGCATCAATACGATTGCATAAATCAGGTTATGAGGGTTGGCATACCCGAGTCTGTTGTCGCTATGGGAGGCCAGTATTATTATAAAAATTGTGGCGACATGCCCGATGTCTTAAATGCAATTTTTAGTTATCCGAAAAAGGGACTTACATTAACATACGATGGCACACTGAAGAATGGTATCTACAGGGAAAACTACATTATGGGCTCAGAAGCAGCCATGTACCTCGATCTGGGAATCAAAATATTTCAAGACGATTATTCGGAGCGCTACAAGGATAATGGCATGGATTCATCAGAACCCCTCTATTTATACACCGGAGGAACTGAAGTTGATGCGGTTTCTTCGGCTACGGCAAGAGCCTACATTAAAGGTGGATATGGGTCAACCTATATAGATGGTAAAGTAATTGATGCAAGTTTCCTGCATATTAAAGAATGGATTGATGCGATCAGGAATCAAACTAAAACGAGTTGTAATATAGATGAAGGTTTTGATGAAGCGGTTACCTTTAACCTTGCAAATCTGGCATACGTTAACAATAAGAAGGTCTTATGGGATCCGTTAGCTGAAAAAGTTACCATGGTCTGATGAGATATCTGATATATAAATAAGATCTTTATGAAAAACGACAACATTGCACAATCTTATTCAAATTGGCAGATATTCTCATTAACCTTCCTGCGGGTTTTAATCGGCTGGCATTTCTTATATGAAGGGTTTGTGAAGCTTTTTTCTTCCCCTTCGTGGAGTGCAGAATCCTATCTTGCAGGATCAGTTGGCCCGTTTGCCCCGGTTTTTAAAGACATTGCCTCCGATCCTGCATGGTTGATAGTTGTCAATTATCTAAACATATGGGGGTTGATTCTAATCGGATTTAGTCTGTTTATTGGTTTGTTTGCAAGACCTTTTAAGCTTTTCGGAATAGTTCTACTATCGCTCTATTATCTTGCTTATCCGCCTTTTGCTGCATTGGTTATTCTCACTCCGGTAGAAGGCAGTTACTGGATTGTCAATAAAAACCTTATTGAAATGGCAGCGCTTTTTGTATTATTTTTATTTCCAACTAGCGGGATTACAGGAATTGACAGGTATTTTCAAAAAAAATCATAAAAAATCATAAAATATATGAAAAATCAATTTTCAAGACGAAAATTTATACAAACAGCAGCTATCACTACCACAGCTGCCATGCTTCCTTCTATTGCCGGAGCTGCAGCTCAACCATTTGGTGCTATTTCTGGTCTAAAGTCATCAGAATTACCAAAACGCAGACTGGGCAGGACCAACAGAATGGTTTCATGCATTGGTTTTGGTGCAGGTTCGCGTTATTGTAACTGGGTGGCAGATGAAGCTATGTTGCAAAAACATATTGATTATGCTATTAAGCTCGGGATCACCTATTTTGATTCTGCACGGTCATATGGCAACGGGTTGGCTGAAGAGCGTTATGGTAAATTCCTGACTCCAAAATACAGGAATCAGATATTCCTCAACTCAAAATCACAAGAGAGGACTTATGACGGTGTGATGAAAGAGATTGAAATATCATTAAAGACCTTAAAAACAGATTATTTAGACCTCTACTGCATGCATGCGATCGATAACGTGGAAGATGTGGATAATCTGTTAAGTACTTCTGGCGGATACAAAGCATTTCTAAAACTGAAGAGTGAGGGAGTAGTTAAAAACATTGGTTTTTCGTTTCATAAGTGGAACGATGCATCGCAGAAATGTTTTAAAGAGTTTGATGTTGATGCGATCTTATGCGTCATCAATGCTGCAAAGTACAACGGCAATGAGGATGGCCTTTTACCACTTGCAGCTAAAAGAGATATTGGCATTATAGCAATTAAAATTATGGGACAAAATGCCCTAATTGGAAATGTTTCAGGAGACGATCTTCTGCGATACGTACTCAGTCTTCCTGTTTCAGTTGCAAATGTTGGAATAGATGGATTTGCACCACTTGAATCTTGCGTGGAAGTGGGAAATGAACCCCTGCTTTCTGAAAATGAAGCTAAAAAAATTGAGATGAAACTGGATTTTGATCCCATAATTACAAGACTGCCATATTATACAGGTTGATCCGGAAATTATTCTGTTTGCTAAATAATAGGCATTCTCTTATTATTTGAAGAGATTTTATTTAGGTATAGGAGCAAAGCTTTATGAAAAATAAACAAGGTGTTTCACGAAGGAATTTTATAAGACAGACATCTCTTGGCCTGGGAGCCGGAATAGTGGGGGTTTCAATTCCTTCCTGCAAGGCAGATATTCCAGCTGAGAATAAGAAATTACCCAGGGATATATGTGTGGCAAGTGTTGATTTAAAAGGACTTTGGCCTGACACTACCAGAGAATCACGAATTAAAAATATCCTGGCAAGAATGAAGGATGTCGCAGGTCTTCAGCCGGATATCATTTGTCTGCCGGAATTATTTGATACAATCTGGGTTAATGAACAAATAACTCTTAGTGAAGTCGCTGAAGATGAAGACGTTCCTGGTCCGGTTACCAGCAGAATCGCAGAATTTGCAAATAAATATAGCTGTTACGTTGTATGTCCTGTTTATACAAAGAAAGAGGGGCATTTTTATAATAGCAGCCTCCTTATTGACCGGAAAGGTAGTATTGCAGGAGTGTATAATAAAATTCATCCTGTTAAATCAGAAATTATACCGGAAAGCTCATCTAAATATGATTGTGGTATACTACCAGGAGCATTGGACCAGCCTGTAATTGAGACTGACTTCGGGAAAGTGGGAATGCAGATATGTTATGATGCAAACTGGTCTGACGGGTGGGATAGTCTTAAGAAAAAGGGAGCAGAGATTATTTTATTTTCTTCTGCTTTTCCGGGCGGGAGGATGCTTAATTATTATGCCTGGAGGAATAATTGTTATATTATATCGAGTACGGGAGGGGATGCAAGAGTAGTTGATATGTCCGGGAATGATCTTGATTCAAGCAGTACATTTGTACGGTTTGCCTGGGCTAATATCAACCTTGAGAAAGTAAATGCAGATACATGGCCAACAAATGACAGGATCCCCGAAATGTTTAATAAGTATGGTAAGAGATTAGGCATAAAGGTTTATGACAATACAGGTGTTATAACGATTGAAAGCCGGGATTCCGGTATAAAGGTAAGAAATATCTTAAAAGAGTTTGATATCCAGACTATTGATGAAAATATAAAAGCTTCCGAAGTTGTCCAGGATAAATACAGGCTTTAAATATCTTTTCAGACAGAAAATATTAGTTAAAACGACCAGCAGTCTGGCAAACCTTATGATAAGCAAAGATTTCAAATGATCAAATAGTGATGAGAACTATTAAAGAAAACAGGCTTCCCCGTGAAGTATGGGTGGCAGCCATAAGCCTTAAAGGTCTCTGGCCTGAACAGACTATTGAGAAAAGGATAAAAGATGTACTTGCAAGAATGGAAAGTTTATATGCCTTTGAACCTGATATTATATGTCTTCCGGAGACTTTCCAGATTTCATGGGTAAATGAAATAAGGACGCTTGAAGAAATAGCCGAGGATGAAACTACTCCGGGTCCCGTTACAAGCAGGATTGCAGAAGTTGCCAAAAGACAGAATTGCTATATAATCTGTCCTGTTGTAACAAAGAAGGCAGGCCATTATTATAACAGTTCAATTCTTATCAACCGCCAGGGAAAGATTGAAGGGGTATATCATAAAATTCACCCTACTGACACAGAAATAATTCCCGAAACATACTATAAGGGCGGAGGGATGACACCTGGCGTGCTTAAGCCTCCGGTTTTTAAGACTGACTTTGGCACCATAGGGATGCAGATATGCATGGATGCATCGTGGTTTAGAAACTGGCGTTCACTAAAGGAGGATGGCGCTGAAATTGTTTTTTTCCCGTCACAGGGGCCTTTTGGTGATACCCTGGTTCATCATGCCTGGCTTAATCATTTTTATATTGTATCAGGTACCGGAGAGGATGCCCGGATAATTGATATTACAGGTGACATAATTGCATCTGATGGTGAATTTGCAAGATGGGTTTGTGCTCCGGTAAATCTTGAAAAAGTGTTTCTTGAAATATGGCCACAGGTCCACAGATTCGATGACATTCAGAAAAAGTATGGAAGAAAAATACGATTTAAGATATATCATCCTGAAAACTGGGCAACACTGGAAAGTCTTGACCCGGATATTAAAGTAAAGGATATTCTTGAAGAGTTTGAACTACCTACATGGGATGGGCAAATTAAGGAAGCTACGGAGATACAGGATAAATACCGGTTGAAGTAGGCCTCCCTTCTTATTTTTTTCTTGTGTCAGTTGATTACTATCGGGAATTCACGGTACCCTTTTCCTATTGTCCAGCGTATCTTATAATCTCCTTTTAAGTTTGCTTTTTTTGCAGGATCCTTTCCGTCCCAGGTAATCAGAAATATTCCTTCACTGATTTTCCCATGGAAGAGGGTGCTTATTTTATTATCATCCGTTGAATAGAGATCAATCTGAAGATCACCAGGGATCCATGATTTACATATAATTACGGACTCTTTCCCCGTTATTAAATTATGGGGAAGAACTGTTGCCAGATAAAGGTCCTTACATTCTGTGAAGTTTATTATGGGTATTGTAACTTCTCCATTGACATATTTTCTTTTGAAGCCAGGGGGATTAAGAAGTACAGAATTTGCATAACGAAGGTATTCAGTTGATTTCTGATCATTTTTGAATCTTAGTTCATACAGGTCGCGTATCGTCTGGTCGAAATCGAGTAATCCCGTCCAAAGCTCTCCTGAGTTTTTGGTTACATTTGAATGACCATAAGCTCTTTGAAAATCAGCGATTCCTGAAGTATCATTATCTGCGCCCAATCCGTTTGAGCTTATGAAGCATGGATTAATTGTGTCTTTATTCCACATAACATTCAGGTTTGTATTTATGATCCGCTTAATATCCTCTTCATCAAAGACAATCCCGTAATGGTATGCTTCTGCGATTTTATCAACTTCGCTTGCCTGGTATCCTGATCGCCAGGGATGAACCCATACACCATGACGGGTATCTTTTTTCTTCAGGTCAATATCTCCGTAGTAAAGCGGTTCATAGTAGTTCCAGCAATAGTGGTCATCAAAGTACTGGAAATGATTTTTGGCTGTGAAAAAGATCTTTTCAGCCCTGTCCCTGTAAATCTTATCCCCTGTAATTCTGAATAGCTTCAGACACACCACACCTGCATCCATCTGTTTATTGAATGGATGGCTGATACCTATGTGAGGATCTTCAGGCTCCAGTATCCATTCTTTAAGATTGTCCTTTTTTAAGAATTTGTTAAATTCGATATAGGTTCCATAAGGGCCATCTTCTATCCAGCAGTCTCTTTTATCCCACTTTTCAATAAAATCCTTTTTGGCAATTTCTACATATAAATTTGCTTTGTCCTGGTATTTATTATTAAGGGTTTTGTCTTCCAGAACAAGAATCGAAAAATTGAGTATCCCGTCAAAAAGTATTGCATCACCCACGAGCGCATCAAGCCAATAATTATCGTCATATCCATAAACACCGATCCAGCCCTTGTAACCGTCGGGATCGGTTGCCATTTTCCCAATCAGAAAATCATAGTATTTTATACCGCCATCAAGCCATCTGGTGTCTTTTGTTAAATCAAAGTTCTCAACAAACTGGTCCAGCCCAACCCTTGCATGCCAGCAGAAATTCTCACCATTTGCATTTTCCACAAATGCCGGATTATTGATCATTTTATCAGAAAGCTCATTTGGGGAGGTTTCAAGTGTTATTCCTTTTTGACCACATGAAGTAGAAATAACAAACAGAGTTATTACCAGAAAAAACAAAAGATGGGACAATTTTATTTTTTCCATAATTGATGATATTTAAGTTTTTTCCGGAATAAGGGTATTAATCGTAAGTTTCATGGTAAGGCTTGTGCATGAACAACTCAACCTGCTTATAAAGATAGGGAATAAAACATGAATGGTTCTAAAAATTATGATAATTCAATTCCAAATCTATAATATTCATCCAGAGTATGATATATACAATAGTAGAACTTTATTCTGGTGTTTTCTTAGTGCCTTTTGATTTATTAATTTTACCTTTATAAAAATCAATTGCTATATGAAAAAGAGGAAAATTGTGTTTTTGTTATCAGCTATTTTGATGGCCGGGCTGTTACTATCTGAATCTGACTGTGAAGCAGCACAATCTCCGAATAATACTTTTTATGCAGGAACTGCAAAAGTTTTAATCACTCCGGGCACTCCCATACCTATGAGTGGATATGGAGGAAGAACTGAACCGTTCATAGGAGTTCACGATGATTTGTATGCCAGGGTGATAGTATTCAGTGACGGAGTAAATAAAGCTGTCTTGATAAGTGCAGATGTGATAGGATTTTCAAACTCCTTTTGGGAGGAAACTACACAACGGATTGCCAGGGAGGCAGGAATTAAAAAGGAATATGTATTGCTGGCAGCCGTTCATAATCATGGTGGCCCTGTTACCAAAGTTTATGGTGAGGATTCCTCTGTACAGGTAAATAACTATGTGGAAGAATTAGAGAATAAAATAATTGTTGCCACAAAAGATGCAATAAAAAGCCTGGTTCCTGTCAGTATAGGTGCCGGCAAAGGGGAGTGTAAAATGAATATTAACCGGAGGGCACCCAACGGTAAAGGAGAAATTGAACTTGGACAGAATCCTTACGCTCCGTGTGATCATGAAGCTGGTGTGATTAGCGTTGATGATAAATCAGGGAATCATCTGGCTGTTATTATGAATTGGCCATGCCATGGTGTTGTTCTTGGCCCGGATAATTATCTTATTACCGGTGACTGGCCCGGTGCAGCGTCGAGGTATATCGAAGAAGGATCCGGAGGAAAAATTATTGCTCTTGTAATTGTCGGCGCTTCAGGTGATATTAATCCGATTTATGGACCTCATATAGATTTTGAAAATAATAGTTCATACGCTTTTGGCAAAGATGCAATTGGCGAGGATCTGGGTAAAGAATCACAGCGTGTAGCGGAAGGGATTCATACATTTACATCCGGAAAAATCAGTGCTATACAGCGACTAGTATCATTGCCAGCCAAAGGGAAAGAAAGTGAAAATTATCTCCAACCTGAAAGTAAGGAGGGTGATGATTTGATGGTTCGTCTTTCAGCAATAAAAATAGGAAATATTGTTTTGACGGGAGTTTCCGGTGAGTTATTTAATCAGATTAGCGTGAAGATGAGAGATAAATCGCCCTATTCTTATACATTTATGATCACTCACTGCAATGGGAGCAGTGGTTATCTTGTAACAGATGATGCATTTCAGAAAGCAGGCACACATGGATCAGATGATAAATATATCCCCACTGGTGGATATGAGGTAAATTCCACCAGCGCGGGACCAGGTGCCGAAAAGATGATCATTGAAAACCTGCTGGAAATGATCAATGAATTATGAATTCCGGAACTGCATAAGGGATTCTTCGGGGAATCCTGAATTAAATTTTATTATATATCTAAATTACCTACCACATGAAACATCACGGGCAGTTTACAATTCTTCTGATATCTATGGCTTTTTGCCTTAAGATTAGCGCTAATACTGTGCAACCGGCTGATACAGCCTTTTATAAAAATCCTTCCTGCCCAGTTGAGCAAAGAATTGATGACCTTATTTCCAGGATGACACTTGAAGAAAAGGTGGGTCAGATGAATATACCTACCTGCTATAAAACAGAGCTTGGATGGGGACTGGGAAGCGATACTCCTCCTTTGTGGGAAAATCCAACCAAGGAAGCGAGGGACAAACAGCTGGAAGGGTGCAGGAAATGGGCAGAAGGGACACACAATAATATTTTTGGCCCCGGCGGAGGATTTTTCACCCTTTCTGACAGACTTATTTATGAAGGTACTAAAAGACAAGCTGAGGTCATGAATGAACTTCAGAAGATCGCCATGGATAAAACACGCCTCGGCATTCCTCTTTTGCAGATCGAAGAAGGAACTCACGGACTCATGTGCCCTGGTGGAACAGTGTTTCCGGAAGGGTTAGCCATCGGAGCTACCTGGAATATGGATCTGGTTAAAAAAATCTATACTGTTGCAGCAAAAGAAGGCAGATCAATAGGGGTTCACGGGCTTTGCACACTGGTGATTGAACCCTACAGGGATCCAAGGATGGGAAGAAATGAAGAAGGGTATTCTGAAGACCCGTACATGTGTTCGCAAATGGCTGAGAATATTGTATTAGCAATGCAAGGTTATGATATCTCGGGAAAAGAAAACGTTATTTCTGTCTTTACCTGTTTCCCCGGACAAAGTGAGCCTGAAAGCGGACTTGAAAGAGGGGCCATGGAGACATCCGAGCGAAAACTCAGAAATGTGTTTCTGCCACCATGGGCAGCCGGGATAAAGTCCGGTGCACTAGGAGTGATGGCCACTTATCCCGCCATAGATGGTGAGGCTGCTCATAGCTCAGAAAAACTTCTTACAAAAATACTGAGAGAGGAGATGGATTTTAATGGTATTGTGCTTGGCGAAGGAGACGGACTTAGAACTATCCTGACTGAAGGACATGCCGCAACACAGAAAGAAGCAGGAATACTTGCACTTAAAGCAGGTGTGGATGTGGGCATTTCTATCGAAAATGCTTACATGGGAGACCTCATTGAAAATGTAAACGAAGGCAAAATACCCGTCAGCCAGGTTGATCAGGCTGTAGAAAGGATCTTACGTATTAAATTTCAGATGGGTCTCTTCGAAAATCCATATGTTGACGTGGAGCAGGCTGTTAAAATTGTTAACTCTGAAGAACACAAACAACTTGCCCTGCAAACAGCAAGAGAAAGTATTGTTTTGTTGAAAAATGAGAAAAATACTCTGCCACTGAAAAAAGAAATCAGGTCAATCGCAGTTATAGGACCCAATGCAGTGGCTCCGGTTGATCAGCTTGGGGATTATATACCTCAAACTGTTCCTCAGCATGTTGTTACTATATTAGAAGGGATTCGGAATAAAGTTTCTTCCACGACTAAAGTCACATATGTTAAGGGCTGCAATGTTATAGGAAATGAAGTGAATGAAATTGAAAAGGCTAAAAAAGCAGCTAAAAGTGCTGATATTGCTATTGTAGTTATTGGCGAAGGAGGATATACTACAAACGGAGAAGGCAGAGATGTTGCCAGCCTGGATCTGACAGGGATGCAAGAAGAATTGCTGAAAGCGGTTCACAATACAGGTACCCCGACCATCGTAGTTCTGATCAATGGAAGGCCATTATCCATCCGCTGGGCTGCTGAAAATTCCCCTGCCATTGTTGAAGCATGGATGTGCGGGGAACAGGGTGGTAATGCTGTGGCGGATGTACTTTTCGGTGATTATAATCCGGGTGGAAAGTTACCGGTAACGGTACCTCGGCATGTGGGGCAGCTGCCTGTGCACTATAATCATTCAAAAAGCAAATGGGACAAATATGTGGATATGCCTGCTACTCCGTTGTACGAATTTGGATATGGCTTAAGCTATACTACATTTGAATATAGCAACTTGCAGATACTTCCAAATGAAATAAATACCGGAGGCAAAGTTCAGATAACCCTGGATGTGAAAAATACCGGTAAAGTCAAAGGAGACGAGGTTGCCCAGCTTTATATCAATGATGTAATAAGCAGTGTATCAACACCTATCAAAGAACTCAGGGGCTTTTCAAGAATTTCACTCGAACCGGGAGAAACAAAAAATGTTACATTCAAACTCCTTCCTGAAGATCTCTCTCTTTTTGACAAGAATATGAATGAGGTAGTTGAGGCAGGTGTGTTCGATTTAATGATTGGAAGTTCTTCTGAAGATATGAGACTTAAAGGGAAACTGGAGGTGAAGTAATGACATCAAAAGAACGAATTCTTTGCGCCATAAATGGGATAGTCGGAGATCATGTTCCACTAACCACCTGGTGCTTCGGCTTCCGGCCCCCAGAACATTTGCGTTGGAATAGTAATGGTGATGAATTAAAGTATTGGTATACCAAACGGCTTGAACATATTCATACACTACCCCAGCCATGGACTCTTGAAGATGATTTCAAACGGGTACTTGCCTGGCTGTCTGTTGGTATTGACGATTTACTGGATGTATCAGTACCGTGGAGTATTGATTCTGATGTAACTTATTCTGACTTTGTTATACCAGTAGGAGCAGAAGGAGGAGACCCGTATTATCAGGTCATGGTTCGGGATTATCAAACACCCGAGGGTGCGATTCGCCATGCAATGAAAAAAACAGGTGATGAGGCAGACGGCTGGCCTGTTCAGCCCTCTTGTGTGAAATTATTCGAAGACTACAATGTACCACGGGGAGTAAGACATCTTGTAACTGAACCATGTGACACGGAGAAGGTAAAATATCTGTATATGCCCTCCGATGGTAGTCAAAAAAAATGGTTTACCCAACGAATGAATGAGGTAAAGAAATTTGCAGACAAACACGGGGTCTTTGTTCAGGTATGGAGTGCGTTCGGGATGGATGCTGCAGTCTGGCTATCAGGAGTGGAAAATGCAACATTAATGGCGATGACTGACCCTGAATCCTTCGGCAAGTTAATCGATAGTATTGCAGAAACTGACTACGCAAGAACAGAATTGGCAGTAATGACTCCAGGTGTTGAAATGGTTTGTCAGCGAGGATGGTACTCATCCACCGATTTCTGGTCACCCGAGCTTTTTGAACAGTTTATATATCCGAATCTGTGCAAGCTTACAGCACTGGCACACCAGCATGGTAAAAAATTCGGTTATGTTATGACAACCGGAATTGAGGTACTTGGCCCGCGATTAGCAGATGCAGGAGTCGACTTATTGTATTTTATTGACCCTGTAATGGATAAAATTTCTCTCAAAAAAGCCGGTGAATTGTTTGGTAAGCGTATGTCCATAGTTGGAGGAATTAGTTCTGTAAGCCTTAATACCTTTAATCCGGGACAAATAAATCATGAAGTAAAAGAGGCGATAGAGGTCTTAGGATCAACCAATCCTTTCATCCTACATCCTGTTGACTCGATTTTTCCTGATACGCCGTGGAAAAGTATAGAAGCTGTGATTGACGCCTGGAAACAATACAAGTAAGTCACGATTGACTAATTGTGGGATTAATAGTTAAAGTAATGAAGTCAACAAATAACCAAAACAAACAGTTTATAATTATAATATCATTTATAGCTGCAATTGGCGGATTTCTTTTTGGTTTTGATACCGGCGTCATTTCAGGAACATTGATTTTTCTGCAGGACAATAATGGATGGGCTCTTGCAGATTCTCAACTGGGAGGAGTCACTACTGCTGTTTTATTAGGAGCTGTTCTGGGTTGTCTGATTAGTGGTAAAGTCACTGATTTGCTGGGGCGTAAAAAAATTATTATTATGACGTCTGTTATATTTATGTGTGGTGCTTTATTAAGTGGTTCAGCACCTGATGTCCATTTTTTAATAATAAGCAGATTGTTTCTCGGAATTGGAATTGGAATAGCGTCATTTTCAGTCCCACTCTATATTTCGGAAATATCTCCTGCCAGAAACAGGGGTGCCCTGGTTACAATTAATCAGCTTATGATTACTATTGGTATCCTGGCCTCGTATATTACCGATTACTGGATAGCAAATGATGCTGATCCGTTTTCATGGAGATTAATGTTTCATATAGGGTTTATCCCTGGTTTGATGCTTTTTACAGGTATGTTTTTTCTTCCGGAATCTCCCCGGTGGCTTATAAGTAAAGGCAGATATGAGGAGGGGACAAATGTTCTGAAAAGAGTCGAAGATCCAGATTTGATAGATGCCTCTTTAAATAAAATGAAAGATGAAATTATCACTGGTGAGAAGAACAGAAGTTCGGTAAAGCAAATTTTTACACCATGGTTAAAGTATCCGTTAATTATAGGTGTGGGAATAATGATTCTGACTGAGTTTACTGGAATTGATACAATTGTATATTATACACCAAAAATATTCAGGATTGCAGGTTATATCAGCAATGAACAATCTATACTGCCGGCTATTATTGTAGGTGGTTCAAATGTATTTTTCACAGTTGTTTCAATATTTTTATTAGACAGGATAGGACGAAGACCTTTATATTTTATAGGCTTATCCGGGTTAGTAATTACTTTATTTTCATTAGGCTTTTGTTTCCATTTTCAAAATGAATTGGGAGACCTTTTCAGCGTACTTACTATAGCAACCATGATTCTGTTTATTGGATCTTTTGCAGTAAGTTTCGGACCTTTATCATGGTTGATCATTTCAGAGATATTTCCTTTAAAATTCCGGGGTTTAGGTATGAGTATCGGCGCATTTACTCTCTGGTCTTCTACAACACTTGTTAATTATTCATTTCTTAAGATTGTGGATGCATTAACTCTTGCAGGTACTTTCTGGGCCTTTGCAATTATGGGAGTATTATCAGGTATCTGGGGCTTTTTCTTTATCCCCGAAACCAAAGGAAAATCACTTGAGTATATTGAAGATCATTGGAGACAGGGAAAAACACCCAGAGAACTTTGATTATATTACAAAAAAAAGAACAACTTATGAGAAAATTTATATTTCTATTTTCACTATTATTTTCAATTGCCATATTCGAAAATGCTATGGCACAGCCACAGAGATCAGGAAGCTTAACAGCTGGCTGTTATGAAGATTTCAACAGGAGTTTTAGTTCAGATACCACCCCAAAAGGCAATGATCCGATAACAACCCCCCTGAAGTCTTTTTCAACTAATCCCAATTATTTCACCAATGAGACCGGCAGAGCCATCTATCTGACAGGCTCACATTCCTGGAACACCCTGCAGGATTGGGGAACTAATAACTCCATACAGCCACTGGACTTTAATGCTTTTGTGGAGCTGCTTGTAGTGCATCATCATAATTTCACCCTTTTATGGACAACAGAATTGCCGACATTTCGGGGATTGCCAACGACAGCGGGTTCACCACCCGATTTCAGTGTCACTCCGTTTCCGTGGCAGCGGACTGGTCCGGGCAATGCATCTGACGGCAAGCCGAAATTTGACCTCACAAAGTTCAACCAGGATTATTTTGACAGACTTCGTGATCGCGTACAGAAACTAAATGCTGCGGGTATTTACGCCGGGGTATATTTTTTCTCGGGTGAATGGATATTGCGGTTTCGGTTTTCGGGTGATGGCTATCCCTTTACCGGGTCTGACAATGTAAATGGAATTGATGACGGAGGTGGAAAAGGATCAGTGTCAATGAGTGCTCCAAATGAAATAACAGCAATTCAGGATGCTTACGTAGAAAAGGTCATCAACACACTCAATGACCTTCCCAATGTTCTCTGGATCGTCTCCCAGGAAGCTCCGTTGGAGTCTGAATGGTGGAATGGTCACCTGATTGCATTTGTTCGTTCCTGTGAAGCAGGGAAGAGGCTTCAGCATCCAATCGGATTTGGCTGGATGGATGGGGATCTAAAAGATTCCATTATAATTAACAGTGATGCTGACTGGATAGCTCCTATGTCAAGAATCTCACCAACCCAAACAATTGGTACAGGCAATCCCGTCCGCAAAGTCAACATTAATGATTCGGATCACAGTTACTGGGAAATATGGAACGATTCTCCTCAGACAAATAGAAATTATTTTTGGATCAATTTTACCCAGGGCAATCAGACCCTGTTCATGGATCCGTACCTGCTCTATTATCCACGCCAAAACCGCAATATTCCTCAATCTCCCGTGAACGGGATCGGTACAATGCCGGATCTGCGGTGGGAAAATGTACGTAATACAATGGGCTACATCCGTGAATACGCTGACCGGATGAATCTGGCAGCTATGACCCCGCAGGGAAATCTGTCTTCCACTGGTCACGTTCTCGCCAATGCCAGACCATCTAATGCAGAGTTACTGGTCTATGCTTCGTCCGGTGGCCTCTTCACCGTTGATCTGACAGATATCAAGGGGAATTTTGAGGTTGAGTGGATTAACCCGGCTACAGGGATAAAAACTGTTAACGAAAATGTAAGTGGTGGTGGAGTGAGAACTTTCACCCCTCCTTTCAGCGGAGATGCGGTCTTATATTTAAGGCAATAGATGTGAAATTATACTTTTGATTTTATTCCAGCATATAAAAGAGTTCAATCCATGAGAATTATTTTAAAATATCCGGTCGTCGCAATTTTAATTCTGTACATAAATATGGGATCTCATATTTATGCAAAAGATCTTTCAGAATTGAATCCCTATTTAAGAAAATCGATATCCTGGAAATGTATGACACAAGACAAGGTTGTGCCGCTGAATATATATTATTTTGGAGGAGATACAAGGCCCGATGGATCTGAGGTTATTGTTTATTTGAAAAACAGTGCCTGGGATCGTATCGGACTGGAATCAGACCTGTCAATACTGAGTGACTATATTCAGAAAAAGTTCATCGTAATTACAGTTGATTTTGGCAACGATAAGCTGTCTGTCTCTCCCCGTTTTGACAAGGACCTGCATGAAATATTCAAAGCCGTTTATGGATTTAGAACCGTATCATTGCTGAAAGACATCAATCTTAAGCCAAAAGAATTCAGATGCTTTTTCCTTCCTGAGGGATACCGGGTCGCCACAAATCTTGTTTACTGGGATATCGATAAGCATGCCGTCTATGGCACAATGGAATACATCATGAAATCATATAATGAAGATATTGTACCTAAACTCCCAGGATTAGAGCCAGTTACTGCACCTATGGATATGGTGGACAGATATGGAAATCCTTTCGACTTCAGTGTCAAAATGGATATAGTTTATCCTTCTCAGTCCAGGAAAAAACTCCCTGCCATCATTTTTTCAGCCTGGCTTGCACCAAGAAATCCAAATGGAGAACCCATAACGTACCTTCCTCACTTTGCAGGATTCACAACACGGGGCTATATTTACATTGTCATGGGCCACTGCTTTAATCCCTGTGTACAACATTATTTCCATTACTCAAAATTCACGCTTGACCAATGGAATGGTTTCGCTTGTTATTCAGCAGCAATGCGTTACATTAATGCTAATGCAGAGAAATATAATATTAATGCAGAGCATATCGGCATGGCTGGTCATTCCAAAGGGGAATATGCTATTACCCGTCTTTCGGACCCTCATCATGAAGGGGGCAAAGAGATCAGCAGGTTTGAAGGCTTTCCTGAAGGATCGCCCGAACCCCAACCCTGGCCGGGATATCCGTCAAATATATCCGTGGGGTATCAGTCAATGGGGATGGGACTTTTTGAACCGGAGTATATTACCCGCGACTATGTACCGACTATTGTGGCTTGCGGTGAAAATGAACGCGATGTAATCAGTAAGGAAGGCCATCCGGCATTTGTTAAAAGGCTCGAAGAACTCGATTGCAACTATATCAACCTCTTTATGCAGGGACTTGGACACGAGGTGCCTTACGGATATGATGAAAGAATGGGAGTCGACAGGTATCAGCTGATGCACGATTTTTTTGACAGGTATCTTAAAGTGGAAGATAAACTCCCACCTGTGGTACTGGTTGTTTCTCCATGCGATAAAAAAGAAGATGTATCTCCGTCATCACAAATTATAATTGACTTCGCACCGGTTATTGATGGTGAGAGTATCCTCAACGGGAAAGGAATAAGGATTCTCAGAGCGAAAAACAATAATGAAGTTGAAGGATTCTGGAAAGTATCCCATGGTGGTACAAGGTACTCCTTCAAACCAGCTCACGATTTAAATAAGAATGAAAAGTACAGCTTTGATATTACAGCAATAGTGAAAGATAAGAGAGGTATACATCTTGAACAGGAAAAGACTGTACGTTTCACAGTTTCTTCGGAATAGTCGTAATATAGGGGTAGTGAAACCAATAGTTGAAATTTTTTAAGACATTTAATATGAACCGAGCATGTTTAGCTAAAAACGCAACCGAGCTTGCGAGCTCAACGAAGTTAAACTTGCATGAACAAAAACAACATGCGAGCTACATCCGACCCATTAAAAATATTTTTGTACGGATGAAACCAAAGATCATAATACTAATAGGATTCATCTTGTTTTGTTTGCTGTTTTTCGGCTGTGGTGACCATAATGACCGGAATACTTATATGACAATCAGGATCGATACTCAGGAATGGATTACCGAAAACCTGGACGTTAGTGTCTTTAGAAACGGGGATCCCATACCTGAAGTCACATCAGATGAAGAATGGAGAAAAGCTGGACAGCAAGGTAAGCCGGCATGGTGCTATTATGAAAATAAGATTGAAAACGGCAAAAAATTAAGCAAATTGTATAATTGGTATGCCGTAAACGATAAGCGCGGATTAGCCCCAGCCGGCTGGCATGTTTCAAGTGACGCTGAGTGGAGAAATGCAACGGATTTTCTGGGTGGAGAAGATGCCGCTGGAACAAAGATGAAAAGTGGAACAGATTGGAATCAGGATGGTAACGGAACTAATGAGAGTAGTTTCACCGGACTACCGGGAGGATGCCGGGATCTGAACGGCAAATTCAACAATAAAGGTACTATTGGATTTTGGTGGAGTTCTTCAGACTATGACAAAGAGCTCGCCTGGTACCGGTGTATTGATATAAGCCCTTACTATGTTTACAGGACCAACTATTATAAACAAAACGGATTATCAGTCAGGTGTATTAAGGATTATTGAATCCGGGCAATTAATCTATTCTCATGGTTCATAAACCCAAATAAATGAATGGCGAAGGTTTTCAGCAATCAGGATCCTACCTTTCCTGTCAGCACATATTACACTGCATTGTGCTGTATTATCAGGCCAGCCAAGACAATCGATAGATCCAATCATCGGATCATAGCAGAGAATCCAGGAATTGTCCTCATCCCTTCCGCCGAGCATGTAAAGTTTTCCATCACCTCCATAGGCAAGAGACTTAAGATTCCAATACTGAAAGGCTTTCCCCTTGTTAATCACTGTAGAAGTGGAGGGATGAAACTTAAAAAGAAATCCATCATTTATTGTTCCGCACCAGAAGCCTCCATCATGTGCACGAATAGCCGAAGCAATTCCATTCTCATAGAGAGGATCCGAATCCATCCCTTGTTGAGTGGGAATTGTAACACCGGTAAAAACCGGTTGTTCATCACCATAAGCAAGCCTGTAAATGAGACCCCCTGAATAAGAGGAATAGGTAGATGAACCTCCTTTCATCAGCTCCTGTTTTGTCATACTTATTTCCTTATGATAATAAGTTGAAAAATACACTGTACCAGCATCGTCAATCATCAGAACCCTGGGTACACCTCTCCAGGAGACCCGGCCAAGGTCTTTAACCCGCCAGGGGGTCATTATCTCTCCAAAATCCTTGATAGATCTTGTATTAAAATCAAAAGAGAATAAATGACCGGCAGGGTAAGTTACTCCATAGATCTTTCCTCGAAGCGAATCAACAGCAATACAATTAATTCCCTGCCCAGGGGCGATTATTCCCAAATCTGCACTTTTTCCGGTTGCGGGGTCAAAGGAGAAGAGATGGCCCCCTTTGTAGCCCTTACCTGCATCATCCAGAATCTCATCATATGTTGAAGTGCCGCCAAAAAGGACATTTCCTTTCCCAATGCAGAGATCATTTATTGCAGTTTGTCCTGCAATCTCAGAAGTCACATTAAGTATATGTTCGACTTTGTCTCCATCAGTTCTGAAAATATGACAATTCCTGGCTCCCCAGGTGGCTTTGGTACTTCCGTAAACCCAACCGTCGTTCATCAGGGTCATATCGGTAACAGCACTCTCACCTCCCCGGATAGGCCCCTGGGGACCATTCGAAATAAGTATATGTTTTGTTACTTTACCCCTGGTTATTGCGCCTACTCTTTGTCCAAAAGAGGTAGCAGAGGTAAATCCAGCCAAAAATATCACTATCAGGGACCAGCCAAATGTTTTATTATGTATCATCATTTTTCCCCCACAGGGTTTTGGATTATAATTTTTTTTCATACTCAGATAACCATGTATCATCTTATTGAATTAAGATTCTCCGGTGGTACATATTTAATAAGATAGGGGCGGGTAATTGGTTTTCCCAGGGTATCTTTTTCAACTTCATTTCCTGAAAAGTAATTGCCGAAACAACTAAAATATACAGTATGATTTTTTGTTGTCAGAGCACCGAAACATCCTTCCACACCTTCAACCTGCCCTGCCCAATAATATTCTTTCGTTCTGATATCCAAAACAGTAAGTATTTCCAGAGCACTTTCAACCACTTTGCCACCGTGGTTACCGGCAATAAAATATAACCTTCCCCATTCCTCATCAAGTGCAATGTTTGGCGTATAATGTCCCTGATCAGACATTCCTATTACATGTCCAAACTCCTCAAACTTATTGGTACGTGGCTCAAAACTCCATACGAAACCATCGGTAGATATGCAATAAATTATATTTTTTGATGATACAACTGAAGCACGAAAATCCATTAATTTACCTGGCAGCTTTATGTCAATATCGGTAAATATTTCAGTATCAGGATCGAATTTTGTCAATCCACCAACATCATTTGCAAAATAGCAAACCCCATCTTTGTCCATAATCATTTCGCGTACCCGGTCCTCGATACGGCTCATTCTCGCAAGAGACTCGTAGCGGTTCAGTTCCATTGTTGAAAGCTTCACTCTCCAGAATTTTGCGCGGTCAGGTGATATGCCATTAAGGATATTCCGCTTTTCATCATAGTATAAACCCACTGTGGCACCATACGGACTGGGGATACCAAAGTATTCAGTTTTTTTGGTTGAAGGATCATATTTAATTAAAGCTCCTCCGGCATAACTTTTCGGATAATAGGCGCCGGTAAATTCATGCCTGTAAGACATACCCATGTATCCGGCAAAATATAACATGCCTTTTGAGTCGGAGGCAATATTCCCATGTATTTTTCCATGTCCCGGGGTTTCTGCATTTGAATAGATTGCACTCGCCCTGTCAAGCTCAAGCTCATAATTAACCTTATCCGTCCCGGGATCATAAGAACAGATCGCTGTGTTCCCAAATCCCCAGGGTCTCTCATACCTGTCAGATTTATCGAAGCTACCAACTGTCTCATCAGTTCCCCAATGATCACCACCGCAAAACCATATCTTGCCGTCAGGTGTTTCAGTGATTTTATTCCAGCTGGTATTCTGCGCAGATTCATTCTTCCAGAGCAGTCCATCAGCCACATACATTGGTAACCTGATCTTCTGCAGTTTCTGAACATCGACCGACTGTCCAACGGTGATATGAGCAAAAATGAAAAGGCTTAATATAGATAACGCACCCTTCTTTTTAAATAACATTTTATTTATCTTCTTTTTAATTAACAGCTTCCTTTTAATTTATATATTTTTTGTAAAGATTTTGCCGTACCAACAATGATCAAAAATAGAACTTTAATTGATAAATATTAAGGAAATGAGTATAGTTTATGAATATTGTAACTCTAGCTCACTTTAAGTACTGATTAGTCTCTCAGTATAGGGTTATATGGCCCTTAAAAGAATAACTTTTTCCACGAACTCACCCCCATCCCCCTTCTCTGCTTCACAAAGAGGGGGCGTAAGACGATGTATACTAGAGCATTCCTCCTCTTTACAGGGCGGAGCGTATAGAACTAGCCCGGGGGGCTAGTTTAGCGACGAGCCAGACTGCAGGGGTGGCCGAGGGGGAAAAGAAGGGGGTGAGTTCATGAGGATTGAGAAGGAGGAAGGGAAGATGAGTTCATAAGAAAAAAGAAGTTACTTAAGAGTTACTAAATATTAAATACTGAATTTCTTGCCATTGATATAATTTTAAACTCAGAATGAAAAAAACATGAACATATTAATCTTAATTTTAGCTTTAACTAAATTCTACTTTGACGGATTAGAAATGCCAGAGAAAAAGTCAGAAAAATCAGATAATAACTTAAAGTGTCAAAGTAGAATTAACAATAAGTAACAACTATTAAAGAGTAAAATATAATGGAATTAGTAAAAAAAATTAAACCTGTAGTTACTTTTATTTTGTTAACTCTTAAAATAAATGTTTTTATAGTTGCGCAGCAACCCATTTATCTTGACTCAGAGCAACCTATTGCCAGAAGAGTGGAGGATCTGCTTGGAAAAATGACACTTGAAGAAAAGGTGGGACAGATCAATATGCCTTGTGTTTATCAGGATGCATTTGGAACCGATATCCCTGCAAAATTTTTGGGTGTGAAGAAGTTCGTGGAAGGTACTCTGGTTGAGATAGGTCCGGGCGGAGGTTTCTTTACCCTTGCCAATGAAATATTGCGTGATGGAACAAGGCAACAGGCAGAATTCTATAATGAACTGCAAAAAATGGCCGTTGAAAAAACAAGGTTAAAAATACCTCTCATGCAGATCGAGGAAGGAACACATGGTTTTATGGCCCCGGGAGCAACAATATTTCCTGAAGGATTGGGATTGGGTGCGTCATGGGATATGGACCTTATTAAAAGTGTATATGCCACATGTGCTGAAGAAGCCAGGTCTGTTGGCGTTCATCAGTTGTTTACACTTGTGATAGAGCCTAACCGGGACCCACGGCATGGCAGGAATCAACAAACATTCAGTGAAGATCCGTTCTTATGTTCAGAAATTGCAACCTATATTGTCTCGGGTGCGCAGGGAGATGATATTTCTTCCAAAAATAAAGTTGTCGCAGGTTTGTGCCACTTCCCCGGCCAAACCCAGGGACTAAACGGAATTAACCGTGGTACAATGGATATTTCTGAAAGAACTTTCAGGGAAATATTTCTTCCTCCATGGGTTGCCGGAATTAAAAAAGGTGGCGCACTTGGTGTTATGGCTACTCATCCTTCAATTGATGGTTATCCCAACCACGGCAAGGAAGAATTTCTTACAAAAATCCTCCGCGAGGAATTGGGATTTAAAGGGAATGTCCTGAGCGAGGGAAGCAATACGGGTACACTAATCTATGAACGGGGAGTCGCAACAGAAAAAGAAGCCGGACCGATAGTTCTGAAAGCCGGAGTTGATGTTAATATTACCTTTGAATCCGGATATCAAAAAGATATGATAGATAATGTTAATGAAGGCAGGGTACCGATGGAATTATTAGACAGAGCCGTCAGGCGGATACTGAATCTCAAATTTATGCTCGGATTATTTGAGGACCCATATGTGGATACTGAAAGAGCTATAAGAATTGTTCATTCCCTAAAAAATCAGCAACTCGCCTTAAGAGCTGCTCAGGAAGGAATTGTATTGCTGAAGAATGATAAAAAACTTCTGCCTCTCGATAAGAACCTCAGATCCATTGCTGTCATTGGTCCAAATGCCGCAGATGAAGTGAATTTACTTGGCGACTATATACCGAAAAAACTGCTGAATAACAGTACAACTGTTTTAGAAGCTGTAAAGGAAAAAGTATCATCTAAAACCCGAATAACATATGTTAAAGGATGTGAAGTTCTGGATACAGAGACTAATTCAATTAAGGAGGCACAAAGTGCTGCAAAAAAAGCTGATGTGGCAATCGTAGTTGTTGGTGAAAGCGCTGATACCGATGGCGAGAGCAAAGATTCGCATGATCTGGAATTAACCGGACTACAAAACGAATTGGTCAAAGCCGTGGTTGGAACAGGTACTCCTACTGTTGTGGTTTTGAATAGTGGAAGACCACTGGCGATCAGTTGGATTACCGAAAATGCAAATGCAATAGTTGAATCGTGGATGTGCGGGGAAAAAGGAGGAGAAGCCATTGCGGATGTTCTCTTTGGAGATTATAATCCAGGTGGCAAATTACCTGTCACCTTTCCACGTCATGTTGGACAGATGCCTTTCTACTATAATTATAAGCCGGCTAAATTAATGAGGTCGGAAATTGCATATGTAACACTACCACTTACACCTCTCTTTGAATTTGGTTTTGGACTCAGTTATACTTCATTTGAATACAGTAATCTCATAATTACGCCAAAAGAGTCGGGTCCTGCCGGGAATATAATGGTGAGAGTAGATGTTCAAAACACCGGCAAAATAAAAGGAAGCGAAGTTGTTCAGCTTTATATTGATGATGTAATCAGTTCAATGGTTACCCCGATTATTGAACTTAAAGGCTTCGAGAAAATTGAACTTGAACCTGGTGAGAAGAAGAGTGTCAGTTTTATCCTCACACCTGACCATTTATCATTTCTTGACGCGCACTTGGAACCTGTTGTGGAACCGGGAAAGTTTGATGTAATGGTCGGCAGTTCATCAGCCGACATTAGGCTGAGAGGTGAATTTGAGGTAAAAAAATGAGAGAATGGTTTTATCCTGTCCTTAATATTAAAAATTTAAGCAACATGATAACTGGAGAATTTTTCGGCCGGTTCGGCAAGCTGGTTGTTGGTAACACAAAAGTCGGAAACGCAATGTCATGGGACCGGATTGGCGATAGTGACAATCATCTGCCTGAACGCTTTACAAGAGTATCTTTTTCAACCCTAACCACACCGGCAGATAAGAGATGCGATTGTTGAGAAATAATCAATAGAAATATAACTTAATGAAGTTAGAAGAAAAATATTTATTTCACCTGATAAATAGCAATATGATGAAATTTGCACTTCTCATTTTCTATATTTCAGTAACCTTGTTTTCTAGCTGTTCAAAATCAACAGAAGAGATAAGAGTTGCAGATTTCGGCGCTATACCGAATGATAACAAAGACGATACACCCTCAATACTCTCTGCTTTTGAAGCCTGTAAGAATAAGAAGAATTTTAAACTGGTATTTGAACCAGGAAGCTATGATATTTTTGGAAGTAAAAAAGATAAACGGGGGAACTGGGATCCCGCAATTGTTATTAATGATATCCGCAATTTGACAATTGAGGGCAGCGGATCTGAATTTATTGGACACGATTATTCCTCAATGTTTCATTTCTCCAACTGCAGTGATTTATCAATTAATAATCTGACAATTGATTGGGATCCGCTGCCATATACTCAGGGAAAAGTTACTGGAGTTGACACCAATTATATAGATATTGAGGTGGTTGCTCCTTTTATCGCAAAAGAGGGTCTCCATACCGAAGCAATATTAGGATATGATCCTGAGAACCACCGGATGGCCAGAAGATTTACTGATCATTATCAGTTGGGCTTTGAGAAGACTACCGAAGTAATCCGTCCGGGTGTAATGCGGCTGTTTATCGGAAGAAAAGACAGATTCGCCGGATCAATGCCGGCAGTGGGTACTTATGTGATTGCACGACACCAGGTTTATGGTTATCAGTCCTTTGAATTGGAAAAATGCAAAAATGTTCATCTGGAGAATATTAATATTTACTCAAATCCTGGTATGGGTGTAACCGGTGATGAGTGTCGTGATATTATTATCAGACACCTTAAGGTAATGTTAAGGCCGGGAACCGGGAGATGGATGTCATGCACTGCAGATGCGACCCATTTCGCAGGATGCAGGGGCACCATTACAATGGAAAATTGCCTTTTTGAGGGTATGGGAGACGATGCAACAAATGTGCGCAGCGGGCATTATTTGCTGGTATCCGAGCGTTTGGGAAATAATAAGCTACGAATTAAAACAGGTTACCGCTATGGAAGCGATCTCACACCACCCGAAATTGGAGATAAACTGGAAATAAGCAGTGAGGACAAACCTTTATTGTCTTATGCAACAGTAACCGTCCGTTCAGTGGAAACAGATACATTGGATAAATCGCTGGTAATAGGGTTTTCAGAGAAATTACCGGAAAGAACAGGTAAAGGTGATGTTGTGGGTAATTCAAGTTCAATTCCGGTATTGCGTATCCGCAATTGTACTACAATTCGCAACAGATCCCGTGGTTTTATTATTAAGACACGCGATGTGATAATTGAAGATTGCACTTTTCAGGACATAACTGAATGCGCAGTGGCTTTGGAATCAGACGTTAATGCCTGGTGGGAATCAATTAGTTCAAGAGATGTAATAATACGTAACAACAGGTTTATTGATAGCAAATTTGACCCCGGATATCTGCATGGTGTTATAGAGTCTCACACCATGAGTCAAACTGCTCCGGCCGGCGTTTACCAGAGAATTACCATTTCAAATAATATATTCCTTGGTTCATTTGGCAATATTATTAAAATAGGTTCAGCTGATGACGTGAACATAATTAACAATATCATGGATCATCCTGAAGAAGAAGCAATCTTGCTCTATAACAGCAAAAATGTCCGAATAACAGGCAATAAACTGACCAATTGCAAAATCGGTCTGAAGATTGGCGAGGGCTGTGATACGGCAACTATCATGACAGTAGACAATATTGGGTTTTAAAGTTGGATAATTTATTCCAATTTACTGAAGTTAATTTGCAGAACGGTTGATTTTTCATGAAAAACTATAAGGATAAACCGCGCAGTTCAATAGTGAATCTGTTTATTTACATAGCCATGATATCTTCCCTTGGACCATCATGTGGTCAAAAACAGGAAGCAGGTATTGAACCTGTCGGACTAAAATGCGAATACAGTGATAATCCCCTTGGTATTGAGAATATTAATCCACGACTTAGCTGGATTCTTAATTCAGACAGACGTAATCAGAAACAGAGTGCATTCAGGATTCTGGTTGCAGGCAGTAAAGAAAACATTGACAAAAATATTGGAGATCTGTGGGATAGTCACAAAGTAACTTCAGGTGAATCGATTCATAATGTATACAACGGGAAGACACTTAGTTCAGGCAAACGGTACTGGTGGAAAGTATGTGTTTGGGACAAAAAAAATATAAAGTCAGCATGGAGCGAACCGGCATACTGGGAAATGGGACTTCTTAAACCGGAAGACTGGAAAGCGAAGTGGATAAGTTATGAATGTCAGTCTGCTCCTCTGTTTCGAAAGGAGTTTAAAATCACAAAAGAGGTAATAGAGGCAAGAGTTTATATCAGCGGATTGGGTTATTATGAATTGAGCATTAATGGTGAAAGAATCGGAGAAAATGTGCTTGACCCGGCACAGACAGATTATGAGCAGCGTGCATTTTATGTTATTTATGACGTTACTGAGAATCTTAACAGTGGGGAGAATGCTGTGGGCATAATGCTGGGCAATGGCTGGTATAATCAATCCGCCGTAAATCATGGAAAGTATGGATGGAAGGATGTAGTGTACGGACAACCAGGGTTAATATTCCAGATGCGCATACTCTTTTCGGATGGAACTAAAGAGTTGTTAATATCCGATGAAACATGGAAGGGTTCCTCCGGACCGGTTATTTCAAATAATGTTTATGCAGGAGAAGCTTATGATTCCCGTTTGGAACAAAATGGCTGGAATAAGCCAGGATTTGATGATTCGCAGTGGAATCAGGCTGTGCTTTGTCACAGTCCGGGAGGTAAGCTGATTTCCCAGAAGCTCCCTCCGATAAAAAAGATGGGAAGTATCAAGCCAGTTAGCTTACATAATCCTTCGCCTGGTGTTTATGTATATGATTTAGGGCAAAATTTTGCGGGTTGGGCTGAGCTAAATCTTATCGCACCGGCAGGTACTGAAATACAACTGCGGTTTTCAGAGTCTCTTTATCCGGATGGAATGATTGATCCCACCAGTACCGGGGTCTATGCAACAAATGTTGTGCAAACTGATAAATATACATGCAGGGGAGATGGAGTGGAGGTATGGGAGCCCCGGTTTACATACCATGGATTCAGATATTTGGAAATGACCGGATTCCCCGGAAAGCCAGCACTTGATAATATTGAAGGGGTATTTGTACATACTTCGGTAAAAAAAACAGGGGAATTTATATCTTCGGATTCAATGATCAATAAACTGCATAAAACTGCTCTTTGGACAGAGTTGAGCAATATGTATGGCCTCCCGACCGATTGTCCCCACAGGGAAAAATGCGGTTGGCTCGGAGATGCGTTTCTTACCTCCGATATGACAATGTACAATTTTGATGTGCCTCTGTTCTGGTCTAAATTTATTGATGACATCGAAACCTCACGTAATGGTGATATTCCTCCTAATATTGCACCAGGCAGGAGATTTGGAGGAAGTGACCCTGACTGGGGTGCAGCATTTATTTTATTGCCATGGAACATGTATCTGTATTACGCCGACAGATCAATTATCAGTGAACACTATCAGGGCATGAGCTTTTTTCTGAACTATCTTCAGAAAATTGCCGTTGGTAACATTATTTATTCCGGTATCGGTAGTTTGTTTTCACCCGGAAGAATAATGCCGGATGAAACGCCGAAGGAATTTACCTCTACTGTTCTCTATTATTTTTGTGCAGATGCCATGTCAAAGATGGCCGGAGTTATGGGGAAAACAGAAGATGCACAGAGGTATTTATTGATAGCGCAAAACATCAGGTCCTCCTTCAACAGCAAGTTCTATGACAAAGCAAAAAAAACTTATGGTTGCCAGGAAGAAAACACTCTGGCATTATCTTTTGGACTTGTTCCGGATAATGATATCGAAGCTGTTGCAAAGAACCTGAATAACTATGTGGTAAATGAACAAATGGGGCATGTTTCAACAGGGATCTTTGGTAGTCGTTACATTTATGAAGCACTTGGCAATTCGGGCTATGGAGAAATTGTCAAGGAAATACTTAACCAGACAACATTCCCAAGTTATGGATTTTTGTTTTCGCTCGGAGCCACAACATTCTGGGAAGATTGGGGAGAAAAGACATTTTCTGACAGAGGAAAACCCGGAGATGAACGTTCCAGGAATCACACATTTCAGGCGGGATTTGATGCATGGTTTTACAATGGTCTTGGAGGTATAATACCCGATCCTGAACTTCCGGGTTTTAAACATATCATACTTAAACCTGATGTAATTAAAACTATGGATTTTTCGAAGACACAATACAATTCGATATATGGCCTTATTAGGAGTGAATGGAACTTTAAGGGTAAGGAATTCAGGTGGTTAATATCAATTCCTGCCAATACAACTGCCACTGCTTATATCCCGGCAATAAGCCCCGACAATATAACAGAGAGTAACGTGCCTGCTGCTCAAACTGAGGGTGCGAGATTTCTTAGAATTGAAAATGGTAGTGCCGTCTTTGAAATCGGTTCCGGAAATTATATATTTATAGTAAATGAGAATTAATATTCAAAAAAATAAACGTGAGTTATTTGTTGAGCTTGTTATCCTGGAGGAATCGAAGAACCTCACGCTTTTAACCTGACAACAATGAAAACCAATATTATTTCAATGAAAATTCTGATATTTTTTGTGTTCCTGACAATGATATTCTCCTGTAAGCCTGATACTAAGTCTTACAGTTCTTCAAATACTGATCAGCCTCAATTAATGTTATTCGATATTTTAACTCCTGAACAGACAGAGATAAATTTTGAAAATAAGATCACCGAGACCCTGGCTATGAATGGTCTGTTCTATGAATATTATTATAATGGCGGCGGTCTCTCAGTTGCCGATTTCAATAACGACGGGCTCCAGGATGTCTATTTTGTTTCAAATCTCCATCCAAATAAACTTTATCAGAACCTTGGCAACATGAAGTTTAAAGACGTTTCAAAATAATCAGGGACTGCAGAGCATTTTGGATTTTCAACTGGTGTTGCTACTGTAGATATTAACTATGATGGTTGGATGGATATTTATATCTCTATCTCAGGAAGGTTTGCCCCTGAAATGATGAAGAATAAACTATTTATAAATCAAGGTATTAATAAAGATGGGATTCCAGTATTCCTCGAGGAAGGTTCAAAATATAATCTTGATATCGATCTCTGTTCAACACAGGCTGCATTTTTTGACTTTGACCGCGATAACGACCTGGATATGTTTCTCATTAATCATTATCCCGATATTTATAATATATCAGAAATGGAGAAATTATTGAAAACCGAAAATAAAATTACAGGAGACAGATTATACCAAAACCAGAATGGGAAATTCATCGATATTTCAAAAAAAGCCGGGATAATAAATAATAGTGTAAGTTACGGGCTTGGTGTGGGAGTCAGTGATTTGAACAATGATGAATGGCCTGATGTGTATATAAGCAATGATTACTCCGGGAAGGATTTTTTATATATGAATAACGGGAACGGCTCATTTACAGAGAGCATAAATAAATCCATGAATCATATTTCATTCTCTTCGATGGGCAATTATCTGGCAGACTTTAACAATGACGGTTGGTCAGATGTCCTTACCCTCGATATGATGGCTGAGGATAATTACGGTATGAAAGCCAGCTATGGATCAATGAATCAGGAGATGTCACAAAAACTGACCGGGCTGGACCAGAACTATCAATATGTGTACAACACGCTGCAGATGAATAATGGGGTATTTACAGGGGAACAAATACCAGTATTTTCAGATATTGCTCAGATTGCTGGTGTTTCAAGTACTGACTGGAGCTGGGGCCCTCTGCTTTTTGATATGGATAATGATGGCTATAAAGATTTATTTGTAGCCAATGGGATCATGAGAGATTTTATAAATAACGATTATCTGGACTATTTCGAAAAAAGATATAGGGAAGTTATAGAGACGCATAAAGTGACAAAGAATGACTTTGTAACAAGTGTTCTTAGGCAAATGCCCTCCAGAATAAAACCAAATTACTTTTTCAGGAACAGGGGTGATCTGACATTTGAAAAAATGAACGGAGTATGGGCATCGAATCTGCCCACATGTTCCAACGGAGCTGCTTATGCAGATTTTGACAATGATGGTGATATGGATATTATTGTCAATAATTCAGACGGACCTTCGTTTATCTATAAAAATAATGTCATTGAAAGAGGATTAGCAAATTTTCTTCAGTTTAAGCTCACCGGTCCTGAAAAGAATCCAGTTGGAATTGGCACTAAAACAACATTGAAACAAACGAACCAGATCCAGGTGCAGGAACAATACCTTACACGCGGTTTTCTCTCTTCCATCAACCCGGTTATCCATTTTGGCCTTGGATCTGATAAAATAGTGCCGGAAATAAAGGTCCTCTGGCCTGACGGGAAAGAACAGGTTATATATAATACTTCAGTAAATCAGTCTTTAATTCTATCATATAAGGAGGCGGTGAACACCCACAAAAGCTTAAATTCCAAATCCTTATTATTCACTGATGTTACAAAAAAGATGAATCTCAATCATAAGCATGAAGAGGATAATTTCAATGATTTTGGCCGGGAAAGCTTATTGTCTCATAGAATGTCAGATCTGGGTCCTGCGTTGGCGGTCGGTGATGTAAATGATGATGGCCTGGAAGATTTTTATATAGGAGGGGCCAAAGGTTATTCAGGGACTCTATATGTTCAGAACAGTGGCGGGTTTAAGCCATCCGGGAACCAGGTATTGTCGGAAGATAGTAATAGTGAAGATGTGAAGGCAACTTTTTTTGATGCCGACAATGATGGCGACATGGATCTTGTTGCAGGGAATCTTGGTTTGAACTACAGATACAAAGCGAGTAAAAAATATCCTTTTGAATTGTTTGTAAAAGATTTTGATAACAACGGGAAACAGGATTTAGTATTTGGCTATTACAATAATGATACATTGTATCCACTGCATGGACTTAAAAGTTCTTCATCACAGCTTCTGTTTATTAAACAGAAATTTCCTGTATATAATGCTTTTGCCAGAGCTACTCTTTCAGATGTTTACGGATCTGATAATCTTAAAAAGGCGATGAATTATAAAGCAGTGAACTTCGCAACCTGTTATTTGGAAAATACCGGTGATGGTGTTTTCAAAATAATGCCGTTGCCTGTTACTGCACAGATTTCCTCGATAAACAGCATAATTTCTGAAGATTTTGATGACGATGGGCACAAGGATATGGTAATTGCAGGTAATATGTTCGGATCTGATCCGGAGACACCCCGGAATGATGCCAGTATCGGGTTGTTTCTAAAGGGTAATGGATCCGGAGGTTCCAAAGCAATACCTGCAGGTGAAAGCGGCCTAAATTTGGAAGGAGATGTGAGGGAGATTTGTCAGATTAATTTGGGGAAAAGCAAAAACCCTGCGATTATTGTTGCCAGGAACAACAGCTTTATGCAGATAGTAAAAATTGGTGACATTACTGCAAAACCATGAGGAAGATAAGAAACACATTCACCAGATGCACATGGTTAATTCCCGAAATTATCATCGAACAGCAATTTACCTCGATTATCATATAACCTTACATAATCGAAGACTCCGGATCCTTTAGTAACGAACCTGATGCCCTTTATCATGCCCAGTAGATGATTATAGTTAGTAGTGTAAATTGTGTCAGAATTATTGATAAATGATGCTTCATTGTTATTAATAACTATTTTCATAGTATTCCAGGAAGAGAGATCTGCACTGAGAAAGGAGAGGTCATTATATTTCCCGTTCAGCTGCTTTTCCCCGACTGTGATTTCTGACCACCTGTAACATCCTTTCTGAACAAGGATGACCGATGCAGTTCCGTTTTCTCCGACTATCCTGAATTCAACATCATAACAGCTTATTCCACCCATTTCGCTGCTGTTTTGATATTTTACCTCAAGGAGACAGCTGTCTGCTGATCCATGAAAATCTTTATATAACAGGTGCTCCAGATAACAGACCGTGTTACCGTTAAAACCTTTATTGCTAAGTTCTTTTGGTGAAATGTATAAGATTCCATCTTCCGTATTGTCCTGGACTTTATTCTCCAGGCCGAAAATAAACTTACGAAGAATAAAATTGTCGTCTGTAAAGCAATAGCTGCTCCACCCTTCTGACAATACATGAATTTTTGCAGATGCCAGCATCTTCCTCTTTGTCGAGAGTCTGACATTGTAATATCCGGGAGATTCAAAGCAATGGTTTATTAATTTCAGGTTATTATCCAGGAATTCTACATTCTCAGCATTTTCTGCCTCATTCTGGTCAAAATCGAGATAGACCTCCTTCTTTCTGAATTTTGTAATATCCAGCTGAAAGGAAACTGTATGAGGTACCATGCCGATAACATTTTCAGCAAGGAAAGTGATTGGTTTGCTTTTATTTACAACAATTAGGTAAACTGAGGATATTGTTAATACAAAAGCAAGAACCAGGGAAATTATGGTGATATTTCTGTAGTTGGCAATTCCTTTCCTCTTCAATAAAAATGTAATCTTATGAATGCTGTGTGCCTCATCCTGCACGAAGACATCCCAGTCGGCATAATTCAAAAATCTTGCCAGGGCATCTTTTGTAGCAGGCTGAGTGGTGTAAACGTCTTTATATTTGACTTTCCCAAAAAGCCGCTTTAGGGTTTGTGGGCTAATTGAGATTGTCGTGTCTTCAAAAATCAGCAGGCTGAGTTTCTTGTATTCACTATCTGTCCATAAGGATACTTTTTTCCAATTAAGTTTTTTCTCAATTTTCCCGATAATAATATTGATATAGTATCTATCGTTCATTGGATGAGCCCATTAGTAATGATTTGGCTAATTATCAGGGGTGTTACTATACATTTTAGCGAGCTTGATAAAGAATGTAGAGGTTTTGTACAAAAATTGAAAACAAAGATTCTTTAATAATAAAACTGTTTGAGCTATATTGGCACTAAGAATTTCTAAATTATAAACATAACAAAAATATAAAGAATTATGAAACATGTACTGATTCTGTTTCTTATTGTATTAATATCCTGCAAAAGTCAGCCAAAGATGACAACAGTGATAACCGACACTGATTTTTGTACACACAATGTGGTACTGGATGAACAAAATAAGATCGTTCCATGGTACTCTCCGGCTGAAAATGCATACGATCATTTCCTCCGCATGCGTTGGGATTACATAAAAAACAGAGTACCCAATGCACCGGGGCCCGACCCCCGTTCAAGATACCCGCAATACTATTTTTATTGCGCATTCAAGGTAAGCAACGACTCTATTTTACCCGATGCCTGGATGAACGATATTGCCGAGAAGATCCCAAACTGGTTCGAAAACGCCCGTCTATATTATGCATATACCGGCGATTCAAGTGTAATGAAGTTAATGAAAGATTTTATTGATTATACCCTGGAACATGGAACCAGTTCCCCTGAATTTGCCTGGCCCAATTTCCCATATACTACTACTAATGCCGGTGATACAGTATTTCGCGGTTTCTCAAATGCCGGCAGACTTGTTTTACATGAAATACAGGTAGACCATGCCGGTGAAATGGGATTAACTTATTACAGGATGTACCTATTTACCGGTGAGGATAAATACCTTTCTGCAGCACTCAATGTTGCTGATGTGTTGTCAAAGAATGCCAAAACAGGTAACAAGGATCAGTCGGTATGGCCTTACAGAGTAGTTATGGACTCTGGCAGAGTTACAGCGCCTTATGGAGCTAACTGGACCGGTTGTTATATGTTGCTTGAGAGCTTAATCTGGGATAACTTGGGAAATGTAGAATCATACAGGAATGCCCGGGATAGAGCCAGAGATTTTATACTTGAATACCCGATGAAAACCGGTTACTGGACAGACGGACACTCAGATACAGATGTTAAGAGCAATACCTACAAAAGCAATCTGAGCGCCAGCAATACAACTCTGTGCCTGTTTGATTACCCTGATTTAGATCCTGACTGGAAAACAAATATACCAATGCTGATCAAATGGACGGAGGATAATTTTGTATTCCGAACTGAAAATGATGAACCTTCAACAATGTGGGGAGCAAATATTGTAGGTGAACAGGATTCTTTCAACTTTAAAATGGATTACCAGACGGCCCGCTATGCAGCTGCCTGTGCGCGCTGGTATGCAGTTTCAGGTGATGAATCCTATAAAGAAAAGGCATATCGTTCCCTGAACTGGGTCACGTATTGCAACGATTCAACGGGAATGGCTTTTGAAAGCCCTGTGAGCAAAGGAATCTTAAGCTGGTGGTCCGATTGCTATGGTGAATGCCCAAGGATGTTTTATCAGGCTTTTGCCGGTGTTCCTGAATGGGCTCCGCCGCAAGAAAACCATATTTTATATTCCGAAGGGATAATCAAAAATGTTCAATACAATAAACGACAGGTAAAGTATACTGCAGCGACGGGAAATGGTATCGAATACCTGCGTCTGGCCTTTAAACCTGAAAAGGTTACCATTGACGGAGAAGTGATCTCCCGGAGTAAGTCTTTAAATCCCGACTCATACATGTTAAAAAATCTGGGGAAAGGTGATTATGCTTTGACTATTAAACATAGTAAACCATGTGATGTTATTCTATCATATTAACCTGCCTGAAATTTTTTTCACTTCAGCCAGGAAAAAATGAGACAATTCTGACAATAATTATTTAAAACATCCATCGATATGATAACAAGACGAATAAGTTTTCTAATTGTAAATCTCCTGATACTTATCATAGGAGCAATAATTCCCTTTAAGATTTCCGCACAGCCTGCAGAAATTAAACTTCAGATAGATGGTGCAGCAAAATACCAGACAATGGATGGTTTTGGCGTAAACATCAACCCTGCCTGGTGGTACAATGGAGAATATAGTGATGCCAAAGTGGTGCAACTGGCAATTGACCTGCTGGTCGATTCACTCGGAGCAACCATTTTCCGTGCCGTTATCGAAGAGATTGACTGGGAAGTCGTCAATGATGATAACGATCCGAACCACTTTAACTGGACCTATTACAATAAGATCTTTTCCGATATCAGGTTCCGTGGAGTATGGAATACCTTGAGGTACCTTAATCAGAAAGGGATCACAGACGGTTTGGTTATCAGTTTTATGGGTGCGCCACCAGCATCAGCAGCACTGGCCGTTCCAGACCCGCAAAAAAGTTGGATGGGTGGGACAGATCATACCATAACCACCACCATGGAAAATGAATTGGTTGAGTCGATAGCCGCGTTGCTATATTATATGAGGTACACAGCCAAAGTTCAATTTACTCTTGTCTCGCCGATGAACGAAACAGATATTATAGCTGACAGTAAAAGTGCCGACCATCCCAATGGAATAGTTGAAGGTCCGAATATGCCAGACGCGGTCCAGTTTACCCGCGTGATTAAGAAACTCGCTGAAAAACTAGATGGCATAGGAATGAGCGACATCCGTTTTGTAGCTCCTGATGCTGGCAGGGAAAGCCTGTTCCGTGGATGTATTGACGAAATGGTAAAGGACTCCTATCTCATGAGTAAGCTGGCCTGCTGGGGCGTACATCAATACGGCAACGATGCAGGAAATTATTTGAATATCATTAACAGGTCCGTGTATCCGACCAAGCCTTACTGGGTGACCGAAACAGCAGGTATCAGTAATATGCTCGGTCAGCTCGATGACAATGCCAGAGCTTATATTTTCTGGGATGGATTTGACTGTGTTTACCAGCATGGCCGGCGAAATGGCTATGGCAGTGTTCCACCCAACGACTGGGTATTTTGGCTGGCTGGTGATGAGGGAAAACCTTTGATCGAATATATTGCAACGACCGAAAGCTGGATGCCACGCAAGCAGTTCTATGAACATGCCCAGCTAATGAAGTTTGTTAAGCCTGGCTCCGTGCGCATTGACATAACTGACCAGGACAGTAGCCTCGCAGTTTATGCCTTTTGCAACCCGAACGGGAATATTGTTATCTCAGGCAGGAATAACAGCAACCGGACTATTGCTGTCAGCGGAATTCTTTCTAACCTTCCGGTTCTGAAAAATATGAAATTGATTTATACTGATTCCACAGGCAATTTAATTGAGGGGAATGAAATTATTGTATCAGGAGAAAGTTTTAAGGCTTCTATCCCTGCAGAATCTGTTTTTACAATAACAGGGATAGCTGATTTATTATCTTCATCAATGGATACAAAAAAGCCTGAACCTTCAGACTGGTATGCAGGGGATATTCATATACATCGGAATTGCGGCGAAGGAACATCTGTTTTGTCGGAGACAGAATTTACAAATATGATGGAGTCCAATGATCTGGCAGTCATTACTGTTTTAGCCGATATGGGAGATGGGGAAGTAAAAGACAGCAGTACGGATTTACCAAAAGTGAACGGTAACGATGCAATTCAATCCAAACCAGGACGGATTGTACACTGGGATGCAGAATGGCATTTTGATCCTTATGGCACTACATTTGAGAATAAGGCTCTCGGTGGTCATCTGGTTCTACTTGGTCTAAAAGAGGCCCACACGATATGGGACGAATCTCCTTATAGAATCATTGAATTTGGAAAATCTCAGAATGCCATAGTTGGATTCTGCCACATGCAGTATCTCAATGATTCCATTCAGAATGAATTGAATTGTTGCATACCGGTCGATTATCCTGTTGAAGCTGCACTGGGCACTATTGACTTCCTGTCAGAAGATGTATGGTTAAATGATGCATCTGTAAATGCTTATTATAAGTTATTGAATTGTGGTTTCAGACTAGGATGGGCCGCAGGCACTGATTTTCCATGTAATAACAGCCGGCCTTTTGGCTCACTGCTTACTTATGTTCAGGTAAAAGATCAACCAATGACCTATAGGAAATGGATTGAAGGAATAAAGAACGGAAGAACAGTGGTGACAACTAACGGACACATTGAATTCCTCGACCTGAAAATAAATGGAGTGGCGTCTCCCGGAGATGAGATAAAACTGGAGGGCAAGGGAACCCTGAATGTTGAAGTCAAGTGGATGACAATCAATGATTTGAGCGGAAGAATAGAGCTGGTCTGTAATGGAAAAGTGGTTGCAGTACAGGAAGGAACGGCTAAACCTGGACAACCTGTAATTTTGAAGACAAGCCAGGCAATTAAGGAAAGCAGCTGGATCTGTGCCCGCAGAATGGATGAGAAGGGTCACCAGACTCACACTGCACCAGTTTATGTTACAGTCAAAAATTCACCTGTCAGGGCAAGTTACGAGGATGCGCAATATTTTGTAAAGTGGATTGATAACATTATTGCAAACATCAAACCGGAAGGACCCTGGAATAAGTATTTTACTCACGACCTGGATGTAGTTGAGAAGAGATATGAAAAGGCCAGGGATGTGTATAAAACAATTGCACTTGAAGCCTCAGGAAGGAAATGAAACAATTGGCAAAAGGCAGTTTGCAAAAGTAAATCGATAGCAGTAGAAATTTGATTCCAAAGGCACCCCTCTTTGCGAAGCAGAGAGGGGATGGGGGTGAGTTCATGGAGTTGCAGAGAGGGGTCAGTGATGGGGTTTTTTAAAGGCAAATGGACATTATCATAATAAAATCAAGTATATACAGACATGAACCTTAGTAATAGATTATATCGGAGTATAATCCTTTTGATAAGCATTCTTTTCCTGTTGGCTGCAACAGGTTGTTCAAAGCAAACTTCCGTACCGCCAATACTGGTATTAGCCACCGAAAATGAATTTGGAACTTATACAGGCGAGTTGCTCAAAGCAGAAGGGTTTAATGAATTCATTATTGATTCCCTTACGAGCCAGAAAGTTACTGCATCCTACCTGAAACAATTCGATCTTATTATACTTGCGGAGTCAAAAGTCTCTTTTGCTGCAAAAGAGATGCTTTCTGAATTTGTGAAAAAAGGAGGAAATCTGATTGCCTTTCGTCCCGATCCGTCAATTGCTGAACTGTTTGGAATAACGACGGCTGGTGGAAATGTTGGTGAAAGATATATTGTTATTGATACAACCGGTGACATGGGTATGAGTTTAACCAACAAACCAATTCAGTTTCATGGAACAGCTGATATCTACTCTGTTAACGGAGGAAAATCTATAGCAACATTATTTTCAGACAAATTATCCAAAGATTTACACCCGGCTGTAGTGAGTAATAATTATGGTAAAGGTCATACAGTAGCATTTTCATACAACCTTCCAAAAAGCATAGTATATACACGACAGGGTAATCCAATGTTTGCAGGTATAGAAAAAGATGGTATTCCAGGTCTTCGGGGAATGGATTTGTTTACAGATGGCTGGATGGATACAACTAACAGTACAATTAATCAGGCCGATGAACAAATGGTGTTATTGTCGCATTGTATTGAAAAAATGAATACTTATACCAAACCTCTGCCGCGTTTATGGTATTTCCCCGATACTTTGAAATGCCTTGTAACATTAACTAACGATGGCGAATATAAAAACGAGACCGATTTTGAACCTCAGTTTCGTGATGTGGATTCCATGGGAGCAAAAATGTCAATTTATATCATAGGAGTTGACAAGGTATCTAGAGCATGGGTTGATAAATGGACCGCCAAAGGATTTGAAATTTCAGGGCATCCTGATGATACGCATGAAGCTGCCAATCCGGACTGGAACAACATGGATAGTGTGCTAAACAGCAAAAAAAACGAAATTGCCGGTAAATACGGCTTACCAATACGCACAAATGTCAATCATTGGTTTGTCTGGTGTGGAAAAGATGAAGAAGGAAAACCTGATTTTGCTGCTCAGGCTAAGCTTGAAGAAATTAATGGTATTGAGCTCGATATAAACTATGCCCATTATGATATAAAATCAAATCAGGGAGACCATTTTCTTGGGCCAAATGGAACAAATCAGGGCAATTTTACAGGAAGCGGTCTTCCAATGAAATTTGCGGATGTTAAAGGAGGAATTATAAATGTATATCAGCATTTAAATGCTGTGTACGACCAGCAATACAATGAAAGTCATGACCCGGATGGATTTTATAATTGTTTTAAAGGTTTGATGGACAGGAGTTTGTATAATGAAGTTTATTCATTTATTAGTGTTAAGGCGCATAACGACGAATATTATTTTTCCAAAACTCCTTTAATGAAAATGTTGGCATATGCCAATAGTAATGGCATTCCGGTCTGGACTGCATTGAAGCTGCTTGATTATATTAAAATGAGAGATGAAGCAGTATTTTCCAATATAAGCTGGTCAAATAGCAATTTAGCTTTCAATCTTCACTCAACTTTAAAACATAGTAATGGCCTGACAGTTATGGTACCACATAATTATGGCAATAAGAAAATTAAAGGAATTACAAAAAATGGTGATGATGCTCCATTTATTGTAAGGGAGGTAAAAGGTTCGGACTATGCCTTTCTGACTGTTGAGTCAGGAACAAATTATTCTATCCTTGTCAAGTATGGTAAATAAGATAAGACTTTGGAAGTAATATTTTTTTCTAAACTAACATATAATTGCTGACAGAAACTTATGAAACTTACTACATTTATTCTTTTAACTATTACTGTTGTTTTAAGCAATTCCTGCTCTTCTTCCGGTATGCAGTCTTCTTCCCCGATTCTTGTATTAGCGACAAGCGCTGATTTTGGCACTTATACTGCTGAAATTCTTAAAGCTGAAGGCTTTAATGAATTCATTGTTGATTCATTAACAGACAGAAAGGTGACACTTGCCTATCTGAACCGGTATAATATAGTGTTATTGGGTGAAACAACTGTTTCTCAAAAAGACAAAATAAAACTGTCGGATTATGTAAAAGCTGGTGGTAATCTTATTGCTTTCAGACCTGATAAGCTATTGAATGAAATATTTGGAATAATTGATACAAAGGGAACAGTAAAGGAAGGTTACATTAAGATTAACTCCTTAAGTGATATAGGTAAGGGTCTGGTTCCTTTAACCATTCAATTTCATGGAATATCTGACTTATATAAACTAAATGGGGCAGACCAGGTAGCAAGCCTTTACTATGATGCCCTTGATTCCACTGAATTTCCTTCCCTGGTAATAAATAATTATGGCAGTGGACATGCGGCCGCATTTACCTACAATCTTCCCAAAAGTATTGTCTATACCCGTCAGGGAAACCCCGATTGGGCAGGAGAGGAGAGAGACAAAGTTGATGGCCCTACTGCTACCGATTTGTTTTACCCGCAGGCCGGAGAAACCCAGTGGAACAATCCTCAAAAGATAGCTATTCCACAGGCTGATGAGCAAATGAGACTGCTTTCGCATGTCATTGAAAAATTTAATACATATAAAAAACCACTTCCCCGTTTCTGGTATTTCCCGGATAAATATAAGTGCATATTTATTTTTACTATTGACGGTGAAGATAGCCATGAAGCCGATATTAACAATGAAATTATTGATGTGCAAAGCAAAGGAGGGAATGCTACCCTGTATGAAATAGGCACTTACATAAGCGCTTCAACAGTAAATACATGGCGGTCAGATGGTCATGAAGTTGCGATACACTATAACGATGTGCCAAATTATGCCAATCCGACCTACATAAACATGAATACCGTTTTCGATACAATGACGGCAAACTTCCGGAATACATATAGTATATTACCCACAACCATAAGAAACCATTGGGCTGTTTGGTGCAGCAAGGATTCCATTGGAGAGAAAGAGTTCGCTGAGCAGGCATCAATTGAAGAAAAATACGGGTTGGGTCTGGACTGTAATTATTACCAGTTTGGGGGAAACAAAGTATATCCTAACTGGCTTGGAGACGTAGGCCATTTTACTGGCAGCGGAATTCCAATGAAGTTTGCAGCTGCCACAGGGCGGATACTGAATGTTTACCAGTCTAATACTCAGCTTCCTGATGAAACATGGTTAAAGGAGAATATTGAAATTAAAAGTAAAACACTTATTGACAGAAGTCTGGATGAAGAAAACTTCACTTATATAAATGCAAACTTCCATACATGGTATTGGGGAGAGTGCAGGGAACCCGGACTTAGAGTTCTTGACTATTGCAATAGCAGGGGGGTTCCCGTTTGGACAGCTGAAAGAGTTTATGAATTTCTGAAAATGAAAGACGAGGCATCTTTTTCAGATATTAAATGGTCACATAACGAATTGACCTTTAAACTTTCATCTGCTATAAACAGTTCTGAAGGTCTTACATTTCTGCTCCCTGCCTTTTATTGCAGTTCAAAAATCAAGAGTATTACTTTAAACGACAAAAGCAGTAAATTTGAACTTAAAACAATGAAGGGATATGAATATGCCTTTGTTACGGTCACTCCGGGTAAAATTTATGAAGTTTCAGCGGGTTACAGGTAGTATTTGAATATTTAGATAGTTTGACTATTGGTGATCAATAATAATTCAAGAAAGAGATTCCTCGCTAACGCTACTAATGACATGGCTCTGGGGGGTAACAAGGGTAGTTGTGGCGGTTAGCCCCACCCAA
>Ga0315278_10000180_pt1 | contig 57023 bp, 23 predicted proteins | sample YL17G06_0_MG_FD_203880 | JGI IMG/M metagenome (GOLD analysis project Ga0315278, IMG submission 203880) | Sediment microbial communities from Yellowstone Lake, YNP, Wyoming, USA - YL17G06_0 | ecosystem: Environmental > Aquatic > Freshwater > Lake > Sediment | place: USA: Wyoming | collected... | reverse complement strand
TTTATTCTTTGTGATCGGTGTAATTATATTGCAATGGTATAAAGCCGATGAACAAAATAAGAAAGAGCAGATAAATTTATTAACCGCCCAGACCTTATTGGAATTACCCCTAGACAGTACCAGGGCAATCCGCATTGCAGAGGCTGCCTATAAAATTAAGCAGTCAAGTCCACCAGCAAATATTTTTAAAATTTTGAGCAATATCGGTTATTCCTCATATGAAAAACCATTTTATATTGCCAACCTACGCCATAATGGCCCGGTTTATTCCGCTGTATTCTCACCCGATGGTCGCCGGATATTGACGGCATCTGAAGATAAAACCGCTAAGGTACATGACCTGGAAGGTAAAGTAATTGCTAACTTAAAGCATGATGCCAGGATAATCTCGGCCGTATTTTCCCCCGATGGCAGCCGGATTCTTACCGCTTCCTGGGATAAAACCGTAAAGCTGTGGGATATGAAAGGTACACCGCTGTTAGATTTAAAGCATGATGGAATCGTATCCGCTGCTGCATTCTCTCCCGATGGCCAGCGGATTCTGACTGCTTCCCGTGACGGTAAGATCATCATCTGGAGTCTTGAGGGTAAGGAATTAGCAGCCTTACCATATAATAATGTGGTATCCTCTGTTGCGTTTTCTCCCGACGGCCAATGGATTCTCACTGCGTCCTGGGATAAAACACTAAAAGTATGGGATTTAAAAAATGATGGAAAGATTTTACTGGATTTAAAACACAGCAGTACCATATCCTCTGCCGTCTTTTCACCGGATGGACAATATATTCTTTCTGCTCTGGAACAAGGCGCTGTATATTGGTGGAACATCCATGGAAAATTGTTGTTGAATATGGAAGTCAGGGGCGGAATATCCTCTGCAGTGTTTTCTCCTGATGGACAGCGGATATGTACGACTTCCCGTACCGGGACAGTGAAATTATTTAACCTGGAAGGCAACCTGCTGGCGGAATTAAAATATAACGCCTATTTATACTCTGTGGCATTTTCTCCGGATGGACGCTTGCTTGTCATTGCATCTGACGATGGTACTGCCAAAGTATGGAACCTTAAAAACAATATTGTGAGAGACTTAGATGAACAGAAAGCGGATATAAGGATTGCCTTATACTCACCTGACGGAAGCCATATATTCACCTCTGCACTTGATGGGGCATCAAAGCTGTGGACCAGTGACGGAATATTTTTGCAGCAGTTGAATAATTTCGGGGTGCTATCCTCTGCTCTGTTTTCACCCGATGGACGCCAAATCCTTACCACATCGCAGAGTTCAATTGCCAGATTGTGGAGCATCAAGGGGAAGTCATCGGACGCTATAATTGCTTCGGGTGATCCGGATACACCAATATCCTCTGCCGTTTTTTCACCCGATGGGAAGCAAATTATAACAACATCACAGGGATTTAAGGTTCAATTGTGGGACCAGGAAGGAAAGTACCTTAGAGACGTAATTAAATCGGATGTAAAAATCTCATCCGCTGTTTTTTCTCCCGACGGGCAATGGATTCTAACTGTTTCAATGGATAACTCCGCCAAATTGTGGAATCTTGAAGGGAGATTGGTTAAGCAGTTCAATCATAGTGGAGCGCTATCAACAGCGGTTTTTTCTCCTGACAGTAAGAAAATACTCACCACATCCGCAGATGGTACAGTACTGATGTGGCCCTCTGACGGAGAAAAGCTTTTAGAGTTAAGACATAAAGGGGCGGTTTCTTCCGCGGTGTTTTCCCCCGATGGCCAAAGAATCCTCACTGCTTCGGCTGATCGTACCGCAAAACTTTGGGATTTGCAGGGGAATTTGTTGGCAGATCTCGATAAGCATACAGATATGGTCAATTCAGCGGTATTTTCCCATGATGGGCACCGGATGCTTACCGCATCCCGCGATGGCACTGTTAAAATCTGGCTAACTCCGGAAGCCATCTTCGATTGGCTAAAAACAGCCAATATCCCACCGTTGTCTGATGAAGAAAAAAGAAGACTGGGAATTTAAAGCATTGACTGATGATTGAAAGATTGAATGGTTGAAGTGAAACAAAAAAAATTTTTTTTTTACAAAAAACTATTGACAAACAACATTCGTTTGTGGTAGAAAGGATGTGCAGTTAATACGAGGTGATTTTGGATGGAAGTTTGGATGAGAGAGAAAAAAAAATTTTTACGTGAACGGAGGTCTGATTTATCAAAAATTTTTTTAAAAAAATTTAAGAAATCTCTTGACTTCTTTTCCGGTTTGTTATATAGTAAATTCTTAAATTTATTGAAAGCCTTGATACGAAGGCAATTGGCGAATATGGAGCTCATTGGAATCAATGAAGGAGTTAGCCTAGTATGTGTAAACCAACAAGTTTGTCATATAAAATATGAATCAAAAACGATGTACGCGGAAGGATATCGGCTCAGCGGAGCTTATACCCAGGCGGGAGGAAAACATGAGATCAAAAACAAAATGGAAAGCGCTGTTCCTGGCAGCGTTATTTAGCGTCGTAGGAACGTGTTCTGTATTTGGGGTCGAGGTAAGACTGGCGGGAAAAATTGGATTTTCCCCGGAAAATGGATCGACTCCACTGATAACTCAGGGGTTTTGTCTGACCGAAGATGAATTGCTTATCATTCCCAATCAAGGTGAGGGGAAGATAGAAATTGCCGAAATTAACGGATCACGCTTGGAGTTGTTTAAAGTTATAGGGCGGAAAGGATTTGATTTTTTAGAGCCAACCTTCTGCTCTTATAATAAACAAGCAGGTCGGCTCGGTGTACTGGATTTTGGGAAGAAACAAATCCTTATATATGATAGGATAGGGAGGGGTGAGTTTGTAAAGACCAGGGAAATTCCCTGTTTAAGGTTGGCAACCGATATCCAGTTAATGGGGGATAGAGTAATGATTGCAGGCTACATGCCCGACGAAAATGGAGTTCCATACGATTTATATGAGGTAAACTTATCCGACGGCCACATAACGTTCCTACTGCATTCCTATGACAAGTATGGATTGGCCTCCGATGAAGAGTATAAAGCCCAATATAGAGACAAACCCGATATTAAAGTCAAAGGGCTTGATAGCTGGTTTGATGTGCAGGGAGATGATGTTTATTTTGCCTGGTCCGCCAGTTATAAAATTATTAAATTGAATATCAAATCCAGGGCATTAACCTTTTTTGGGCAAAAACCCCGATCCTATGTCGAACCTTCATCGGAAAAATTGCTGGAGGCATTGCATAAAAGAGACTTTCAGATGATGGATAAAGTGAGACAAGGCATGTCTTATATCATGAAGGTTTATGCGACACATGAATATTTCCTGGTAATTTTCGAAGGGCCGTTCACCCAGGGAATTAACTCTAACTTTACTCTGCAAATGTATAGTTTGGAGGGAAAATACATGGGCGAAAAGACTATCCCAGGCCAACCCGGGGACAGGATGTATTTCGACAAAGATAAGAATATGTTATATTCTTTTTCGAAGAATCCATCAGATATGAAGTCTGGATATTTTATTTCGAAATATACAATTTCCAGGTAAAAGCACGTGAAAAAATGAAAAATTATGTAATTGGCTTGTTGGCAGTGGTCATAGTGGTGTTAGCTAGCATTCTCTACAAAGAGAAGTACTCGCTTAGGAATAGATTCCCACTACCGGAAGAGATGAGCACTTTTGAAACGAAGGCACCTCTGATTTTATTTGTTTTCTTTTCGAAAAATAACTGTCCCGATTGCCTGGAGATTATCGATGTGCTCAATAACTTGCCGCCTCATTTTGCGGTTTTCGGGATTGTACCTGAGAACGAGTTAAGGGATGAAAATGAGTTAAGACGCATCACAAAGGCCGCATTTCCATTGATGAGTGTTTCGAAGTACCGGGAACATATCCCCTGGTATGCGCCAACCGTAGTGGGCGTATCGCCTGTTAATGGGGATATTCTTTTCACTTTACCCGGCGTTCCGGGTGAGAAGGCATACCTGGGTAGTTTTCTGGACGCTCTTTATACTAAAATATACCCAATTCTTTTAACGGCCCCCCCGGGGAATACTCTAACAGAAAGGAGGAAGTTTGCTCAATGAAAAAGATCATTAAAATAATTATGGTTATACTTATGCTTATGGGGATAGGGTTTTCCATTTTCAATTTTCTTTCAGTCGAAATTAAAGCCGGTGGTGGTGGTATTCCAATTAAAGGTGCCTGGGTTTACTCGGCAGGTCAGTATCGGTGTATGGGAGATGGAACCGATTGTACTATTGGTATGTTTGAACCAAAGGAGTGACTTCGCCTCCCTTGTGATATACCCGACCGGATAACCCGGACCGGGAAAGAAAAGTAGCTGAAAAAAAGCTGTCCACGAATGGTACGAATTAGCACGAATTGAAATAAAGCACGAAGCACGAATATCGAAATTCGAAACAATATCAAAATTCAAAGTCTCAAAATTCAAAACAAAAAACAAAAGCAAGCCCACGAATTACACGAATTTTCACGAATATTTTTTGTCCACGGAATAGCGATTACAAAGATTAACACAGATTGTTTTTTCCGCTCTTCCGCTCTTCTTCGCTTCCTCGCTTCCTGTTTTACCTTCATCATTCATCATTCATCATTCTATATAAATATCTGTCCACGTATGGGCGATTCCACGGATTGTCACAGATTACAGGATGTTTTTCCTTACCTTCTTACCTTCTCAACTTCCCAACTTCCATCTTTTTCCGCTCTTCTTTTTTCTTCGCGCCTCATTGCCATTTTCCCCCGGAACTGTGGCATTTTCCAAAAGCGCCGGGGCCATTCCCGCACCTGCCGGCGCCATTCCCGCGGTTGCCGGAGGCATTCCCGCACCTGCCGGCGCCATTCCCGCAGTTGCCGGGACCATTCCCGCGGTTGCCGTGACCATTCCCGCACCTGCCGGGGCCATTCCCGCACCTGCCGGCACCATTCCCGCGGATGCCGGGGCCATTCCCGCAGTTGCCGGGACCATTTCCGCACCTGTCGGAGGCATTCCCGCGGTTGCCGGAGCCATGTTTAAAAGTGCCGGCTCCATGTTTAAGTCTGCCGGCGCCATGTTTAAAACTGCCGGGGTCATGTTTAAGTCTGCCGGCGCCATGTTTAAGTCTGCCGGAACCATGTTTAAAACTGCCGGGGCCATGTTTAAGTCTGCCGGCGTCGTGTTTAAAACTGCCGGCGCCATGTTTAAGTCTGCCGGCGTCGTGTTTAAAACTGCCGGCGCCATGTTTAAGTCTGCCGGCGTCATGTTTAAAACTGCCGGGGCCATGTTTAAAACTGCCGGCGCCATGTTTAACTCTGTCGGCGCCATGTTTAAAAGTGCCGGGGTCAGTTGTCAGTAATTAGGGGGGCATTGTTCAATAGCCATTAACAATTAATAATTATCAGCGTAATAGTTTCCCCGCGCACGGAAGATGTCCCCCCGCGCAACGAAATAGTTATTAAATGCAGTGTTTTTTAGCCACGGACAAACACGGACAAACACGGACAAAAATAAACTGCCCCAGGACACATAGAACTTTAGCCGCGAAGAACGCGAAGGCACGCGAAGTAGAAGGGACCACAGATTAAAATTAAAAAGTGTTTAATCAGCGTCATCAGCGTTATCTGAGTAATCAGCGGTTCAGACGGTTTTTTTCATCATTCATCATTCATCATTCATCATTCATCATTCAATCTTTTCTTCCGCTCTTCTTTTTTCTTCGCGTTTCTTCGCGTTCTTCGCGGCTCCTCTTGTATTTTTTTCTCTTTTATGGCATAGTTAAGCCGGATGAATGCCAATGAATATCGTAAATGGATCGAGGCCGGGCTCAAAGACTATGGGGATGACCCCTGGTTCTTTATTCGAGAACTGGCCCAAAACAGCCGCGACGCCGGCGCCGGGACCATCCGGGTAAAAGCGGATCATAATCCTGACAAAAACGAAATCCTGGTCTTTGAAGACGACGGCCGGGGCATGACCTACCGCCATGCGGTGCAATACCTTTTCCGCCTCTACGCTTCCAGTAAATCCAAAGAAAAATACTCCGCCGGCAGGTTCGGCATCGGTTTCTGGACCGTGCTTAAATTCAACCCGACAAAAATCATCATCGAGTCCTGTTATAAAAAAGAAAAATGGGCAGTCGAAATCGACGCCAACCTCAATGCCGCCAGGATTGCCCCGGATTTAAACGGCCGCGGCGTCCGCATTACACTGGTCCGGCCGGCGGTGGAAAAATCCCGGGCGGCGTTTTTATACCGCGTAGAAGAATCTTTAAACCGCTATTGCTCCTATCTGCGCAGGAACACCCGCCGGGCAGGTCTTTTACCTGTTCTTTTCGAAGGGAAAAGCATCAGCGGCCCCATGAAATTACCCGGGCCCGTGACCCTGGGTTTCAAAACCCGCCGGGCGGAAGGCGTGGTGGGCCTGGGACCACGGCCGCAGGTAAACCTCTATGCCCGAGGTTTACCGGTATGGCAGGGCGCCACACTGGAAGAGTTATCCCATACGCCGCCCAGCCAAACGCCCCGGGGCCGCCGCCGCGAAACTACCCAGGCGGCGCAAATGGCAGTGGGCCTGGCCCCGGTTTACCTGGTCAACGGCAGCAGCCTGGAAGTCAATATATCCAGGCGAAAAATCATCGATAACCGGGCCCTGCAAAAAGTCCGCGAAACAGCGGAAAACGCTCTCTCCCAACTGGTGGAAATTGCGTCCGACAGGATCTCGCCCCGGAACTTCTTCCAACGCTCCCGGCGCCGGATCAAAAAAAACGCCTCCGCCATCCTGCACTCTCCCTGGAAAATCTCCCTACTGCTCCTCATCATCCTGCTGCCGCTGGAATATGTTCTTCTCAAAACGCTGTTCAAAAACAACCCGGCCCGGGTTCCACCGCCGGGTATTTCGCTGCAGGCGGAAAGCAACCGCTATACCGGCGGTACCGTGAAACTCACCAACCCCCGGCTCAAAGTGGAACTAACGTATCAACCGCCGACGGCCACCTGGTTCAAACTCTACCACGTGGAAACGTACCGGCGGGCTTCGGGTTTTACCCAGGAATTACAGCCTAACCGTACCGCTGAGCCATCCTCACTCCCACCCGTGGATTGTGGTCGTAAAACCATTATCGTATCATTTCAGACCCTGGAAAAGGGCGACCTGCTGCTGCCGCGGCCATTGTTTTACTACATCGATCCTTATAGTATTACACTTAACGGCATCTTGCTCAGTTCGGTCCGGTACGACCCCCATGCCGCCGGTGGGATTTTGGTTACCGTTCCCTACAGCGGTATTCTCCGCTACCGGTGCTGCCCACCGGTGGAACAAACGGATATCGCAGGTATTTCCCCGGAAACGCTCCAACGAGCGACCCAACTGCCGGAAAATTTGTTTATGCCGGAAACCCTGCAAAAAGAATTACAGGATTCCCTTAACTCCAGTACGGCCCAAAAATTACACACCGCCGTCGAATTGACGGTGAAATTTTTAAAATACAACGATTCCGAAGAAACGGCCAAAAAGTACGCCGATGCCTCTTCTTTTTCCCAGTTTAATGATTGGTTTCAAAAAGTGATACGCATCGGCGCCGGGGATTGCGACGTATTAAACGGCGCGGCCATCGTATTTTTAAGACGTATGGGCGTACCGGCCCGGTTGGTGGTGGGGCTCACCGGCGAGAATGGGCGCGTGCTGCCGGGCATGCATGCCTGGGTCGAATATTTCGACAGCGGCTGGCAAAGCTTCGATGTCACCGCTTACGCTTCAGTCGAGTCTTCCACCGGCTTTTCCGCTGCCCCTTCCACGGGGGCCAATGCGCCTCCCCCTACCCCGCCTCAATCATCCCCGGCGGACCCTAAGACCGCATCGCCCCCATCGACAGGAACAACGCCGGTAATACCCCCCGGCATCCAATCGCTTTTCTACAACACCGCATTTCTTTCCATTCTTTCGTTTTTGTTCCTGTCGTCCCTTTTCCTGCTGCTGCTGAAAAGCAAGCTGCCGGGTATTAAGGTGGATTTCCGGGAACCCCACCGGGTGGAAGAAAACCTGGCGGGCATGGCGCTTCATGCGCTGCTGCACCCCGGCGCCTGGGCGGATAACTCCAATATCCGGGACATCGCCATCATCCCCACCATCAAAGGCGTTTCCATCTCCCTGCGCCGGGCCTTGAAACTCTCCAGGTCCGGGAAATTATTCTACATTCACCATGACAATCCCCTGGTGGACCGGTTGAAAGAGTCATTTTCTTCTTTCCCCATTCCCATACTGGAATCCGGTCACCCCGCTTTTGATCCTATTATAAGGTCGCTTCCCGAGGCCGTCAACCTGGACCGTATTACGGGATTAAAGCCGGTAATGCCGGGAAAGGGGGACGATTCGCCGTTAGGGCGGTTATTGGCGGCGGTGAACCGGTTGGTTTCGCCGCCCTGCCTGTTGGCGCCGGGCATGGCCCGCGGCAAAGAGGACCTGCTGGATGTGGACCTCTCGCACCTACCGCTCCCCGGGTCTTTCTTTCCCGGCGCGGACATCCCCACCCGCTTTATTGCCGTCAATCCCAACTGCGCCCGGCTGAAAGAACTGGCGCATCTTTATAAAGAAAATCCCCCTTTGGCGCAATTCCGGTGGGTTGAAATGTTGTTGAAGGAATCGAATTTATTCCCCGGACCCCCGGGGCGAATACTGGAAAAAGTATCGCTGCTCCTTGTTGAGGAGATTTTATAATGCATAGCTCGGAAGAAGCCAAAACCAAAATGAAGCATAAAGCACTTATAAAAGTAAATCCGAAGCACGAAGCACGAAATACGAAACAATATCAAAATTCAAATTTTCAAAATCCCAAACAAAAAAAGGCAGCCGCCGGAGGCGGTGGTTTTTGTTTTAGTCATTTGAATTTTGGTCATTTGAATTTGTTTCGAATTTCGAATTTCGGATTTCGGATTTTTTTCAAATTTTAAAAAACGCATGAACGATAATAATTCAACCACAAGCAATCTATTTTCCATCGATGTGGAAGCGCATTTGAAAAAAGCGGCTTCCCATACCTTCGGATCGCCGTCCCATTACCCGGTGGAGTTGGTTCGGGCGGCGTTAAGGAGGGGCGCCGGGGAGGTGGATATCCGGGTGGGCCGCACCCGCATCCAGGCGACGGATAACGGTTCGGGATTGGATGCGGAAGCGCTTAAAACGCTCACCTGTCTCCTGGACCCAACGCAGCCCACGGAATTGAAAGAAGCGGCGGTGGAAACGCTGCAAAACCGAGGCGGTTTCGGCTTGCTGGCTATTTTTGCCCCTGCGCCCCGGAAAATCCTGGTGGAAAATGTCTCTATCCTGGGAAAAACTCGAATTGTCTTTGAGAAGGGCCGCCTGGAAAAATTCAATTCCTGCGATTTAAGCGTGGGTACACGGATCACACTTTTCGGCGTTGCCGGCCGCAGCCCGGCCCGGGAAAAATATATCCTCCGGGCTTACTGCCTGTCGGTCCAGGCGGGTATCTATTTAAATAACCGCCTCATCAGCCGCGGCCCTTTGTTGGACTTGTCGCAGTTGCTGGCAAGTCTTAGCATTTCGGATTCGAATTATATCTCCCGGGGTATTTTGGGCGTCCCGCGAACCGGGGATATTTGCCGCCTCCGGCTCCTGGACCTGGGGATACCCTACCGCTATGTGACTTTCCCGCCGCATAAAGGATTTATTTTCGACGCCGCCGTGGAATACGCGAACATGAGCATGGGTACGTCCAATGGAGAAATCACCGGGGAGTTGCTGGACCACCTGGCGGAATATGCTTTCCAGCTTTACCAATGGTTGTGCCGGAATCATGCATCCGCGCCTGACCCGGTTCAAGCCCGCATGGAGGAATTGATTTTCGATCATTACCGGTTCGCGCGTTCGCAATCACGATCCGGGAAGGATAAGGGCTCTTTGTCATTTTTGGAGCATTTTGCGCCCTTCAAGACGCTGGGGGCGGGGGGGGCCGGGATGCTTACTTTACCGGGAATTAAAGACCAGGGCCGTAAATCTCCTATTTTTGCCGTTCCCCGGCATAAGGAACATTTGCGTTATAATATGTTGGGGAAAACGGTGCTCTCATTGACCCGCGAGCAGGCGGATTTGCTGGTGAACCTGGAGAAACTCCCCATCATATTCCTGACGCCGGTTTTTCAAAAAGAGAAGCGGCTGCCGATGTTTTTCTTTTCATTGAAAAAGGGTTTCAAGCGTTTTGTTTTCCGTTTTTTTGGTTTTTTGGTGACCCCTTCGCGGCGCAAGGTTCTTAATTTTGATCAATTGACTCCGCAGGAGCAGTTGTTTATGCAAACTCTCAATGAGTATCTTGCCGGCGAAGGCGAGGGACATACGGTAGAAGCGGTAATGGTTTCATCCCGGGGGCCGTTTCCATCTATTCCGTCGCGGCCTTTATTGATCAGGAGGGACCATCCGTTGGTGCGTAAAGCCGTGGAAGCGGTCCAAACCGATCCCCGTAACGTGGAAATATTTATGCCGCTGCTCATAAAATAGAGATAATAAATCCGAAATTCGAAATCCGAAATCCGAAACAAATTCAAATGGCCAAAATACAAATGACCAAAACGAAAACCACCGCCCCTGGCGGTAAATTTTTTTTGTTTTGAATTTTGAGTTTTTGAATTTTGGATTTGTTTCGAATTTCGTGCTTCGTGCTTCGAATTTATTATTTAAAGAGCATCTTCACATAAACGCGCCGCGTGCTTTACACATTATCCTATTTCGTGTAAAATGGGTTTTAAAAATAAAACAAGAGGTTGCAATGAAAAAAGAAAAAACTATTATTTTTTGGACAATCATTTTTGTAATGACATTTTTTGTTCGCGCCTATACCGGCGCGCCGGAAGATACGAAATGGCAAGAAACCCTGGTCAAAGAACGATTAGAGAAGGATGAAAATTTCAAAAAATTCCCCGATTCCCCCATGTCAAGGTCCAAACGCCTGGCAATCCCCGCCACCCAAACCGAAACATTCATCCTGGAAACGGGAAATGATGTCTTACTTTCGGATAATAAAGTACCCGGCGTTAAACTTTCCATCGTAAACAAAGAAGGACAATGGACCTGGAACAACCACGCCGCGGGCGTTACCTGCACTGCCGGGGATAAAACTATACAATCAGGCGCCCCATTGGCTTCAAATGTTACTTTCAAATTAGAACGGTGTATCTTAATGGCTTATCCGGCGCCGGAACGGCTCCTCTTAATGGTATATGACCCGAAACGGCCGCAATTCAAAGAGTTCTCCCACCTGCTTTATTTCCCGCCGGACCCAAAATACGCCGTGAAAGGCATTGTTGAGAAATTCCCCACCATTGAGACTTTTAAAGTGCGTACCAGTCAAAAGGAAGAGAAAACCTATTACCGTTATGCCAGGGTAAAGTTTCAGATAGAGGGCAAGGAGTTTCAGTTAACGGCGTTTAAATTCACTCTTGATGAGAAGGACGCCGAATTCAATTCCTTGTTTATTCCATTCAGCGATGCCACATCGGGAAAAGAGACGTATGAGGTGGGCCGGTTCCTGGACATCCACGGGCCGCTGGGAAAAGAATACTCGGTCATCCTGGATTTCAACCGGTGTTATAATCCATTATGCAATTATTCGCCCGGTTTCAATTGTCCGATCCCGCCGCTGGAAAATTACCTGGATATCCCCATCAAGGCCGGTGAAAAGACCTATCCTCATTAGTTTTTTTCATTAACCATTAACCATTAACAATTGACAATTGACAATTATTCTTTCCTTTTCTCAACGACAACGATTATATTGGTTGAGCCTACCTGGAATTTAGGAGGGGGGTTGCCGTTCTTTTCAAGTTCCCTGCGGGCGATTAGAATACCCACGCCAAAACGTTGGATATACCCCAGTACTTTCATGGCTTCCGCCAGATCGGGGTTGCGGTAATCCGTGATTCCGGGTTCGCCGAAATTTTCTTTTGTAACCTGGCCGAAAGCCCCACCGGGGCTGTATATCTCAACCCGGTCGGAATACCAATAAATCCGAATCGGGGCATTGGTCCCCTCATATGTCCTGTGCAAAACTGCGTTGCGGCACAGTTGGTGCAGCGCCGGTAATGGGTAATCCGAATGTTTGATTTCCACGGGGCTGGCCGTAATTATCGAGGATACATTATTATGGGCGTCAAGTATATCATCCAGTCGAGAAAGAAGTTGATTTAGAGGGCCGTTAATTTCTTTTTGGTTCTGGATGGAATCGGTTAGCGCCGTACCATTGATACGTAAAAATTGGATATATGCACCGGGGATATAATCCCGGGGTTGCTTACCGATAGTTAATATACCAAGGACAGTGGGAATGCCCTCCGGGGAAAGGAATCGTAATGCTTTTAGTTTATCCTCTACCGAGCGATTATTTTGTTCCAGTATCTCGGGGGCGATGGCGTTGGGCAAATAGCGATGTTCAAAAAATTCGATGTCGAAATCAGCAATCGTTGCCGCAGCTAAAGGGTAAATATCAAACGGAAGGTCCAACGTGCGCCGCCGTTCGGCCAGCCGTCGTTCTTCCCCTACAGTTGCGATGGCCCGCCGGGGACCGACTCTTATATATGTGCGACCTTTGAACCGCACCGGGGGCGCCATGGCTGGATGAACCAGCACAACGGCTATATCACAGCCCCCCAGGTTCCGTTTCTGTACTTCCATCGATGGTAATGGTTGTATAAGGCCGTCATCCCGCATATCGGCAAGAGTCAGTAAAAGTTTGTCGGTAACGGCAATATTGGCGCAGGAGCCGTCATCATTCGCGCCGATAAATATTACCCCGGTTTTTTGGTTACCGGGTAAATCGTTGGCAAAGGCGCAAATGGCTTCACGGATTCGGTCAGGGTTTGAGAACGAGGCTTTCCGTTCGGCCCTGTCGGATTCGACGTCTGATAATAAAGATAATAATTCGTTGTCGTTCATTGGATATTTCCTTTTTTACGCTGTATATAATAAAGAAATAAGCAGGATAAGTCAAGATTTGGGGTAGAAAAAAGGGGACAGCCCAAAAAAAACTCCTTCGCGTTCTTCGCGGCTCATAAAATTAGGCGGTTAATTCATGAATTTCGGGGGGATTGACATAATTTGTTCAGTGTGTTATTAAATAGTTTCAAGGGAAACAATGGCTAGAGACACGTTGGTTTATAATATGAAAAGCGAAATAAAGGGAACAGCCAAAGCGCTGATCGCCATTGGTCTATTAAGTATCCCATTTTTTCTTTATTCACTCCCTTCCCCGGGTTACCCGGCAGTAAGGCTATTGCCAGGTATAATGACCATTGCCCTTGCAGCAGGGGCCCTGGGGGCAGCGCTAAAATCCGTATACTTCATCTTCCGGCAAAAATACCCTAACCGACGCTTCCCAATAAAAAATGCCGGATACTTTTTCCCCTTTTACCTGTTTTTCTGCAACACCATATTTACACTTATCCTGTATGCGTTATTTTGCAATACCTTCCTGCATTTAGCATGGCTTCTCTCAAAATCGGGATTAAGCCGATTAGCCAGTACCGTATTAATCGGCGGACTCCCTGCATTAGCGTTGGGGGTGACGGCTGATAAACTCAGACACGGCGCCGCAAAATTGGCTGATGTGATTTTAAAAACCGAGAATAAAAATTAACATTTTAATAAATATGGAGGTAACGATGAGCGACGAACAAACAGCAACGACCGGGGATCAAACAACTTCAGTAACCGATGCCCAGGGAACAGCGTTAAAAAAGGAAGAGTATAAATTTAATCCACCAAAGACGCCGAAAGATTGGAAAAAAGTAAATAATCTGGGATTGGCCCTGATTTTAATTCCATTATTCATTATATTCTCGCTTGTTGAACTTTGGCCCACCAAGGAGCCTTTAACCAAACCAGGTGATCGAACGCTAACACTTGTCGCTCCGACTCCAACTCCAGCCGGGACCCCGGCCGATTCTCCCAAAGAGGGGAGCGTTGACAATAGCAAACCGTCGGCCGTATGGTCTAAGCAAACAAACATTATTAAATTTGATATTTCGTTTCAACTACGAATGATTTTACTGGTATTACTGGGAGGTGCGCTGGGAAGTTATATTCATATGGCTACTTCCTTTTCTACCTACATTGGTTTCAATCGATTCGAAATGAATTGGTTCTGGTGGTATTTGCTGCGGATTCCAATAGGGGCGACCCTCGCGTTGGTTTTTTCCATGCTGATAGATGGAAGCGTGATTACTGTTTCAGCCGGCAGCACGGAAAGCCGGTATGTTGCCATTATCGGCCTTGCTGCATTGATCGGGATGTTTTCTCGACAGGCCACTGAAAAGTTACAAGATGTTTTCGATACTGTCTTTAATAGCACGGAAGGTAAGAAAAATAAAGAAAGGCAGGATACCAAAGATAATATAGTTAAGGAAGAAAAAACAGATCCAGGAAAAAATGGGCAGGCAAAAAATCCACCTACCCCAACAGGAAAAACATAACTTATGAACCCAAATCAATTCTCTACCATCGATCTTATGGTTTTAATCGTTTACTTTGTCGGCGTCGCCGCATACGGTTCTTATTTCATGAAAAAGAACAAAACCACCGAGGCCTTTACCGCGGCCGGTCGCTCAGTGCCCGGTTGGGCCGTGGGACTCTCTATCCTGGGGACCTATGTCAGCAGCATCAGTTTCATTGCTTTGCCGGGTAAATCGTACGCCGCCGATTGGAATCCCTTTGTTTTCAGCCTGTCTTTACCCCTGGCAACCTGGATGGCGGTCCGTTTCTTTGTACCGCTTTACCGGGCGCACGGCGACATATCCGCTTACAGTTATTTGGAAAAACGCTTCGGCGCCTGGGCCCGTATCTATGCCACTGTTTGTTATTTGCTCACCCAACTGGCGCGGATGGGGTCCATTATGTTCTTATTGGCCCTGGCATTCCACGGCCTGTTGGGATGGGATATCGCAGCCATCATTATTATAACCGGGGTTATTGTCACGCTCTACACCTGGTTGGGCGGGATCGAAGCCGTTATCTGGACCGATGTGGTGCAGAGCATCGTGCTGATCGTCGGGGCCCTGGCCTGCGGCGGGATTTTGCTTTTCAGCATGCCCGAAGGCCCGGGACAGGTATTTGCCATTGCCGGCGCGCATCACAAATTCAACCTGGGAAGTTTCGGGTTATCCTTATCTTCGCCCACCTTCTGGGTAGTACTTTTTTACGGCGTCGCCATCAATCTCCAGAATTTCGGCATCGATCAGACGTATATCCAGCGTTACATGACCGCCAAAACCTCCCGGGAGGCCAAGAAATCCGTGTTAGTCGGGGCGTTGACGTATATACCGCTTTCGGCGTTGTTTATTTTTATCGGGACGGAACTGTTTGCCTATTACACTGCCCGGCCCGAACTACTTCCCGATACCCTCAAGGCCGCCGATATGACGGACAAAGTGTTTCCCTATTTTATCGTAACGGGGTTACCCAGGGGGATCGTGGGATTAGTGATTTCCGCCATCTTTGCCGCCGCCATGAGTACGGTGTCCAGCAGCATTAACAGCGCTTCCACGCTGATCCTGACAGACTTTTATAAACGCTATTCCCGGGCGGCGTTGACCGAAAAAAAATCCATGCGTGTCCTGCGCATCAGTACCGTTTGCTGGGGTTTGCTGGGAACCGGCATGGCCCTGGCCATGATGGGTGTAAGCAGTGCGCTGGATGCCTGGTGGAAACTGGCCGGGATTTTCAGCGGCGGAATGTTGGGGTTGTTCCTGCTGGGCTACTTCTCCCGGAAAGCCGGCAATATGGCCGCGGCTGTGGGCGCTGCCCTGGGTATCCTGGTTATTGTTTGGATGACTTTCTCGCCCCGTTGGGACAGCCCGTTTGCCAGCCCTTTCCATAGTTTTCTTATTCCCGTGATGGGGACCCTCGCCATATTCCTGGCCGGCATCCTGTTGAGCAGGCATAAAAAAACTAAAAACTATTGAAATAATTTTCAATTTCCTATAAAATAATGCCCTGTAATAATAAGGAGGAAAAATGAGTCAACAGCAGCAGGATTTACAAAGAAGTCGCAGAAATTTTATTAAAAAAGGGATTGCCGGGTTGGCGGGAACCGTTGTCCTTCCTTCCGTTTTAAAGGGAGAAACCGGGGCGCAATCTACCCCGGCCCCAAAACCCGGACAAAAAGGAAAATTCATATACCGGACGCTGGGAAACACGGGCATAAAATTACCCATCGTCAGTATGGGAGTGATGAACGCGGACAACCCGGAGTTGGTTAAAGCCGCCCTGGATGCGGGCATTGTTCACCTGGACACGGCCTGGTATTATCAAATGGGTCGCAATGAAGAAATGGTCGGCCAGCAGCTCAAAGGCCGGCCCAGGGATTCTTATGTGATTGCCACCAAAATCTATGAACCCAGGGACAAAGAAACCGGGTTGTTCCCCCCGGATGCGAAAGTCGATTCTTTTAATGAGAAATTTCAAACCAGCTTAAAACGTCTCGGTTTGGACTATGTGGACATTCTTTATCTTCATAATGTTTCCCGCAAGGAGTCCGCCATGTTCGAACCTTACCTGGAAGCGCTGAAAAAATTAAAAAAGGAAGGCAAAGTACGATTTATCGGATTGTCTACCCACCGGAATGAGCCGGAAGTGGTGCGGGCGGCCGCGGATAGTAAAGCATATGATGTGGTGTTGACGTCCTATAATTTTAAGCAGCAGTACCTGGCGGACATGGAGAAGGCCATTGCTTACGCCGCCAAAGCCGGCCTGGGCATCGTCGCCATGAAAACCATGGCCGGCGGTTACTGGGACGGCAAGGAAAAAAAGTTTCCCATCGATATAAAGGCCGCGTTGAAATGGGCGCTCCGGAATGAAAATATTCATACCGCCATCCCGGGTTTTACTACTTTCGACCAACTGTACCTGGACCTTTCGGTGATGGAAGATTTAACCTTGACGCCGGGGGAGAAAGCGGCGCTTCAACCGCCCGCGGATTTGAAAGTAACGGGTCTTTATTGTCAACAGTGTGAGAAGTGTATACGGCAGTGTCCGGCGAAGCTTGAGATTCCCACGCTGATGAGGAGTTATATGTATGCTTACGGTTACAGGAATCTTGGGGAAGCCAGGCAGACGTTGGATTCAGTGGATTTAACCCGGGCGGCCTGTAATGACTGCGGCGTATGCAAAGTGAAATGCGCCATGGGATTCGATATTAAAGACCGTGTACAGGATATTACCAGGTTGAAGGACGTACCGCGGGACTTTTTGGTTTAGCAGGCGGCGCCCCTGACCCTTGAAAAATTTTTAATCAGTTCGAGGAGTCGGTATAAAAAAAATGGGGAGCTAGCGGAGAAAATTCTTCTTTTGAAGAAGCCGGCGAATAAGCGGACCTTTTTTTATTTTTTGAACCTGGGCGCTTAACCGATCCGGTTTATCGGTCAATATCCCGTTTACCCCCATCTTAATAAGACATCTCATTTCTTTCCTGCGGTTGATGGTCCAGGCGATCAATCCTTTAACCGGCATTTCCGAGTGCGAATTATGCCCTGTTTTTAATTGGATGTCATATTTAACCACCCTTCGATAAGTGGTCCACGGCCCCAACTGTAATATGGGGGGACGGCCGATACTGGCATAATTGTTTTTTAGATGGATGGCCTTTCGAACACAGCTAAAGGCCGGTGGGTCAAGGACGATTCCCAGTGGAAGGCCCGTGTCGAATGAATAGTTTAAATCGTTTCTTTCCTTTTTCATGGCCTCCAGGATATCCTTATCCGGCGTTAAAAATATCACGGTGAACGCCGGATCGAATTCATCCAGCAGCCCGGTGATTTCCTTCATCATGGCCGGGACCAGGTCTTTCACCTGGGGTGGAGTTTTTACATCCAGGAAAAGGCAGCGGAGTTTCGGCTGACCCTGGGCCCACTGGAACAACTCCTGCAGCGTTGGAATATAGGCGTCCAATTTTTTCGACTTGCCTTTTTTTTTAGTATACCCGTAATTCTCGCGAAGCTCGGCCAGCGTTAACTCATGAACCGGTTTTCGTTCACTGTCGGTCAATTGAAAAGGTTTGCACATGACGTCGGGTTCCAATCCCAACTGCCGGGCAGTGGCGACGACGCCCCTGGCGTCCCAGTCGTGCCATACCACAACCTGCTGATCCCCGGTCAAACAAATATCCACTTCCAGGGCATTGGCCCCATCTTTATCCAGCGCCCTTTGGAAAGAAGGGATTGTGTTTTCCACCTCATAAGCGGCTGCGCCCCGGTGCCCGACGATTAAAAAAGAGTCATCGACAGTCGCCGCCCCATTGACCTTCGGGCAGAACCTGAATAACTCGAAAATCCAGACCGGCAAATGTCGGATAATTTCGAACAGGATGCATGGGATCAACAGGAGCCAATTCCTGCTTACGGCGACGCGGTGTTTGGCCCCTGTACCGATAAGGGCCAAATTATTTTTATACCCCGGCTTTTGAACCTTCTTGACGGCATCCATACGTTCCCGGTATCGATCGTCGAATTCTTTTGCCTCGAGCCTTTTTTTTTGCCAGCAGTGTTTTAACGCCATGATTCATCTCCTTAGATTCCATACGTTCTACGATTCTCATACTTATATTTTACAGGATATGGATGAGTAATTCAATGGGGAATACTTTTATTATGGATTATTTTGACTGCTGTCCCGTCCCTCTGTGTTCGTCCGTGGCTATTTCTTTTCGCATCTTTTTAGGGACTGCTTCATCCATAAATGACTTAACATCGATTATTTCCATGAGTTCTGATTTATAGATTGGGAAATGTGGAAAAGAAATGCAAAAAACCTTTCGAATATGAGCTTTCTAGGAAAAACGTCTCATTTTTAATAATGGGAATAATTGCCTATTGAATATATCCCTTGTTTAGTTTATATAATAGCCACAACATTTAGATGATCGGCAGACCGGGTTGATGGACCGCGGGGCCTGTTGGTGCAAACGATACAATAGAGTGTAGGAGTAAAGTAAATGATATTGAAAATTTTGTCGGTAATGGAAATACTAAGATGATAAATAAGATTCTAATAGCAGCAGTGTATAATAATACATCCGAAGTCATGTTCGAAGAACTGGGCATATGCTCTCTTGCCGCTTTTCTAAGGGAAAACGGTTATAAAGTAATGCTCATATGCGCGAAGGAAGACCAAATCGACTACGCCGAAATCAAGGCTTTCGAACCCGATATAATCGGCGTCACTGTTTATTATTATTCCAAACAAGCCGTATATAATTTTTGCCGCGGGGCCTTGAAAGAAGTCCCGAACGCCCGGGTATGCGCCGGTGGGTATTTACCCACTTATTATGACGTGCAGATGCTGATGGAAGCCCCATTTATCGATTTTGTCATTCGAGGCGAAGGCGAGGTTTCTTTTTTGAATTTGCTCAAGCGCCTGGACAAGGGAGAAGATTTGAACGGTCTGAAGGGACTGACCTTTCGCATGGGGCAAGAGATTGTGGCCAATGAAGATCAACCGTTGATAGAAGACCTTAACACCCTTCCCCTTCCCGCCAGGGACCTTTTGACCGATAATAAATTGAGGGTTGCCTCTATAATGACTTCCCGGGGCTGTGCCCGGAAGTGCCGCTTCTGCAATACCGCCAATTTCTGGAAAAAGTGGCGCGGCAGGGATGTCCGGGATATGTTGGAAGAGATCAAGAGCGTCTACAATCTGGGGATTCGTTATTTCTCGTTTAACGACAGCAGCTTCGAGGATTCCAACACCCACCTGGATCGTATTATCACGCTTGCCCGGGGCATCCGGGACCTGGGCCTGGATATTTCATATGTCGCCGGTTTCCGGGCCGAATTCAACCGGGATGCGACCCCTGAACTCATGGAATTATTTAAAAAGTCGGGGCTGCGCCAGGTAAGGATTGGGATCGAATCTGCCAACGAATTTGATCGCAAGCTTTACGGCAAGTGGGCGTCTCTGGATGATAATTGTAAGATTATCGAGCTTTTCCAGGCCCATAATATATATCCCAGGGTCGGGTTTATTAACTTTAATCCTTATTCCACCTTTGGGGGTTTGAAACAAAACATCGATTTCCTGGAAAAATACGGGTGGGCCAACAATTTCTATACCCTTTCCTCCCGGTTGAATGTGTTTAAGGGAACCGGGTTATTTAATAAAGTTAAAACCGATGGTCTTATGCTGAAGGAGGACTCTGATTCTCCCCAATACAAGTTTACGGATAAACGCATCCCGTCCCTTGTTAATTACCTCCAGGGTTATTTTTATCTGCTTGATTCCCAATCCAATGGGGCGATTCGCAGCATGTGCAATTATAGAAATTATTTCCAGTCGATCGTCTATGATTTTCGCGAACGGTTTGGAAACGGCCGGGATAGTATTACTTCTCAACTGGTGGAGGATTTTGGAAGAGATACGAACCGCATCCTGGACAACGTGAACAAGATGAATGCCGACTGGTTCAGGCAACTGCTGGCGCTGGCGGAAAATGGCTGGGATAATAAAGCCGCCTTCCGGATGTCGTCAACGTATATAAACAAAAAATTCCTCCTGGAAACCGTTACCGACCTCGAAGAGAAGAAGAGTATTTTCAGCGGGAAATTGCAATCGGCCGGCCCCGAATATGACGCATGGATTCAACAAACATGGGATACCATTGGAAATCTTGAAATATAGAAGGGATAGGGAGATATGAAAAAGTTAGATATGAAAAAAATCAAAGATATCCTGGCATTGACCCCCATGCAGGAAGGTATGTTGTTTCATTATTTGAAGGACCCGGGGAGCGATGCGAATTTCGAACAACTGTACCTGGAAATCTCAGGGGAATTGGAACGCGGGCCCTTTGAAAAGGCATGGAATTTCGTTATCGATTCCAATGAAATGCTGCGCGCCGTGTTCCGCTGGGAAAATGTAAAGCAACCGGCCCAACTGGTCGTGGAAGAATACCGTCTCGATATAAGATATTTCGACCTTTCCGATAAAAGCAGGAATGAAAAGACTCTCTCCATCGAAAAAATAAAGACCGACGACAGGAATGAAAAATTCGATTTGCAGGAGGTCCCATTTCGCGTTACTTTGTGCACGTTGGCTGAAATCGGGGCAGGGCAATATAAGTATGGAATGATCATTACGAATCACCATATTTTATATGACGGCTGGAGCAGCGGGATTATTCTAAAGGAATTTTTTTGCGCCTACCATGACCTATCGCGGGGGAAAATTCCCCTGAAACCCTTTAAAAGCAAATTCAAGGAATTTATAAAATGGCTCCATGGGCAAGATAAAGAAGAACAAGCATCGTTCTGGAAAAAGTACCTGGGAGATATGGAACGCCCGGGAGGTAAAGAAAAGCAGGGAAGGAAACCCACGGGTACAATTAAAAATACCGGTACGCAGCGTATTACATTTCCCGCCCAACAGGCCGTGAAACTGGAAGAGTTTTGCAAAAAGTACCGAATTTCGCCGTCGTCTTTCTTTTACTGCGTATGGGGGTTCCTGCTGCAGCAGTACCACCGGCGCGGGGATTTGCTTTTCGACGCTACTGTATCGGGGCGGTCCGCGCAAATAAAAGGCATCGAAGATATGGTGGGGTTATTTATCAATACCCTGCCGGTGCGGATCAATACCCTGCCGGGAGAAAACGTACTGGATATGATGCAAAGAATAGATATGATGCTGCGGCGCTGGAAAGAATTCGAGCATACGCCGCTGCTGTTCATAAACGAATTGCTGGCGGAATATAACAAAGCCGGGTCCTTGTTCGATTCCGTGATGGTCATTGAAAATTATCCCCTGGATGTGAAATCGCTGCTGGAAAACAGGGTCCTGCCGTTTTCCGTGGATTCCGCCGTCAATACCGGCATGACGGCTTATGACCTGTCGGTATTAATCACTTTACCCGGCGGTGGCCATATGATGGCGGAGTTTACTTACGATAACGCATTATTCGACCAAAATACAATTGATATGGTAACCGGCCATTTTGTTTCCCTTGTCGCCGAAATGGCGGGGGACCCGTGGAAACCTTTGTCCGCCATAGAATTGCCGGGAGGAGAGAAAGAGGCGCTGCGGCGTCGTTTTGAAAAAAGGGGGCAGACCGTCCCGGAAATCATGTATATTGCGCCGGCGGATGAAGTGGAGAAAAAACTGGCCGCGGTATGGGCGGAAGTGTTGAAAGTGGATAAGGAACGCATCGGCGTCCAGGCCGATTTTTTCGCTTTTGGCGGGCATTCGTTAAAGGCTTCGCTGCTGGCGACCGCACTGCACAGGGAATTTAACGTCAAAATTCCCATGGCGGAGATATTCCGCCGTCCCACCATCAGGGAAATGGCCCGGTATATAAAGGGCGCCCCCGAAGCCGCATATACCCCGATACAATTCGTTGAAGAAAAGTCCTACTATCCCCTGTCTTCGGCCCAGAAGCGGATTGCTGCGCTGCAGCGGCTTGACCCGGGAAGCACCGCTTACAATGTTTCGTCCGCCGTGGAAGTGCAAGGTCCCCTGGACACGGCGCGTCTTGCGGAGGTTTTCCACCTGTTGATCGCCCGGCATGAAATTTTCAGGACCTCGTTTCAATACCTTAACGGGGAATTGTTTCAACGGATTCAAGACAACGTGGACTTTGCCATCGAAATCGAAAGCATCGAAATGGGACATAGCCGTTTTGTCCGGCCCTTTGACCTGTCGAAAGCCCCGCTTCTGCGGGTAGGGTTGGCAAACACCGGTGAAGAGCGGCGCTTTTTGATCATGGACATGCACCATATCATCACCGACGGCGTCTCTATGAACCTATTTATAAAGGAGTTCATCGCGTTGTATAAAGGAGAACAATTGCCGCTGCCGGTGCACCGATATAAAGACTTTTGCCAATGGCAGACCCTTCGGTTGAACTCGGGGGATTTAAAATCCGAGGAGGGGTACTGGTTGGCGCATCTTTCCGGCGAACTCCCCGTATTAAACCTCCGCACCGATTTTCCCAGGCCGCTGGTACAGGGTTTCGCGGGGGACCGCATGACGTTTCACCTGGAAGAAGAATGCACCCGGGAATTGTACAAATTGGCCGGGCAGACCGGGACCACTTTATTTATGGTATTCCTGGCCGCTTTAAATATCCTGTTGTCCAGGTACAGTTCCCAGGAGGATATTATCGTCGGTACAACCGCTGCGGGACGGGACCATATCGACGTGCAAAACGTCATGGGCCTATTCATCGAAACCCTGGCGTTAAGAAATAGGCCCGTAGGCCATAAACCCTTTAGCGCGTTTTTAAAAGAAGTGAAAGAGAACACGTTAAATGCCTTTGAAAATGAAGCCTATCCATTCAGGGAATTGATGGAGAAATTAGGGGCTGCCAACGATATCGCCAGGAACCCGTTGTTCAACGTGATGTTGATCGTTCAGAACATCGATATGGCGCGGTTGGAAATCGGGGGATTGACCTTCGCGCCCGTTGATTTTCGTTCCACGGACTCCAAAGTGGATTTTACCGTGGAAGTCTTTGAGGATGAATCCGGGATCCGGTTCAGCCTGGAATACAGTACCGCGTTATTCCGAAAAGATACCATGGAGCGGTTGGCTTTACATTTTACCAACATTTTGAACGAAGTAGTAAACCGGCCGGGGGGCCTCCTGTCGGAGATCGACATGCTGAGCCACCGGGAAAGAGTCCAACTCCTGGAAGAATTCAGCGGCAGCAGCTATGAAAAGCCGGTAGAGATGTATCTTCCGGTTCACCGGTTGTTTGAGAAACAGGCGGAACTGACGCCCGGTCATATTGCGGTGGTATTTGCAGAGAAACGAACGACATATCGAGAATTAAATGAGAAAGCCGATGCGCTTTCTGAAATAATAAAGGGATTATAACCATGATAGAAAACAAAGAATTTATAATTAAGAGATCCGAGTTTGGGTGTATGGAGGAATTGCCCGCGGTAGTGGAGAATAGGGCAGGGGGTCGTATTCTCCGCTGGTATATCTCCAGGGTAGAGGAAGCCGAGGTATATGTTGAAGCCACATTATGTAAAGAGATGGGGGAAGTGGAATCGGCGGCTGTGACCGACGCGGTTTATCCGGGTAAGAGTGCGGCGCTCAGCGTTATTCCCACCGGGATCGGCTGCGATATCGGCGGTTACGCAGCGGATGCGGCCCCTGCCACCGCTTTGCTGGCATCCTGCGTCGATTATTTGATCACTAATCCCAATGCCGTAAATGCTTCCAATTTTATTTCCATGCCGGATAACGTTTTGTATACCGAAGGTTTTATGATCGATATGTTCTGTAAAGGTTTAAGCAACCTGTATAAGACCTATTCCAATAAAGTGGGCGTGATTATTGAAAAGACCGGCGGGCAGAACCTGGATGTGGTATTTAACATTATCAATACTGCCCGGGCCGTATTCGGGATAGACATCCAACATTATGTTATCACCGATGAACCCATTGGTGGGCGATGCGAACAAACTGTGTCCGGTTCCTATGTTGGCCGGATCGATAATCCCGGGGTTTTATTTTCGGCCTGCGAGCGCTTGATCCGTGAAGGAGTGACCGCGGTGGCGGTCACTTCCAATATAAAAGACCTGCCGCTGGATAATTATGCCAGGCATTTCCAGGGGGAGCATCCGAACCCGGTGGGGGGGGCCGAAGCCGTCATATCTCATTTGATTTGCAGCAGGTATAAAATACCCGCCGCCCATGCGCCGATGATTAATGTAAAGGACATGGCCTTAAGCAGCGGGGTGGTGGATGCCCGGGGGGCCGGGGAATTTGCCTCGGTCAGCGGCCTGGCATGTGTACTCATCGGTCTGGGGCGGGCGCCCCAGGTTTCCAGGTCCAACCGCTGCCGGGTCCAGGATGCGATCAATATCGACAATTTGATTGCCGTTGCAGCCCCGGCAAGCGCCCTGGGCGGTATTCCTATGCTGTATGCGTCAAAGTACAATATCCCGGTCATTGCAGTTAAAAATAACGAGACCATCCTGGATGTTACCCAAAAGAAATTGAATCTAAAAAATGTGATCGAAGTGGCCAATTACCCCGAAGCCGCCGGCATTTTGCAGGCATTACAAAAAGGAATTAGTATCTCGAGTTTATACAGGCCATTGGAAACCTTACGATATAATGGAGGGAATCTTTGAAAGATCGATTTGTAGGATTAATGGTTGAAGACAAACCGGCCCTGGTGGTGGGGTTACTGGCAATTTTGAAATCCGGGAACGCTTTTGTCCCGGTCAATCCCGTTTTTCCCGATGACCGGGTTCATTTTATCCTTAACGATTGTAATATCGAGGTCCTGGTGGCCGACACCGCCAATTATTCGAGGGCCCTGCAAATTGCCCGGGAGAGCCCCGTTATCCGTCATGTCCTTTGTATCGACTGCATTACCGGCGACGTGATCGATAGACACACCTTTCCTGAAAATAGCCGCGAAGAACGCGAAGGGCCGCGAAGAAAAAGAAAAGAAATCCTTATGACGGACTGCTATGTGATTTATACCTCCGGTTCCACCGGCAAGCCCAAAGGCGTCCCCATTACCCACAGGAACCTCGTTCCCTTGCTGCAGTGGTTTTGTGATTATTTCCACTTGGGAGAACAAACCCGGATCATGCATAACCTTTCTTATACCTTTGATTTCGGGGTATTCGAGATATTGACTACCATTATTTCCGGTGGTAGTATGTACATGCCGGATAAGAAAGAGGTTGGTGATTTTGGTTTTTACGCCGATTTCATCGAAAACAACTGTATTAATACCATACATACCACCCCCGCTTTTTTTAACAGCATCGTATCCACCGGTAAAAAAATGCCTTCCCTGGAGATCGTTCACCTGGGAGGAGAGAATTTAAGCGGGGCGTTGGCTGCGCGGATACGGGAGTTGACGTCGGAGAACTGCAGGATATATAACGGTTATGGCCCTACCGAGGCGACCATTAATTGTTCTATTTACCAGGCGCCGGCAGGGCAAATGCGGGACTTTGCCGAAAGGGAAAGCGTACCCATTGGGAGACCTTCGGCCTGGAACCGAATATATATATTGGATCGGTTCCAGCGGTTACAGCCCGTCGGGGTGGCCGGCGAGTTATGCGTCACCGGTGAAGGACTGGCCGAAGGCTACTTAAACAGACCGGAATTAACCGCGGAGCGGTTTCTAAAAAATAGGTCCTATAGGTCCTATAGGACCTATATTTTTTACCACACCGGCGACCTCGCCCGTTGGCTGCCTGACGGCAGCATCGAGTACCTGGGCCGCATCGACCGGCAGGTCAAAATCCGGGGCTATCGCATCGAATTGGGAGAGATAGAAAATCGTTTATTAAAGAATCATGCCATTAAAGATGCGGTAGTTACCGTGCGGCAGGATACCGCCGAGGGCCAGCGGTATTTATGCGCTTACATTGTGCCCATGGATGGACCTCCCGGGGAAAGCCTCACCGTATCGGAAGTAAGAGAGCATTTATTGGTCGAATTACCCGATTACATGGTTCCTGCCTGGTTTATCGAGTTGGACAGGATACCGTTAACCCCTAACGGTAAGGTCGACCGGGATGCGCTGCCCCAGCCGACCCAGGATAAGATTATGCCCGGGGCGGAATATTCGGCCCCGGCCAATGAAACCGAGCAAAAAATGTCGATTATCTGGCAGGAAATACTGGGAATCGAACGGATAGGCAGGGAGAATGATTTTTTCGAATGTGGTGGGAATTCCATAATGGCCGCCCAATGCATCGCCAGGATTAGGGAAGTATTCAACGTGGACATATCGCTGCGCAAAGTCTTTGAACGGCCTTCCCTAAAAGCATTGTCAAAAGAGGTGACTGAATGCAAACAGGAAATATTATCCATTAAGAAGAACCTGAAAACAGATGATATTCCTTTATCTTTTGCCCAGGAACGGTTGTTTTTTCTGCAAAAGTTGGACAGCCGAAGCCTGGCATATTTCGTGCCCCGGGTTATCCGGGTAAACGGTAAATTGGAACCCCGTTTACTGGAACAGGCCTTTACCGAGATCATACGGCGTCATGAGATATTGAGAACCGCGTTTCCCATCAAAGACGGCCGCCCCGTCCAACGTATATTGCCCCCCTATTACTTCGAAATTCCCATAATCGATTTCAGCGGCGTGAATGAGATCGTCCAGTCAGTAGAAATTTCTCAATGGATAAGTAATGAAGGGCAGCGGCCTTTTGATTTCGAACGTGGCCCCATGCTGCGTGTTACCCTCTTGAAACTCGCCCGGGACCGGAACGTCCTGGTGTTGACCGAGCACCATTTGATCCACGACGGTTGGACGCAGGGTGTATTACTGCGAGAATTTATTACCCTTTTTACCGCGTTCCGTGAAGGAAAACCCTCTACTTTGCCTGAGCTGCCCATCCAATACGCCGATTTTGCCGTGTGGCAGCGCAATTATTTGCAGGGCGAGGTATTGAAACGTCACCTGGATTATTGGCAGGAAAAATTAGCAGGATTGCCGCCCGTACTGGCGCTTCCTTCTGACCTGCCCCGTCCCCCTGTTATCAGCGGAAGGGGCGAATTGATACCACTGGAGATTCCCGCCTCATTGACCGCCGATTTAAAAAATTTCTCCAGGGCAGAAGGCGTGACCCTCTTTATGACCATGCTGACCGTTTTCAAAGTATTCCTGTACCGGTATACCGGGGTAGAGGATTTGTGTGTGGGCGCCGGCACCGCCAACCGACGCTTAAAAGAGATACAGGGTATGTTGGGCATGGTGATTAATACATTGGCCTTACGGACCCGGGTGTCCGGTCATTTCTCTTTCAGGGAGTGCCTCCGGAGGGTGAAGCAGACCTGCCTCGAAGCGTATGAGCATGAGGACACGCCGTTCGAGAAAGTAGTAGAAGCCCTTCGTCCCGAAAGGAGTCTTGCTTATACGCCCATTTTCCAGGTATTATTCAGTTTCATGGACACCCCCGCCGAGAACCTGGAATTGCCCGGGCTCCAGTTGATCCTGGAAGACAGCCATAATCGTTCTTCCAAGTTCGATTTGAACATCGTGACCGTACCGCCCGCGGAACAGGACGGAAACGCCGGGGGTGAGATACTGGTAGAGTGGGAATACAATTCCGATATATTCAACAGCGATACCGCCGAACGGATGACCGAACAGTACCTCTATTTATTAGCAGAGTCCGTCGCTAATCCCGGCGAGTCTATTTCTTCGTTTCGGTTCATGGAAGAGGCGTCCGTGGCCGGCGATAGTATCAAAGATAATTTACAAGTGGATTTTAATTTCTAAATGCCAGGAGGAGTACATGTCCGGAACAGTCGATAAACGTTTGCTAATGACCGGTCAACGGTTTCTAAACCAGAAAGCCTATTGGGAAAAAAAATTAACCGGCGATGTCGATCATGCCATGCGTATCTCGGTTTCCCCCGGGACCGGGGGCGGAGCAGCGGCCGGGAAACAGCGGGAACAGACCCATATCTTTTTTTCCCCAGCAGTTTGCAGCAGGCTGCTGGATTTGAGCAAACGTTCGGATTTGACCATATATATCGTATTGCTGGCGGCGCTAAAGACGCTGTTGTACCGGTATTCCGGCGGCGGGACCATTGTGTCCGTATCTTCCGTATCACCCGTGTACGAACCCAACGTGACCGAAAATACCTTTAATGATTTCGTCGTCATCATCGATCATATCGATGGGACGATCACCTTTAAACAACTGCTGCTCCAGGTGACCCAATCCGTCCGCGAAGCGTATGAGAACCAGGATTACCCGTTCCCGGAGTTGGCCGGGTCCCTATTGCATGACTGTGATATCGTATGTTTGTCCGGGAATATTCACGATCCCGGCAAAATCCAATCGTTGACCAACGCCGTCGTGTTTTCCTTTGAAAGGAATGAGGCCCTGGTCAGCGGCGCCATTACATTTGATCCGGGAATTTATGAAGCATATTTTATCGAACAACTATCACGGCATTTCATCAAGACATTGGACGTCTCTTTGGCGAATATTAATATACCCCTTTCCGATGTATTTTTCCTGTCTGAGGAGGAAAAAAAGCGGTTACTCTATGATTTTAACGATACCATAACCGATTACCCCGCTGATCGGACCATCCATGAATTATTTGAACAACAGGCGTCCAGGGCGCCTGACCACGTTGCCCTTGTAGGGGCAGGTTCTCAAACCTGCCCTATCACTTTGACCTATAATGAATTAAACGAGCAATCCGATCGCCTGGCCGGTATTTTAAGAGAGAAAAGTGTAACGCCCGACAGTATTGTCGCCATAATGGTGGAGCCTTCTGCCCCGATGGTATTCGGGATACTGGGTATCTTGAAAGCCGGGGGCGCCTATTTGCCCATTGCCCTCGATTACCCCGAAGAGCGGAAACGTTATATGCTGGCGGACAGTGGAGCAAAAATAATGATAGGAAGAGCGGAAGAGCGGAAGAGCGGAAGAGCGGAATTTGTGTTTTCTTGCTTTTTCCCCGCTTCCCCGCTTCCTCGCTTCCTCGCTTCCGATTCTTCAAATCTCGCTTATATCATCTACACCTCCGGTTCCACCGGGACTCCCAGGGGGGTTATGGTGGAACACAGAAACGTTGTGAGGTTGGTGAAGAATACCTGTTTCATTGAATTTAAAGCTGAAGACAGGCTGCTGCGGACCGGGGCGTTGGAATTCGATGCGTCCACTTTTGAAATATGGGGGGCGTTATTAAACGGTTTAACTCTTTATTCCGGCTCCAGGGAAGATATCATCATCCCCGGGAAGTTAAAAGAGATTGTCCGGGTGTGCCGGATCGATACCATGTGGTTGACTGCGCCCTTATTTAACCGGTTGTCATTCGAAGATATCGAGATATTTGACGGATTGAAGAACCTCATCGTCGGGGGCGACGTCTTATCACCTTCCCACATCAACAGTGTGAGGCGGCGGTTTTCCGGTTTGAACATAATAAACGGATACGGTCCCACTGAAAACACCACGTTTTCCACCACCTTTCCCATCTGTCGTGAATACGAAAAAAGTATACCCATTGGCAAGCCCATTTCCAATTCCACTGCTTATATCCTGGGAAAATCCGGCGAATTGTTACCCATCGGTGTGCCCGGTGAATTGGTCGTCGGCGGCGACGGCGTCGCCCGCGGGTATTTAAACAATCCCGAATTAACTTCTGAAAGATTTTATAGGTCCTATAAGTCCTATAGGACCTATATTCTCTACAAAACCGGCGACCTGGCGCGCTGGCTTCCCTGCGGGAACATCGAGTTCCTGGGCAGACTGGACAACCAGGTAAAAATCCGGGGGTTTCGGATCGAAACGGGCGAAATCGAGAACTGTTTATTAAAACATGAATCCGTGGAAGAGGCCTTGGTGGTTTGTCGTGAAAACAATGGAGATAAACATCTCTGTGCTTACGTTGTAGGCGCCGGTGAAGCCCTGGATATTACAGCGCTCAGGGAATATCTCGGCGGTTCGCTGCCCGAGTTCATGATCCCCACACATTTTGTTGCTGTTGACGCTTTGCCCCTGAACCGGAACGGTAAAGTCGATATCCGCGCCCTGCCCGAACCTTCAGCAGGTCTTGAACCCGATGATTTCGCCTCCCCCCGGACCGAAACCGAAAAAACATTGGTCTCCATATGGGCCGAGGTGTTGGATATCCCGGGGAAACACATCGGCATCGACGCCAATTTTTTCGAGTTGGGCGGTCATTCATTGAAAATAGGCATCCTGATCGCCAGGATTCATAAAGCCTTTAACGTTAAGATCGAGTTGGCAGATGTGTTCATGATCCAAACTATCCGGGAGCTGGCAGAGTATATCGAGGGCGCCGAGACCGACCTTTACATCGCCATCGAGCCTGCCCCGGAAAAGGAGTTTTACTCCCTATCTTCCGCTCAAAAACGGCTCTATTTCCTGAACCGGAGGAACATCGACGATACCGGTTACAATATGCCACTGGTATTGGTATTATCCGGAAGCGTGGACGTAAAAAAACTGGAGTTTGTTTTCAGGCAATTGATCCGTCGGCATGAGAGTTTACGTACTTCCTTTATAATGCTCGATGATACGCCCGTGCAGCGGATATCCCCTGATGTTGATTTTCAAATAGAGTATTATGATCTTAGCGGTAAGAGCAGCGGTGAACCCGGATGGTCGCCGTACACCGTTGAGATTTTGCACGATTTCGTAAAACCTTTCGATCTTTCCCGGGCGCCGCTGCTGCGTGTGGGATTGATTAAAGAAGCTGGGCAGTCTTACACGATGATTATTGACATCCATCATATCATCAGCGACGGCACGTCCCATGAAATCCTGGCCCATGAATTTGGCGCCCTTTATGCCGGCCGGGAATTGCAGCCCCTCAAACTTCAATATAAAGATTATTCAGTGTGGCAGAATAATTTTGCCCGGTCGGAAATCGTGATGAAACAAAAGGAGTATTGGTTAAAACGGTTTGAAGATCACATCCCTATTTTGAATTTACCCATCGATTATCCCCGCCCCTTATACCGGGACGCCGCCGGGGTCAGGATAATCACCGAGATACCCGAACCATTGACATGGAAATTAAAACGACTGGCCTTAAATTTCGATACCACCCTGTACACCGTTTTATTGGCCGCCTTAACCCTGTTGTTGGCTAAAATCTGCGGCCAGGATGACATCGTCGTGGGTTCACCTGTGTCCGGTCGAACCCATGCGGATTTGCATCATATCATCGGCCTATTTGCAAATATGCTGCCCATGAGGAACCTGCCCCGGGAAGATAAAATTTTTTCCGATTTCCTGGTGGAAGTCAAAGACAACGCCCTGCGGGCCTTTGAAAACCAGGATTTTCAATTCGATCAACTGGTTAACGCCCTCAAAATAAAACGGGACCCCGGTAGGCATCCGCTGTTCGACGTCGTATTGGCAGTGCAAAATATAGGATCCTCGAGGGAGGACCGCAAAAAGCCCCAAACCCTGGATAATTTCAACGTCGCGCCTTATCCCTATCGGCAGTTGGACGTCCAGCACGACTTCCTGATCATGGCAGAAGAGAGAGGCGGGAAACTGGATATTTTTTTGGAATATACCATCGCCCTCTTCAAACCCGAAACCATCGATGAAATATGGAATCACTTCCTCGATATCCTTGAACAGGTCGGCGACAGCGAAAACCTCCAGTCCCCATTAAAAGACTTCCGCCTGTCTCATGATGCCGTGGTTATCTCCCATGAGAACAAGGAAGAAGGGGATTTCAATTTTTAAAGGGAGAAAAAAAGATGAACGAAACTGCAAATAGTGAAACGATATTGTTGGCAATGCTGCCTTTTTGGACGCCGCTGATTCCGCCCATGGGTATTTCCTGTCTCAAAAGCTATTTGCAGCCCCGGGGTTTCAATGTTAAAACCGTTGATGCCAATATCGAAATCGGGTTCAGGGAATTATACAACCGTTATTTCGAGGTGTTGAAACAGCATGTACCTGGGGATAAGCAGGGGAATTTCTACAGTATCGGCCAGGATATTTTACACAACCATATGATGGCCCATTGCAATTACACCGATAAGGACGATTATATCGAACTGGTGGAATTATTGATCGCAAAAACCTATTTCTGCCGGGTGAATCGGTCTGCTGTTCTCCAATTGAACCGTATCGTTGCAGAGTTTTACGCAATGTTGGAAAGCTATGTAAACCGGTTACTGGATGTGCATTCGCCGACCGTGTTGGGGCTGTCCGTTTGCAGCGGTACCCTGGCCCCTTCCCTGTTTGCTTTCCAATTGGCAAAAGAACGGGATCCCGGCATCTTGACCGTCATGGGCGGCGGTATCTTTTGCGATCAATTTGCCGTGGGTACTCCCAATTTTGATATTTTACTGGAAAAGACAGTAGGTTCCATTGATAAATTCATCATCGGGGAAGGCGAACTCCTTTTTTGCAAGCTGTTGACGAGAGAACTGCCCCCCTCCCAACGGTACTATTCCCTGTCCGATATCGGAATAGAAAACCTGGATATCGCCGACATGGAAACGCCGGATTTCAGCGATTTCGATGTCCATCATTACCCGTATCTTTCCAACTACACCTCACGCAGTTGTCCTTACCAGTGCAATTTTTGTTCCGACGCCGTTATGTGGGGGCGATACCGGAAGAAACCCGCGCACCGGGTTGCTACTGAATTGACCCAGCTTCATGAATTGTGGGGCGCCCGCATATTCATGATGAGCGACTTGCTGTTAAACCCCGTAGTGGAAGACCTTGCCCGGGTTTTCCGGGAGTCGGACGCGTCATTGTACTGGGATGGTTGTCTCAGGGCTGAAAAACATGCCTGTAACATTGAGAACACCCTGGATTGGCGGCGGGGCGGGCTGTACCGCGCCCGTATCGGATGCGAAAGCGGTTCCCAACGCGTCCTGGACCTGATGCGGAAGCATATTACCGTGGAGCAGATTAAATCCGCTATCTCCAGCCTCGCCAACGCAGGAATTCAAACCACTACCTACTGGGTCATCGGTTTCCCCGGTGAAACCGAAGCCGATTTCCAGGAAACCCTGGACCTTATCGAAGAAATGAAAGACGATATATATGAAGCCGAATGCCGGCCGTTTTATTACTACCTCACCGGTCAATCCGGCTCCGACACTTTTGCAAAAGGTAACAAAAGTATTCCCCTTTATCCCGGGAAAGCCGAGGAGATGTTGATTTTCCAGACCTGGCTCCTGGACGGCGATCCCTCCCGGGAGGAAACCTACCGCCGGGTTAACCGGTTTGTGCAGCGCTGCCGCCGGTTAGGGATTCCCAATCCCTATTCGCTGAAGGATACCTACGACGCCGATGAGCGGTGGAAAAACCTGCACAAAAACGCTGTTCCATCGTTGGCGGAGATCAAAAAAAAAGCCGTCCCCCACGATGAGTGCAAACGCGTGGAGCAGTTGGCGGTAATACCGCAGGCAGCCGTTAACCGGGACGATGGCGATTTTATTTTTTAGATTATGATGAAAGTGAGGAGTTTAAAATATGAGGCGATTGGATATTTCCTATAGAGACGAGATCGTTGCCGGTCAACAGACCAAAGAGAGGGATTACTGGTTGAAGCAATTGTCCTCTCTCCCGGAACGAACCGCTATTCCCTATGACCACCACCGCACCGGCTGCGGCCTGACCGCCGTGGAAACCGTGGCCATTGCTTGCCCCGGGACGTTGGCTGCTCATTTGGTGCACATGAGCAACAAATCCGACTCGCGTCTGCATATGATCCTTTGCGCCGCGTTGGTCATGGTGCTTTCCCGTTATACCGGCAGCGACGATATTATTTTTGGCAGTCCTACCGTGAAACAGGAGGTGGAGGGTAAATTTATCAATACCGTCCTTATCCTCAGGAACCGGGTTCACGAGACCGACACGTTCAAGATGATGTTGATGCGGCTCAAACAAACCTTAGCCGAAGCCGCGGGGCATGTCAATTACCCCCTCGATACCCTCCTTTACAAGTTGGGCCTGTCTGTTGAGCCGGACCGGTTTCCTTTATTCGATGTGGGGCTGCTGCTGGAAAATATCCACCCTAAAAAATATATCGGGCATATCCCCCTTAATCTTTTATTTTCTTTTTCCCGGCAGGGCGGCGTGATAACCGGCAACCTGGAATACAATCCATCGTTTTATACCGCCGATACCGTACGGCGGTTGGCGGTTCATTTTGTTCATTTGCTGGAACAGGCGGCGATCAATGTGGATATGCCCCTGGGGGAAATCGACATGCTCACCGAAGAGGAAACCCACCAACTCTTGTATGAGTTCAACGGCGCAGAGCAAACCGTTTCCCCGCAAATGCTTCTCCATGAGTTATTTGAGGGGCAGGCGGTCCAAACGCCGGATGCTGCCGCCGTCATATGGCAAGGCCGCGCTGTCGGTTACCGCCGGTTAAACGACGAGGCCCAACAGGTTGCCCGTGCGCTCCGGGATAAGGGGGTAACGCCCGGGACCATTGTCGCCCTTATGCTTGAACCTTCCCCTTTTATGCTTACGGCCATCCTGGCTGTCTTAAAAACCGGGGGTGTTTACCTTCCCATCGATCCCGTTTACCCGCAAGAACGGATTCAATATATGTTAGAGGATAGTAATGCAAGGATTTTATTGGGAATGGAAGAATGCCAAAAGAAAATAATTGTTAATAGTCAATTGTTAATTGTTAATTGCAAATTATTAATGGGCCCACCGCAGGCGCCTTTTCATCATTCATCATTCATCTTAAATGGGCCCCCCCGCCGGGGGCTTCATCATTCGGATCAGCTTGCTTATATCATCTACACTTCCGGTACTACCGGCCGTCCCAAAGGTGTTGCCGTGGAACACCGGAATGTCGTCAATATGCTGGCTTACCGGAAAGAAGCTTACAAAATGGGGCCCAGCGATGTGGCGCTCAATTTGTTTTCTTACTCTTTTGACGGTTTTATTACCAGTTGTTTTACCCCGCTTATATCCGGTGCGGCAGTGGTACTGCTCAGTGAGTCGGATGTTAAAGATATCGCCCGGATAACCGCGGGCATCGTAGAGAATAAGGTAACCCACATGATCTGTGTCCCGCCTTTGTTCAAGGTCATCATCCGGCACCTTACGCCCGAAGAGCTTTCGTCATTGAAAGTTGTCACCCTTGCCGGGGACGGCTTCCCCGCCGGTTTGCCGGAGGAAGCGCGGGAGAAGAACGGGTCAATGGAGATCGTAAACGAGTATGGCGTCACCGAAGGGGCCGTTATGTCTACCATTTATCGGCATCAGGAACAGGATGGACGGATCAAGATCGGTCGTCCCATCCGGGACACGCAATTGTACATTCTCAACCCCCATGGCCATTTACAGCCGGTAGGGATACCCGGCGAGCTGCACATTGCCGGCGCAGGCATCGCCCGCGGTTATCTAAACAATCCCGAATTGACCGCGGAGCGTTTTAATAGGTCCTATAAGACCTATATTTTTTACAAAACCGGCGACCTTGGCCGTTGGCTGCCTGACGGCCCCCCAGCGGGGGGAGCCACTAAAGGGGTTATCGAATTCCTGGGCCGCATCGATGGCCAGGTCAAGATAAGGGGTTTCCGGGTGGAATTGGGTGAGATCGAGAACCGATTACTAAACCATAATGCCATAAGCGAAGCCGTAGTACTGGTCAAAGGAGATAATAGCGGAGAGAAATATCTCTGCGCCTATATCGTCGTCAACCGTAAGGTTGAAATCGCTGAATTAAAGCAATATTTATCCGACCGTCTGCCCCTTTTTATGGTTCCCGCCTATTTTATAATACTGGATAAATTACCCCTGACTCCCAATGGCAAATTGGACAGGAATGCGCTGCCCGAACCCGGGGAGGGGATGACCGGCGAAGCGTATACACCGCCCCGGGATGAAGTGGAAAAGAACCTGGTGGAAATCTGGGGGGACGTCCTGGGCGTGGAAAAAGTAGGAATCTCGGATAATTTCTTTATGATCGGCGGCGATTCCATCAAAGCTATCCAGATCGCCGCCCGCTTGAAAAAATACCGGTTGGACCTGAAGATCGACGACCTGTTCCTGAACCCTACCGTAAAAGAACTGGCCGAACATGTGAAAGCCACAAGACGTGTCGCTCCCCAGGAAACGGTTTCCGGCGAGATACCCCTGACTCCCATCCAACACTGGTTCTTCCGGGCGCGTTTTAATGACCCCCACCACTTCAACCAGTCCGTGATGCTTTATCGGGCTGACGGTTTTGATGAGGCCCTGGTAGAAAAAACATTTACAGCGATCATTAATCATCATGACGCGCTGCGCATGGTGTATAAAATCGAAGGAGACGCCGTGACCCAGTGGAACCGGGACAGCAAAGGCGCATTATTCGACCTGGAGGTGTTCCGCTTTGAAAATTCCACATCTATCGAAGAACAGGTTGGGAACGCCGCCGGCCGGATACAGCGGAGTATTTGCCTGGAAACCGGGCCGCTGGTCAAATTGGGATTGTTTAAGACCCCCGGTGGGGATCATCTTTTGATTGCTATTCATCACCTGGTGATAGATGGCGTTTCCTGGCGTATACTGCTGGAGGATTTCAACGCCGGTTACATCCGGGCGCGGAAAGGGGAGGCCGTTCAATTGCCGCTGAAAACAGACTCCTTCAAATACTGGTCGGAAATGCTGAACCGGTATGCCGCCTCCATGCCTGTTGAAAAAAACCGGGAGTTCCGCCGGCAATTGGAGTACTGGAAACAGGTGGAGACTGCTGCCGCGGCGCCCTTGCCCCGGGGCCGAGACGTTCCGCCTGAAAAATGCAAAATAAAATATGTCAAAACCCTGAGCCTGGAATTGACCGAAGCCGAGACCGAAGTCCTCCTCAAAAAAGTCAACCACGCTTATAATACCGAGATCAACGACATCTTACTCACTGCCCTGGGAATGGCCCTGGAAGAGTGGACCGGCAATCCCGGGACATTGATCCACCTGGAGGGGCACGGCCGGGAATCCCTGGTGGAGGGCATCGATATCAGCCGCACCATCGGCTGGTTTACTTCGCAGTTTCCATTCCTGTTGGATACCGGGGAAAAAGAGCAACTGCCGGGGCCCCTCATTCGTGTCAAAGAGGCCTTGAGGCAGGTACCGGACCGGGGCGCCGGGTACGGCATTTTAAAATACCTCGTACCGCCCCGGGATAAGGAGGCTATTTCTTTCCAGCGGGAACCCGAAGTTTGTTTCAATTACCTGGGACAATTTCTACAGGAAAGGAGCGGGAGCGGACCCCGGGACGGGGAAGCCCTCTTTGAAGCCTCTACCCTAAAAACCGGGGACCCCATCAGCCCCGAATCGAATATAATATACTCGCTGGATGTTCGCGGCCTTATCCTGGGCGGGCGGTTAAAGCTCTCCTTCGTATACAACGACAGATATACCACCGAAGAGATCGAAACCTTACGGGACCGGTTCAAATGGCGCCTATCGACTATTATCGATCACTGTACTAAAAAAAGGGGGACCCAACAGACAGTCAGCGACTTTACTGCCGGAGACCTGGATGACGAAGAAATGGAAGATATTTTCGCGGAATTGGAGGATTAATGATCGATAGAAACGATGTTGAAGATGTATATTCGCTGTCGCCGCTGCAGGAGGGAATGTTATTTCACCACATCCTGGAGGAGCGCTCCACCGCCTATTTTGTGCAGACCGCCGTCACCCTTAACGGTGAAATGGATGTGGCCATGTTGGAACGAACTTTCAACAAAGTCATCGAAAAATACGATATCCTCAGGACTGTTTTTACTTATAAAAAGACCAAAAAGCCCAGGCAGGTGGTTTTGAAATACGGAACGATCAATATTCCTTTGCTGGATATTTCCCACCTTGGGGAGGAAACGAGTAAAGATTTTGTGGCCCGTTTCCGGGAGAAAGATTTGCAAAAGGGATTTGACCTGGCCAGGGAGATTCCCATGCGGGTATCCGTTTTAAAGATCGCTCCTTCCCGGTTTATCATGGTGTGGAGCTTCCATCACATTGTCATGGACGGGTGGTGCCTGGGGATTATATTCAAGGATGTAATGGCAATATACCGGGCTTTTCGCAGTGGAGAACCCGTTCATTTGAAACCGGCGACTCCTTATAAAGAGTACATCATGTGGCTGGAAAAGCAGGACCGGGAAAAAGGTTTGGACTATTGGAAAAACTACCTGGAAGGGTGTGATCAGCAGGCTGTGCTGCCCCGGATTAGTGAGGCTGCGCGGGGTAGTGAACCTTATTATCCGTGCGAGTATCGATTTGTTCTTCATGAAGAGTGGACCGCCGGTTTGAATCGAATTGCCATGGAGAACCGGGTAACCGTCAATTCCGTGTTCCAGGCCCTGTGGGGGGTGCTGCTGCAGGTATACAACAATGCCGATGATGTGGTTTTCGGCGCAGTGGTTTCCAACCGCCCCGCCGAGATCGACGGTATCGAGGAAATGGTAGGGCTGTTTATCAACACTGTTCCCGTGCGAGTTTGCGCGGGAGAAACCACGCCGTTTTCCGGCCTGGTCCTGCGGGTGCAGGAAAACGCGGTCCGGTCCAAAGTTTACGAGTATTTTCCCCTGGCCGAAATACAGGCCCATTCGTCCCTGAACCGCCGGTTAATCGATCATATCCTGGCTTTTGAAAACTATCCCCTCGAGGAAAATATCAAGGAGCAATCCACTGTCCGGGACGTGGGATTTTTCATCGAGAATTCCAGTGTCGTGGACCGGACCCATTACGATTTCACCCTGGTAGTGGGACCCGGGGAGCAGTGGACGGTGCGGTTCAGTTATAACGGCGCTTTATACGACGATCGTCTCATCCGGGTGCTGGAGGGACATTTGAAGCAGTTGATCCGCCAGGTGGTCGATGATCCCCGGATTCCCATAGGGGAGATCGATATTTTGACGGAAGATGAAAAAAACCGGCTATTGTATGAATTCAACGATACCGCCGCCGCGTACCCGGGAAACAAAACCATCCATGAATTATTTGCAGCGCAGGTAAAGAGATCGGGCGATAGGGTTTCCGTTTTGAGCATAGTGGAAGGAACAGCCGGCGCCGTGTCTATTACGTATAACGAATTAAATAGACAGGCCGATCGATTGGCATGCCTGCTGATTGAAAAAGGTGTAACAACCGGCGCTGTTGTCGGGATAATGGTGGAGCGCTCATTGGAAATGGCCGTCGGTGTATTGGGAATCTTGAAAGCCGGCGGCGCTTATCTGCCCATTGATCCCGGTTATCCGCAGGATAGAGTCGATTATATGTTGAAAGATAGTGGAGCCAGGATAATAATAAATAAAAAGTTTTTTAGGGGGTCCAGGGGGGCGATTTTACAAAAAAGCCCCCCTGGCAGCGCTAATTTAGCTTATATCATCTACACTTCCGGTTCCACCGGGAAACCAAAGGGAGTGATGGTGGAGCATCGGAATGTCGTGCGGTTGGTTAAGAATACCGATTACATCGACTTTAAGGAAGAGGACCGCATCCTTCAGACCGGCGCATTGGAGTTCGACGCCTCGTCTTTCGAGATATGGGGGGCGTTATTAAACGGTTTAAGTTTGTGTCTTGTATCCAACGATTTTATACTGGACCCCGGGAAATTGAAAGAGACCGTCTGCAAGTACGGGATATGCACCATGTGGCTGACATCTCCCCTCTTCAACCGGTTGTCGCAGGAGGATGTCGAGATATTTGGCGGTTTAAGGAGCCTTCTGGTGGGGGGTGATGTATTGAGTCCCGTTCACATTAGCCGTGTAAGACGACGGTTTCCTCGTTTGAAGATCATCAATGGGTATGGTCCCACTGAAAACACCACATTTTCCACCACGCTTTCCATAGAGAGGGAGTATGATCAAGCCATTCCCATCGGCGCCCCCATTGCTAATTCCACGGCATATATTATTGGGAGATGGGGCAAATTGGCGCCCATAGGTGTACCCGGTGAGTTGATTGTCGGCGGCGACGGCGTTGCCCGTGGATATTTAAACAACCCCGAATTAACCGCGGAAAGGTTTAAATTTAATAGGTCCTATAAGTCCTATAGGACCTATATTTTCTACAAAACCGGCGACCTTGCCCGTTGGCTTGTCAACGGGACCATCGAGTTCCTGGGCCGGATCGACCAGCAGGTAAAGATCAGGGGATTTCGCATCGAAGTGGGGGAGATCGAGCACCGGTTATTAGAACACAACGGAGTAATTGGGGCCGTGGTGATTGCAAAAACCGACAGCGGGGGCAATAAATACCTCTGCGCCTATATTGTCCCGGGCGGCGCCATGCCCCCCGACCCTGAGTTAAGGGAATACCTTTCCCGCTCACTGCCCGATTACATGCTGCCTTCCTTTTTTGTGCACCTGGAGACAATCCCTCTCACCCCTAACGGCAAAGTGGACCGGGGCGCGCTGCCGGGGCCGGGAGCCGGTAATTTGCGGACCTATTTTCCCCCAAGAAATGAAATCGAGACCCTCTTAACCGTCATATGGCAGGAGGTGTTGGGGATTAAAATGGTCGGCATCGCCGATAATTTTTTCGAGATCGGCGGTGATTCCATCAAGGCCATACAGGTTTCCGCCCGGTTAAAAAAACACCAACTGGGGTTGAAGATCAGCGATCTCTTTACCCACCCCACCATAGACCAATTGGCTGGGTGTTTAACGGGAGTTCGGCAAACCGTCTCGCAGGAAATAATTAAAGGAGAAGCGCCGTTGACGCCGATCCAACATTGGTTTTACAAGAGCAATTTTACCCATTCCCATCATTTTAACCAGGCCGTGATGCTCTACAGTGAAAATGGATTTGATGAAACATACATAAAAGAAGTGTTTACAGGTATTGTCAGTCATCATGATGCGTTACGGATGGTTTACAGGGTGGAAGGGGGCGCTCTAGTCCAGGAGAACCGCGGCATCGACGGCGGTTTGTTCGATTTCGAGCTGTTCCACCTGGAAGATAAAGATATAGACGTTATTCCCGGGGAGATAGAAAGGGAAGCAGGCAGGATACAGGCAAGTATCGACCTGGCCGTGGGCCCCCTGGTGAAATTGGGTTTGTTCAAGACCTCCAAAGGGGATCATTTATTGATCGTCATTCACCACCTGGTGGTGGACGGCATATCATGGCGAATACTGCTGGAGGATTTCAGCGCCGGGTACAAACAGGCCGAACAGGGAGAAACCATCCAATTCCCGCCCAAAACAACCTCTTTTAAAGAGTGGGCCTGTGCGTTGACCGGTTATGCCTCCGGTACTTCCGATGGCAAAAGCAGCCGATTATTTAACGAGCTCGATTACTGGAAATCCGTCGAGGAAGCGGAAGTCGAACCCCTGCCCAGGGACCGGCAAATCGACCCCGCCGTGCGAAAAAATGAGCACCTGGAATCGATACGCCTGGACCTGGACGCCGCGGCAACCGAAACCTTATTAAGAAAAGTCAATTGGGCCTACAATACGGAAATTTCCGATATCTTGTTAGCGGCGTTGGGGTTGTCTGTAAATCGATGGTTAGGAAACCGAAAGGTATTGATAAATTTAGAGGGACATGGCAGGGAGTCCGTAATTCACGGCGTCGATATTACCCGCACCGTCGGATGGTTTACCACACAATACCCTGTTATCCTGGATATGGATCGAACTGAAGACCTCCCCTATACCCTAAAATCGGTAAAAGAAACATTGCGGCGCATTCCCAACAGGGGAATCGGGTATGGGATATTAAAATATTTAACTCCAGGGGAGATGAAAAAGGGATATTCCTTTGAAAGAAATCCGGAAATCGGTTTTAATTACCTGGGAGAGTTCGGGCAGGAAGATAACCGCGGCTTTATTAAAATGTCGGGGATGAATCCCGGTAGAATTACCAGCCCGGGATCGGAACATAATTATGCGATTTCTATAAACGGGATGGTAAAAGATGGGCAATTAAGCCTGTTATTTTCCTACAATAGGAATGAATACGATAAATGTACAATTGAAGGGTTGTCAGGCGCCTTCGAATCAAATCTATTGCGCATCCTTCAGCACTGCAGCCAGAAGAAGGAGAAAGAATTAACGCCCTCTGACCTGGGGTACACCAATATCTCAATTGATGATCTTTCGAGAATAACAGGTTTTATCAAAGAGCATCTCGGAGAAAATCATGAAATAGAGTACATATACTCATTGAGCCCCATGCAGGGCGGTATGTTTTTCCAATCCCTGAAGAATGAGAACTCCACCGCCTATTTTGAGCAGGGGGGCTTTACACTGGCGGGAACTGTAAATGCCACTATATTGGAGGAGAGTTTTAGTCGCTTGATCGCAAGGTATGATATTTTCAGGACCGTATTTCTTTATGAGGCGCTGGATGAACCGCTGCAAGTGGTAATAAAAAAGAGAGACGCACGGGTACATTATAAAGATATCACCCATTTGGCCGGGGAGGCAATAACAAAATATCTTGAAGAATATAAAAGAATAGAGCGGGAGCATGGATTCAACCTGTCAAAAGATCTACTTATGAAAATGTCCCTGTTCAAAACAGGCAATGAATCCTATTATCTCCTGTGGAATTTTCATCATATACTAATGGACGGCTGGTGCCTCGGTATCGTATATAAAGAGCTGATCGAGATATACCTGGCCCTGGCCGAAGGAAAACCCGTGGAATTGGGTGCGGTAACGCCTTACAGGAACTATATTAATTGGTTGGCGCAGCGGGATAAGACCGAAGGGCTGCTGTATTGGGAAAAGTACCTTGAAGATTGCGAGCAGAGTACCGGTTTGCCCCGGGCCGGTAAAATCCTTGCAGGGGGCCGATATAAACAGGAACAATACCTGTTTACCATGGATGACGCATTGAGTTCCCGGGTAATAAAGATTGCCGGGGAAAACCAGGTTACTGTAAATATTGTTTTTCAAACACTATGGGGGATATTGCTCCAAAGGTACAATAATTGTAACGATGTTGTATTCGGCGCAGTGGTTTCCGGGCGTCCGCCGGAAGTGGACGGGATCGAAACCATCATCGGTTTATTTATCAATACCGTTCCTGTCAGGATAAGGGTCGCGGGGGACCGGGAATTTTCCCGGCTGCTGATGGACGTCCGGGAGAATGCCGTTTTGTCAAAACCATATGAGTATCTATCCCTGGCTGAAATCCAATCCAATACACCCTTGAAAGGGAATCTAATCGATCACATCATGGTTTTCGAGAACTACCCCGTCCGGGAAGAAATAAAAAAGGCGGGCGTGGTAGGGACCCTGGGATTTGAAATAAAAGATATCGAAATGCTGGAACAGACCCATTATGATTTTGATATATCCGTGATACCGGGCAAACGTATTCTTATCAATTTTAGTTACAATGCGCTGGTATATCAAAGGGAATTTATAGAGAATACCGCTCAACGTTTTGAGCGCATGCTGAAACAGGCGACGGAGAACCCGGCAATCGCGGTCCAGGAGATCGAACTATTATCGGAAGAGGAAAAAGATCGGCTGCTGTATGAGTTTAACAACGCACATGTGGAATACCCTGAAGATAAAACCATACCGGCGTTGTTTGAGGCGCAAGCGGCAAGGACTCCCGATGCTGTTGCCGTTAAGGGACCCCGGCCCGGCGAGCGGTTAACCTACCGGCAGTTGAATGAAACATCCGATCAATTGGCGCGGCAACTGCGGGCGAAGGGCGTTATCGCCGGAACTGTCGCGGCAATAAAAGTTGAGCCTTCCCTGGAGATGATAACCGGGATATGGGGGATATGGAAAGCCGGGGGCGCCTATTTGCCCATTGACCCGGAGTACCCGGAACATCGGATCAATTATATGCTAAAGGACAGCGGAGCAAAAATAATGATAGGAAGAGCGGAAGAGCGGAAGAGCGGAAGAGCGGAATTTGTGTTTTCTTGCTTTTTCCTCGCTTCCCCGCTTCCCTGCTTCCTCGCTTCCGATTCTTCAAATTTAGCTTATATCATCTACACTTCCGGTTCCACCGGCAAATCCAAGGGTGTGATGATCGAGCACCGAAGCATTACCGTTTATATGTTCGCCTTTATCGATATGCTCGGTATCGATGATAGCGATATCATCCTTCAGCAGTTCTCCATCTGCTTCGATGCCTCTACGGAGGAACTCTACCCCGCGTTGTTGAAAGGCGGCAGTATTGTTGTGGTAAGCAGGGAAACCGTCAGGGATATCCATGCCCTGGCAGAGAGGATCGAAAGCGAGGCCGTGACAATCGTATCGATTCCATCGCTTTTATTAAATGAATTGGATAAAGTGGACGGTAAACAATTACGCAGCATAAGGGCCGTCGTATCGGGCGGTGACGTGTTGAAGGCCGAATACATAACGAATCTTATTAAGACCAAAAAGGTTTATAATGGCTACGGTCCCACCGAAACCACCGTGGGCTCAACCTTCTACCCATGTAGTGAAGACGAATACGGAAACATTCCCATCGGTACACCCATCGCAAACAGCGCCGTGTTTATCGTTAGTGGAAGTAATAACCTTTCTCCCATCGGTGTGCCCGGCGAGTTGTGGATTGGCGGGTCCGGGTTGGCAAGAGGGTATTTGAACAGGGTTGAACTTACAAATGAGACATTTATTGCCAATCCCTTTAGGGAAGGTGAACTCGTATATAAAACCGGCGACCTGGCCCGCTGGATACCCGCGGCGCAAGGATGCTATTATATAGAGTTCTTAGGCAGGATCGACCACCAGGTCAAGATAAGGGGTTATCGGATCGAACCGGGGGAAATCGAAACGCTGTTAACCGCCAGGGAAGACATTAAAGAAGCCATTGTCCTGGCCAATGAGAATAGCCGGGGGGATAAATACTTGTGCGCCTATGTGGCGCCCTCTCCCTCTGCCGAGGGAGCCCCTTTGGCCACGGCTGCGTTAAGTGCTTATTTGTCCGGGAAACTTCCCCATTATATGGTCCCTTCTTATTTTGTCCAACTTTCTGAAATCCCGCTAACCCCCGGTGGCAAAGTCAACCTCCGGGCATTACCCGATCCCGGGACCGGGGCCGTAAAAAATGATTATGTTGCCCCGACCGATGGGAACCAGGAAATCCTGGCCAGGGTCTGGAAGGAGACCCTGGGACTGGAAACCGTAGGCATCCGCGACAACTTCTTCCAAATCGGTGGCGATTCCATAAAAGCCATCCAGGTCTCCGCCCGCTTGAAAAAACACAAACTTGATCTGAAAGTGAACGATCTTTTCGAAAACCCAACCATCGAAGCCCTGGCAGGGTTTGTCCGGCAGACGGGCCGCAGCGCCGATCAGCACACCGTTGAGGGCGAGGTTGAACTAACTCCCATCCAGCGATGGTTCTTTGAAAATAACTTCACCTCTGCTCATCATTTTAACCAGGCCGTCATGATATATAGTGATGAAGGATTTGATCAAACATTCGTAGAAAAAATATTCACAAAAATAATCGAACATCATGATGCTTTGCGAATGACATACAAAGTCACAGGGGGCAAAACCATCCAGTTCAACCGGGGGTATCGGGAGACCGATGGAAAATTTTTCGATCTCCATTTCTTTAACTTTACAGGTGAAACCGGCATAGAAGAGAAAATTGAAATGGAGGCCGGACAAATACAGGCCAGTTTAAACCTGGAAACCGGTCCGCTGGTAAAGTTGGGATTATTTAAAACCTCCGGCGGAGACCATTTATTGATGGTTATCCATCATCTGGCGGTGGACGGGATATCCTGGCGGATATTGCTGGAAGACTTTAGTACCGCCTATCGCCAATTAACGCGGGGAGAAGCGATCGGGTTCCAGGAGAAAACAGACTCTTTTAAATGTTGGGCCGCCGAATTGAGAGAGTATTCGGAAAGCAAAGAGATTTTGAGGGAGTTGGAGTACTGGGAAGCAATAGAGACGGCGGATATTCAGCCTTTACCCGTGGATTACCCGGTCGGAAAGGGGGAGAAAAAAGCCCGGGATGTGGAATCCCTTCGCCTGGAATTGAACAAAGAAGAGACCGAACAATTATTGACCGGGGTCAACCAGGTCTACAACACGGAAATAAACGATATATTGCTGACGGCGCTGGGAATGGCGGTGAAGGAGTGGTGCGGCGTCGATACCATCATGGTAAACCTCGAAGCTCATGGCAGGGAACCATTTATCCGGGGTGCGGACGTCAATCGTACCGTCGGCTGGTTTACAGCCCAATTCCCGGTTGTGTTGAATATGAGCAGTACAGGGGACCTATCGTACAACATAAAATATGTGAAAGAGACATTGAGGCGTGTACCCAATAACGGCATCGGGTACGGCCTATTAAGGTATCTGACTCCTCATCACAAAAAGAGGGGCGTTTCTTTTACTCTTAACCCGGGAATCTCATTTAATTACCTGGGCCAATTTCACAACGAAAGCGGCGATACCGCTTTTACCGCTTCCCCGATGAAAACGGGAAACACTGTAAGCCCTGAGATTGAGATTGACCAGTCGATATCTGTCAACGGGATGGTGGCGGAAGAGGCGCTGACATTCTCTTTCGCTTACAATAGAAACGAATATAAAAGAAGCAGTATCGAGATATTGACTGCTTGTTACAAAACCTGTCTCTTGACGATCATCCGGCATTGCGCCGGCAAGGGAGAAGAGGAGTTAACCCCCAGCGATCTGGGTGATAAAGAATTATCACTGGAAGATTTGGACCAGATCCAGGGGATGATGAATTTATAAGGAGCACCGGTAATGAAAAAAGAAAAGCGAATCGAAAAAATCTATTCCCTGACGCCCATGCAGGAAGGAATGCTGTTTCATTTTTTAAAAGATGAAGATGCGGTATTCTATTTTGAACAGTATTTGTTTACGTTGAAAGGAGACGTCGATGTCTCTATCCTGGAAAAAAGTTTTAATATACTTATTAAGCGGCATGATATTTTGAGAACACAGTTTGTTTACGATAAAATCCAAAACCCCAAACAAGTGGTGATTGAAGATCTTAAATTGGATATCTATTTTGAAGATATATCCCGTTTAACGGAAGAAAAAAAGAAGGCATACCTGGTTTCACTCAAAAAAGAGGACATGGAGAAAGGGTTTGATTTAACCGGGGAGATACTGATGCGGGTTTACGTGATCAAAACAGGCGCCGACTCGTATCGTTTGCTGTGGAATACCCATCATATCACAATGGATGGGTGGTCCAACGGCGTTTTTGTAGACGAGTTAATCGAAGTATATATCGCTTTAAAAAGAGGGGAGCGCCCCCGGCTAAAACCCACGGTCCCTTTTAGAAACTATGTGAAGTGGCTGGAAAAACAGGATAAAGCGGGGGGAATAAACTATTGGCGGCAGTATCTTGAAGGGTATACTCATTCCGCTGCCCTGCCCGAATTAATAACGTCGCCGGCAAATGGAAAATACGAGGGCTGTGAAAATGATTTCCACATCGACGAACGATTAACCTCCGGTTTAACGGGAATGGCCGCGGACTTCCAGGTGACTCTCAATACGGTATTTCAAACCCTGTGGGGCTTATTGCTGCATATCTATAATAATACCGATGATGTAGTTTTCGGAACGGTTGTATCCGGCCGCCCCCCGGAAATAGACGGCATTGAGAAGATGGTCGGTTTGTTTATAAATTCCATCCCTGTAAGAATAAAAAGTTCTCCCGGGCAGTTATTTTCTCAACTACTGACCGATGTTCATAAAAATGCGGCCAAATCGAAATCATATGAATATTTACCGCTGGCAGACATCCAGGAATGCGCCGCACTAAAAAGGACACTCATCAATCATCTCCTGACCTTTGAAAATTACCCGGTGGAAGCTCATATGAGGGATGCCGGCAAAGTGAAAGGGTTGGGATTTGGAATCGAAGAAATCGATATGTTCGATCAAATCAATTATAATTTCGATATTATTGTGATACCGGGCAAGTCTTTAAGCGTAAAATTTAGTTTTAATCGCCTGGTGTATGAGCCCGGTTATGTTAAACAGGTGGAGTTCCATTTCAGGCAGTTGATCGACCAGGTGGTGGATAATCCCCATATCCCTCTGGGTGTAATCGATATCCTGTCGAAGGAAGAGAAAAAGCAGTTGTTGATTGAGTTTAATAACACAAGCTCCTGCTTCCCGGATCATAAGACCATTCATGAATTATTTGAAGACCGGGTGGGAACGGGCCCGGATAGAATTGCCGCCGTCAGTGCGGTCCATCTTCATTTAACCTATCGACAATTAAATGAAGGGGCCGATCGATTGGCCAATTATCTAGATTTTGAAAAGAAAATCCAGCCGGGGCGTCCGGTTGGGATATTGATGGAGAGGAGTTGCGACTATATAACGGCAATACTGGGTATCCTGAAAGCAGGCGGCGCTTATGCGCCTATTTCTTTGTCTTTTCCCCCTGAAAGGATCAAATACGTGGTCGATGACGCGGCAATCAATGTGGTGATTTCCCAAAAAAAATATGTAAAATTATTGAACCGGCTGCAGTGGGAATGCCCCTCTTTGAAATCGTTCCTGGTTGTGGATACATGGGATAACTATTCTGTCGGCGAAATTGAGAAAGATGAGTTGAGACATGAAAAAGAATTGTGGCACTACATGGGGCAGAAGGCCACGGATGAGATAACCGGCGGCGGATGGCTGACCAGTTACACCGGGGAACCCTTCAGTAAAGCGGAGATGGATGAATATGGCGACAGCACGTTGAAAAAATTGCAGCCGCTGCTGCATAACGAAATGCGGGTTCTTGAAATCGGCTGCGCCTCGGGAATCACCATGTATCGAATTGCACCCCATGTGGGGTTTTACTACGGCGCCGACCTTTCTTCCGTCATCATTGAAAAAAACAGGGAGCGAAACCGGGTGGAAGGCATCGAAAATATTGCACTGGCCTGTGTCCCCGCCCACCAAATCGATAGCATCGAGGAAAAAGATTTTGATATGGTGATTATTAATAGCGTCATACAGGACTTCCAGGAATATAATTATCTTCGGAAAGCGCTTCGCAAGGCCGTGGATATGCTGGGAAATAACGGTTATCTATTCGTCGGTGATATTATGGACCTGGATTTAAAAGAGCAATTGATCCGGGAACTGGTTGAATTCAAAGCGGCCAACCGGGGCAGAGGTTATAGGACCAAAACGGATTTCTCTTCGGAACTCTTTGTCTCGCGGGAATTTTTCGAGGATTTCCAGGCGGAGAACAAGGTCGTTTCTTCGCTGGAATTCAGCGGAAAGATTTTCACCATAGAGAATGAACTGACAAAATTCCGTTACGATGCCCTCTTTCGCATAAATAAAACGTCCCCCGGGAATCCGGGCGGCCGGACGAAACATAAATACCAGGATGATTTGAGTACATTAGCCAAATACCGGGGCGTCCCATTGAAACGGCCGGTAGAACCGTCGGCCCCGGCGTATGTGCTTTATACTTCAGGCACCACCGGCAAACCCAATGGCGTCGTCACGGAGCACCGGAACGTCGTCAATTTGCTGACCTGGTTTGGAAAAACGTTTCAATTGACAACAAGCACCCATGCATTGCAGTTGACCGAATATACATTTGATCCCAGTGTAGAGGAAGTTTTCGGCGCATTGCTGCACGGCGGCGTCGTTTATGTCCCGGACCGCGATCTGGCGGCCGGTGTCGAAGAGTTTCGCCGGTTTGTCGATACACGCCTGATTAATATTGTTAATTATGTACCCACCGTTTTGGAGCATTTATTGGGTCATGACCCGAAACTGGAGTCGCTGCAAGTGGTTATCACAGGCGGAGAACCGTTAAAAATATCCCTGAAAGACCGCCTCATCAAGAGAGGATACTTATTATATAATAATTACGGCCCCACGGAAATTACGGTTGATGCGTTGTCGTCACTGTGTTCCGACAGTAGGGTCACCATAGGAAAACCGGTTTCCAACATGAAGTGTTACATACTGGATAAAAACAGTCGCTTGCAGCCTGTGGGGGCTGCCGGGGAGTTGTACATATCGGGAGATGGGGTGTCCAGGGGCTATATGAACAATCCCGGGCTTACGGCGGAACGATTTGAAGTATTTGGCGAGTATGGTAGAACCTACCGTACCGGCGATCAAGCAAGGTGGCTGCCCGGTGGTGATATTGAATTCCGCGGGAGGGTTGACCACCAGGTAAAAATAAGGGGGTTCAGGGTAGAATTGGGCGAAATAGAGAATCACCTGACCGCACATTCCCGGGTAAAAGAAGCTGTGGTCGTGGCGCAGGGGGACGGTGAACAGAAAATATTATGCGCCTATTATGTCGATGCTGCCGGTAATCAACCGGAATTTTTTCCCTCTATCAAGGAATACCTGGAAAAAAAGTTACCGGATTATATGATCCCCTCCTTTTTTATTAAAATGAACCGGCTCCCCCTAACTTACAACGGGAAAATAGACAGGAAAGCGCTGCCGCTGCCGGGGGTAAAAAAAGGAGATGATCATGTTCCACCGCGAAATGCTGTTGAGCGGTCCCTGGTTTCGATTTGGTCGGAGGTGTTGGGAATAAAAAAAGAGGTAATAGGCATCGATGCGGATTTTTTTGAGATTGGTGGGCATTCCTTAAAAGCAACAATACTGGTATCCAGGATACACAAGGAATTAAATGTAAAAGTTCCTTTAAAAGAGATATTTAAATCTCCCTCCATAAGAAAAATCTCCGCGTATATACAAGGAGCGGAAAAAGAGAAATATGCCGTCATAGAACCGGCCGAAAAAAAGGAATACTATGTCCTCTCATCCGCCCAGAAGCGATTGTATGTCTTGCAGCGGTTGGACCCGGGAAGCGCCGCTTACAATATGCTCAGTATTGTGCCTCTTGAGAAAGATATCGATGTGGAAAGGCTGGAAGAAACCTTTCGAAAGCTGATCGCACGGCATGAAAGTTTACGAACATCCTTTCAAATGGTTAATAATCAACCGGTACAAAAGGTGCATGAAGCAGGAGAGGTCACCGGTGGTTGGTCATTGGTCATTGGAGAAAGCGAAGCGGGGAACATCGTCGAGGATTTTAACAGATCCTTTGATTTGTCTCAAGCGCCGATATTGCGGGTTGGATTGACAAGAACCGGAAAAGCAAAATTTACCCTTGTATTGGCTCTCCATCATATTATCACCGATGGGACTTCTCATGGAGTATTGACAAAAGAATTCCAGGCATTGTATGCAGGTGAAAAACTCCCCCTGCTTCGGCTTCAATACAAAGATTATGCGGAATGGCAGAACAGCGAGACCCAGCAGGCTTTAATAAAAGAGCAAGAGGCCTATTGGTTAAATATGTTTGCCGAAGATGTCCAGGTGCTTAATCTGCCCGCCGATTATCCACGTCCCAGTATCCAGAGTTTTAAAGGCAGCAGTATTGAATTTAATTTAAGCGGGAAGGAAAGCAGCACATTAAAAGTATTGGCTAAAGAAACGGGGGCTACCTTATTCATAAATATTTTATCGGTATTTACCCTTTTGCTTTCCAGGTTGAGCGGCCAGGAAGATATCGTTGTGGGAACGCCGGTGGCTGCCCGAAGACATGCGGACCTGGAGAAGATAATCGGGATGTTTGTCAATACGTTGGCGCTGCGGAATAACGTCCCGGGAGAAGCGAGTTATAGAGAATTCGTAAAGGAACTCAGAGATCGCACATTAAAAGCGTATGAGAACCAGGAGTATCAATTCGAGACCCTGGTGGAAAAGATAAACGTGGTACGGGATATCTCTCGCAATCCTGTATTTGACGTGATGTTTAATTTATTGAATATGGAAGATTATACCGAGAATTCCACGGTAATCGAACTGGAGAATCCGGATCATTATAATTATGTGGAAGAGACTTCGAAGTTTGATTTGACACTGACAGCAGTGGATTTTGGCGAACGGATTCATTTATCCTTTGAATATTGCACTAAACTGTTTAAACAAACCACCATCGAACGGTTTATATCGTATTTTAAAAAGATAGTGGCGGAACTATCGGAAAACATAGATCAAAACCTGTCGGAAATTGAAATCATCAACCAGGACGAAAGAGACCGGATATTATATGAATTTAATAATACCGAAGTGGATTACCCCGGGGAGAAGACCATTCATGAATTATTCGCGGAACAGGTGGAACGAACCCCGGACCGCATTGCGGTTTTTGTCGGACAGGTCCGACAGGTCCGACAGATCTGTCTGAGCTACCGTGAATTGAATGAACAATCGGATCGCTTGGCCGGGTTGTTAATCGAAAAAGGCGTCGCCGCGGACAGTATTGTGGGCATTATGATGGAACGTTCAGTTGAAATGATTGTCGGAATCATGGGCATATTAAAAGCCGGCGGCGCATATTTACCCATCGACCCGGATTACCCGCAAGACCGCATCGATTACATGCTCAAAGACAGCAGCGCCAGGATAATGATAGGAAGAGCGGAAGAGCGGAAGAACGGAAGAGCGGAATTTGTGTTTTCTTGTTTTTTCTTCGCTTCCTCGCTTCCTCGCTTCCTCGCTTCCGCTTCCTCAAATCTTGCTTATATCATCTATACCTCCGGCACCACCGGTAAGCCCAAAGGCGTTTTGATCGAGCATAAGAATGTAGTACGTCTCTTGTTTAACGATCGCTTTCAATTTGACTTTAATGATCAAGCTGTATGGAGTCTTTTTCATTCTTACGGTTTTGATTTTTCTGTTTGGGAGATGTATGGCGCGCTGCTTTACGGGGGGCGGCTGGTTGTGATAGCGAAGATGATCGCGCGGGATCCGCAGCAGTTTTTGGAAGTATTGATAAATCAAAAAGTAACGGTGCTGAACCAAACTCCTTCAGCCTTTTATAATTTGATCGATGAGGAATTGAAAATCAATGGAAAAAATCTATGTTTAAGGTATGTTATTTTCGGGGGAGAGGCGTTGAAGCCCGCCAGGTTAAAAACATGGTGGAAGAAATATCCCGAGACAAAGCTCGTAAATATGTTCGGAATCACCGAGACATGCGTTCATGTAACTTACAAGGAAATCGGCGAGATAGAGATCGAAGGTGATATCAGTAATATAGGGAAGCCGATTCCTACCTTAAGTACATACATAATGGACCGGTATCGGGAGCTTGCACCTATAGGAACCCCGGGTGAGTTGTATGTAGGTGGTGAAGGAGTGGCAAGGGGATATTTAAACAGGCCGGAGTTAACTTCGGACAGGTTTGTGGAAAATTCCTATAAAGCAGGAGAACGGTTATACCGGTCGGGAGATCTGGCCCGGATATGCACGGAAGGAGAGATGGTGTATTTGGGGAGGGTGGATCAACAGGTGCAACTTCGGGGTTTTCGCATCGAGTTGGGAGAAATAGAGAACCGGTTGTTGAAACATGATGGGATAAAAGAAGCGGTGGTAATCGAACGAAGTATTTCAAGCGGAGATTCATATCTCTGTGCTTATATTGTGCCTCAACCGGGGGGGGCTGCGGTTGATTTAGAAGCGGCTTCTATTCGTGAATTCTTATCCCGCCAATTACCCGATTATATGATCCCCTCATATTTTGTGCATTTGGAAGAGATACCGTTGACCTCTAATGGAAAGATAGATCGGAGAAGGCTGCCTCAGCCGGAAGTAAGAATAGAAAAAGATCATAAACCGCCCCGTAATAAAACCGAAGAAACATTGGCGGATGCCTGGCAGGGAATATTAGGGCTGGAAAGTGTAGGCATCGGAGATAATTTTTTTGATGTTGGGGGGGATTCCATCAAGGCGATACGGTTGATAAGTAGAATAAATGAAAGATTAAACAGTAATTTAAAAATAGTGGACCTGTACACCAACAGGACTATCGGTGAGTTAGCCGGCCTGATAGACCGGGAGGAATCCGAATCCGTACAGGCGCTCTATCGTAAAGTCACATCCGATTTTGAAGAATTGAAGAAGCGGGTATTTGAGCAGATGAAGGGGCAGGGTAAGTGGAACCCGGATGAAGTTGAAGATATTTATCCGATGAGCGAAATAGAAAAGGGCATGGTATTTAGTTATATGAAGTATGCCGGAACGGGAATTTATCATGATCAATTTGTTTATCCCCTGTACTATAAGGATTTCGATATCGAACTTTTCAAAAAAACGCTGACGTTGTTGGTAAAGAAAAATGAAATACTGAGGACCGGTTTTAACCTGGATGAGTTTGAGGAACCGGTTCAAGTAGTATATAAGGAACCGAGATTGGAGCTTGTATATACCGATCTGGCCGGATTATCCCAGGATGACCGGTTCGACCGGATCGAGGCATGGCTGTCTGAAGACAGGAGGAATCCATTCGAATCCTCGAAACATTTGTTGTGGCGAATGCATATTTTTTCATTTGGAAACCACCGGCTTTACCTCTTATTAACAGTTCATCATGCCATATTGGATGGGTGGAGTAATTCGATCTTGATGACCGATCTTCATAATACCTATTTTGAGCTTAGGAAAAATCCCCGTTATGTCCCGGTGAAATTGAAATCCGGCAATAAAGATATGGTTATCGAGGAACGAGTCGAGAAAGAAAATACCCGGGCAGCGAGATATTGGAAAGAAGAATTGAGGGATTACATACGGTTGGAATTTTCAGAGACGTTGAAGAATAAGGGAGAATTAGAGCCCATGAAGGTTTTCCCTTATAATGCGGGAATGGAAATATTAGAAAAAGCAAAGCAGGCCGCCGTGCAGTGGAATACCTCTGTAAAAAATCTTTTTTTCAGCGCTTATGCGTTTACGATGAGAATGTTTTCTTATGAAAACGATATGGTGTTGGGGTGTGTGACCCACAACCGTCCGGGTAAGTTGGACGGCGATAACATATTGGGATGCTTTTTAAATACGACGCCGGTACGTTTGAAAATTCCCGCCTCTTTGAGTTGGAAGGAATACGCAGTTATGGTGGAGCGGAAGATGCTGGAGGTGAAACGGTATGAGCGCCTGCCATTGTTTGAGATAGCGTTGGCTGTCGGGGAGAAGAGCAAAGACCGGAATCCTATATTCGATACGTTGTTTAACTTTACGGATTTCCATATATTACGCCAGGTCAGGATGGATGAAAGTGGAAGTGGAATAGATCAAGGGATGAGCAATTCGCGGGAAATCGCAGGTCAGTTCGATACCAATACATTATTCGATTTCGAGGTAGATATTACAACAGGAAGCCTGTCAATCCATCCCAAGTACAATGCCCAGGTCATCGGCGATAATATAGTAAAAAAATGCTGTATTTATTTTGTAAATATCCTGGAGAAATATATAAACGAGCCGGACAATCCCGCCCGTAGAGATGACATCCTGCCGTTAGAAGAAAAAGAGGATCTACTTCAGCGGTTCAATGATACCCGGGCGGCCTATTCCAGGGAAAAAACCATGTTCATGTTGTTCGAAGAGCAGGTTTTAAAGACGCAGGATAATACGGCAGTAATCGATGTAGATGGTTTGCGGCAGCTTACCTACCGTGAATTGAATGAACAATCCAACCGGTTGGCCAATGGGCTGCGCAAAATGGGAGTAGGGGTGGGTGATTTCGTCGGCGTGGTGATGGAACGCCGTATGGAGATGGTAGCAGCGGTAATGGCGATATTAAAGGCGGGAGGAGCTTACGCGCCGTTGGAACCTTATTTACCGGATCGGAGAATCGAGAAGATACTGGGATCGTTGAAATCAAAATGCGTCATCACCGACTCTTGCACCCGGCCAAGGTTAGAGGCTGTGGGCGCATCCCTGGAATATTTAAGTCGCATCGTCAGCCTGGATAAAATGGGCTATAGAGAATTTAAAGATAACCCGGTGGAAAACCCGGCGCCGGCGTCCGGTCCCGGGGATATTTCCTATGTGATCTATACATCCGGGTCTACTGGGACGCCCAAAGGAGTGGTCGAGACACACCGGCCCGTGGTAAATGTGCTCGAGTGGGTCAATAAAACTTTTAACGTTGGCGAGAAGGATAAATTGTTGTTTGTCGCTTCGTTGGGATTCGATTTGTCGGTGTATGATATTTTCGGTATATTATCTTCCGGGGGGTCGATTCGGACGGCAGGATCGGGAGATATGAAAGAACCGCTGCGGTTATTGGAGATCATCGTTAAAGAAGGGATCACATTCTGGGATTCGGCGCCGGCGGCGCTTCAGCGGTTGGTTCCTTTCTTTGGCGAAGTAAGGGAAGATGGCAGTATAACCAGGTTGAGGTTAGTTTTTTTAAGTGGAGATTGGATACCGGTGAGCATGCCGGACGCCTTGAAGGACGCATTTAAGGGAGTCCGGGTGATAAGCCTGGGGGGAGCGACAGAAGCCACAGTCTGGTCCAATTATTACCCCATCGGAGATGTAGACCCATCCTGGCCCAGTATTCCCTATGGAAAACCCATTCAAAATGCAAAGTATTACATCCTGGACACAAGCTTGGATCTCTGCCCCATCAAAATAGCGGGAGACCTGTATATCGGGGGTGAGTGCCTGGCAAAAGAATACAAAAATGACCCTGGATTAACAGCCGAGAAGTTTATCCAAAATCCTTTTTGTGCGGGAGAGATGCTGTATAAAACGGGAGATATCGCACGGTGGTTTGAAGATGGGAATATGCAGTTTTTAGGACGTA
>Ga0315278_10000179_pt1 | contig 57091 bp, 46 predicted proteins | sample YL17G06_0_MG_FD_203880 | JGI IMG/M metagenome (GOLD analysis project Ga0315278, IMG submission 203880) | Sediment microbial communities from Yellowstone Lake, YNP, Wyoming, USA - YL17G06_0 | ecosystem: Environmental > Aquatic > Freshwater > Lake > Sediment | place: USA: Wyoming | collected... | reverse complement strand
CGCCAGCTCGAAGGCGAGGAAAGCACGGTTGGCGCAGGCCGAGGAAGCAGCGAGAGCCCGCGAGGCGCAGGCGAACCAGCCGCGAGTCAAGGTCGATGCCCAGGGTGATCTGGTGCCGGATTTTCGTGCCGGGGCCGCCATCATCTATAGCCCGGCGACCAACAGGGTGCTGTGGGAAGAGAAGGCGTTTGACCAACGGTCAATCGCCAGCATCACCAAGGTGATGACCGCGCTCTGCTTCCTGGACGAGGTGCCCGACATGGCGCAGCAGGTGGTCATCACCGCTGCCGATATCCGGGGCGCATCGGTGACACACCTGCGGGCGCTGGAGAAGGTCTCGCTGCAGAACCTTCTGCACCTGATGTTGATCTCGTCCGACAACGCCGCGGCCAGGGCAATTGCGCGCGTGTCGCCGTACGGTGCGGCGGGGTTCGTCGTCCGGATGAATCAGCGGGCGGCCGAACTGGGGCTGACCAGCACGAGCTACGCCGACTCGTCAGGTCTGCTCGCTCAGAATGTGTCGTCGGCGTACGACATGGCCAGGCTGATCGCCTACGCGGCCGACGACGCGCTGCTTTCGACGATCATGCGGACCGAGGCGTACTCGTTCCGGACGAGCAAGAGGGCCATTACCATCCACAGCACGAACCAGTTGCTCCGCTCAACCGGCGTGGACGTGCGGGGTGGCAAGACCGGCTTTATCGCCCAGGCCGGCTACTGTCTCGCGACATTGCTTCACCTGCCAGGCCTCGACCAGACCGTCGCGGTCGTCGTGCTGGGCGCTCGTTCGAATGCGAGCCGGTTCTCGGAGACGAGAAACCTGCTCAGCTGGGCGACCAGTAAGGCGCAGTCGCTGATCGGCGGCCACCCCGGGCCGCCTCACGGCCCCGAGTCAGAAAATCAACGCTAGCCGGTATACCCCCTCTGAGCGGCGGCCGCGTCCAGCAGGAGCGACCCGATCGTGTCGACGTCCAGCATCACCGGTCGCGATGCTCCCCGGGTGACATACGACTTCAGGTAGCGGCGGCACACCTCGCAGCCGGTCAAGCGGTAGAGACCGTCCCGGCTTGCGTCGGGCCAGCAGCCGTAGTCGACCGAGGTGAATCGTTCCGGGTCGCAGCTGTCGCAGAACGGGCACGTCATTTCGTCAAACGGCCACTGCCCCGCACATCGTCCGCAGACAAGGCGGCGCTGGCTGGTTTCGCTGATCGCGCCGAGTTCAGGATCGCCTCCGCAGAACGGACAATAGGGGCGCGTCCACGGCGATAAGTCGACGCGCCGGTGGATCATCTCCACCGCCCGGCTCAGAAACGGCCGGCTGGCGAGCGACAGTAACTGCGCCTGGGTGCCGCCGACATCCGGGTCCTGGCCAGCGGCATGTCCCTGAGTGACCCTGAGGTTATACCAGGCCGCAACCTCGTCAGGATTCGGGCGCCCCGATCGCACCAGCGCCTGCAGCGCGTCGTACTCCGATGGTTCAACCAGGTCGAATCGCCGGAGCAGATCCACCACCTGCCTGAACAGTCCCCTCAGTTCCGGCCAGTCGAACGGGACGTCGCTGAACTGCACGATCGGCGTGCCGGCCGAGAGCTTGCCCGCGAGGGTCTCGGCGCCGAGGTCGAATACCCGGGTGGTCACCCGCGCCTGGGCCCGGCGATACAGTGCGACGAGTTCGATCTGCATGTCGACGGCGCTGGCCAGTTGGGGCTGCGCGATCTTGAGACGCCTGAGCGCCGCGACCTCGGGTGTGTCCCGTCGTTCCAGGCGCTGCGCGGTAGGCGGCACGGTCATCGGATCACCTGCTTCTGGCGGGCCAGCCGCGCCTCAAGGGCATTGCCTCGCGCCATTTCGGCAGCGGCGGCCGCAGGCTGTCCCTGCTTGAGCAGCACGCCGGCGACGACGAAGTGCCCGAGGGGGGCGATCGGGGACCTCGGGTCAAGCTCGAGGCCCTTTCGAGCCAAGGTCATGGCCTCCGGCAGGTTCGTGCCGGCGTCGAGATAGGCCTTCCCCAGGTAGAAATGACCCTCGGCGAACCGGGGATTGGCGGTAATCGACTGCTTGAGCAGGGCGATCTGTTCGTTCAGCCTGCTCTGTCGCTCGTAGATGCGGCTCAGATTGAACGCGGCCCGGTAGCTGTCCGCGTAGGTTTCGAGTTCCTTCCTGTACTCGGCTTCGGCTGCCGCCAGATCGCCACGCTCCTCGGCAATCACTCCCAGGTTGAAATGCGCGAGGCGCACGGTGGCCTTGATCGCGATCGCCGCCCGCGTCTCCCGCTCGCCGGCCGCGAGATCGCCCTGCTGCACCGCAATCGCCCCGAGCGCGTTGCGCGCCGACGCGGTTCGCCCGTCAATCTCCAGCGCCCGGCGGAAGCTCTGCTCGGCGCGCGCCACGTCGTTGCGATCGAGATAGATTTCGCCGATCTGGTAGTGCACGGGCGCGTTCTTCGGATCGATGGTGAGGTAGTGCTCGTAGCCAGCCAGCGCCGCATCGTCCCGTCCCAACCGCCGGTACGCATTGGCCATGTTGATGACCGGCAGGTCGTAGTCGGGCTTCAGTTCCAACGCCCGCTTGAAGTACTTGATGGCGTCCTCGTACCGGCCGATCTTGAAGTGCGCGTTGCCAAGGTTGAACCACGCATCGATGACCTTGGGATCTTCGGCCACGACCTGATTGAGCATCGCGACGACGCGTTCGAAGGATTTCTCGTCCTTGGCGATCTCGCGTGAGTCCGTCATCAGGTTGAACAGCCTGATCTTGTCCTTCGGGTCGGCGCGATCGGCGGCTGGCCCGGACGTGGTCGCCACAAACGAGCCGACGTAGCCGAGCGCCGCCAGACGGGCTCTCGCTTCCGGGTCGACCTCGGGGGCCGGCTGCGCTGTCGCCCGGCTGCTCGCTTCCTTCTCGCGCGATCGAAGTCGGGCGATCATGCCGTCGGCAACGGCCCGGCGCTCGGCGTAGAGATTCGTCGTTTCGTGCGGGTCCTTGTCGAGATCGTACAACTCGGGCCTTGGGGCATCGATCACCTTGTACTGGCCGGTCCGCCACGCGCGAAGTTCGCTCCAGCCGAAATGATGCAGGGGGTAGAGCGCCTCCGCATAGCCTTCGAGGTCGAGCGTGGTCTTCGCGCCGGTCATCAGCGGCGCGAGGCTGACGCCGGCGAGTCCTTTGGGCGCGGCGAAGCCGAGCAAGTCCAGAGCGGTGGGCATCAGGTCGACGCCGCGTACGGGATCGGCGACCCGCCGCCCGCGCATCGTCTCGAAGGGCGCGCGGATGATGAAGGGCACGCGCGTCGTGCTCTCGTAGATGAAGAACCCGTGCGTGCCTTCGTTGTGCTGGTTCAGGCCCTCGCCGTGATCCCCCATGACGGCGACCACCGTCCGCTCGAGAAGTCCATTGCGTTCCAGGAAGTCAATCACGCGCGCCACCTGCGAGTCGGCGAAGGCAATAGCGCCGCTGTACGGATGATCGGCATAGCGGGACTTGAATGGTTCGGGCGGCTCGTACGGCGTGTGGGGATCGTAGAAATGGAGCCAGGCGAAGAAGCGCCGGTCCTTCACCTTCTCGAGCCAGGGGAGCGCGCGATCGACTACCTCGTTTCCGGGCCGCCTGATTTCCCCCAGCCCGAATCCCCTGCCCGTGGGCATTTCAAAATCGTCCACGTAGGTCTCGAAGCCCTGGTTCAGACCCCATTTGCCGTCGAGCACAAAGGCCCCTACCACCGCGCCTGTCGCGAAGCCACTGTTCCTGAGCATCGTCGCGAGAGTCACCTGCGAGGGCGCCAGAAAGAACCCGCCGTTGTCGCGAACGCCGTGCTCCGGCGGGAAGAGGCTGGTGAAGATACTGGCGTGCGCGGGGAGCGTGAGCGGGGCCGACGCCATCGTCTGTTCGAAGAGGACGCCTTCGCTGGCGAGTCGATCGAGCGTAGGGGTTTCAATGTTACGGAACCCGTACGCGCCGATTCGGTCGGCGCGGGTTGTATCCAGGGTCACGACGAGCAGGTTCAGATCCTTGACCGACACGCGGGTTGTCGGCCGGCCAAGATCCGTTCCACTCGGTGCCAGCACGGGACGGCTGTTGAGCCACCACCACGTGCTTCCACCGGCGATCGTCGCGAGGGCCAGGATGCCCGCAGGCCAGTAGAGCCACCGACGACCGCGGCGGGGCCGGCCCGAGGAATCTAGCGCCGGGGAAGGTGACGTCTTCCTCTGATGGGGTGCGGGTCTGGCGCGGGTGGCCATCAGTCCGTGGTCCTCAGTGCAACGCAGCGTGAGCAGACGCTACCACGCCATGCTTGCCCATCGCGGACGCGCCGTCAACACCGACCCCTCTCACCCAGGCCCCCCGCATGTCGCCCGGGGCCTCACCTCTGGGAAACCGCGTAGGGGCAACGCCCTGTGGCCTGCCGTGAGCCAGGGGCGTAAGCACCGCGCCCAACGGTTGCCTCTTGTGATTCGGGCGGGCACGGGGGCCCGCCCCTGCGGCTCGGCTGTCGATCGACTGCACCGGCGCCGGCGTCGGTAACTCCAATCGTCATTAGGTATTGACGGGCCTTTGTTTGGAGTATACTTTGCCCGGTACCAACAGGGCGCTCGAGTCGATTTCGAGTCGCGGCCCGTGGCCCGACCGCTATCACAAGAGGAGGAACCGCGTGAAGATACAGAGTCGATCATGGCTGCTGATGGTCCGGGTGCTGGTGCTGGCACTGGCCATTTGCGCTGCCCCGATGCCGAGTCTGGCAGAAGAAACCAGTCCAGCGGCCCCGGCGGCGCCGGTGCTCAAGGACGCGATCGCGAAGGCTGCGGCCAACATGCCGCTGGCCAGGGCCCGCGCGCAGGGTGGTGGGGCCAAGGCGGATAAGTCCGAACTGGGCTCGCCGTCGTTCTTCAAGAAACCCGCGGGGATTGTCGCCATCGTCGTCGTCGCGGCGGGCACCGCGTTCATGGCGTATTCCTTGTCGCATGACCGCATTCATTCGGTCGTCCGGCAGGGCCAGTAGGCCAGGAGGCATATGATGAAAAAGACGTTTATTCTGGCCCTGGTCCTCGTGGTGGTGGCGGCGGGTATGGCCGTTGCGCAGACGTTGACGGGCACAATCAGCGGGAAGGTCGTCGATCAGCAGGGAGCCGTTCTCCCGGGTGTCACCGTGACGCTGACCGGCACGACCGGCCTGAAGACCACCGTGAGTGACAGCAAGGGCGAGTTCCGTTTCGTCGGGCTGACGCCCGGCAAGTTCAGCATCAAGTCGGAATTGCAGGGCTTCCGGTCGGCATCGCAGCAGAACCTCGACGTGACCATGGGTAAGACGGTCGATGTCAGCCTGTCGATGACGGTTGGCGGCATGACCGAAGTGGTCGAGGTCGTCGCCAACGCCGTGTCGATTGACCCGACGACGACGGCGACCGATACGAGCATGGCGCAGTCGCTGCTGTTCAGCATGCCGATTACGCACAACAATCCGGCCGTCAACCTGCTCAACTATTCGCCCGGCGTCAACGACGGGTCGGCGTTTGGCGGTTCGTCCAGTAGCGGCAACAGCCTGATGCTGGACGGCGTCGACACGCGCGACCCGGAGGCCGGAACGGCCTGGGCGTTCTACAACTACAACATCATCGACGAAGTGCAGGTGGGCAGCCTGGGGCAGCCGGCCGAGTACGGCGGCTTCACGGGCGCCATTATCAACACCATCACCAAGTCGGGCGGAAACCGGTTCTCGTTCCTGGGTGAGTACCGCTATTCTTCGGAAGGCCTGGGTTCGAACAACGTCCCGGCGACGTATCACGGCGTCCCGATGGTGGATGTGAACAAGAACCTGCTGAACCCGGCGAAAGTACTGAGTCTCAAGGACTACACCGTGCAGTTGGGCGGCCCGCTCAAGAAGGACAAACTGTTCTTCTTCCTGAGCGCGCAGCGCTACGAGATTAGCCAGATTATCTCAGGCCCGATCCGCGGCGAGGTCAGCCCGCGCTTCAATGCCAAGATCAGCTGGCAGCCGACATCGAGCGACACGGTCACCGGGTCGCTGCAGTACGACAATTACAATCAGACCGGGCGCACCGCGTTCATTCCCGGCTATGCCGTGACCTCGAACTCGCAGACCATCGATCAGGACTCACCGGAATACATCTGGAATGGCCAGTGGCGGAAGGTCTTCGGGTCGACGACGTTTTTCGAGGCGAAGTTCCTGGGTTACTGGGGCTACTACGATCTGAATCCGGTCAGCCCCGACAAGCCGGCGCACATCGACGACAGCGGTGCGTATTCCGGCGGCGCGGGATATTGGTACCAGGCGGACCGCACCCGTAATCAGCTGAACATGTCGCTGTCGAAGTACGCCGGTGCGCACAGCTTCAAGTTCGGGGCCGAGATCGAGCGCAGCAACGTGCGCAACCGCTTCGCGTACGTGGGCTTGCTCGGAACCGGCATCAGCGGCACGCCTGGCGGGTACTTCTACGACTACGGCGGCCAGCCCTACCTGGCGTATGGCTACTCGTACGACATCCAGGGCAAGAGCAAGCGCGAGACCTTCTACGCGCAGGACCAGTGGAAGGTCGGCGGCGGCTTCACGCTGAACTTCGGCCTGCGTGGCGACCGGATCCGCGGGGAATCGACGACGCTCAAGAAGGAGCTGTACAACACCATGTCGTGGGGGCCGCGCGTAGGCGCGGCGATCGACCTGACCGGCAAGGGCACGTCGGTGGTTCGGGCGTTCTACGGCCAGATGTATGACGGCGCGATCTTCGCCTCGTGGGGGCGGGCTGTGCCGGGGTTGACAGACTTCATCACCTACGAGGTCGGACCCAACTGGAAATCCGTCACCGAGGTCGATCGGGTTCCAGCGGCGCTCAAGTACACGGTGGCGGACAACCTCAAGCACCCGAGAGTCGACGAGACCAACATCTCGTGGGAGCAGCAGATCGGCAGGACCTACAAGTTCACCGCGACCGGGATCTACCGCGATTGGAAGAACTTCATCAACTCGATGCTGATCGGCGGCATATGGTCGCCGGTTGCTTACACGTCGACGTTCAACAACATGCAGATGACGCTGTACAAGTGGGCCAACAAGACAGGGACGGGCTCAGTGCCGCAGCAGTTCCTCATCCAGAACACCGACAACGTCGACTACACGCTGGCCAACGGGCAGAAGCTGGCGGCCGTGGGCTACCGGACCTACAAAGGGGCGATGTTCCAATTCCAGCGGGCGCTCCGGAATCGCTGGCAGGCCCAGATCTCGTACGTCCTATCAAGCACGAAGGGCACAATCACCAACTCGTCAACAGCCGGGATCTCGAGCGGCCAGTTCGAAACGCCGAATACCATCGCCGTCAATTCAGACGGCCCGACGCCGTACGACAGGCGTCATGAGGTCAAGGCCTTCGTGGGCTATCAGATTCCGAGGATCGAGGTGTCGGTCAACGCGTACTGGCGGTATCTGTCTGGATGGCCGTATACCCCTTACGGACGCGTCAGCTCGAGCGTCACCGCATGGAGCGGCACGCTGAACGTCAACCTCCAGCCGAAGGGGGCGTACTACAAGACAGACAACGAGACGAATCTCGACCTCAGGCTCGAGAAGGTCTTCGACGTCGGCTTCCATCGGCTCGGGGTGTACATGGACATCCAGAACATGCTCAACCAGGGCTACCTGATCTCGCCTCAGACGCGATATCCGAACATCAGCCTGACCGATAGAGCCGGCAAGTCCTTCACCGTCAAGTTCGGCGATCCGATTACGTTGAACGCCGCCCGGCAGATCACGTTCGGCGGCCGCTGGTCGTTCTAGGCCCGGGGCCGCTTGAGTTGACAGCGGCCGGGCGTCTCTTCTGATGGAGGCCGGGGTCTTGAGCCCCGACCTCCAACTGTTCCGATGGAGCCCGGGGTCTTCAGACCCCGGGTTGCCCGTCGAGTTGGGTGAATTCTTGCGGCTCTTCGCGCCCCGGGGACTTCGGTCTCCGGGGCGTTTTTCTTGTGTACGGCGTCGAAGGTGCTGCGAGAAATGTCCACAGCGTGGGGAGAGCCTCTTCCTCCGTCACCCCTGCGAAGGCCGGGGTCCAGTCCTGGATTCCCTTCTTCGCGGGATTGACGACGAGCGCGGGGAGGGGTGAAGACTAGGACGCGTCAGCCGGCGCCCGGATGCTAGACTACTTCCGGTGAGAGACGAGCTGCCGACTGTGCTGATGGTGGTGTCGGAGGCCCTGCCGTACTCGAAGACCGGCGGCCTCGGTGACATTGGCGGTGCGCTGCCGTCGGCGCTGGCCCGGCTCGGCTGTGCCGTCACCGTGGTGACGCCGCGCTACCGTGGCGTCGACGACGGGGATGAGGTGGTCCGGTTCGGCGAGGGTGCCTGGCCGGGCGCGCCGGATCTGCGAGTGGTGCAGCGTGTCCACGACGACGGCGTGCGGGTCTGGCTGGTGGACTGTCCGGCGTATTTCGACCGCGAGGGCATCTACGGCGCCGAGGGCGGCGACTACGCCGACAACGACCGCCGATTCGCACTCCTCTCGAGGGCGGGTCTCGAAACGGCGGTCCACCTGGGATGGCGTCCCTCGGTGGTGCACGCCCACGACTGGCAGGCCGGACTCGTGCCAGCGTACCTGAAGTACCGGTACCAGACTGTCCCGACGCTCGCACACGTGGCTACCGTATTCACCATCCACAATCTGGCCTACCAGGGGTTGTTTGCCGCTGAGGCGCTGCCGGCCCTCGATCTCGGATTGGAGTCGTTCACCGGCGAGGGGCTCGAATTCTGGGGGCACGCCAGTCTCCTGAAGTCGGGCATCAACTTCTCGGACATCGTGACAACCGTCAGCCGGAGCTACGCGCAGGAGATCCAGACCCCTGAGCACGGATGCGGATTCGAGGGCGTGCTCCAGAAACGGAGCCACGTGCTGGTCGGCATCCGCAACGGAATCGACACGTTCGTGTGGAATCCGGAATCCGATGCCTGGCTGCCAGCCTCCTATTCGGCGAAGGATCTCTCGGGCAAGACCGCCGTCAAAATGGCCCTGCTCGGCCGGTGCGGGATGCACGACGCCGTCCACGTCGGGCGTCCCGTGGTTGGCATGGTGTCGCGGATGGTCGACCAGAAGGGCCTTGACATCATCGAGGCGGGGGCCTCCGACCTGATGCGTCTGGACGCGACGTTTGTCATCCTCGGGACTGGCGAACCGAAGTACGAGCAGATGTGGCGGAGGCTTGCGGCTCAGTATCCGGATCGCGTGTCGGTGACGGTCGGGTTCAGCGAGGAGATGGCGCACCTGATTGAGGCAGGCGCCGACATCTTCCTGATGCCGTCGCAGTTCGAACCGTGCGGACTCAACCAGATGTACAGCCTTCGCTACGGGACCGTTCCTGTCGTGCGGGCGACAGGCGGGCTGGACGACACGGTTGAGGAGGCGGATGTGACGGCCGGAGAAGGGACCGGTTTCAAGTTTACCGAGTACTCGTCCCAGGCAATGTTGTCCGCACTGCGGACGGCGATCGAGGTATTCGGGTGCCAGGATGCGTGGCGGAAGATCCAGGTGGCTGGCATGAGGCAGGACTATTCCTGGGCCCCGTCGGCCCGCGAATACGTATTGGCCTATGAGCGCGCAGGACTGAAACCAACGCCGGAAAAGTGAATCATAATAGAGACGGTTTCAAAAACTGCGTGAGCGGCCCGTTCTGGGGCCGCGAGAACGGGTGTTGAAACCGGTTCCACGAGGCCGGACAGTCGGGTGCGACTGCAATAAGGACAGACAGCGAGGCGAGCAATGGCGTCAGACAAGGTGCAGACGATTACTGACAGCAATTTTGACACGACCATCAAGACCGCGACAGTGCCCGTATTGGTCGACTTCTGGGCGGAGTGGTGCCAGCCGTGCCTTCGGCTCGGGCCGACGGTTGACGGGTTGGCGGCGGAGTTCGAGGGCAAGCTCGTCGTGGGCAAGATGAACGTCGACGAGAACCCCATGACCCCGAGCCGGTTCGGCGTGCGGTCGATTCCGATGCTGATTCTCTTCAAGGGTGGCCAGGCAGTGGAGCAATCGATCGGAGTGGTATCAAAGGACGATCTGAAGAAGATCGTGACGCCGCACATCGCGGGCTAGCAGCAGGCTGGGCTCGGGCTACGGCCGGTGTCCAACGCTGTTGTCGTGGGGGATCAGGCCACCGCAGGCAGATCTTGAAGCCGTCTCAAGTAGTCTCAGCGGGGGAACACCGTGGACACGAGTCGGGACGTCATCATCATCGGGTCGGGACCGGCTGGCCTGACGGCCGGCGTGTATACGGCGCGTGCCAATCTGAAACCCCTGATCATCGAAGGGTTGCTTGCGGGCGGCCAGTTGATGTTGACCACGGAAGTGGAGAACTTCCCGGGATTCCGAAACGGCATCATGGGGCCCGCCCTGATGGCGGAGATGAGGGCCCAGGCCGAGCGGTTCGGGGCCGACGTCGTCCAGAACGACGTCACGGCGGTGGACTTGTCGCGGCGCCCGTTTGCCGTCACGGCCGACGGGACGGTGTATACGGCCAACGCGCTGATCATGGCCACCGGCGCCTCGGCGAAACTGCTGGGGCTTCCCGCGGAGCGCGCGTTGATGGGCCACGGCGTCTCGACATGCGCGACCTGTGACGGGTTCTTCTATCGCGGCAAACCTATTGCCGTGGTGGGCGGGGGAGACTCCGCGCTTGAGGAAGCCATCTTCCTGACGAAGTTCGCGTCGAAAGTCACGCTGGTGCACCGTCGCAAGCTCTTGCGCGCGTCGAAGATCATGCAGGACAAGGCGCAGGCTCATCCGAAGATAGAGTTTGCGTGGAACTCGGTGGTCGAAGACATCAAGGACACTGGCAAAGGAGAGGTCACCGGCATCGTGCTTCGTGACATCGAGACCGGCCTGACCCGTGAGGTCCTGGTGGATGGCGTGTTCGTGGCCATCGGCCACACGCCGAACACGTCGCTCGTTGCCGGTGCGCTCGCATTGGACGCCAACGGCTACATCATGACGCACGAGGGCACCAAGACCAGCGTGCCAGGCGTGTTTGCCTGCGGCGACGTCCAGGACCACAAGTATCGTCAGGCGATCACGGCCGCCGGCTCCGGCTGCATGGCGGCGCTCGACGCCGAACGCTTCCTCGAGGGCCAGTAGCAGCAGGCGTCAACTGACACCGGGCCCATGCCTTGTGGATACGGGCTTTCGACGTTCAGTTCTCGGAGTCGATCCAGCCGCCGCCGAGCACTTCATCCTTCTCGAAAAACACGACCGCCTGTCCGGGAGTAATCGCAAACTGGGCGCGGTCGAACTCCACCCGGACGCGGTCGTCGCCGATCGGTGAAACTGTCGCGTCGGCAGGCGCGTGCCGGTGGCGAATCTGCGCCGTCACGCGAAGGGGGCCGCCGGGTGTCGCGCCGGCGATCCAGTTGACGCGCGACGCGGTGAGCGAGGAGCGCTCAACGGCCGACCGCGGTCCTACCGTGACCAGCCTTCGCCCGGCGTCGAGTTGTACGACGTACGCCGGTTCGCCGAGGGCGACGCCCAGGCCCTTCCGCTGTCCGATGGTGAACCGATGCACGCCCTCGTGCCTTCCGACGACCGCTCCAGCCAGATCGACGATCACTCCCGAGACGTCGCCGGGCAGGCGACGCTCGACAACGGAGGCGTAGTTGCCGTCCGGGACAAAACAGATTTCCTGGCTGTCGGGCTTGTCGGAGACCGGAATGCCCCGTGCCCGTGCGGCCGAACGGACGTCAACCTTGCGCATGGCGCCGACCGGGAACAGGGCCCGCCGCAGTTGCGCCTGGGTGAGGCCGAACAGGAAGTACGCCTGATCCTTCGAGTCATCGAGGCCGCGCCACAGACGGTACAGGTCGTCGTCTCCGCCGGTGACGCGGGCGTAGTGCCCGGTGGCGACCTTCTCGGCGCCAAAGCCGGCCGCCTTCTCGACAAGCGTGGCGAACTTCAGTTCGTTGTTGCAGTGGGCGCACGGAATCGGGGTGCGCCCCGCAGCGTATTCGCGAACGAAATTGTCCACGACCAGATCGTCGAACTCACGCTCCAGATTGAGAATGTAGTGGGGGATACCAAGGCCTGCGGCCACGCGGCGCGCGTCGTGAAGATCATCGATCGTGCAGCAGGTGCCAAAACGGGAGTCGCCCTGCTCCTGATCGTAGAGCTGCATCGACACGCCAACCACGTCGTGTCCCGCGTCGACCAGGAGGGCAGCCGCCACGGAAGAATCCACGCCGCCGGACATGGCGATCACCACTCGCATCCAGCCACTCACGATCGGGGATCGACGCGCAGGGGCAGACGCGCGTCGCCGCGGAGACGCAACCGGGAGACGGCACGCGGAAGGACGTCGAGAACCCGGTCGATATCGCTCTCGGTGGTGGGCGGGCCGAGGCTGAATCGAATCGCGCTCTGGACGCGAGCGGCGGGCAGGCCGAGTGCGCGCAGGACGTGGGAGGGCTCGAGCGTGCCCGACGAGCACGCCGATCCGGTTGACACGGCAATGCCCTCGAGGTCGAGCGCAATCACCAGCGACTCTCCTTCGACGGCCTCGAAGCTGATGTTCGTCGTATTGGGCACGCGCCGCTCGCGATCGCCGTTGACCGTTGTGCCAGGCACCCGCTCGAGGATGCCGTGCTCGAGACGATCCCTCAGCGCCGTGATCCGGCTGCCGGCGGAGGCCAGACGCTCGCTCGCCAGGCGGGCGGCGACACCCAGGCCCACCAGCGCCGGGACATTCTCGGTACCGGCGCGGCGGCCTCTCTCCTGGCGCCCTCCGGTCAGGATCGGGCTCAGGCTGAGGCCGCGCCGGATCCAGATGGCGCCCACGCCCTTGGGGCCGCCGAATTTGTGTGCCGAGATGGCCAGCATGTCGACGCCGAGGGCGGCGACATCGACCGGGATCTTGCCGGCCGACTGGACCGCGTCGGTATGGAAGAGGGCGCCCGCCTCGTGCGCGATACGGGCCAACTCCGCGACGGGCTGAATCGTGCCGATCTCGTTGTTGGCGTGCATCACCGCCACGATGGCAGTATCTGTCTGCATGGCGCGCCGCAGGTCGTCTGGCGCGACCACGCCCAGGGAACCGACCGGGACCTCGGTGACCCGCCAGCCCTGCCTGGCCAGCGCCTGGGCCGTGTTTCGCACGGCTTCGTGCTCGATCGCACTCACCACGATGTGCCGTCTGGACGCCAGCGTCGGCATCCCCGACAGCCCGCGCAGCGCGAGATTGTCGCCTTCGGTTCCACCGCCCGTGAATACGATGTCTGAGGCGGATGCACCGAGCGACGATGCCACGCGATCGCGTGCCTCGTCGAGCGCCGCTTTCGCCTGCTGACCGAACGCGTGGACACTCGACGGATTGCCGAACTGCTCCCGCAGCGCGGCCGATATCGCGTCAGCGACCTCCGGTTCGACCGGGGTCGTGGCGTTGTGATCCAGGTAGATGCGCACGATGATCCAACGATACCACCCGCGCCGGAGGCCCGGCAATGAAACCGCGGAGTCGGACCTGATGTCCCGCCCTCGTGCGCGCATGGGAAGACGCTCTGCGGTGACTCGCGGCCTCGACATCTTCCGCGGGGCGCTGACGGGTGGACATGAAAGGACTAGACAAGGTTCGAAAGCGTTCCATATACTGCCGGTCAGGCGCCGCTTGAAGGCTGGGCGCCCGAGTAATGCGCGAGCGAAGCGTTCCGGCCGGCCCCGCCGTCTCGTGGGCCAGGAGGGACTGAGGACATGGCACCCGAGGCACCACCCGGTGGAAGAGCACAGACGGACCGCGGCATCGCGCTGATTGGCCGGTCGGTCGTCATCAATGGTGAGCTCAACGGGAGCGAGGACCTCACCATCGAAGGACATGTCGATGGGAAAGTCGAGCTGCGGGATCACACGCTGACCGTCGGCGCGGACGGCCGCGTCAAGGCCCATGTGTTTGCCAAGTCGATTATCGTCCTTGGCGAACTGGTGGGCAATATCAACGCGAGCGAGCGAGTCGAAATCCGCGAGAACGGTTCGGTCGAGGGCGACATCGTCTCGCCGAGGGTCGCGATTGCCGAGGGCGCGCACTTCCGCGGCAGCATCGACATGCAGCAGAAGGGGCAGCCCGCGAGTCCATCGCCGGGGATGGGAGCGGCCCAGGACACGCGCGCGCCAGTGGCGGTCGGGCGGGCCGAGCCCCGCGTCGGGGCCTGAGTCGGAAGGGAAGCTGGCGTGTCGGACGGCGAGAGACGTCGGCGGCTGACCCGCTGGCTGGCGCGCCTCGGCGCGTCGTTGCGCGGGACGCTCGACTACGCGGAACTGGGCCATGCGGCCGATGGCGCGGTGCACCTGTCGCGGGCGTTGCCCAGGTTCTTTTCCGTCATGCGCAGCCGCGAGGCGCCCGTCCTGGTCGATCTCGGTCCGGCGGTCGGCGACAACGTGACGCTGCTTGGTGATTTGCTCGGCTGCAAGGTCTACATCGAAAACGTGTTCGGGGATATCGACCGGTTGATGAAGGACCGTCGCGCGTCCGAGATCTGCGCGGAGTTGCCCACCCGGTTCAGTCATCCTGATAGCAGCATTGACGGCGTCCTGTGCTGGGACGTGCTCGACTATCTCTCTCCGGCAGCGGCGGCGACGCTGGCGGGCGAAGTCGCGCGTATGCTCAAACCGGGAGGGGTGGGCATGGCGATCTTCTCGACGATTCGATCCGACGAGGAGCGCTATCGGAAGTACGTGATGGTCGACGAGCACCACCTGCGCCACCGGAGTTATCCGGCTGCCCAGGGGCCGCACCGGCTCTGGTCAAGCCGCGATGTGCAACTGCTGTGGTCCAGCCTCGAGGTCGACGAATCATTCCTGCTGACACATCGTCAGCGGGAGACGCTGTTCCACAAGCCGATCCTCGCGCAGGAGAGCCAGTGAGATGCCGCCGCCGATAGCCTCGATGCGGGATCGGGAACCGAGGTCGTGGAACCGAGGTCGTGGTGGTCAGGCCGTGGAAGGCTGTGTTAGTCTGACAGGCTTATGGACTTTCTACTGACTGACGAACATCGCCTCGTGGAGCAGTCCGTCCGGGAATGGGCCGGGCGTGAAGTCGCGCCACGGATCAAGGATCTGGACCGCGAACACCGCTTCGATGCGAACATCTTTCCCCAGATGGCCGCACTCGGGCTGCTGGGCATCTCGGTGCCGGCCGAATATGGCGGAGCCGGCATGGACTACATCAGCCTGGGGATCGCGTGCGAGGAACTGGAGTTTGTCGATACCTCGCTGCGCGTGATCATGTCGGTGCACGCCGGGCTGAACTGCCTGAGCCTGCTCACCTGGGGCACCGAGGATCAGAAGCAGCGGTACCTGGTGCCGCAAGCGCAGGGCAGCAAGATTGCGACCTACGGGCTGACCGAACCTGCGGCTGGCAGTGACGTGCGCGGCATTCAGACAGTGGCGGTCAAGAAGGGCGACCGGTATTACCTGACGGGCGAGAAGATGTGGATCTCGCTGGCCGATGTCGCCGACAACTTCCTGGTGTTCGCGTGGAGCGATCTCGAGAAGAAGAAGGCGCGCGACGCCTCGGGGATTTCCGCGTTCATCATCGAGCGCGGCTTCAAGGGCTTCTCGAGCGGGACCATCAAGGAGAAGTGGGGCATTCTGGCGGGCAACACCGGCTACTTCAAGATGGATGAGGTGGAGGTGCCCGAGGCCAACCTGCTGGGCCGGCCCGGCGAGGGGTTCAAGATCGCGATGTTCGCGCTCGACCAGGGACGCTTCACCGTGGCCGCCGGCGCCACAGGCCTGATTCGGGCGTGCCGGGATGCGAGCATCAAGTATGCGAAGGAGCGGAAGACGTTCGGTGCCGAGATCGGCCAGCATCAACTCGTCAAGGAAATGATCGCGCTGATGGAATCCGACTACCAGGCGTCCAGGCTGCTGTGGCTCCGCGCCGGGTGGCTCAAGAACCAGGGGCAGCGGAACACGAGAGAATCAGGCCTGGCGAAGTGGTTCTCGACCGTGGCCTCGGAGCGCGCGGCCGGCAACGCCGTCGAGGTGCATGGAGCGAACGGGTATTCGGACGATTATCCGGTGGGTCGTTTCTATCGCAACTGCAAGGGTGCGGTGATCTACGAAGGCACCCGCGAGATTCACGCGGTCATGCAGGCCGACTACGTGCTCGGGTATCGGAGCGATCGGCCAACGCGCTGCGAACTGCCTCCCTATGGCGGCACAAAAGGGGCCTGACGCCGCGGTTCCTGTTTCGTGGCGGCGAAACCAGCTTGCGGTCACCGCCGCCGCCTTCATGGGCTTCACGGGCTTTACGCTCGTGATGCCGTTGCTCCCGCTGTTCATCCATCAACTCGGCGCCCAGGACGAGGGCGAGATCGCCATGTGGGCGGGCCTCAGCCTTGGGGTGACGCCCGCCGTCACGGCGGTCCTGTCCCCCTGGTGGGGCCGCGTCGCCGACCGGTTCGGCCGCAAGCTGATGGTCGAGCGGTCGCTTGTGAGCTTCATCATCATCATGTCGGCGACGGCGTTTGCCGAACGTCCCTGGCACGTGTTTGCGCTCCGCGCGCTGCAGGGACTGTTCGCCGGCTATGGGGGCCTGACGCTCGCGATGGCGGCAGAGTCGGCGCCGCGCGAGCGTATGGCGATGGCGATCGGCCTGGTCCAGACATCGCAACGCCTGGGCCCGGCCCTCGGGCCCGTCATCGGCGGCGTGCTGGCGGGGGTGGTCGGCATCCGTCACGCGTTCTTCGTGACGGCAGGTTTCTACGCGATCGCATTCGTGCTGGTGCTTCTGCTGTATCACGATCCGGTGCGCCAACCAGGATCGCCAATTCAGCCGGTGGGCGATCGCGCGATCGGGCGGACCATTCTCGCCAAGCCGGGCTTCCTGCTTGTCATGACGGCGATTTTCGGGATCACCTTCGTCGACCGCAGTTTCGGTCCGATTCTTCCGCTCTACGTTCAGCGCCTCGGCTTCGACCCGGGATCGGTTGCGCTGGTGTCCGGGATCCTGTTTTCGGCGGCGGCCATCGGCGCGGTTCTGGGCAATCAAGGCTGCGACGCAATGCTTCGGCGATGGTCGGCGCGTGCCGTGATCGCGGTGTCGCTCCTGCTGGCGGGCGTGGCGTTGGGGGTGTTCCTGCTGCTCGGCGGCACGCTCGGGCTGGCCGTGGCGCTGGCTTTCTTTGGCGCTGGGGTTGGCGTCGGGACCACCGCGGCCTACACCGTGGGTGGCCGCCAGATGCCGGAAGGCGCGCATGGAACCGGATTCGGCCTCCTGACGGGCAGCGCGCTCGCGGGATTGGCCATCAGCCCGGCCGTCTGCGGGTTGTTGAGTCGCGGCACCCTGCTGACCGTGTTTGCGCTGGACCTCGGGATGCTCGTCGCGCTGGCCGGCGTGGTGGCCTGGAAGATGCCGGTCGACGGCCTGGGAGGCCAGGGCGGGAGTGCTGCGCCGTCAACCGGGACGGCGGAAATGTAGCTGCTGGACTCTTCCCCGCGAAGAGCAGCATCGCAGCCCGGGAAGCGGATAATCCTCCGGGAGTGATTAGCCACTCGGGACTTCGCAGCAGCGCCCATCCACGAGTAGGATGAGAGACCGGGCGTGCAGGAGTGCGCTGAAGGATCAAGCCGCACAAGTGACGCGGCGATGCGCGAAGTGGCCCCTCGAACCAGGCCGACAGCGATAGTCTGCAAAACCCGCCGCGAGGGCCAGGACGGGCGGCGCGAATAGCGTAAACGTCAGACCGGCGACCCGTCCCGGTAAGGCGCGTTTTGCCGGCTTGTGTGAGCGGGGCCGCGGAGCGAACGCCGCGTCACGACGCGGCGATGCGCGAAGTGGCTTCTCGAACCAGGCCGATAACGAGGCGCCGCGTCATAGCGAGGCAGTCCCAGGAGTCGTTCATCTGATGGAGCGTGTGAAAGTCATCGAGGCAAGTCCCGACGCGGGCGTGCTCGCGCGGGCCGCTGATCTGCTGCGCGACGGCGGCCTCGTCGCATATCCGACCGAGACGTTCTACGGCATCGCTGCCGATCCGCGCAGCGATCTGGCAGTTGACCGGTTGTATCGCGCGAAGGCTCGGCCGCTGACTGTTCCGATTCCGTTGATCGCGGGAAGCCTCGATCAGTTGGTCGGGGTGGCCGGTGGACTTCCGGCCCTGGCCCGAGGCCTGGCTGAGCGGTTCTGGCCCGGCCCGCTCACACTGGTGATTCCCGCCTGGAACGGGCTCTCGATCGCGGTCCACGGCGGGCTGCGGACCGTGGCGGTGCGGGTTCCAGGTCATCTCGTCGCCCGATCGCTTTGTGAGGTATTCGGGCATCCCATCACGTCAACCAGCGCGAACCTCTCGGGTGGCACGCCACCGGCCGACGCCGATGCGGTCGCGGCATCACTGGCCTCTTCCCTTGCGATGCTGCTCGATGGCGGCCGGGCACCAGGTGGCCCGCCATCAACCATTGTCGACGTGGTCAGCGGTGTCCCGCGTCTGGTTCGCCCGGGCGCGATCGCCTGGGAGCAGGTGCTAGAATGTCTCGAGTAGTCTCACACCATGCAGCATGACACGCGGAAGATCCGCGACAGGGCGGCCCTGGTCGGACTGGTCACCGGGAAGCGACGGCGGATCGACGCGGAGCGCTCGCTCGATGAACTGGCGGGCCTGGTGAGCGCGGCCGGCGGGCTCTCCGTGCTGCGCTCGCTGCAGGAGCGGTCGCGGCCGGACGCGGCGACCTTCGTAGGCAAAGGCAAACTGGAGATGCTGGCGCTCGCGTGCGACGAGCAGGACGTCTCGCTGGTGGTCTTCGACAACGAGCTGACTCCCACCCAGCTTCGGCAGATTGAGCCGGCCGTCGGTCGCCGGGTGATCGATCGCACCCAACTCATCCTGGACATCTTTGCGCTCCGCGCCAGGACGAGGGAAGGCCAGTCGCAGGTCGAACTGGCGCAGTTGCGGTACCTGCTGCCGCGCCTGGTTGGATCGGGCATCGAGCTGTCGCGGCTCGGCGGCGGCATCGGCACCAGGGGACCTGGCGAAACCAAGCTCGAAACAGACCGCCGCCGCATCCGCCAGCGGATTGCCGCCATCGCGGACAACATCGAGGGCGTCCGACAGAGGCGCGCGCGGCTTCGCGACCGGCGGCACAAGTCCGACGTCCCAACCGTTGCGCTGGTCGGCTACACCAACGCGGGCAAGACCACGCTGTTCAATCTGCTGACCGGTGGCGGCGCAGAGACCTCGGACGCGCTGTTTGTCACGCTCGATCCGCTCGTGAGGCAGGCGAAGCTCGGCGACAACCGGGAGTTGCTGGTGTCGGACACGGTGGGCTTCATCGATCGGCTGCCACACACTCTGGTCGCCGCCTTCCGGGCGAGCCTCGAGGAGGCGCGGGAGGCCGATCTCCTGATTCACGTGATCGACGCGGCCGCGCCTGGTCGCGACGATCGGATGGCCGCCGTTGAGGCGGTGCTCGAGGAGATTGGCGCTGCGGGCCTGCCCCGCGTAGACGTGCTGAACAAGGCCGATCTGCTGACCGATCCGGAGATCGATCGGGGGGTGGCCGCGCTGAACGACCCGGTGGTCATGTCGGCCAGCATGGGGCAGGGACGCGACGCGTTGCTCGAGCGCATCATGGCCATCCTGGAACTCGATACGCGTCGCGTCCGCATCAGCCTCGATGCCAGAAGTGCGACGGGACGACGAAGAGTCGCGTGGCTCTATCGTCACTCCCGCGTGCTGCGACATGAGACGATCGGGGCGCGGATGGTCATCGACGCGGACGTGCCCAGACGAGGGCTGGCGCACTTCCCGGCGAGCGCGCTGACGACGATTCCTGCCGACACCGAGGGCGCGGCGTGACCATCGGACCTGAGCGGCGGGCGAACCTGAGGCGCGGTCGAGCGTGGTCGTGCCGCCGCCGATGGGTGTCGGCTGCCGGCATCGTGTGGGTCGCCGCGTCGCTGGCGTGCGCGGCGTCGATCACGCCTCCGGCCACGCCGTCGGCGCCGGCGTACGCGGACTACATCTTTCCTCAACCGCCGCAGAAGGGTGCCGACCAGCGACTCGCCGCCCAGCATCGAAAGGCGTGGGAGCTTCTCCAGAGCGGCGATCTGATGGGCGCCAGCAACGAGTACAGTGCGCTCGTGCAGCGTGCGCCGGGATACGTGCCTGCCGAGGTCGGACTCGGATACGTGTTGCTGGCCCAGCACAAGGCCAAAGACGCCATGGCGCGGTTCGACCACGCCATTCGGGTGGCCCCGGCCTATGCGCCCGCGTACGCCGGTCGGGCAGAAGCGCACCTCGCCGCGGGGCAACGTGAACTGGCGCTGGCCAGCTTTGAATCCGCGCTGAAGATCGATCCCACACTGTCCGATCTCGGGCGGCGGATCGAGATGATCAAGTTCGCCCAGGTGCGGGGACTGGTCGCCGCAGCCAAACGGGCGGGCGACGAGGGGCGGCTCGAGGAGGCCCGGCGGGGCTACGCGGAAGCCATCCGGGCGTCGCCGGAGAGCGCCGTGCTCTATCGGGACCTCGGCGGCATCGAAACCAGACTCAATGCCATAGGAGACGCGGTGCAGCACCTGCGCAAATCCGTGGCGCTTGATGGCGGAGACCCTCGTGCCTTCGCGGCGCTCGGGGACGCGCTGGAGAAGCAGGGCGACCTCGAAGGCGCGGTTGAGGCATACCAGCGGGCAGTGACGCTCGACGGCAGCGACGCGACACGCAGAACGCTCGATCGACTTCGGGAACCGGCGTCGACGGCGCGCTTCCCGGCCGAGTATCGATCGATTCCCCAGCTGCCGCAGGTCACGCGTGGCGACCTCGCGGCGCTGCTCGGCGTTCGGTTGCAGGGCGTGCTGGCAGCGCCCGGCACGAGCGGCCCGACGGTCGTGGCGACCGACGTGCGCGACCATTGGGCTTCGACGTGGATCATGGCCGTCACGCGGTCGAACGTGATGGAGGTTTACCCCAACCACACGTTTCAGCCGGCGGAGGCGGTGCGGCGCGTCGACATGGCCCAGGTGGTCGCCCGGGTGGTGGCGATGGTCGCGCCAGGGGTAGGCAAGTCATTCATGCGTCCGACGATTCCCGATGTCCCTGCCGATCATCTGAGCTACCCTGATGTGGCGGTGGCCGTGTCATCGGGCATCATGGGGCTGGTGGACGGCGGGATGTTCAGGCCCTCGCGAGCCCTAAGCGGCGCCGAGGCGGTCGACGTGGTGGACCGACTGGCGCGGCTGGCGAAGAAGCCCAGGACGGACACGGTTGGAGGCGCGTGGTGATGGCTCTCGGCCCCCTGAATCTTGCCAATCAGCTGACGCTGCTCAGGCTGGCGCTCGTGCCGGCATTTGCGCTCCTCACCCTGTATGGGGAACTGGGCTGGGCGCTGGTCGTATTCGTGGTCGCCGGCATTACTGACGGGCTCGACGGGCTCGTCGCGCGAGTAACCAACCAGCGGACGGCCGTTGGGGCGTGGCTCGACCCGATGGCCGACAAGCTCCTGCTGCTGACGACGTTCGTCGTCTTGTCGCTGCCCGGGATTGGCCTGACCAACAGGCTGCCGCTGTGGCTGACCGTGCTCATCATCAGTCGCGACATCGTGATCGTGCTGACGGTGGCCGTCATCACCCTGGCGCTGGGGCCGCGGAGCTTCGCGCCCTCCATCTACGGCAAGGCCGCAACCGCCACCTACATCGTCACGAGCATCGTGGTGATGCTGTTCAACTACCGCCAGCAGACCTCGGTGCTGGTCGACGTGGGGATCTACGCGAGCCTGGTGATGACGCTGGTGTCAGGTGTGCACTACGTGGTGCACGTGCGCCGGATTATCAACCAGCCGCCAGCTTCGTCCTGAAGTAGGCAATCGTCTGTTCGAGCCCGCTCTCGAGCGGCACCTTCGGTTCCCATCCCAGAATGGCCCGCGCCTTCGAGATGTCCGGCTGCCGTACCTTCGGGTCGTCGGTCGGCAGCGGCCTGTACACCAGCCGGCTCGATGAGCCAATCATCCGGAGGATGGTCCTGGCGATCTCCTCGATCGACAGTTCGTGCGGGTTGCCGATGTTGACCGGGTCATTGGTGGAGGAGTGCATCAGCTTGATGATGCCGTCGACAAGGTCGGTCACATAGCAGAGGCTGCGCGTCTGCCGGCCGTCGCCAAACACCGTCACGTCTTCACCCCGGAGCGCCTGCGAAATGAAGTTGGGCACCGCGCGACCGTCCTTCACCCGCATGCGCGGCCCGTATGTATTGAAGATGCGCACGATCTTGGCGTCGATGCCATGGTACCGGTGGTACGCGACCGTCATCGCCTCAGCAAACCGCTTGGCCTCGTCGTACACGCCGCGCGGGCCGATAGGATTCACGTTGCCCCAGTAGGTCTCCTTCTGCGGATGCTCCAGCGGATCACCGTACACCTCGGAGGTCGATGCCAGCACGAACCGGGCGCCCTTCGCCTTGGCGAGTCCGAGTGCCTTGTGGGTGCCAAGCGCCCCGACCTTCAGGGTCTGGATGGGCAGCTCGAGATAATCGATCGGGCTGGCCGGACTGGCCCAGTGCAACACGAAGTCCACGGGCCCATCGACGTGAATGTAGTTGGTGATGTCGTGCTTGATGAACAGGAAGTCCCTGTTCTGGAGGTGCGTCAGATTGCTCATGGCGCCGGTCAGCAGATTGTCGATGCCAATCACGCTGAAGCCGCGGTCGAGCAGCGTCTCCGACAGGTGCGATCCAATGAACCCGGCGGCTCCGGTAATGACAACGCGAGGCTTTGACATGGTGACTACTCCGCCGTGGTTCCGTGAAACAGCCCCAGCCCCCTGATCAGGGTGAGCCACATGATCTTGACGTCGAGACTCAGCGACCAGTTCTCGATGTAATACAGATCGAATTCGATACGTTTCTCGATCGAGGTGTTGCCCCGCCATCCGTTGACCTGCGCCCACCCGGTGATGCCCGACTTGACCTTGTGGCGCAGCATGTACTGCGGATACCGGTGCTTGAACTGCTCGACGAAGTACGGACGCTCCGGCCGCGGCCCGACCAGCGACATCTCGCCTCGCAGCACGTTGACGAGCTGGGGCAGCTCGTCGATATCGTAGCGGCGCAGAAAGCGCCCGAGCGGCGTGCAGCGGGGGTCCTCGTCTCGCGCCCAGACAGGGCCAGTGTCTTCCTCGGCTCCGCGGTGCATCGACCGGAACTTGTAGACCGAGAAGGATGACCCGTCGAGGCTCATCCGCTCCTGGCGGTACAGCACGGGACCTGGAGAGGTCAGCCGGATGAGGGCCGTGACGATGGCCAGGGGAATCACCAGGATGATCAGGGAGACGACCGCCACGACCAGATCGACCGCGCGCTTCACGAATACGTTCAGCCCCTGCAGCGGCACCTCGTTCAGATTGATGATGGGCACGCCATCAAGGTCTTCGATCCGTGCCCGGAGCGCGATGAACTGCAGCAGGTCGGGGACGATCTTGACGTCGATCAAGTCCTTGGCGGCCGCTTCGATGACTTCCATCATCAGGCGGTGGGCCTCCAGCGGAAGCGCGACATAGATGTGATCAATGCGCTCGCGGGCGCAAATCTCGGCCGTCTCGCCCGTCGTGCCGAGCAGCGGCAGTCCGCGGTAGCCGAGGTGATCGCGCTCGGCCCGGTCGTCGAGAAACCCCACGACCTGGTAGCCGAGTTCCTGGTGCTGGATGATCTTGTCGGCCACCAGTTTCCCGAGATCGCCCGCGCCGACGATCAGAATGCGTTTGAGGCCGATGCCCGCCCGCCAGCGGCGCTCGAAGGTCTGCCTGACGCCTTCGCGCGACGCAAAGGTGAGCGTCACGTTGAACAGCAGGAACAGTCCCCAGACCAGCTGGGAGACCTGGAGTGTGCCGTGTTCCCTGAACTCGACCGGCGTGTAGTACGCCCCCACGTAGAGGGTCGTGAGCACGCCGAGCACGACCGCCACGACACTGCCGATGAAGACCGCGAAGAAGTCGTCGACCCGCGACCGGTTGCGGCGGACGCTGTAGAGACCCTGGAAGTAGAACGCGACCGGCACGATCAGCGCCACAAACGGCAGCACGGCCGCATACTGCCAGAAGGGAGGATAGCCCTTGGTGACCGGGAACAGCTGAGTATCGAACTGGGTCTCGAACCGGACCAGGTAGGCTCCGACAAACGCCACCGCGCCGAGTACCGCGTCGGTCGTCACGTAGAAGGCGGCGAGCGTTCGCTTGTACCGTTTGACCATATCCTCACGACGGCCTTGCGGCCTGCTTGTTCGACTCAAGCACGATCCGAACTCCGCATCGGCTCACACGAGCAGGACGGGCGGCCAGATCGCTGAAACCTCCCGCCCGATGTCCCCGGCCGCCTTGCCGGTGCCACTCGATCTCGAGCGGGTGGACCGCGACTGACGCGCAACGATTATAGTATTGGGCGACGCGCACCGCCACCTGCTGAGAGATCGAGGGGGACGCGTTGCGGTCGCGACATGGATCACCACCGGGTCCCTGCCGGGCGAGCGAGGGTATCGTCAACCAGCTCTTTCATCTGCCGCGCGTGGCGTGCGCGGGAGAACTGTGTCGCGTGTTCGCGAATGCGCGGCGGCACAACACGCATTGCGGCGATGCGGTCGAGTGCTTCGACAAGCGCATTCACACTGGGCTCGCGGAAGAACGCACCGGTGTCGCCGTCGATGACGGTTTCGAGCGCCCCGCCTCGGCCCAGGGCCACAACCGGGCAGCCGCACGCCTGGGCTTCGACCGGCACGATGCCGAAATCCTCCTCCCCCGCAAGAATTACCGCCCGCGCCCGTTGGTACTCGTGTCTGATCTGCTCGTCCGACACCTGTCCGAGAAATGTGACGTCGGGTCCCGCCTGTCGCTCGAGCCGATCGCGCTCGGGGCCATCGCCCACAATGCGCAGCGACGCGCCCGCGCGCTGGCAAGCCGCTATGGCGAGATCGACGCGCTTGTAGGGCACAAGGGCAGAGACCACCAGGAAATGGCCCTCGGGCGACACCGACGCCAGCCGGAAGAAGTCCGTGTCGACCGGTGGATACACGATGGAAGCGTCGCGGCCGTAGTAGCGCCGAATACGTGATGCGACGAATCGAGAGTTAGCGACAAAGCGGTGGACACGCGGCGCGGTGGCGGCATCCCATCTGGCGAGCCATGCCAGCATCGGCCGATAGATCCAGCGGCTGCGCATCCGGCCCGCGCGGGCCGGGCCGAAGTAGGCATCGAACTGATCCCAGGCGTAGCGCATGGGTGAATGGCAGTAGCAGATATGGCGCGCCCGTCCCGGCACGACCACCGCTTTCGCGGCGCAGTGGCTGGAACTGATCACCAGGTCGTACTGATCCAGATTGAACTGCTCGATCGCGAAAGGGAAGAGGGGAAGATACCGCCGGTATCCCGTCCCGCTGCGCGGAAGCCGCTGAACGAAGGACGTGTGAATGCGGTGCCGTTCGATGCCCGGCGAAACCGACCCTCTGCAGTGGACGAGGGTCAGGATATCCGCGGTGGGATAGAGTCCGCACAGTTCGGCGAGGACCTTTTCCCCCCCGCGCATGCCGGTGAGCCAGTCGTGAACCAGCGCGATTCTCATGACCGCTCCGGGCTCACCCGGCCACTTCCCTGTAGACGTCCAGGGTTCGCCGGACCGACGCCTCCCAGGAGAAGGCCCGGGCGCGCTCAAGCCCGCGGACTCTGAGCGTCTCTCTCAAGTCCGGATCCACGAGCACCCGCTGAATGCCGTCGGCAATCGACCTGGCGCTGTAGGGATCGACCAGGACCGCGGCATCGCCGACCACCTCGGGCAGCGACGACACGTTTGAGGTGACCACGGGCGTGCCGCTCGCCATCGCCTCCAGAGGAGGCAACCCGAAGCCCTCGTACAACGACGGGAACACGAACACTGTCGCCAGCCTGTACAACGCCGCGAGCGTGTCGTCACCGACAAACCCGAGAAAGCGGACGTGTTTGTGCAGTTTGTAGCGGTCGACCGCGCGGCGGAGCCTGGGGAACTTGATGATTTGATCCCCGATGATGAGCAGTTTCAGCTGATCGAATCCCTCCCCGCGAACCAGATGAAACGCCTCGATCAGCCGTTCCAGGTTCTTGTGCGGCTTGATGCTGCCCACGTACAGCGCGAACGGGCCGTCCAGCTGATATCGCTCCCGGGTGCGCTGAATGTCCTCCTCCCTGGGCGGCGTCGCGAGCCGATCATCAATGGCGTTAGGGATGACAATGATCCTATCGGCCGGCACGTTGCAGTACCGGAGGATGTCCGATTTCGACGTCTCGGAGACGGTCAGGATCCGGGCGGCCCGGGCCGCCGCCGCCGAGAGGCTGGCCCGCGCATAGACATAGGCCAGGCGGTTGGGCAGGTACTGCGGGAACATCAAGTGGATGCAGTCGTGGATCGTCACGATCGACCGGCACGGCACCAGCGGGGGCAGCACGTAGTGCGGCGCATGAAACAGGTCGACGCGTGCCGTCAGGAGCCGGACCGGCAGCGCGATCTGTTCGCGTATCGAATATGGCCTGGCCTTCTCAGCGACCGGCGTGAAGTTTGGCGCCATCTGCCGGACCGTCTCGCCGTCCTGGGGACGGCACAGGACCACATACTCGGAGTCGTGGTCAAACGCCCCGAGGTGCTTCAGCAGATTGCGGATGTAGGTGCCGATCCCGAAGTCGTGTAACTTCCGGGCGTCGATGGCAATGCGCACGTATCAGGCCTCGTTCCGGATTGTCACGATACCAGAGGAAATGGGGTCGGACCTAATTTCGGGTGTTGCCCGGCGACACACGGGGTGCAGAAATCGAAATCAGATCCGACCCCATTTCCCCATCATGCCCCCTCGGGCGGAAGTTTGCCGCGGACGCGCAAGTAGAGGCTGAGCCACGGAAGCCACAACGGATGGTGCTTTGCGTAGAACGCCAGATGGGCTCTGCGATACGCCTGTTCTGATGCGATCGGGATGGTGCCCCGGGCGCGGCCCCGGAGGTGAACGATTTCCGCTCCAGGAACGAAGAGAACTCGACGGCCTCGCGCGCGCAGGGCGGCACAGAAGTCGACGTCCTCGGCGTAGAGGAAATACCGCTCGTCCAGCAGGCCCGCCGCCACAGCGTCGTCCCGGCGAACCATGAGGCACGCGCCGCTCACCCAGTCGGGATAGTGCCGCGTCCGCGTGAGACGCTCGACGCGGCGGTTCGCCAACCTGACGCCCCGCTCGTGCAGCCGGATCAGCAGCTTCTGGCGAGCCTCCGCCAGCGGGGAAATCATGCGGCCAAACGACAGTTCGGCTCTGCCGTTGGCGTCGACAATGCGCGGGCCGGCGGCGGCCACCTCGGGTGAGCGCCGCAACTGCTCGACAAGCGTGTCGATGGCGCCGGGGCGCACAAGCGTGTCGCTGTTGAGCAGCAGGACGAACTCGCCACTGGAGGAGCGGATGCCGAGGTTGTTGGCGGCTGCGAATCCGATGTTGCGGCCGCACTCGATCAGGCGGACTCCAGGCCAGCGTTCACGCAGGGCGGCGGGCGTGTGGTCGCTCGACGCGTTGTCGACCACGACAATCTCGTGGGAGGTTCGCGACTGGTGCTCGACGAGCGACCCGAGGCACGCCTCAAGTTCGGCCCGGGTGTTGAACGACACGATGATGATGGTGAGGTCTGCCATGGGAATTAGCGCGCTGCGGCCTCGATCGCCTCGAGAGTGGCACGCGCCGCATCGGGCCAGCGGTATCGCGCGAGCACGGCGGCCGCCGGTGCGAGCGCCTCCCGGTGCGCTCGCTCGTCGGACAGGAGCCTCGTCAGATGTGCCGCCACCCCTCGCGTGTCGCCCAATCCGACGTAGCAGGCGGCGGGTCCGCACGTCTCACGCGCGACCGGCGTATCGAGCACGATGACGGGAATCCCGCAACCGAGAGCCTCGAGGGGCGTCAGCCCGAACCCCTCGTATTCGGAGAGGAACGCGAACACGCGGGCCGAGCGGTACAGTCCCAGCAGCTCGCCATCGCTGACATAGGCCCGGACGACGACGCGATCCGCGATATTCAGCGTGCGACAGAGCGCGGCGAGGTCTTGCATCGGGTATGTGCGGTTCTCGCCGACGATTTCGAGACGCGCCTCCGTGACGGCGGCCGCGACTTGCGCAAAGGCGCGGATCAAGTCAGGTACGCGCCGCCGGTTGAATACCGACCCCACATACAACACGACAGGCCGGCGCTCGCCGAATGTCGGCCATGCGGACGCCGGATGCTGGTCGCCGCCGGACCATCGATCGGCGCCTGGCGTCGTCAGACCGAGCGGAATCACGCGAATCCTGTCATCAGGAATGCCGAGCCGGCCGCGGATCTCGCCGGCGGAAAAACGTGAATCTGTCAGCACAATCCGAGCGCGCCGGGCTGAGGACCTGGTGAGCCACGCCCGCCGGAGCCGTTCGCGGAGAGAGAACCACTCGGGATGCGCGAGAAACGACAGGTCGTGAATGGTCTGGACGAGGGGGCAGGTCATCCTCAACGGTGCGGTGTACGCCGGCGCGAAGAAGACGTCGAGGCGGTCCCGCGATGCGACGCGCGGGAGCTGGACCTGTTCCCACCACGTGCCTGGTGACCCAGGCACAATCCGACTCTCCGGGGCCAAGGCGTCGAATGCGGCCGCGACTTCGGGCGGGCACTCCGCTGGAGAATACAGCACAATCTGATGCGGAAACACGCCCTCCCGGGCCGCGGTTGCCCATTCGCCCAGCAGGTGCAGGACGTACCGGCCCACGCCTGTCGGGCGACCCAGCAGTTCGCGAGCGTCGACGCCAATCCGCATCACGACCGGGTCCCCTGGCCCGCCGCCTGCGGTTGCCGAGCCATCGCCGCCAGATAGTGCTGCAGCAGAAGCAGCGCCGAGTCGCTCCAGCTGAACTCGCTGGCCCTCGCCATGCCCGCGTCTCGGCACGCTCGGTGGAGTCCCGGCTCCCGGAGCAGACGGGAGAGTGCGTCAGCGATGCCGTCGGCATCCTCCGGATCAATCTGGAGGCCGGCGTGGCCGACCACCTCCGGGAGGGCCCCACGATTCGACACGACAACCGGGATGCCGAGGGCCATCGCCTCAAGCGCTGGAAGTCCGAATCCTTCGTCAAACGAGGGCAGCACAACCACCGCGGCTCCGAGGTACGTGGAGGCCCGGTCGCCGTCCGGGATGTATCCACGAATGTCGACCTGTCCCTTGAAGGCGGGACCCGTCGCACGCTCGATCCATGGCTGGGCAGCCGGCGTATGGCGCCCGGCCAGAACCAGGCGAGGAGCGTCAGGCCAGCGCGACAGCAGCCGCTCGTAGGCGTCGAGCAGACCGGCCACGTTCTTTCTCGGCTCGAGGGTGCCAACAAAGAGGATGTATCCCCCCGATCGCGGCGGCCGGGCGGTGGCCTGAGATGTGATCCACCGGGGAACGCCCGGCCGGCAGACAGCGATCCTGGCGTCGGAGACTCCCAGTTCCCGACTGATGCCGCGCGCGGAGTGATTCGAGATGGTCACCACCAGATCCGCCCGGCGGGAGTGGTCGCCAACCAGGCGCGGAAACTCCCGCTGCATTTCGCCCCACGCGCGGTCGGGATGATGAAGAAAATCAAGGTCGCAGATGGTCGACACCCGCAGACCCGACCTCGCTGGCAGCAGCACCGGGGTGGTGGCATGGACGATATCGAAGGGGCCCCTGGCCAGCCATTCCACCGGGGGCCAACCCAGCCGGTACCAGGCCATATTGAGGGCGCGGACGGGGAGGCGACAGTCAGCCGGGGCCGCGCCAGCCAGCTCCCCGATGGCCGACGCGGCAAGCCGATCGCGCAGAGAACTCGAAAACAGTGTGATTTCCAGGCCCTCGGCGATGGGCTCGCCCGTGGCCTTGAGCGCCAAGAGGGCCCGAACCAACTCGTGGATCCACGCGCCCACGCCCGTCGGTTCCTTCAACGCCGGTCGATAGTCAAGAAGCAGTCGCATCGTCGCCGTTGTGTATGGTATCCCGATTGCCGCCTGAGGCGGAGGTCCGCGTTGGCGGTGGAGCGAATCGGCTGCAACCCATTGATTTACAATGCCTTGACAGCTCGTAGGGCCTATAGTACTTTCAGACGTTTCCACATTCCGGCATCCGATCAATCTGGCGCCGGCGGGGGAGGAAGGGCGCATGAAGCTGGCTGTCATAGGTACTGGCTACGTCGGACTGGTCGCCGGGGCGTGTTTCGCGGAAACCGGAAATGATGTTGTGTGCGTCGACAAGGACGAGTCGAAGATCCGGCTGCTTCGGAAAGGGAAGATGCCCATTTTCGAGCCTGGGCTCGAAGAGGTCGTCAAGCGAAACGTCGCGGACAAGCGGCTGACGTTTACGACCCAGCTACCCAAAGCGGTGCGATCGGCGTCGGTCATCTTCATTGCCGTGGGCACCCCGCAAGGTGAGGACGGATCGGCGGACCTCCAGCACCTGCTCGGCGTCGCCCGCGAAATCGCGAAGGCGATGAACGGTTACAAGGTGATCGTCGACAAGAGCACGGTTCCTGTTGGCACGGCGAGCCGGGTGCGCGAGATCATCCGGCGCGAGACCACGCATCCGTTCAGCGTGGTCAGCAACCCCGAGTTTCTCAAGCAGGGCGCGGCGGTTGACGATTTCTTCAAGCCCGACCGCGTGGTGATTGGCGCCGAGGACGAAAAGGCCGCCGAGGTCATGCGGAACCTGTACAGCCCGTTCACGCGCACCGGCGCGCCCATCATGGTGATGGACTGCGCCAGCGCGGAACTCAGCAAGTACGCGGCAAATGCGCTGCTGGCCACGAAGATTTCGTTCATGAACGAAATCGCGAACATCTGTGAGTTGTTCGGCGCCGACGTCGACCAGGTTCGGCGCGCCGTCGGTTCGGACCGCCGGATTGGCCCGTCGTTCCTGTTCCCGGGCACCGGGTACGGGGGGAGCTGCTTCCCGAAGGACGTCAAGGCAATCGTCAAGTTCACGGCCGACAAGGGCTACGACTTCCGGATAGTCAAAGCCGTCGATGCCGTCAATCAGTCACAGAAATCGGTGCTGGCCTCCAAGATGGAGAAGCATCTTGGATCGCTGAAAGGGAAGACGATTGCGGTCTGGGGGCTGTCGTTCAAGCCCCGCACCGACGACATGCGCGAGGCCCCGGCGGTGGCGCTCATCGAGCGGCTCCTGACGGCGGGAGCCAAGGTTCAGGCGTTCGACCCCGAGGCGATGCCGGTCGCGAAGCTGCTGTTCGGGACCAGGATCGTGCTGGCGCCAACCAGCTACAAGGCGCTCGAAGGCGCCGACGCCATGGCGCTGGTGACCGAGTGGAACGAGTTCCGGGAGCCGGACTTCGCGAAGATGCGCAAGGCGATGAAGACACCGCTCATCTTCGATGGCCGCAACATCTATACCCGCGAAATGATGCGGACGCATGGCTTCCAGTATTTCAGCATCGGCCGCTGAGTGCTTCGACTCGCGATGTCGGTCGCGAATTCCCTGCAGGCGATCCGGTGAAGAGTGCTCGCTCAGCACTTGGTCCTGAGTGAATATGTTCGATGCCGAACCTCTGAATCGAAGGGCTGACGTGGGGGCGGTCCTGGTCACCGGCGGGGCCGGCTACATCGGGAGCCACGTGGCCAAGGCGCTCGCCGCCGCGGGCCGGCGTGTCGTCGTCTTGGACAATCTGTCGAACGGGCATCGCGGGTCCGTTCGCTGGGGCGAGCTGGTTGTCGCCGACGTCCACGATGTGGCACGGGTTCGCGAGACGATTCGCCGGCACGAAGTGTCGGCGGTGATGCACTTCGCGGCGTCGCTGCTGGTGGCCGAATCGGTACGAGACCCGATTGGCTATTACGCCAACAACGTTGGCGGGGGGCTGGCCGTGCTGGAAGCGATGGTCGGCGAGTCGGTCAGTCGATTCGTATTTTCGTCGACCGCGGCAGTTTATGGCGAACCCGTCGAAACGCCGGTCACCGAGAATCATCCGACTTGCCCCATCAGCGCGTACGGCGAAACCAAGCTTGCCGTTGAGCGGGCGCTGGCTCACTTTGAGCGCGCCTACGGCACCCGGAGCGTCGCCCTGCGCTACTTCAATGCGGCCGGCGCGGATCCGGATGGCGAACTTGGTGAGGAACACCGGGTGGAGGTGCACCTGATTCCCCGTGCTGTTGAGGCTGCGCTCGGCGGTCCCGCGCTCCAGGTGTTCGGCGATGACTATCCGACGCCGGACGGGACGTGCCTCAGGGACTACGTCCATGTCAGCGATCTCGCGCGCGCCCACCTGCTGGCGTTGCAGCATCTCGAGAGCGAGGGCGCCTCTGGCTCGTACAATCTGGGCATCGGCAAGCCGTTTTCGGTGCGGGACGTGATCAGTTCGGTCGAGCGGGTGAGCGGCAGGCGGGTGCCAGCCCAACGGGTTCCCCGGCGTCAGGGAGACCCCGGCGTCCTGTTCGCCTCGAGCGAGCGCATTCGGACTGAGTTCGGGTGGCGACCGGAATTCGTTGATCTCGACGGGATCGTAGAGACCGCCTGGGCGTGGCGACGGGCTCATCCGCACGGGTATCAGGAGGAGGCGGTACGCTGATGCCGGAGGTTCGCGGAATCGTGACCGGTCCACGGTTTCCGGCCTGCCGGCGCGACCGGTCCGGCCAGTGAACCCTCTCGTGCGGCTGCTCGGTTACGCACGCCCGTATCGGGGCCGGTTCGTCGTGGCCCTGCTCGCGATGCTCGTGTACGGCGGCGCGTCGACCTGGCTGGTGGTGCTCATCCGGCCGATCGTCGACAAGGTCCTGAATCTGCAGGAAGCCGTCAGCACGGTCGCATGGTCGGTTCTGCTCGCGTATTTCCTGAAAGGCCTCGGCTCGTACTTCTCGGCCTACTTGATGGCGGACGTCGGGCAACACGTGGTGCGCGACATCCGCGACGGCCTGTTTCGCCATACGCTCGGGCAGTCGACCGCCTTCTTCAAGTCGCGGAGCACGGGGCAACTCCTGTCGAGGCTGACCAACGACGTCGGTCAGGTTCAGCAGGTGGTGTCCGAAACGATGGCCGACTTGCTGCGGGAGTCGCTCGCCGTTGTCGGGTTCGCGGGCGTGTTGCTCTACAACGACCTCGGGCTGGCGCTGGTGTGCCTGACGGGCGCGCCGCTGGTCGTGTATCCCCTTGTTCGGCTGGGTCAGGCGCTGCGCAAGACGACGAGGCGGAGCCAGGAACACCTGGAGTCGATGACGCACGTCGCGACCGAGGCGTTCACCGGCCTGCGGATCGTCAAGGCGTTCGGCGCGGAGGACCGCGAGGGCTCCCGGTTCGGCCTGGCCACGCGGGCGCTGTACCGGGCGAACATGAAGGTGACGGCCGCGATGTCGATGATGCCCCCCATCATGGAGTTGCTTGGTGGCGTGGCGATTGCGGCGGCGCTGTGGTACGGCGCCCGGGAGATTGCGGCCCATCGGATGACAGAGGGCCAGTTTTACCAGTGTGTCGGTGCGCTGCTCCTGATGTACGGCCCGCTCAAGAAACTGAGTCGCGTCAACGCCAATGTTCAGCAGGCGATCGCCGCATCCCAGCGGATCTTCGAGCTGATGGATACGCACACCGAGGTGCCGGATGAACCGGGGGCCCCGCCGCTTGCGCCTCTGCAACACGGTATCGAGTTTCGCCACGTGACGTTCGAGTATGAGGACGGGCGGGGCCGGACTGCGCTCGGCGGCGTGTCGTTCGCTGTGAAGGTCGGCCAGACGGTGGCCGTGGTTGGCCGGAGCGGTGCGGGCAAGACCAGCCTCGTCAATCTTCTTCCCCGGTTCTACGATCCTTCCGAGGGCGCCATTTTGATCGATGGGATCGATATCAGGCGAAGCGGCCTGAGTTCCCTGCGGGAACAGATTGGGATGGTGACGCAGGAGACCGTGCTGTTTGACGACACGGTCGCCAATAACATCGCGTACGGACGGCCGGGCGCGGGTTCCGAGGACATCGAGGCGGCGGCGCGGGCCGCGCGGGCACACGAGTTCGTGATGGCGATGCCCGCCCGGTACCAGACCAGGATTGGCGAACGCGGCCAGCGGTTGTCAGGCGGACAGCGACAGCGCCTGGCCATTGCGCGGGCGATCCTGAAGAACTCGCCGATCCTGATTCTCGACGAGGCGACCTCGTCGCTCGATTCCGAGTCCGAAGCGCTCGTGCAGGATGCGCTGGCCAACCTGATGCGGAATCGGACGTCGTTTGTCATCGCGCATCGCCTGTCGACGGTGCAACGCGCCGATCTGATTGTGGTGCTCGAACGCGGCCGCGTGGTGGAGGTTGGCCGGCACGAGGATCTGATGGCCCGGCCCGATGGGGTGTACGCTGGGTTATACGAGTTGCAGTTTGCCGGCTCGCGCCGCAAGGGCGCCACGAGGGACCGTGGGGCGCCGGGATTAGGGATTAGGGATTAGCTCGTCCCCAGTTCCCAATCCCTCGTGAGCGGAGGGGTGGAGCGTCGAACCATGATGAAGAGCATGACCGGCTTCGCGAGCGTCACACGTGAGGACGCGGGCGCGAGTATCGGCGTGACCGTGCGGAGCGTGAATCACCGCTACCTGGATGTGCAGCTGCGCCTTCCTCAAACCCTGAGTGCGATCGAGCCCAGGATTCGCGGCGTGGTCCAGCAGCGCGTGGCGCGGGGGCGCGTCGAAGTCGCGATCTCCCTCCAGCTCAGACAGCCGCCGAAGCTCGAAATCGAGTTGAACGAAGCGTTCGCCGTCGCCCTGGCCAGTGCGATGGCGCGGGCGAGAGCCGTCGGGCTGGTCGAAGGCGCGTTGCAGCCAGGCGACATCATGCGTTTTCCCCAGGCCCTGGTTGTTCGGGAGCAGGCCGCGGAACTGGACGCCGATGCCGCTGTGGCGATCGAGGTCGGGATCCTGGGCGCCGTCGAACAGGCGCTGCAGGAGCTGGACGTCATGCGCCGGCGGGAGGGGGCTCTCCTCCAGCACGATCTGGACGCGCGCAAGACGGGGGTGGCCAACCTGATGGAACGTGTCGCGGCGCTGGCGCAGGCAGGGGAGCACACGCTCCGGGAGCGGCTGGTCGCGCGGATCGCCGAACTGACGACGGATCTCTCGGTTGACCGGGGTTCGGTCGCGCAGGAGGTGGTGCGCTTTGTCTCGCGTTCCGACATCAGCGAGGAGCTGGTGCGCTTCCGTGCGCATGTGACGCAGTGGACGTCGCTCTCTGATGAGCCCGAGCCGTGCGGCCGCAAGCTGGATTTCCTGCTGCAGGAGATGAACCGCGAAGTCAATACGACAGGTTCGAAAGCCGATGGGGAGGGAGTTCCGGAGCTGGTGATTTCGATCAAGGCCGAACTCGAGAAGATGCGGGAACAGGTGCAGAATGTCGAGTAGCCCAACGCCGCGGGGACAACTGTTTGTCGTGTCGGCACCCTCCGGCACCGGAAAGACGACCCTCGTCGAGTCGCTGGTCGCGTCGATGCCGCATCTCCGGATGTCACGCTCCTACACCAGTCGGCAGGCGCGGGTGGGCGAGGTGGACGGGGTGGACTACCACTTCGTGTCCCGCCAGCGCTTCGAAGCGATGATCGCGGGCGATCAATTTCTCGAGTGGGCCGATATCTACGGCGATCTGTACGGAACATCCCAGGTTGACACCGAGCGCATTCAGTCGGAGGGGGACGATCTGGTTCTGGTCATCGACGTGCAGGGCGCCCGGAAGATCCGCCGTCGAGGCGTTCCCGTCGTCTCGGTGTTCGTCATGCCGCCATCACTCGACGTCCTCGAGTCGCGGCTGAGGGGCCGGTCGACCGACAGTGAGGCGCAGATCCAGCGCCGCCTCGAGGTGGCCCGGGAGGAAGTCAGAGCCTTCCATGAGTACGATTTCGTGGTGGTCAATGATGAGATCGGCGCGTCGGTCGAGCGGATTCGCGCGATCGTGACGGCTGCGCGCCTGACCCTCGCGGCCGCGACGCCGGCGGCGGAACGCATCGCGGCAACCTTCAGTGTCGGTGAAGAGTAGACGGGGCTCGGGGTTCGGGGGGAAGCGCCCCGGGCTGAGGCCTGCGGGACGGCGGCTTCCGGAGCGGCCCCTCGAACCAAGCCGACAGCGACGTCTGCAAAACGTGCCGTGAGGGCCAAGACCGGCGGCGCGAATAGCGCGACCGTCAGGTCGGCGAGAGATCCCGGCAAGACGCGTTTTGCCGGCTTGTGTGAGCGGGGACGCGGAGGAACCGTCGTCCCGCTGGCCTCGGAGGGGGACATGCCATGGCTCTGATAGCGCTCGGCGTAACAGGCGGCATCGGGGCGTACAAAGCCGTCGAGGTGGCGAGGGGTCTTCAGAAACGCGGCCACGACGTCGTGGCGATCATGACGAGGAACGCCCGGCGATTCATCGGCCCGGTGACCTTCGAGGCGATCACGAAACGGCGTGTCGTGACGACCCAGTGGGCCGCTGGCGTCAACGCGGATATCGAGCACATCGCGCTGGCCTCGTCTATCGAGCTGCTGGTGGTCGCGCCGGCCACGGCCAATATCCTGGGCAAGTTCGCGGCGGGCATCGCGGACGACTTTCTGTCGACGCTGTACCTGGCGACGCGTGCGCCCGTGCTCGTAGCTCCGGCGATGAACAGCCATATGCTCGAGCATCCGGCGACGGCAGCAAACCTGAAGGTGTTGGCCGAGCGAGGCGTGCACGTCCTGCAGCCGGATTCCGGGTACCTGGCCTGTGGTTGGACCGGCAAGGGGCGTCTCGCGGAACCGGAGAACATCGTCGAGGCCGCGATGCGGATCCTGGAACCGCGTCGCACGCTCGATGGCCGCAAGGTCCTCGTGACGGCCGGGCCGACCTTTGAGGATCTCGACCCGGTCCGATTCCTCGGCAATCGTTCGAGCGGGAAGATGGGGTTTGCGATCGCTGCCGAGGCCGTACGGCGTGGCGCCGACGTCACGCTGGTGGCTGGCCCGACATCGGTTGCGCCACCTGACGTCTCCGAACTGATCCTGGTCCGCAGCGCGGTGCAGATGCGGGACGCGGTGATGTCGCGCGTCGCCCTGGCCGATGTCGTGGTGATGGCGGCGGCGGTCGCCGACTACCGGCCTGTGCATCAGGAAGCTCACAAGATCGCCAAGACGGCCGAGTCGCTGACCGTGACGCTCACGCGCACGCCGGACATTCTCGCGGAGATCGGCCGGTGGCGGACCGAGCACGGCGGCCATCGGCCGGCCATCGTGGGATTCGCGGCCGAGACCGGAGACGCGGTGGCACGCGCAAAGCGCAAGCTTGTCGCGAAGGGTGCTGATTTGATCGTGGCCAACGACGTGCTGCAGGATGGGGCCGGCTTCGAATCCGACACCAACATCGTCACCCTGATTGGTCCGGACTCCAGTGAGCCGCTGCCCATCCAGTCGAAGGTCACCATCGCCGGCCTGATTCTCGATCGGATCGAAGCCCGGCTCGGAGATCGCGGTGTGACGCAACCGTAGTCCCGCAGGGGAATGGAAGTCGAGCAGATATGAGCCAGACCGACGGCAGGACACAGCTCGCCGAGCATCTGAGGTTGTTCGGGGAGTTGGGGGTGGCGGGTGTCTCACGCGACCCTGCATGGCGTCAGCGCGTCGAGTCCCCGGCCGCTCACGGGAATGAGAATCGCGGGTCGCCGCCAGACCGCGAGTCGGGCGGGGCCGGTGAAGCGATGGCGGAAACCCTGGAGCTGCTTCGCGCCGACATCGGCGACTGCACACGATGCAAACTGCACCGGCTGGGCCGATCCCAGGTGGTGTTTGGCGTCGGCAATCCGAATGCTGACCTGATGTTGGTTGGCGAGGCTCCGGGCCACGACGAAGATGTGCAGGGCATTCCGTTTGTCGGCCGGGCGGGACAGTTGCTGACGAAGATCATTGAGGCGATCGAGTTGACGCGCGACCAGGTCTATATCGCGAACGTCATCAAGTGCCGCCCTCCCGAGAACAGAAACCCCGAGCCCGATGAAGTCGATACGTGCGAACCGTTTCTGTTTCGGCAGGTCCAGATCATCAGACCGAAGGTCATCGTGGCGCTTGGCACGTTTGCCGCCCGCACGCTCCTGCGAACAACTGAGCCGATCTCGAAACTGCGCGGCCGCTTCTACACGTACGGCGACGCGGCGTTGATTGCCACTTTTCATCCGGCCTTCCTGCTTCGCAGCCCCGACAGGAAGCGCGACGTGTGGGACGACATGAAGAAGGTGCGCGCCGTGCTGCGTGGCGACACCGCCGATACGCCGGCGTAGCCGTCGATGTTGCGTCTTGCCTCGGTGGCCGTGCCGGTTCCTGCCCTCGGCTTGCTCACGTACCGCATTCCTCCAGAACTGGATGCGCCAGCCATCGGCAGTCGCGTCCTGGTTCCGCTTGGCACCAGGACGGTCACCGGCTGCGTGGTTTCAGTCGACGCCGTGGCGGACGACGACGACCGCGTGCCCGGCGGGACACTCCGCGACATCATCGACCTGCTGGACGAGGACGTGTTTCTGCCGGGTTCGGTCGTCAGGCTGGCGCTGTGGGTATCGGAGTACTACGCGTGCGGACCAGGCGAAGCCATCGCGGCTGCCGTCCCGCCGATGGCCTGGATCGAAAGCCGACGAATCGTGACGTTGACCGACGCCGGCCTTCGGTGTCTCGATGAGTTGCCTGGCGACAGCAGTTCGGCCATGCAACATGCCGCGCTGAAGGTGCTGGTCGGGGGCCGTGGGCTTCCGGTATCGTCGCTGCGCAGCCGCCTGGCGAAAGATCTCGGCGGACATGTCCGGGTGCCGATGAACGCGCTGGTTCGAACGCTCGAACGGGCGGGTCTCATCTCGGCGGCCCAGGTTCTGGAAGGGGAGCGGCAGGCGTACAAGACGACGCGCGTGGTACGCGCCACAGCGCAGGGACTTGATGTTGCGCGCGGCCTGGCATCCGGTGCGCCGGTGGCCGGGCTCGGCCCCAGACAGCAGGAGGCCCTGCGCGCCCTGGCGTCGGCTCCGGACGGGCTGCCGAGTTCGGCGCTGGTGGAGCGGCAACTGGCCCCAGACGGGCTGAGACGCCTGGCGACCAGAGGGCTGGTGACCATTCACCGAGTTCCCCTCGACCGCGATCCGTTTGAAGGGCCGTGGGGACGCCACGGCCCGCCGGCGATGGCCGACGCGCCGGCCCGCGATCTGACCGCCGAACAGGAGTCGGCGCTCGAGCGCCTCACCGGCCTTTGCACGCCGCCGGCCTTTCGCGTCGCACTGGTGCACGGCGTGACCGGCAGCGGGAAGACAGAACTCTACTTGCGTCTGGCCGAACACGTGCGGGGTGCTGGGCGACGGACCCTCGTGCTGGTTCCGGAGATTGCGCTGACACCGGCCGCTGCTCTGGCGTTCCGTATTCGATTCGGCGACCGCGTGGCCATCCAGCACAGCGGGTTGTCCGATGGCGAACGTCACGACCAGTGGCAGCGAATTCGACGCAACGAGATCGACGTCGTCGTCGGTACGCGCTCGGCCATCTTCGCCCCGTTGTCGTCAGTGGGTTTGATTGTCGTCGATGAAGAGCACGACGGCTCCTACAAGCAGCAGGACTCACCCCGGTATAACGGCCGTGATCTGGCGATCGTGCGCGCTCAGCAGGAAGGCGCGCTGGTCGTGCTCGGGTCAGCCACGCCGTCGATGGAATCGTTCCAGCATGCGTCGCGCGGCCGGTACGAGCTGATTCCTCTCGAACGACGCGTGTTCGACCGGCCGCTGGCCGCGGTGCGCACCATCAACATGCGTGAGGAATTCGCCGCGGTTGGCCCCGGGGTCATTCTGAGTCGCGCGCTGAGCGAAGCGATTGCGGGCAGGTTGAGCCGCAAAGAACAGGTGTTGCTTCTGCTGAATCGACGAGGCTACTCCACCTCCGTGTTCTGCCGGCAGTGCGGCGGGACGGTCGAATGTCCCAACTGCAGCGTGTCGCTCGTGGTGCACGGCCGGAGCGGTGCTGCGTGCCACTACTGCAACTACAACACGCGGGTGCCGCGAACATGCCCGGCGTGCGGCGGACCGTTTCTCGAGCAGCTTGGATTCGGCACGGAGCGGGTTGAGGCGGACGTGCGGGCGGCGTTTCCCGGAGCACGCGTGGCGCGCCTCGACAGGGACAGCGTCAGACACCGCGGAGCCATTCCTGACCTGCTGAACCGGTTTGGCGCGGGGCAGATCGACGTCCTGGTCGGCACCCAGATGATCGCGAAAGGCCACGACTTCCCGCGGGTGACGTTGGTGGGCGTCATCTCGGCCGATGTCGGGCTCGGCCTGGCGGATTTTCGCGCCTCGGAGCGGACGTTTCAGTTACTGACACAAGTGGTGGGCCGTGCCGGACGAGGCGAAATCCCGGGCGACGCCGTCATCCAGACGATCTATCCAGAACACTACAGCATCCGTCATGCGTGCCGGCAGGACTACGGCGCGTTCTTCAAAGAAGAGCTCCACTTCCGCCGGGCGATGCGGTATCCGCCGGTCGTCGCCCTGATCAACGCGGTCGTGCGGGGGCCGTCATATGCAAAGGCCAGCGCCGACGCTGCAGATCTGGTGGCACGCGTGCGCGCCGCCGCCGTGCCGGGCTCGGCGTTTGTGGTGCTCGGGCCGGCGCCCGCGCCGCTGGTCCGGCTCAAGGGCGAGCATCGGGCGCAGTTCTTCGTCAAAGGCACACCGGCGATGCGGCGGGCGATGCGTGACGCCGTGCGGGGAGCGCTCGATGCGCGCCCGGACCTCCGGCGAAAAACCACGATTGATGTGGACCCGCTGAGCGTTATGTAGGAGCTGGGGTCGGACCCCATTTCTGCGTGGGGCCCTCGGGCTGGGTATCTTGAGCTGCAGGCCGGGTCTTCAGACCCGTCGACGCGGCTACTTCGGCTGGAGCAGGTCGAGCGGCTCGATAGGAGCCAGCGTAAAGCAGAGCACCAGGATGACAAGCGCCAGGATCGCAAGAGAGCGCCTGGAGGGATCGAGCGGTTCCGCCTCATCCAAGACAGCGGGATGCCGCCAGCCAAACGCGAACAGAAGTCCCACGGCGAGCAAGGTCCACACGACCCACGACGACGAGTAGACACTCAGCCCGAGGGTGACGAGCACCGCCGCGATGGTGACTTTGTGCGCATGCCGTCCGAGCGTGGCGTACGCGATGTGTCCGCCGTCGAACTGACCAATCGGTATCAGGTTGAGGGCGGTCGCCAGAAGGCCAAACCACGCGGCGAACGCCATCGGGTGCAGGTTGATCGACGCGGTCTCTGGAGGCGATCCCCACATCAGCCAACTGACCGCTTTGAACAGCAGCGGTTCTCCGAGCGAGAAACCCGTAAAATTCGGCGGCACTTCCACGACACGGGACATCGCCATGCCGATGACCAGCGCGGGGACGGCGACCGCAAACCCGGCGAGTGGACCGGCAATCCCGATATCAAACAGCGCGCGTTTCGTGGTGATGGGCTGACGAATCCGGATGAAGGCCCCGGCCGTTCCGGTCAGCGGGAATGGAATGGGCAGGAAATAGGGGAGTGATGCGTTGATGCCGTAGTAGCGGCAGGCCAGGTAGTGCCCCAGTTCGTGCGCGCCAAGAATCGCCAGGATCGTCAGCGAGTACCACAGGCCGTTTGCGATTGCCCACAGCGTGAGATGGGGATTGCCCGCCTGAAAGTCCGCTTCAAATGAGATCCAGTGACACGCACCGGTCAGGGTCGTTGTCGCCAGCGTAGCCGCCAGCAGCAACGCGTTCAACCACTTGCGATCAGTTCTGGGCTGCAAATCGGACACGAATGGCTCGAGGGTGTGGGGCGGCGCCCCGGCTAGCCGAGCGCCTGAAGGTCCTTCCCGGGTTTGAATCGGATGGTGCGGCCTGGGGGAATCCTGACTTCCTTGCCGGTCCGTGGGTTACGGCCGATGCCGCGCTTGCGGGGCTTGACCTGGAAGACACCGAAGCCGCGAAGCTCGATGCGTTCCCCCCGCTGCATGGAGATCCGCATCGTGTCAAACACCGCGTCAACGGCCATTTCGGCCTTGACCTTGGTGATGTTTGCCGCGCGGGCCACCTCGTCGACGATGTCGACCTTAATCATGCCAGACCGTGCTCCCTCTCTGGACAGTTGCTAACTATCATAAAAACATAGACTTAGCCTGTCAAGGAAATGGTTCGACTCCTGCCGCTTTCGCGCTATCATCGATCCACAGCGCGAAAGGACCTCACAGCAGGTGCCACGGCCTCTCCCCTCCGTCGTTCTCGTCGGCCGCCCGAACGTCGGGAAGTCGACCCTGTTCAATCGCATGGCGGGGCGCCGGCGCGCCATCGTTGCGCCAATCGCCGGCACCACGCGGGATGTGATCGCGATGCCTGTCTCGTGGCAGGGCGCCACCTTCCAACTCTGCGATACCGGCGGGATGTTCGGTGCCAGCGCGGATCCGCTCCGCGACCTGGTCGTTGGCGGCGGTCATCGGGCTATCGCAGGAGCCGATCTGGTCCTGTTCGTCGTGGACGCGACCGACGGCAAGATGTTGGCCGACCAGGAGATCGCGGCGACGCTCAGATCCTCCGGGAAGCCGGTCGTCCTGGTGATGAACAAATGCGACGACAACCGATCTCGAGCCGGCGGCCTGGAGTTCTACGCCCTCGGATTCGAGCCGGTGGTCGAGGTCTCCGCCGAGCACGGGCACGGCATAGGCGATCTGCTCGATCAGATTGTCGGGCACGCGTGTCACCCGGGCGGCGAAACGCGGCGACCCGCAGTGCAGACGGCAGGCGATCCAGAGGCTCAGGATGTGGAGCGTGACCTGGCCGATGAGGGGATCGAAACGGCGGTCGCGATCGTCGGGCGGCCGAACGTCGGCAAGTCGTCGCTGGTCAACCGGTTGCTGCGCGAGGAACGCATGCTCGTCAGCGAACTGCCAGGGACAACCCGCGACGCCGTGGATGTTGTGCTGAGCTGGCACAAGCGGCGTTTCCGCATTGTCGATACGGCGGGAATCAGGCGTTCAGGAAAAGTGGCGGGTGCGGGCGCCGTCGAGGCCGTGAGCGTGCTTCAGTCGCGGCGCGCCATCGCGAGCGCCGACGTCGTCGTGCTGTTGCTCGACGCGGTGGAAGGGCCCACCGACCAGGACGGCACGATCGCGGGCGAGGCCGACAAGGCCGGACGCGGGTTGATCGTCGCCGCCAACAAATGGGACCTGATGAAGGACAAGGGGGCCGATGCAGGCGCGGTGTTCGACGACGAACTCAAACGGAAACTGAAATTCCTGGAGTACGCGCCGCTGCTGCACATTTCGGCGGTGACCGGTGAGCGTCTGCCCAAGCTGCTCGAGACCATTGACCGGGTGGCGGACGCGCGGCGCCGGCGGGTGCCGACTGGCGAATTGAACCGGTTCGTCGAGATGATATCGGCCGCCAATCCCCCGGTTGTGAAGGGGCGTCGCGCGGTGCGCATCCTCTACGCGACACAGGTGGGCATCGCCCCGCCGACATTCGTGTTCTTCACCAACGTGGCGACGACGTTTCACTTCTCGTATCAGCGGTACCTGGTCAACAAGCTGCGCGAGTCGTTTGGCTACGTGGGAACGCCGGTTCGCATTCAAGTGCGGGCGCGATCGCGGAAGCGCTGAGGCGTCCGCGCTGAGGCAGGCTGCCGGGCGGAGGGCGTGGTATACTTTTTCGATAGGAACTGTGGCTGATACCATCGCAGAGATTCCGGATCGGGAGCTGTTCAAGGCAGGCGAAGTGTGCGAGATCGCAAGCGTGCAGCCGTATGTGCTGAGGTCCTGGGAATCGGAGTTTCCGACGCTGGGCTTTGCGAGAACTCCCGGCACACCGCGCGTCTATCGGCGGCGCGACGTCGAGCGGGTGCTCCGGATTAAGCAGCTCGTGTACGGCGAAGGGCTGACGCTGGCCGGTGCGCGGCGCAGGCTTGACGGCGATGGGCTGGCGGCTGATGATGGGATGCCGGCGGCTGTGGCACCTGACGCCCGGCGGAAGCTGGACGGCATCAAGGGCGGCTTGCGGTCGTTGCTCGAGATGCTGGGCGACCCGCCGGTTCACGCCGCGAAGCCCCGGAAGGCAGCCGGTTCTGGACAACCGACACTGCTCGATATCGGTGCTGAGGTTGCCGGTGAGCGGGTGGCGAGGGCGGACACGACGCCGGACGGCGCTGGCCGAGGGGAGAGCAGGGCACCGCGTCGCAAGACATGATGCCCGGTGATGAGCGTTGACGTCGGGATGTAGCGCAGTTTGGTAGCGCACCTGAATGGGGTTCAGGGGGTCGCTGGTTCGAATCCAGTCATCCCGACCAGTTTTCAAGCCTGTTAGTGCAACGCATTAGCGGGCGTTTCTGAAGGCGTTTCGGAGCGAGGCTCCGGAGCGCCTTTGTCGTTTTGTGCAAGGTGTGTGCAAGCTCGGCGCGCGATCTCGAAGCGCCGGGCCGTCGCGCGGAGCTTCGAGACGGTCGTGGCGGGATACGTCGAGGTCTGCTCCGTCGTCGGCGGGAAGTCCTCGCCGTCCGGTTCCGTCTGTCGCATCTTGAGAATCGCGTTGAGTCGGGCCGTGATCGGGGTCACGCGGCTTTCGTGCGTCTTGGTCTTCTCGGCCGGCAGGACGATGACACCGTGATCGCCCGGCATATCGGCCGTTGAGGGCTGTACGTTCCTGTGATCAGTCGCTGCTGTCGTCGGTCAGCGGGAGCTTCTGTTCGGTGCCGGTCGTGCTTTTTGCCTTCGGGGCTTTCTTGAACGCCGCGCGGGTGTGGGGGGCGGTTGTTCGCGTGCGCCCGCCTTGGTGTTTGACAGCCCGCGAGCGCAGGTGTAGCCTACAGCCCCTTCGGTTCGGCAACCCGGTGCGCTCGGAAAGGCTTCTGCCATGCCGCGCTTTCCCCGTTGCGCGCACCCCGCCGGTCGCGCCCGCTCGCGGCGCGGTGACGACGTATTCATCTTTCACTGGCGCGACGCGACGCTCCGGCAGGCGGGTCGGACTCACGCGGCCCCCGCCGTGCCCCCTGAGGGCACACCCGGTGTCGCGCGGACTTCGATGAGGAGCACATCATGAGACGCAGATTGTGTAGCGGTGGACTCGTCGTGCTGATGCTGCTGGGCCTCGCCCGGATCGGCTGGACGCAGGAGGTGGTGCGGCTGACCATTCACAACGTGACCAGTGAGCTGTTGGCGACGGGGGAGGCGGTCCTCGTCATCACGGGCGTCGGCTTCGGCGAGGCGCCGGCGGTCACGGTGGACGGGCAGTCGGTGCCGGTCTTGGCGGGCGCCTCGGCCACGCGGCTGACGGTGCTGACGCCGCCGATCGTGCTGACGACGCCGGGGACGTACCGGCTGACGGTGGCGGACCCGGCGCGGCAACTCGGCGATGCGTTCGTGGTGGCGAGCCTGCCGGGGTCAGTGGGTGCCGCCGGGGCGGGTGGGACGGCCGGGACGGCCGCTGCGGCAGGCACGAGCGGGGGGACGGTGGTCCTCGGTGGCGGCGCGGGCGCGGGGATCGGCGCGGACCTGATCGAAGACATCGGGGCCCCGTTTCGGACCGCCATTGGCTACCAGGCGCTCGTTGCCAACACGTCGGGCGTCTTCAACACGGCCAGTGGGTACCAGGCGCTCCGTAACAACACCACGGGCAACTACAACACGGCAAGTGGGACCTATGCGCTCTATAGCAACACCACGGGCAGCTACAACACGGCCAGTGGATACCAGGCGCTTGTTGACAACACGACGGGCATCTCCAACACGGCCAGCGGCTCTTGGGCACTTGGTTACAACACCACGGGCAGCTACAACACAGCCAGCGGCTTCTATGCGCTACAGGACAACACCACGGGCGTCTACAACACGGCCACCGGGTACCAGACGCTTGGTACCAACACCACGGGCATCCACAACACGGCCAGCGGATCCTGGGCGCTCGGCTACAACACGACTGGCAACTTCAACACGGCGAGCGGCTTCAATGCTCTACGTCTCAACAGCACGGGCACCTACAACACGTCCAGCGGGGCCTATGCGCTCTCCGCGAACACCGCGGGAATCGACAACACGGCTAGCGGGGCCTATGCGCTCACGGCGAACACCACGGGTGGGTACAACACGGCGAGCGGCTCCAGCGTCCTCTATTTCAACACGACGGGCTTCGCCAACACGGCCAGCGGGTACGCGGCGCTCAGTACCAACACCACGGGCACGAACAACACGGCCAGCGGAACCTATGCGCTGTACGCCAGCACGACGGGCAGGAACAACACGGCGTTGGGCTCGTATGCCGGCTATCTCGCCACGAGCGGCCACTACAACCTGTTTCTCGGGGCTCAGGTCTATGGGACGGCGTCCGACACGAACACGATTCGGATCGGCGAGGCCTATGACGGAGCGATGAGTCCAGCGGGCGGCCAGAATCGGACCTTCATTGCGGGGATTCGGGGCACGCCGCTCGCGGGGGGCGCGGCGCCGGTGGTCATCGACGCGAACGGGCAGTTGGGCGTGAGTACCAGCGGGGTACTGGCGGCCGGCGCCGGCTACGGCTGTGTGGGCTGCGGGGAGGCCGGGAAGATCGAGATCTACAATCCCTCCACTGGCGACATGACCATCCAGAGCGCGCCGCACTACCGCATGCTGCTCAACCCGGCGGGCGGCAACATCGGTGTGGGCGTCAACAGCATGGTGGGCTCGGGAGCCCTGTTCGGCTGCCCGTACTGCGCCCAGTCCGGCTTCATCAAGTTCTACGATCAGGCGACCGGCCATTTGACGATCCAGAGCGGGCCGTGGTTCGCCACGCTGCTCAACCCGGCGGGCGGCAACGTCGGCATCGGGCTCAGCGCGCCCGCCTACCCGCTGCACCTGGGCAGCGGCGCGTATGTCTCGGCTGGGGGCGTGTGGACCAACGCGTCGAGTCGCACCGTGAAGCAGGACATCGCGGACCTGACGCTGGACGGGGCGCGGGCCGTCGTCGCCCAGCTGGCGCCGGTGACCTACGCGTACACGGCGAACCCCGGGGAGCGGCACGTCGGGTTCATTGCCGAAGACGTGCCGGACTTGGTGGCCACCTCGGATCGCAAGGGCCTCAGCCCGATGGACATCGTGGCGGTCATCACCAAGGTCGTGCAGGACCAGCAGGCTACGATTACCACGCTGCAGCGCGCGAACGCGGACTTGCAGCGCGCGAACGCGGACTTGCAGGCCCGGCTCGCGCGGCTGGAAGCCCTTGTGGCGTCGGTGACCTCGGGCGGCGTCAAGTAGCCATCGCGCAGGCGTGTAGGCGAGGGCCACCATCGCGGTGGCCCTCGTGGTGTACGACGCTGTTCAGTTGTCACAGATCCCGTCCCGTCAGTGGCTCGTCGGCGGCGGCGCAGCCGTGCCATCCGGAGGTCAAACAGGGCCTAACGGAAACTGGGGGCGGGCAAGATAGGAGAGTCATTGCGTTCCCGGGGGACCTTGTGGCACGCTTCGCGTTGAACACTGCCGTTCGAGGAACCCATGTCTGCCCTCACCAAAGACGAGGCCCGTCCGCTCACCTCCGAGCCCGTCCCCTCGACGACGGCCGAGTGGGCCTCGCTGCCCGATGAGCAACTGCTGGGCCTTCGAATGTGCGATCTGGGCCTGAGCATCGAGTCATCGCCGTGGCTGTGTGAGCGGCTCGACGAACTCGCGAGGAATCTGGACGCGCTCCAGCTCCGGTTCCGGCCGCACTTCTGGCTCTCCGACGAGTGGTTCACGCCGGACGGCACACCGGGGGTCGCGATTCCCTTCTACCTCGCCCACCCGCGGCTGGCCCGGCTCGAGGAAAGCCAGATGCTCGAGGTCGAGGGCGGTACTCCGGAGTGGTGCCTGCGAATCCTGCGTCACGAAACCGGCCACGCGATCGACAACGCGTACCGCCTGCAGCGGCGGCGCCGACGCCAGGAGCTGTTCGGCAATTCGTTCGAGCCGTACCCCGAACACTACACGCCTCGTCCCTACAGCCGCAGTTTCGTGGTGCACCTCGAGTCCTGGTACGCGCAGAGCCACCCCTCCGAGGATTTCGCCGAGACCTTCGCCATGTGGCTGACGCCCAACTTGCAATGGCGGACTCGCTACGCGGGCTGGCCGGCTCTCCGAAAGCTCGAGTACATGGACGGACTGATGCGCGAGATCGGCCAGCGCGATCCGGCTGTTGGCGGGGGCAAGCCCGTAGACGCGCTCCCGCGCATCCGCCGGACGCTGCGTACGCACTACCAGCGCAAGCGGACCAAGTACGGCGTCGACTACCCGACCTTCTACGATCGGGACCTGAGACGACTGTTCTCGGACCAGCCCGAGTTCGCATCGAACATCACGGCGGCCGCTTTTCTGTCACGGATCCGCAAGCAGGTCCGGCGGCGCGTCGCCCTCTTCACCGGCGAGAAGCAGTACGCGATCGATCAGCTGATCGAAAACATCATCAGGCGCTGCCACGAGCTCGGTCTGCGGCTCGCGGGCCCGGAAGACCGGGCGCAGATGGACTTCACGGCCCTGCTGACGGCGCAGACGGTGAACGATCTGTACAGCGGCAGGCACAGGCTGGCCCTATGAATGCGCTCAGGATTCTCGCGCTGATGCACGACTACCTTGTGCCGCCCGACGACACCGCCGGTGTCGACGTGGCCCAGGCCGCCTGGAAGATGGAGTTTGACGTCGTCTCGCACCTCGAGCGCATGGGGCATCAGGTGCGCAAGGTCGGCGTCAAGGACGACCTCGGCGTCGTCCGGCAGGCCATTCTCGACTTCACACCCCAGATCGTCTTCAACCTGACGGAGAGCTTCCGCGAGATCGGCGTCTTCGATCAGCACGTGGTCAGCTACCTGGAGCTGATGAAGACGCCGTACACCGGGTGCAACCCGCGCGGACTGATGCTGTCGCGCGACAAGGCCCTGGCTAAAACGCTGCTGGCCTATCACCGCATCCCGGCCCCCGAGTTCGCCGTCGTCCGGATGGGCCAGGTGCCCCGGATCCAGAAGAAGCTGCCCTTCCCTCTCATCGTCAAATCGCTCACGCAGGAGGCCTCGATCGGCATCTCGCAGGCGTCGATCGTCGAAGACGAGACGGCGTTGCGGGAGCGCGTCAGATTCATCCACCAGAGCATCGGCACCGACGCCATCGCTGAGCGCTACATCGAGGGCCGCGAGCTGTACGTTGGCGTGCTGGGAAACTTCCGGCTGGGAGTGCTTCCGGTGTGGGAGATGAACTTTGCCCAGATGCCCGACCGCGCCCGCCGAATCGCCAGCGAGCGGGTGAAGTGGAACGAAGCTTACCGCGAGAAGCACGGCATCACGACCGGCCCGGCCGATCTGCCGGCCCACCTGATCCAGCAGGTCCAGCACCTCTGCAAGCGGGTCTTCCGGACGCTCGATCTGAGCGGCTACGCACGGATCGACCTGAGGCTCGACGCCGAGGGCCGGATCCACGTACTCGAAGCCAACCCCAACCCGCAACTCGCGCACGGGGAGGATTTTGCCGAGGCGGCGGAGCACGCCGGCATCACGTACGAATCACTGCTCCAGCGCATTCTGGGTCTCGGGCTCCGCTGGCGGCCGGGGCTGGCGGGGTGACAGCTGTTCCTGCCACGACTGTCAGAAAGTGGCGTCTGACCATTCCGCGACGTCAGAATGCTGCGCCGGGACAGCCGTGGGCCACGTCCTGAGACCGTCGCGGGTTCCGAGACTCACTTGCCCCCCGCGCCGGCAGGCGGTGAGGCTGCGGCTGTGATCACGGAGAGGTCGACCGCACCCCATCCATATCTGAGATCGAGTCCAATCGCCGTCAGGCGGATCATGCGAGCGCGCGCGGACACGGGAATTCGGACAGGCACCTCGCGCGGGTGAGCCAGCGCGGCCGCGACAGCGCGATCGAGCACGCTCCCTTCCCACAGCTGTCTCCACTGGCCAGCGTCCGCCGCGCCCTCGACGCGCAGTGCGCGGGGCAGCGAGCCGGCGTACGGTCCAAGCGTCATCACGACGCTGTCGATGGCCTGAACAGAGCCGAGATCGGCTACCAGTTGTTCGCCACCTCTTGCTGTCGCGCTGTGCAGCCAGCCCGTCTCAAGCCGCCGGTCGTGAAGCCCGGGAATATCCCCGGTGCCGGGCGGCGCCGTCACGCGAATGGGAATAACCTCCGTGCCAGTCGCACCGGCGACCGCATCGGGCGGTCGCCCGTCGAGCAGCCACGCGCTCCAGTTCGCGTCCTCGCCAAGCAACGTCGCGTGCGAATCCGCTCTGAGCAGCGTCATCCATCGGGGTGACTGGTCGGATCGGCGATCGACCATGATCTGAATGCGCCCGAGGCGAGGCAATGTGTCGAGAACTGCCGGGTCGCCGGCCTCAGCGGCACGCGAGATCATGAGGTAGTGGCCGGGCGAGTAGCCGCTGTATCCCGTGACCGTTGGCCGATTGTGATACGTCATCCGAAACACCGCCGCGACTTCCTGTTCGGAACCGCCGGTCGGCAACTCAAGGACCGCATCGGCTGCCGTGGCAGTCACGTTGAGCGTCCAGGGAACCGGAGCCGAGACGATGGTCATCGGTCCGAACCAGCCGTCGACGAGGATGCCTATCGTGCACGCAGCCACCAATGCCCGTCGCCAGCCTCCCGTCCACCCCACCGCGCGCGAGAAGCCAACGCCAATCGCGACGGCAAGACACACGGTGGCCACGGTGATCAGCCTCGCGGGCACCCGGAGGTTCCCGATGGCCGGCACGAGCATCATCCACGCGTACGGCGCTTTATAGAGCAGGGGGGCGCCATCGAGTTTCGGTGTCGGCCCCAGGCTGAGCACCCACATCAGGATGCCCGCCATCGTGTAGAAGGCGAGCACGGACCGTGTCCGCATGAGCGCCACGATCCGCGATCCGGTGAGTCCGTACACAGTCAGCGCCAGTACGGCCAGTGACAGCGGCTTGTGAATGCGGCCCACCGACAGCGAGACGGGACCCAGATGGATGTCCCATCCTCCAACGAGCGGCACCGAGAGAGCCGTGAGACCGAACAGCAGGCTGGCGGCAAGCAACGTGATGCGCCACCGCGGCGATCCCGGCGAAGGGCTCCGCCGGCGCCAACTGATGATGGCGATTACGCAGACCAGCAGGGCAGCGGTCAGCCCGGGGAAGAAGTCACGTTCGGCCCCGATCTCCAGAAGCCGGCCGCGCCAGAACACCAGGTCCGGCGTTCCTGAGAGCACTGACAGCACGTCGCCGCTCAGCGATTCAATCTCCGTGATGGAACGACGGAAGCCGAAGCTCTCGAGCCGGGTGCGATACCCGATCAGAATGGGCAGCACCGGAAGGACTGCGAGCGCCCAGGTTCCGGCGACTCCGGCCGCCAGCCGCCACCGTTGCGAGCCGGACGCAAACCACAGCGCCCAGAACAGCACAAGGACGGAGAAGTAGACGAGAAAATAGCCGTTCGACAATCCCTGGAAGAGCCACGCGACGCCAAACAGCAGGAGCCCAGCGCGCCGTCCGTCGAGAAACTGGTGCAGACCGAGAAGCGCGAGTGGCATTCCGAACGACCAGAGGACGTGCAGATGGGCCAGATGTGCGGCGCGAGTGGGGCCGAACGCAAACACGAGTCCCGCCAGCCAGGCCGCGTCGTGGCGGCCCGTGAGGCGCCGAACCAGCGCGTGCATCGCGATGCCGCAGGCGGGAAACGACAGCAGGAAGGCGACGTTGTACGCCGTGATTGGAGACGCGCCGAGCCACTGAAGGGGGGAGGTCAGCGGCGCAAAGCCGAGAAAGTGCTCGGAAAACGCCAGGACGCCAGCTGTCGGAAAAAACGCCGGTGGATTCCACCACGCGACGCTGAAGGGAAGATGATGGGCGTTCCACCAGAGCAGCCAGCTCACCAGGACTGGATCGCCCGCGTCGTGGGGCATAACGGAGGCGAGCCGCCCGGCAAGCGGCCACGTGATGGCCACCGCAATGGCCACGTATCCGACGGCCGCCCAGGGCCACGGATTGCTCCAGGACGAAGGTCGGTCGCCCGTCGCTCCTGCCTCTGTGTCCTCTGTGGTGGTGGCCATGGTCCGGCCATCCTATATCAGGACGGCTGCTTCGTTGTCGACATAAGCGTACATGAGACGGGGGACCACGCCGGTCCCCCACTAACGCTCCCACGATGCAGATTGCGCCGAAAGCCTAGGCGTGCAGCCGTGCGTACTTGGCTTCGAGATCCTCACGCGACTCAACATTTTTGGGGTCCGTGACGACGCAGTCGTCCACGGGGCACACTTCGACGCACTTGGCGGCATCGAAGGCGCCCACGCACTCGGTGCACTTGTCGACTGCGACGACGTACACGGATTCCGCCTGAGTGATTGCCTCGTTCGGGCACTCAGGCTCGCAGGCGCCGCAGCTGATGCACTCGGCTTCCTTGATGAACATTGCCATGACCGGTTTCCTCCAAATCAGTGCCACCATGGGCACAAGACGACGTTTCACCTACAGAATAGCAAACTTCGATCCGCTCTGACGACGGCGTTTTCCCACCACAATTTCTCAATGTTTCCGAGAACGCCGGTTTCCCGGCGTCTTGTCGTCGAAAACTCGCCAAACTTCATGCCAATGCCGACCCCAGCCGGCGTATTTCGGACGCGACAAATCGCGCCTCTGCGACAGATTCCTGGTGCTGCCAGGCAGGGGCGCAATTGATTGCGCCCGCCTTGGAGTCCGGCGTTGGCCGGAATGACGAGTGCACGTGACATGCGTGATCGGTCATCGGGGAAGTCGCTGAGGCATGTCGGCGACCACGTAACTCATCACCGCTATCGCTGCGACGCACTTCGCGAGGTCGGCTGGCTCAATCCGTTCGATCGTGTCGGCCATCGTGTGGTGGATCGTGAAGTAAAGGCTCGAATCAACATCGAGCGACATCGAGGCGATCTTACCCGACTCGACGCTGGGACCGATGTCGGCACCGCCACCCGCTGAGCCGATGGCTGCTGCATCAATACCGGCGAGCAGCGACGAGATGTCCTTGACGAGGGCGCGTGCCGCCGCGCTGCCAGAGAAGCCGAATCCCCGTGGTCTGAACACGCCGCCGTCGATCTCAATCATCAGGAGATGGTCAGGGAGTTCGGCCTTGTGCTGGTCGCGATAGCCGGCGCCCCCGCGCAGGCCGTTTTCTTCGTTGGTGAAGAGCACCGCGCGAACCGTGCGCCGCGGCCGAAGGCCCAGCTTCTTCATCAGGCGAATCGCTTCCCACGCCGCGATGCTGCCGCCCCCGTCGTCGGTCGCGCCAGTGCCGACATCCCACGAGTCGAGGTGACCGCCAACGACGATGACCTCCTCGGGATGTTCCCGTCCGACAATCTCTGCGACGACGTTCGCCGATTCGGCGTCCGGCAGCATGCGCGCTTCCATGGACAGGCGAACGATCAGCTTCACGCCGCGATTCTGGAGCCGCTGGAGGCGATCCGCATCCTCGTTGGTGATGGCGGCTGCTGGAATCCTGGGGGCATTGTCCGCGTATGTGAGCGCCCCGGTGTGCGGCGTCCGGAGGCCGGGCTGGCCCACCGATCTCAGCAGCATAGCCACCGCGCCGAGGGCAGCTGCACGCGAGGCGCCCGTCGCGCGATAGCGAACCGTTTCGCCGTAGTTGGTGAAGGGCACGTTGTAGACGACAATGCGGCCGGCGACGCGCTTGCCGAGCGCGTCGAGTTCATCGAAGCTGGAGACGACGACCGCCTCGGCCTTGATGCCCTCCGGCGGCGTCCCGACGCTGTTGCCCAGCCCGAGCATGACGAGTTGGTGCGGGCCCGGTTCGACCAGCTCCGCGCTCTCACGCCCGCGAACCCAGTGCGGGACCATCACCTTCTCGGCGCGGACGTTGTCGAGGCCGTCCTTCTTCATCTCAGTCACGGCCCACGCGATCGCGTCGTCGAGCGCCTTCGAGCCGGCGAGTCGATGACCGAACGTGTCGGTCAACTCGGCCAGGCGTTGCCACGCCTGTGTGGTGGAGAGAGCCTCACCGATAAGGCGCGACGCGGCGTCGCGGTATGGAGCCAGCCAGTCGGAAGGCGCGGGCGCGGCGGCCAGGACCGCCGACAGCGCGACCGACACCATCAGGAGGGCGAAAGAAGGTCTGGTCATGTGGGGGCGCCTATCCGACACGGCGTCTAGAGCACGATCGAGATCTTGCCCTTGGCTTTCAGCTGATCCACGAGAACCTGGCTCTTCTGCTCCCGCTGCTGCGTGGCGAGGTACGTGCGAATCTGATCTTTCGCCTCGTCGAAGCCGACGTCGCGGCCGGGCTTGGCCTCGTGCGCCTGAATGATGTGATAACCGAACGGCGTCTCGACCACACCGCTCATCTGGCCAGGCTTCAGCGCGAAGGCTGCCTGGTCGAACGGCGGCACCATCTGGCCGCGGTTGAAGAAGCCGAGATCCCCGCCGTTTTGCGCGGAGCCCGGGTCCTGCGAAAACTTCCTGGCGAGATCGGCGAAGTTGGCGCCTTTCCGGAGCTGGTTCAGGAGATCGTCGGCCTGCGCCTTGGCCTTGGTCTTGGTGGCGAGGTCGGCCGTCTGTTCGGCGCGGATCAGGATATGGCTGGCGCGCACCGATTCCTGCTGGTGAAAGCGGGGCTTGTTCTGGTCGAAGAACGTCTTGATGTCCGCGTCCAGCACCTTGACCTGCGGCTCGATTTCCGTCCGCAGCATCTGATTGACCGCGAGCGTGTCTTCGGTCTCCTTGCGCAGCTGATCGACGCTCACGCCGCGCGCCTGGAGCATCTGATTGAATGCCGCTTCGTTGGGGAACTGCTTCTTGAGCTCGCCGAGCTGCTGGTCCACGTCCCATGGCGCGGCGACCACTTTTCGGGAGCGGGCTTCCTGGGAGAGGAGGTGGAAGCCGATGATGCGATCGAGCACCTGGCGGTACACGGCGTCCCGCTGGTCGGGCGGCACGGGGCTTTGCGCGCGCTGTTCGAGGCTGCGCACCGCCATTTCGAGTTCAGCCCGGGTCACGTCCTCGCCGTTGACCCTGGCGACTACGTCCGGCAATTGTGCGGGAACGGGCTTGGCGGCGCCTTCGGGCGCGGTGGCGGCGGCGGATCCGACCGGAGCGGCTGGCGGCTTGGCCGCCTCCTTCTTTCCGCACGCGGCAGTGGCACACAGGATAACGACGGCGAGCACGGCCAGGCTTCTCTTCACAGTGACTCCCGGAAAGGCAAGGACGACCCCCAAGGTACCAGACAGTCTGCCGATACGCAAGGCACGGAAGGGGCGTCTTGCGTTTCGCTGTTGCGCCGAGGTGAGAGGTTTGCTACAGTCAAGGCCGGTGCACGCACCAAAGCCTTGACTCCCTATCTTTCCTTTCCGCCAGAGCAGTTACTTATCGCGCCAAACAGCGGCATGTCGCCGCGTCATCACGAGGTGAAATAACAGCGTGGCAGTCCGGTTGTTTCTTGGAAATCTCCCTTACAGCGCGACGGAGTCCGATGTTCGGACCCACGTCACCAGCGTCGCGCCACCGCTGTCCGTCGTTCTGCCGATGGACCGCGAAACAGGTCGCCCCCGCGGGTTCGCGTTTGTTGACTACGCGGACCTGGCTGCGGCAACCGAGGTCATTCGCCAACTGAACGGGCAGCCGTTCCTGGGGCGTACCTTGTCGGTCAGCGAAGCCCGGCCCAGGGAAGAACGGGGAATGCACCCTTCGATGGGGGGGGGCTCTGGCTTCGGCCCGAGACCCGGTGCCTCGGCCGGGCCTGGCGGGAGCGAATTCGGGGCCCGGCGAGAGCGCAACTTCGGTCCGCCCGCGCCGCCCAAAGGCAAGAGAACGTCCCAATCGAAGGGGCGGCCCGAGAACGCGCCAAAGGGACCGATCAAGGTACGTGGCGGCAACCGAGTGTTCGACGTGGACGACCCGGCAGTCGATGCCGTGCCGCCTGCTCAGTTCGATGACTTCGCCACGAGCCTTCCTGACAACGAGACAGCGGCCGAGCACGACAAGGTGGCGGACGAACCGGGCGACGAATAGGCGCCTCCGGCCGGATACCGTCGCGGAGTCGAATCCGGATTCGGCAGGTGCCTCGGACATGCCCACTGGCGCTGGATGCCGAATCTCGCAGCCATCGAACAGATTCGAATCCCGACCCGAGGCAGAAGGCGTATCGACGCCCGCGAGGTTCCGGCCTGTGCTGCTTCTCCAGGACGCGCAACCGGACTGCGTCGCCGCGCGGTCACGCGCACGGTGCCCGAATCCTCCCCCAGGTGCGGCGATCCGGATGAACTTGCCCCCGGACTCAATCGCGGCCACAATGTCCCCGAGTGGTTGATGGTTCCCAGGAACGAGTGGATGCGCGGTGCGGGCCGACCGCCAATCGAGACGCTATCCATGGCGCAGGTTTGACCGGGAGGGAAGAGCCACAGCAGCGCATGACAGAGTTACAGGCGCCTACGCAATACGCATGTCATGCCATCGCCCGATATGGCAAGGAGCGCATATGAGCAGCCCATTGACCGAAAAGCAGGCACGAATACTGATCCTGTTCAAGGAAGCGATCGAAAAAGAACAGGATGCCCAGAAAATGTATTCGGAGATGCTGCTGAATTGCGAAGATCCGGAACTGAAAGAAATCATCGAATCACTTCTGGTCGCAGAGCAGGCGCACGAAGAAATACTGCTGGACAGGTACGCGGCACTGAGAAAGACGGACAAGTACGGGAATTAGAGCTGACATGTCCGGCGCCCGCCGTTGGCTCCTGCCGGCACGCCTGCCGCTGCTCTCCTGCTGTTGCTTGCGTTCGGCGACGCGGGGACCGGCCTGGTCGCCACGGGCGCCCTCTACGCGCCGCGCGCCCGACCGCCGCGAGATGGACCTGCGTCGCGTGCGGGGCATCGTGTTGTTCGCCGACCGGCTCGAACGCCCGACACACCTCTATCTCGGCCCGATTCGGCTCGAGTAGGGCACGACGCGCACCATTTCACCGGGCACCACCCAGAGCACCATCGGAAACAACAACGCCCGACCACTCGGCCGGGCGTGTGCTGTTTGAGTCTGACTTTCTTGATGTCTTCTGGTGCCGAGGCCCAGACTTGAACTGGGGACCCCTGCATTTTCAGTGCAGTGCTCTACCAACTGAGCTACCTCGGCACGTGAGGTCTGTCGTTCGCGGACTTTTGAATATAGCAC
>Ga0315278_10000176_pt1 | contig 57303 bp, 45 predicted proteins | sample YL17G06_0_MG_FD_203880 | JGI IMG/M metagenome (GOLD analysis project Ga0315278, IMG submission 203880) | Sediment microbial communities from Yellowstone Lake, YNP, Wyoming, USA - YL17G06_0 | ecosystem: Environmental > Aquatic > Freshwater > Lake > Sediment | place: USA: Wyoming | collected... | reverse complement strand
CAGAACAGTTGAATCGGTGTAGTGCCCTGACTCGTTGCCCCAGTACACCGTGTACTCACAGTCAGGACTACATTCCGACCAACTGATGTCCAATGACTGGCCATCACCCAGGTCGACTATCCTATCGACCGCCACGGGATAGGCGGCATCGGCTACAACCGCAAGAGACACCAGAGCAGACTTGGTTACTTCGGTGAAATAGTCGAAATTCATTTCCGTGGTGACATCAGTGTTGTAGTGCCAGTTAGGACTGAAGTCAGATTCAATGTGGTCAACGATGGCAAAGCCATCCTGATCAAACGGGTAATGATCGGAACTCGAGCCAGGATAGGTTATCACAGGTTTCAACTGACTGACCCGGAGAGCGGTCGCAACCGAAAAGTCGCGATAGGCAGTAACGTCACCTGAGGAATAGTCCAAATCCCAGTAGCTGTCTTCTGTATTTGCGACCATGTCAAAGTTATACATCACTTCGAGCTTGGTGTGATTGTTCAAGAAATAGTCCGCAGCTACGCTTGAACCTACTAAACCGATCTCTTCAGCCGCAAACGGAATGAATATGATCGTCTTTCGCAACGGCACATTAGCTAGTACTCGAGCGATTTCCATCGTAAGCGCAACACCCGAACCATCATCATCCGCCCCCGGTGCATACACATAACGTCCGGGCACCTGGTCTGCATTCACGTAGGAATCATAATGGCCTCCGATAACTATAATCTTGTCCGGCTCTGCTGTCCCAAGCTTGGCCGCCACAACGTTGTAGTGCCACCAGCCGCCAAAATTGAACCGTTGGGAAGTTGTATCGGCGTAATAACCCCAGGCGCGGAATTTCTGAGCGATCCATTTACGGGCCCTGAGACACGAATCAGTGTAGGGATAACGTGTACGAAAATCCTCCAGCCTCTGCACATAAGCGTGCAGAGAATCCCGATTGATTCTTGCGGCCAGCGAATCTGACGGATAGTCGTCGGCAAAAGGCATAGCCACTGTCTTAGCCTGGAAGAAGATCGGAACACTGCGATCCGTCAGCTTCACCGCGCACAGACCGGGCGAATCCGAGAGCGATGCCGCCTCAGCCCGTGAGAGAGTCATCAGGCGGATGTCGCGTCCGAGATCGACTACCTGTCCAAACTTTTCAAGCTCAATCACCGGCTGGGCCTTGCGTTGGTCCAGATTCAGTACCTGGTATACGTTTCCCGGGTCAATATCCTCCATGACGATTTCAAAACCGATACCGGCGGCCGACAACTGGATCGCTTGGTCCGGAGTAGGCGCGACAAGAAACTTGTTGCCGACCCTGACGTACGCCTTCCCCAGAATGGCGGTGGCTTCGGACGCATCCTCACGGCTGTCAATTCTGACTAGCCCGAGTGGATCCGCCGAGACAGTCCCAACCGCAAGGAGGACTACCACAAAGATCATGCATAGGAACCTTTGACTGAGCCAGCGAAGTCCGAGGAAATTCATGGCAAGTAGCATCCTGGGTAAATTGAGCCTTCTCTACTTCAACGACGACGACAATGCCGTACCTGTGCAAAACTATGCGAGACCGCGCTGCATTCGCAACGACAGCAATCTTAAGTTATCACAAGACTTGGTTTTGTCAAGGAGTATGCTCGGCAGCTCAGAGCTGGCTGCTCAGATCATGAGACCTTTCTGAATCGGTCGGAAATGACCGCGTGACCTGCTCCCCTTGCGCAGTATCAGAGGTGATGTCTGTTCCCTGGGGATGGACGGCAGGTCGGTGGGGGACAACTGAGCCTGGTTCTTGCGGCGAGGGATGAGCCGGACTTCGATCTCAAACTTCGAGAGGTAATCCTCGAGCATCTTTCGTCGCCCCGGCCGAGCGGCGATCAATGGCCCCCGATTAGCCAGAGTGAAGACAAAGCGCGGATTCGATGAGTTGACTCTGATCTTCCTGATCCGCTCTCCGGCAAGAGACGTTTTGACGAACCTGAGAAGGGCAAAGAACGCCCCGAACTCCAAATCGAGAAGGTCTCCACCCGCTCGACACTTGAACAATACTCCGTAGCTGGGAATGGCAAACAAGATCATCCCCCGACTGAAACCGTTGACTTCAAGGTAGACTTCCTGAAGGGGCTGACTGAGGGCTCCTATGTGGCAATCAATGATGCGGGATTCATCGGTCATACCAGACTGTCGGAGCAAGCCCGATGCCCGAACGTTTGAGACGAATAATTCATTGCAACACCGTCACTTACGGCATTCGACGAGATCCGTCCCATTAGAGATGGATAATGGTTTTCACTCTTTGGGAAAGGAGACGTCGTTTACGCTTCGGTCGATTGGACAAGCCGTGGTCTGAGATCTTTGCCGGCTTCCACATATTTGCCGGTGGCGGTAGCGCAAAGAGTGCCATCGCTTCCAAAGACCTCTCCTTCAGTACTGAAGAAACGCAATCGTCTTGAGACGATCTTGCCACGGAATTTCAACTTCTCGCCAATCGCCACCGGTCGACGATAGCGAATCGTCATTTCAGCCGTGACGGCATAGATACCCTGTGCCAGTATCGCCTTGATCATGACTTCGTCAAGCAGAGTCGAGATAATGCCGCCATGGTAGATGCCTTTGTATCCTTCAAATGATGAGTCGGCCACAACTTCGGCCATGGCTACACCTTCATGCTCGAAGAACTTCGCTTGAAGACCTGAAGGATTCTGTTCCCCGCAGACAAAACAATGAGGGTAGCGTACGATCTCTTTCATGGGCGAGAAAATAGCCACTGCCATACACACTGTCAACCACCAGGTACAAAAGAAAGCCCGGCGAGGCCGGGCTTTCGTAATCATCATCATGAAGACAAACTAAGGAGTGCAGAGCGCGTGCTCATAGGAAGCGCTCAGGTGGCCGACAGTGACGTCGACGTCCATGTTTCCATCGGTGAAGGTGATGTCAAACTGCCAGTTGGTGGTGGTCGGAATATCCTCGTTTCTGGCCTGAGTATACCCGACATTCACGCTACAGGTGCCGGCATTCGGACAGCCACTTGTCCACGAGTCACCGTCTTTCGCGAATTCGAGATCAGTGGCCTGGATTTCTATCGTCCAGTCACTCCAGACGGCGTTTTCATCTGTTACTTCTTTATTTCGAACAGTACTCACGAGCCCCCCGCTAATAGTGGCCAATGACCCCTGCAGGCCTTCGATCTGGAGATTGCCATGGTTCGTAATGTCCGTGAACGAAACCGTGGTATCAGCAGTCTGGTATGAGTAGTTGTGCTTCACGAACATGGCGGTGGCATTGCGGGCGTTAACACTCAAGGCGTCGTTGACCAGGTAAGACAGAGAGTCAATGACGTTCGTAACCGCCACGCCTGATTGAAGATCAGTCAACCAGGAGACAATCCACACGTTGTTGTCCCGCGTCGAATCCGGAATGACACTGCCCATAAAAACATCGCCGATATCGTCAGTGCCGGCATCCACATAAGTGGCGACTTTGAGGCCTGATTCCATAACTTCTGTGGCCGTGTCAAGATACACGTGAACCTGTTCCTGAACCACTCCGAGGAGGGATTGAATGCCGTTGTCTTCCGGCGGCGGCGGGGCGACCGGGGGTTCATCATCGGAACAGCCCAGCGCCATCGTGATAACGGCGACCGTGGCGAGTATTCCCGCCAGAACGAGAGATTTGCTGGAACGCATTTAGCGACTCCTTTCGTGTGCTTGCTCTCGCCGGCGGGTTCCGATCACTCGGACTCAGCTTTGCAGCAGGAAGGTCATTATGGCCTTCTGGATGTGCAGCCTGTTTTCCGCCTCGTCGAATACTACCGACTGTGGTCCGTCGATCACTTCGTCGGTGATCTCCTTCCCACGTTCGGCGGGCAAACAGTGCATCACAATGGCCCCTGGACCGGCCTCCTCCAGCAGAGCGCTATTGATTTGAAACTTCTTTAACTTACTTGTCTTTTCCTCCGCCAGATGTTTCTGACCCATCGAGGCCCAAACATCGGTATAGAGAACATCGGCACCCCGGGCGGCTACTTTAGGATCGTCGGTAATCATGACCTTGCTGAACGGACTGGCTTTGGCTTTTTCAAGAATGGTCTTGTCAGGAAGAGTATCCCCGGACGTGCCGATTCTCAGGTCCAGTGGCACCCGGCAGGCCAGATTAAGCCAGCTATTCGTGACATTGTTGCCATCGCCAAGATAGGCAATGGAATAGCGCTCCCGCTTGCCCAAGTGTTCGAGCGCGGTAAAGTAGTCACCCAGAATCTGGCAGGGATGGACCAGGTCAGTGAGGCCATTGACTACCGGTACGGAGGCGTACTTAGCCAGCTCTTCCACGTCAGATTGCGCGAATGTTCGAATCATGATCAGACCGACGTAGCGGGACAGCACGCGGGCGGCATCGGCAACCGTCTCCCGCTGACCAAGTTTGATTTCCTTGTCGGTAATATAGACGGGGTGACCGCCCAACTGGCTGATGCCGACCTCGAACGAAACTCGCGTCCTCAAAGACTCTTTCATGAAGATGCACGCTGCCGACTTCCCTTCCAGCGGGCGGGGGGCGATCTTTCCAGTTTTCATCTTAGCGCACAAATCGAGAATCGAGTGAATCTCCTGAGTGGTGAAATCAGTTATCTGACACAGTGAACGGGGCATATTTCCTCCTGCGAGTTCAAGCGTTTTCCGCACAAATTTCGGGGAATAAAGGAGCCGCCTGACGACAAGTCAAGTCGCACTTCGCTCGAGTGTTTTCTTGACTTGAGCCAATGAGACTACTACTCAATCTGCAGAAAGTAGAAATTATGGATTGGTCGTAATTCTCTTCGGACAAGACTCAGAGGGTCTGTCTTCGTTCTATTTCAGACCTCGCTGACATCCGGCGGGATCGATCAATTCAGGGATCGAATTCGACGGGTGCAACGTAACGAAAGGGATACCAGATAGGAGGCATGATGCGGAAAACAGGGACAGTAATGCTGATGCTGTTGGGACTTGGTTTGGCAGTAGCTGCGATGGCGGCGGCGAATCGATCGGTCCCGACCACTTTGTCGCAGCAGTCGGCCTCGTGCGTGGAGTGCCATGAGAGCGACATGCCGGGGTTGGTGAAGGAATGGCGCTGGAGTCGACATTATGGCGCCGACGTGGGTTGCTATGAGTGCCACGCCGCCGATCCGGCCGAAGCGGATGCGTTCGAACATAACGGCTTTTCCATCGCTGTCATTGTATCTCCCAAAGACTGCTCTAAGTGCCACGAAAACGAATTTGCTCAGTTTCAGAAATCGCACCACGCCGACGCCGGCAAGATTCTCGGCTCGCTGGACAATGTGCTGGGTGAAGTTGTTGAAGGTCCGGCGGCGGCCGTCAATGGCTGCAAGCAGTGTCACGGCGCGGTCGTGAAAGTGCTTGCGGACGGTCAGCTCGACCCGACTACCTGGCCGAATTCCGGCATGGGACGGATCAATCCGGACGGTTCCAAAGGGTCGTGCGCGGCCTGTCACAGCCGACATTCATTCGACGCCGCTCTGGCGCGCCAGCCGGAAAACTGCGGAAAATGCCATCTCGGCCCCGATCATCCGCAGAAGGAGATTTACGAGGAATCCAAACACGGCATTGCCTACTACGCCAACATTGATCGAATGAATCTCAACAGCCCTTCGTGGATAGTCGGCATCGACTACTCGGCCGCCCCAACCTGCGCTACCTGTCACATGTCGGCCACCACTGACCTGCCGCTGACTCATGATGTCGGCGACCGGATCAGTTGGACGCTACGTCCACCGGTTTCACAAAAAGTCGACGCCGCCGCCATAAAGCAGGGAAAAACAGTGAAGGCGTGGGAAACCCGGCGGAAAGACATGAAAGGCGTCTGCTCGAACTGTCACACCAGCAACTACGTTGACAACTTTTACGTCCAGTATGACGCCGCAGTGGACTTGTACAACAGCAAATTTGGCATCCCGGCCACGGAGATTTACAACAAAATTCGCGCGAGCGATCTGATCACCAGCGACGTTACTTTCGACGATGAGATCGAGTGGACCTACTATTATCTGTGGCACCATGAAGGCCGTCGCGCCCGGATGGGGGCGGCCATGTTCGCTCCGGACTACACCCAATGGCATGGCTTCTTCGAAGTAGCCGACCGATTTTACATGAATTTCCTGGAAGAAGCGCGAGAGTTGGTTGAGCAAGGGAAAGAAGCCGGCGGCGCCAAAGCTCAGGCGGCTGTCGAGATTGAGACTATGATCAACACTGTCCTGAGCATGGATGAGCACAAGTGGTTTACGGGTAGCGAATCTGATGCAGTGAAGCAGGCGCGCCGTAAAGCCGCCGAGGAGTTCCGTCAGCGATACGCGGATTAGGCGAATTCTCCGAACCGGTCTCAGAAAGGGTGTTGTTCAGAAGTTGAACAGCACCCTTTCCTGTATTCCAAGGAGTCTGCCAAAAACCTTGCGGAGAGTAACATTACAATTGATATTTCGTACTACGTAAGTGGGTTATGGATAGAACTGAGAACTTATGAGCGGTCGGAAGATAATTGTCGGGCTGTTTTTGGTGGCATTCGGTCTGTTGCTGCTAAGCCGGACTATGGGTTTCTTTGACTTCACAGTCAGCCAACTGGCCGGTTTCATGGTGCCGATCAGCCTTATTGCGCTTGGCCTCTGGATACTGGCGCGCACACGGAGTCGGGAACAGGCCGCTCAGGCGGAGACTGGCCCGCTCGCACCGCCCGATTACCGAATCCCCCAACCGATTCGACCGCACGACTCACCTCGACCAGTCTCTCCCCCTGCGCTCTCAATCAAGCTGGATACGCCCTCAGGCGGAACTTCCACCCGAACCTCGGCTGCACCGGATGGCACCACTTCCGGGAAAACTCGCTACAGCAAGTTTATAGGGGACTTGTTTGTCGACTGTAGTGGCACGGACTTGCAGAACCTCGAAATCAGCAGCTTCCTCGGCGACGTCGAGGTCAAACTGCACGGCGGACGTCTGGGACCGGGGCTGAATCGCATGATCGTCTCAGGGTTCATCGGCGACGTGCGCATCCTCGTCCCGGAAGGTATGGCGGTGTTCGCACAAAGCTCCAATTTCATCGGTGATATCGAAATGATGGGGAAACGGTCCTCGGGAATCGGCAACTCGCTCGATGCTCAGACCAAAGACTACGCCGAGTCGCCATCGCGGCTGTACATCGCCAGTAATCATTTCATCGGCGACGTGCGCGTCTATATCGTTTGAGCAACCGATGGCGGATCCCCCGCCTGCGGCGGGCGAACCCGCCAATCTTTGTCATTCTCCGGCACCATTCTTTGTCATTCTCCGGCACTATTCTTTGTCATTCTCCGACACGTTCTTTGTCATTCTCCAGCGCCATTCTTTGTCATTCTCCGACACGTTCTTTGTCATTCTCCGACACGTTCTTTGTCATTCTCCGACACGTTCTTTGTCATTCTCCGGCTTGACCGGGGAATCCATATATCGTGGATGCCCCGCTTGAAGCGGAGCAAGACAACACAAAATGTCGGGTAGTCTCAGCGCAAGCGGACCTGCAAAGAAAGCCCCGCGCACATAGTGCTGTCGGGCGTCTCCGCCCGACAGCGGCAGGCTTCGAAAAGCCGTCAGCCAGAGTCGGCTGACACCACAATTACAGAATATACCGACTGAGGTCTTCGTCCTCGACGATGTCGGAGAGGCGTTTCTCCACCTGCTGAGCCGTGATCGTCACTTTGCGTTTCTTCGAGGGCGAATCGAACAGCAGATCATCAAGCAGCGTGGTCATCACCGTGTGCAGACGGCGGGCACCGATATTCTCCGTGCGGCTATTTACCTTCTCGGCGATTTCGGCAATCTTGGTGATGGCGCTGGCCGTGAAATCCAGAGTGACACCTTCCGTCTCCAGCAGCGCCTTGTACTGTTTGACCAGCGACGCCTGCGGTTCAACCAGAATGCGCTCGAAATCCTTGGCCGTCAGAGAATCCAATTCCACTCTTATAGGAAATCGACCCTGCAATTCGGGAATCAGGTCCGACGGATTCGACCCATGGAACGCTCCGGCAGCGATGAACAAGACATGATCGGTGTGCACCATGCCGTACTTGGTCATGACAGCGGAACCTTCGACGATTGGCAGGATATCGCGCTGGACGCCTTCGCGGCTGACATCCGGCCCGCCCTTGCTATCACCACCGACGATCTTGTCGATCTCGTCGACGAAGATGATTCCTGATTCCTGGACGCGCTCAAGCGCATCAGCTATCACCTCATCCATATTGACCAGTCGTTCGAGTTCTTCGTTCAGGAGAAAGTGCAGGGCATCGCGGACGTTCATCTTGCGACGCTTGGTACGCTTGGGCATCATGCCGGAAAACATGTCCTGGAAGTTGACTCCCAACTCTTCTATTCCCTGAGGCGAGAAGACTTCGATAATCGGAAATGCTCTCTGGGGCGCGTCGATTTCCACTTCGCGGTCGTCCAGTTTGCCGGCCAGCAACATATCTCTGAACTTGTTTCTTGTCTTCGCGGCTGACTCAATCTCATCAACGCCCAACGGCTCCGGGCTATCCGGTGTCGGGCCGGTCTTTCGATTTCGCCTGGGAATCGGCCCCACCAGCAGATCGAGCAGTCGTTCGACCGCGGCCTTGTCGGCCTTCATTCGGTGACTCTCCGCTTTTTCTTCCTTGACCATGTTGACCGAAATCTCGACCAGATCGCGCACCATCGACTCAACATCCCGCCCGACATAGCCGACCTCGGTGAACTTGGACGCTTCCACCTTGAGAAACGGCGCTTCGGCCAGATCGGCCAGGCGGCGGGCGATTTCGGTTTTGCCCACGCCGGTCGGACCGATCATGATGATGTTGTTGGGCATGATCTCATGGCGGATTTCCTCAGGGGCGTTCTGCCGCCGCCAGCGATTGCGGAGCGCAATTGCCACCGACCGTTTGGCGGCATCCTGTCCGATGATGTGCTTGTCGAGGTAGGCGACAATCTCGCGAGGGAGTGGATATTCGTTGGTCATTTGATTGTAACAACGCTAATGTTGCTGTTGGTGTAAATACAGATTTCGGCGGCAATCTCTAACGCTTTCTGGGCGACCTTCTCCGCGGTCATCTTCGGGTTGGCGTAGATCAAAGCCCGCGCCGCAGCCAGGGCAAATGGACCGCCGGAGCCGATGGCGACGATGCCGTCGTCCGGCTCGATAACATCACCCGTACCACTAATGAGAAAAATGTGCTTCCCGTCTGTGACGGCGATAACTGCCTGAAGCTGTCGGAGAATGCGATCGGTTCGCCATTCCTTGGCCAGCTCTATTGAGGCGCGCTGCAAGTTACCGGAGAACTCGCCCAGTTTCTTCTCGAACAACTCGAAGAGAGCGAGCGCATCAGCGGCTGTGCCGGCAAAACCCGTCAGCACTTTGCCGTCAAGCATCGTGCGGATCTTCGTCGCCTTCGACTTGATGACCGTGTCGTCAAGCGACACCTGACCATCACCAGCCATAGCCGCTTTGCCGTTATGAATGATACCGATAATAGTCGTTGATCTGGTTCTCATGGTTACCTCTACTGCCGTGACCCCGATCTCGGGTGGGCGGTCTGATAAACGCGCTTGAGTGTTTCGGCCGTGACGTGAGTGTACTTCTGAGTTGTCGAGAGCGACGCGTGACCGAGAATTTCTTTTATGAGTACCAGGTCGGCGCCGTTTTCCAACAAATGGGTGGCGAAAGAGTGGCGCAACGCGTGCGGAGTGAAATTAAGACCTTCCCCGCGTCCGAATTGTTTCACCAGCCGATCTACAGAACGCACCGAGAGCCGACCACCCTGTCTATTAAGAAATAAGGCGGTGACAGAGACTCCGCTCAATTGAATAAACTCCTGTCGCCTGGCCAGATATGCTTTCAGATCGGCCATGGTGGCATCGCCCACCGGCACCACTCGCTCTTTGTTTCCTTTTCCAATAACGCGGATCAGTCCCTGACGCATGTCGATATCGGCGAGCTTGATGGCGGCCAGTTCCTCGCGCCGCATACCGGTGACATAGAGCAGCGCGATCATCAGGTAGTCGCGCCAGTAGAAATAACTCTGTTTATCGGAGCGCGCGTTGCCGTGTTCAAAAAGACGGGCGGCGTCAGCCTGGGGTATGAACTCCGGCAACTTCGAACCGAACTTGATCCTCGGAATCTTGAACAGATATGACTTGGCATCACGACGCTGGAAAAGAAAGCGTTGAAACGACGACAACGCTGATAGAAACCGGGCCAGGGAGCGGTTGGAGACACCGGCTTCGCCTCGTTCGCGAAGATAGACTCTGAGAAGAAGCGGGTCATTCCTGGGATTCGTGGGTAGCATCAGATACTGTTTTTCGAGGAATTCAACCCACGGCGACAGATCGCGGCGGTAGGCGTCGACAGTTCGCGCCGAACGCGCTTTCTGTTCACCCAGATCGTTCAGGAAATCGGTAAGCGCCTTTCTCAGCATGGACGCAGGATATTGAAATTCAATAGGTTAGTCAAAGGGTTTTGCGGCCAGGGGCGTCACATCGATTGCAGATAGCTTGTGAGGTTGGAATCAACGTTGGCCAGTCCAAGCTTGCGGCGAATCAGTTCCCGATGTTTGTGAACGGTCGCCAGCGAAATATTCAGAGTATCGGCAATTTGCTTTGACGTGAAACTGTTCTTGATCAGACGGCAGATTTCCGTCTCACGCGGAGTCAGCTTCGGGTGGCGACCTTTGAGGGTTTCGAGAAATGGTGCACTTACGTCGCGAAGTTCCTGCTCCAGTTGATCAAGAAGTAAGAGCTGTGTCGGGCCGGCGCTCTCCTTGATCCGCTGCAATGCCGGCATCACCGCTTCATTTAGATTCAATGCTATCTGGTCCTTAAGCGCATCCTTTTCAGAGGATATCTGGTTAAGCACTTCCCTGAGAGCGACGTTCTTCTCCAGAAGAGCCTGTTCATCTTTCTTGCGTTCAGTGATGTCAAGTGCCGTGAAAGTCACTCCCCTGGTCAGATCATCGGGATCAAGCGCCGCCGAACTCAACAGAACATCAATGATCCGGCCGTCCTTGCACTGCCAGCGTGTTTCCACAGTCCCAGCGCCTGATTCTCTTATCTGCCGATATTTTTCGTTTCCGACATATTCGAAATCCTCGTCGGAAGGATAGAGCATTCGAGCACTCTGGCCGACCAGATCTTCATTGCTGTACCCCAGCATTTCACACAGTCGTTGGTTCACCTGGGTAAACACTCGCTGGACAGTCACGCCAATGCCTATCGGAGCAGCTCGAAAGAGGCTGCTCAGCTCGGCTTCTCGAAGACTAAGAGCTTTCTCCGCCTCAATACGCTCTGTGATATCATGAAGAATGGCGACTATGCCGCCGCCCGAAAGAAGCGTAAGATAGTTGTCCATCCAAATAATCGTTCCGTCTTTCTTTCTGAGCGGCCAGTCGCCTCGCCAGAATCCCACCGTCCTGACAGCCTGAAATATGAGTTGGTGCGCCTCCTCGTACTTCTCCTGAGACAGGTGAAGCATCGACACGTCTCGCCCAATCAACTCATCGCGCGAATAACCGAACGTCGCGAGAGCGGCCTGATTGGCAAAACGGATGCTGAGTCCCTCAACGAAGAGGATGCAGTTTGCCGTCCCCTCGAACAACGCTCGAAACTGCTCCTCAGTTTGACGTAAAACCTGTTCAGCTTGACGGCGTTCGGTGATGTCCTCACCTGAGCTGAGGGTACCGATGATAACCCCGGCGCGATTCTTAAGAAGCGTGTTATGCCAGGCGATTATGCACTCGCGACCGTCGCTTGCCACTACCGCGTTTTCGAAATACTCAACCGGCTCAAGATCACCGGCCATGAGCTGACAGAAAACAGCCCGAGTCTTTTCTCGATCTCGTTCCGGCACAAATCGATCAAACCAATTGCCTCCGACAACCTCCCTTTCACGGCACCTGAGACTCTCGCACCCTTTCCGATTTATCATGGTCACCTTCTGATCAGCGTTAATCGCAACCAGAATTACTCCGGCGATGTTAAGATACTCCTGAGCCCGATCACGCTCCGTTTTGACGGCCTCCTCGGCCTCTTTCCGGTCCGTGACATCACGATCAATACAAACGTAGCCGAGGATTCTGCCCGGACCGTCGCCGATTCCGATCCAGTGCGAGTGCACCCAGCGTTGGGAGCCGTCTTTGCGGCGCAGGCGATAGTCAAGCGTAGCCGAATGTGGCCGGTCGCCCAGCAACTGCCGCACCTGCCAGAGATCTCCCACGTGCACTCTTTCGCTCCAGAGTGAAGAATTGTTTCGGAGTTCCGAAAGCGGGAAACCCGTCACTACCTCACTAGCCGGGTTGAAACAGCACGCCTGGCCGCTCAGGGCCAGAAAATAGACCATGTCATCGACTGTTTGAAGGGATTCCAGTAACTGCCGGGCCTCGGCCGGGACATCCTCGAAAGTCCCTCGCGTGGCATGAGCAGAATCGCTCCGCGACACATCGTCGCCACTGTGATCGTGGGGATCATCTGAGTCAGTCATTAGTTCAGGCCTCTGTGCCAGTCCAACTCGCCCGAAGTGATCCGGGCTTGAGGTGGCAGGTTCTCATACTCGTATCGAAGCCACCTGCGCTGGACGCCCAATAAGCAGCCACAACCACGGTGTCAAGAGAAACTACGAAGGGAGCAGGAGCCGGACTGTCCTGTTTGTAAGATAACGGGAACCGATGGGACTGTCAAGCAAGACTGGAATATGGTTGAATCGGAGCAGGAGACTACGCCGTGGCGTTTTCAGCCGGTTGCTCTTCCGCCTGCTCGTGGCGACACTCCGGACAGCGAAGATAGTCTCCCCTTACCTTGGAAGACTTCTCGACCATGTAGGGGTGATTGCACGTAGGACAAGGCTTGGCAACCGGGCGATCCCAACTGGCAAAGTCACACTTGGGATAACCGGTGCAGCCGAAAAAGACCCGTTTAGTACGCGTGGTCTTCTCGATGATCTTGCCATCGCAACCGTCACGGGGACAGGCGATTCCAAGCGTAAGGGGCTTTGTGTTTCGACACGTGGGATATGCCGAGCAGGCCAGAAAACGACCGAATCGGCCCGTCTTGACCACCATCGGGGATCCGCACTTCTCACATATCTCGCTGGTTTGGTTCTTGGCGGCTTCTTCGGGCAGCGGTTGAGTAGATTTGCATTCGGGCCATGCTGAGCAAGCAAGGAAGCGGCCATTGCGCCCCCACTTAATTACCATCGGGCTTTCACACTTGGGGCATTTGATATCGGTCTTTTCGACCATGGCCGCTTTAATAGCCTTCTCTTTACCCTTAAGCGCCGCCAGTTGTTCGCTGAACGGCCCGTAGAACTCACGAATGACGTCGACCCAGTTATCCTTGCCTTCTTCAACCAGGTCAAGCTCTTTCTCCATGCCAGCCGTGAATTGCACATTGAAGATCTTCGGGAAGTGCTCAACCAGGATAGTGCTGACGGCTTTTCCTAAATCAGTAGGATGGAGTCTCTTCTCGGTCAGTTCGACATACTTACGCTCTTTGAGCGTCGAGATAATCATGGCGTAGGTCGAGGGGCGCCCAATACCGTCGGCTTCCAGCCGCTTGACCAGCATCGCCTCAGAATAGCGCGCGGGAGGTTTCGTGAACGCCTGATCCAGTTCAACCTTCTTCAGGTCCAGAGCTTCGCCCTGCTTGAGTTCAGGCAGAGATTCCACACCGTTCTCACCGTTGCCGATCTCATCCGGGTCTTTTTCTTCGTGGTAGACTTTCAAGAACCCGTCGAATTTCAGACGCTGGGCTCTAGCGCGAAGCAAATATTTACCGCCAGAGATGTCCACAGTCTCAACGTCGTATACAGCATCCTTCATCTGCGAGGCCACGAACCGATTCCAGATGAGTTTGTACAGCTTGTATTGCTGAGGTGAAAGGCTTTTGTGGATTTTCTCCGGTGATAGTGACAGATGCGTGGGGCGGATGGCTTCGTGGGCATCCTGCGCCTGTTTCTGCTTACCGTAGAAATTGGGCTTACTCGGCAAGTATTTGGAGCCGTACTCGGCAGCAATATGTTCGCGTACCGCCTGCAGCGCTTCGCCGGCAACGCGGGTGGAGTCGGTGCGCATGTAAGTGATCAAACCGACCGGGCCTTCCTTACCGAGTTCCACCCCTTCATACAGAGTCTGAGCGATTGACATCGTGCGCTTCGGTGACATGCCGTAGGCTCTGGCAGCATCCTGCTGCAGCGTCGAAGTAATAAATGGCGCGGCCGGATGCCGGATGCTTTCGGATTGCTTGGTTTCTGAGACTTCGAGTTTCTGTTTTTCGAGGTCTTTCTGAATCGCCGAAGCCTCTTTAGCCGAACTGATGACGATCTTGCTCTTGTTTGCTTCGCCGGCTTTTACTACGGTCTTACCACCGATCTTGAGCAGCGCTGCCCAAAAAGTCTCTTTTGCCGAATTGGCCAGATTGGCGCGAATCTTCCAGAACTCTTCCGCAACAAAACTGTTTATCTCAACCTCGCGCTCACAAACCAGCCTCAGAGCTACCGATTGCACTCGCCCGGCAGACAGGTTCCGTGCCACCGTTTTCCACAAAAAGGGCGAGACCATGTAGCCCACAAGACGATCCAGAACTCGTCTCGCCTGTTGAGCGTCAACCAGATCCTGATCGATCTCGCGCGGGTTCTGAATGGCTTGGGTGACCGCAGACTTGGTAATCTCGTTGAAAGTAACCCGATGGATTTTGGCTTTCGTGCCGGTGAGATTGTTTGCCAGATGCCAGGCGATAGCCTCGCCCTCGCGGTCCGGGTCGGGGGCAAGATAGACTGTTTTAGCGCTCTTAGCAGCCTTCTTGAGCTGTGCGAGAATTTTCTCCTTGCCGTCAATTATGGTGTAAACCGGCTTGAAGTCGTTTTCGGTATCAACACCTAATTCCGACTTGGGCAGGTCGACCAGATGGCCAACGGTTGACAGAATGTCGTAGTCGTCGCCCAGAAAACGACTGAGGGTGCGTGATTTCGCGGGCGATTCAACAATGACAAGATTCTTGGCCATCGAACTTTCCTATGCGACTGGATGACAGCAATGTTATTTCGTATCGGCCCGCTCAAACTTTACTTTACCCTCCAGCACTTCGCGCAAGGCTACGGCAGTCATTTTCCGGGCCTCGATGTCCACGTCGACTGTCCCCTCTTCGAGCCGAGCCAACTTGGCCAAGCGCTTGGTGTTAAGATGACGCGCGTGCTTGGACGCTAGCAATACGGCCTCGTAGCGATTTTCCGTAATTTGATCGAGTCTCTCAATGGGCTGATAAACTGGCATGTTTTTTCTCCAATGGTCGTACTTTGCTGCACTAACCGGTTATCTTCCTGACTTGTTCCGGATCGACCTGATCGATCCGCAAAGGATGCGCGTCTACAATACTTAGAACCTTCTGGACGGCCGCCTTAAGTTCTTTGTTTATAACAACATAATCAAAGCCATGCTGACGAAAAGTTCTCATTTCCCGCAGAGCGTTGCCAAGCCTCAACTTGAGTTGGTCGGTAGTTTCGGTTCCGCGCCGCCGAAGGCGGCGGCGCAACTCAGCTTGAGAAGGCGGCAGGACAAAAATCGAAATGGCATCGGGGTATTCCTGCTTCAAGCGTCGCGCGCCCTGTACGTCCACGTCAAACAACATAACTCCGCCGCTTCGTCGCACGGTTTCAATAGGCTTTCGCGGAGTACCGTATTCGTACAAATGAACTTTGAAATGCTCCGCAAAGAAGCCGGACCTCATGCGACGGGCGAATTCCGTCTTGTCAACAAAGTGATACTCTCGCCCGTTGCGTTCGCCGCGCCGCGGAGCGCGGGTCGTGTGGGAAACTGAAAACACCCATCCCCGGCGGCGACGCGCCGGTGACAGCAGTCGACGACATATCGACGTCTTGCCACCACCGGATGGGGAAGAAATGATAACAATTCGGCCGGGTTCTCTGCGCGACACTATGATCTCCAGATCGACTACTCGACGTTCTGTACCTGCTCGCGAAGTTTCTCGATTTCTTCTTTCAAGGAAATCACCCCGGCCGAAATGCCGAAATCGGAGGCCTTGGACCCGATCGTGTTCACTTCGCGATTCAGTTCCTGTAGAATGAAATTGAGCCGTCGACCGATCGCGTCGGTCTGTTTGAGCGTGTTGAGAAACTGATCCATGTGGCTGCTAAATCGGATGCACTCTTCGGTGATATCAGTCCGCTCAGCGAAGATTGCAATTTCTTCTTCGAGCCGGACCTGGTCCGGTTTTCGCCCATTCAACAGTTCGTCAATCCGTACAGACAACTTTGAGGCATAAGTCTTTACCGAGTCAGCCGTGTCTTTTTCGATATCCCGCATCAGGGTCGCCATGGTCTTCAACCTGATCCTCACGTCAGCCGCCATCGCTTTACCCTCGCGGGCACGCATGGCAACCATCGCCTTGAGCGCCTTTGCGGTTGCCTTTTCAATCACCGGCCAGACCTCGTCGAGAACCACTTCCCCTGAAGCCGGACGAGTGACATCAGGCAACATCAGCAGGTCCTCAAGTTCGACATCCCCTTTCAGTTTCAGTTCTCGCTTGAGTTTCTGAAGTTGCCGGTAGTAGGAAGCGGCGAGCTTCATATTAATGAAGGCCTCGCCCTGCGTTTGGCCGTTTTCCGCCAGATTTACAAACAGGCTCACCTTGCCGCGCTGAACGACGGAGTTAACCATTTCCCGCACTTGCGGTTCCAGAACTGTCAGATTTCGCGGTAACCGTACGAAAAGCTCCAGAAAGCGGTTGTTAACGCTGGAGACTTCTACAGTGAAGATTCCGTATTTGCTGTCTGCTTCGGCGCGACCGAAGCCGGTCATTGAGTTCATAGTCCACCCGGTCTCAGAAACAAGCCCGCAAAATAGAGCCTCAGGCCGCTTTGTCAACCGCTAATGTATGCCCAAGTCCGAAAAGAGCTCTTCACTGGCCGGCAACGATCATGGCCGGCGGGCGGGTAGATCTGGACTCAACTGGTTGCCAGTCAGAATCTTCCGGAGAAGACCCGGACAGACCGGAGAGACTGGCAAGCAGTTCAGCCGCTTCATCGACATGAACCAGGTGACACTGTGAAATCCCGTATAGATTGCCAAACTTTGCCGCAGAACTCCGATCCGAGGTGAGAGCAACAAGATGTATCCCGGGGCTTTCCTGTACGACTGATTGGAAAAAATCCGGCCAGATGGGCAGTGTGGAATCGATATTGACAACGACAGCTATGTAGCCGTTTCTGCCCAATTCCGCCAAAGCCTGATCAGGATCAGAGAACCTGGCCACGATAGCTGAGCTATTGTACTGCTCCAGCATTCGCTGCAGCAGCAATGCCCGATACCGGTTCGGCTCCAGCAGCATTATTCTGTTATGGTTGCTCATGGCTGAATCAGAGGCATCGTAATTGTGAAAGTCGTTCCCTTGCCAGCACGAGATTGCGCATCTAGTGAACCGCCAAGTGACGTGACAACTTCAAAGGCCGACGCAAGCCCAACATCCAAACCCGGTTGTTTGAGCGCAAGGTCCTGGGGACTTCGCCGTCGCAACTTGAACAGGCTTCTCATCTGGCGAGCATTCAGTCCTGCTCCATTGTCGCAAACAGAAGCGGTGCAAAGTCCGTTTTCGAGCGACGCCTTGACAGTTATCTCAAGCTCTTTTTGAGATTCGGCCTGGGCGCTGACCATGAGCACATCTCTCAGAATGGCTGACAATTTGCGCAATGGAGCGTTAATCTTGGGCAAGTCAGCATGGCGAACGGAGAAAGAAGACGTTGGGCAAGCCCTGCCGATTTCCTCTGCCAGTCGATCGGTTAGCAATTGCAGATCGACCATTTGCGGCTTCTCGACCTCGCCCAACAATTGAAGCAACCGCTCCAGATCAGCGATCGTGCCTGCAAGCGTTTCAACATGGTGACTCATGCACGACAAGTAGAACCCACCGTCGCGGCTGAGATCATTGTGATGCTCGTGTTCAAGTTTCTGCCAGACCCCTGCGGTCGCGGCAATTGAAGATTTGAGCAACTCGACAACCGCACTACTTGTCCTGAGCGACAATCCGCGTGCGGGTTTGTCCTCAATATCCCGGAAGATAAGGCAGATCGAGCGGTCAGCAGGATTGTCACCCACGCGGGTGATTTCGAGTTCGAGTTCGGCGCCAGTCTCCAGCACCAGATGATCGCAGTAGCGTGGAGGGGCATCCATACCGGCAGAGGCAGCCAGGTAGTTTTCTATTGCTGCAGCGATCTGCTCTCCGGCGTGGTGGACGATGGTTTCGAGAAGCCCACGACAATCGACCGGGTTGTCGGATATCGAAAACCAGGCATCGAATGTAAGGTTGTGTTCGATCACCCGGCCACGACAGTCAAGCAATACAAAACCGGTGCCCAGACTGTCAAAAACAGCCGGCAACGAGACAATCGCTTCTTTAATTGACTGCTCCGTTGTCTGCTGCTGCAGTGGCGCTCTTACAGCATGTATGAGCGCGGCGGCAGTTTCGGCGCGTTTTCGCACAGAATCATCAGGCTCCGGTGACCCTGATGTACTCAGAATCATGCGTACGAGGGATGGATTGCCTTCAGCAAGAGCAAACGTGGCTCTGACCTCATTAGGCATTGTTTGAGAATCACTACGTGTGCCGACGCCATCCTCCCACTGAAAGGGACTGTCCAGAGGCGGAAGGCCAGCAGCATCAGAACCTGCCGACGCTACTATCGGACAGTGCGGCTCACTCAGATCATGAATGGCTACAACCGCTGCACCCGTGAGCGAGTGCAGCAGCGAGACTACAGGCTGGGGGGCGAAATCTCCGTCTTCGTCAAGAAGGAGTCGAGCCAGTTCCTCCCAGCCGGACTCCTCAGTTGCGGAGACTTTGTCTTCAACTACGACCTCATCAGGCCGGATGATGACCTGAAAATTGGCCGGATTGCCTCCCCCAAAATTGACTGAGACAATCAGCGTAGCCGGAATGGTCTGACCTTTGGGGTCGACCAAGTGAAGGCACACTGTATCGAAGGTGGTCTCATATGGGTTGCGGTTTCTTATCAACTGCAGAAACGTGGGACGATCCGCAGCCTGAAGGAAATCGACGAACATCCTTCCAAAAAGCTCGACCTCACTAAGGCCGAATAGAACCTGAGCCTGTTGATTGGCGAGAATGAAGCGACCCTTGCGGTCTATTTTACAGACGGGGCAACGTCTAATGACGTTTGGCTTGTCAGCCACGAGGACAGTCATACGCGATCAGGTCCGAGCAGCACTAGTTTTAGTCACGCCTCTCCCCGGCCGGATGGGAAAAGACACGATGATCACGCCGACCCGTCAGGATCGGCTTCCTATTACCCTATCGGCAGTTACGACGAAAAAATGAGATGGCGCAGAATCCGAGAAGGACAATTTTTGGGAGGCGTATCACAAATACTTCTGGGCTCGTGGATCCGACTCTTGATGATCACCAATTGGACCGTGTTCGGTTGGTCATTTCTTCAGCAAACGATCTACAGCCTGGTTGAGGAGGTTCTCGCCTACCTGTTTCCCGAGAGCGGTATAGTCTATCTCCACCTTGGGCGACCGGATGGTACCGGTGATCGTGAACGGGACCCGCATCTTTCTGGTCTCTTTCTGTCCCAACAGCTTACCCAGACCACCCAGTTGATTAGCGGAAACATCGCTGAGCATGACAGAACCGTTGTAATCAAGCGACTCGTCGAAACCGTAGGAACCGATCAGCGACATATCGCCGACATTGCCCAGTCGACTCAGTAGGCTGTCAGTGAAGACTCGCCCATTGCGAACGATTACCCCGGAAGCGAGGTCTCTCAAGGGCTGTTCCTTGTCGAGCGACTTGCCCAGTTTAGTGGCCAATTCGCTGAACGACGACAGAACGTTGCCTGACATGACCAGTCGCCCGCTCTTGACGTTGAGGTTACCATCGAGCGTCAGACTATTCAGGAAATCCTTTGGTTCCCAACCAACAGCGTTGTAGCTCCCGGCGAAATCAGCCTTGCCGTACAGGATGCCGCTGAATTTGGAGAAACGTGAAACAAAGTCATCGGCCTCGACCTGGCTGGCTGTAAACTGCCCGGTGTATTTGGGACGTTCGAAATCGGAAAGATCGATGGCGGTTTCACCGGTCACGGTGCCGGTATAAACTCGGCCAGTAGCGTCGTAGCACTCAATCCGGCGGTTGGCGATACGCACCTTGGCGGTAACGTCGGTAAACTCAACCTTGCAATAGACAACAGTGTCAGCGTGGACAGTTCCTCGTCCGTCGATGTCAGGCAGGATTACCGGCGAAACAGAATCTACCACCAGCCTGGCGCTGTCACCCGACCCGGGGACAGCTTCGGGGAAAAGGCGATCGGTGTTGAACCGATGCGAGGTCAAGTCAAACAGCAGCAGTGGTTTTGGCAGAGTATCCCGCTTCAGAGTTAGTATAGGCAGAAAGTACGGAAACGGCCGGATTAATTGTCCCTTGAGAGAAACATCACTGGACCTGAACTTCGCGTTCAGAGAGCTGATTTCAATCGTGTCCGGCTTCAGCAACATGACAGCATCGAACTGTTCGATAGGCTCGGGCAGCAATGAATCAGTATAGGTCGCACGGGTTATGTCAATTCGTCCTCGTGAACGAAGACCGGACAGATCACCGATGCTGGTAATGACACTTACATCAAGTGCCATTTCGCCGCTCAATTGCGGATTGCCACTGGTTGGCAGGTATCGTTGGGCCATGGCGAGGTCAACTTTGCCCTGAAGGTCGGCCTCGACAGTCGGTGACACGGTATGCTTCAGGGCAGAATCGGCTAGTATGTAGGGCACCAGATCAGTCACCCGACCTTTGAGCATGAGATGTCCTGAGGGGAAGCGACAATCAAGGCGTCGCACGTTCACGAGGCGACGGTCGAGATAGGCATCCAATTCGAAAGTCTCGATAGGCTCAGGGACCAGTGCTGATTGATACTTGCCGTTAGTCACGCTGAAATCTCCTGAGAAAGCCAGGCTGTCGACGTTCTTGATCGGACCCGAGAACTTGAGATCGAACTTGCTCCGGCCGGACACCCGATGAGCCTGTTTTGCCGGCAGGAATGGCTGTATCAGGGCGAGGTCCAGTTCACCGGCCAACTCTCCGGAGATTACTGGATACTTGAAGTTCTCTACCGTCAGATAGCCCTTGAGCGGCTGGTTGTCAAAGCTGCCTTCCTCGATATTAAGCCGCAGCTTGTCCGGGTTGATATCGACAAAGCACTTCTTGAACGCCAACTCACCCGGGATGTTCTTTCCGGACATGCGCAGATCAGATAGTGCGACTGTGCCCGTGTAGCTCCAACTTGAATCGGTCGGGCTGAGAGGAAAGCTCAGGGAGAAATCAAGGGTGAAGTTGCCCGCAACGTTGTAGTCAGACAGTTTCGTGAGCTTTTCAGGTGGAAGCAATGAGAGCACGTCAGCAATGGCGACCTGGTCGGTCTCCATATTGAAAGATGCCGACTTGAACTTTGGCAGGCCGACCAACTGACCGCTGAACTTCAAAAGCAGCGCGTTGATCCGGGCGTTGACATTTTCGATGTTAAGCGTGCCGGTAGGAAGATCGAACGCCGCGCGATAGTTCAGGTCAACTGAGACCGGAGGGTAGGGTTTCTCCGTAGAGGCCAGCACGGTATCGGCTTGCAAACGCCCGGCGCTCTGGTACAGTCCGGAATGAGGATACGCGAGCGATGACGCCAGATTGAGTCCGACTATACGCAGCGATTGCCCGGTGCTGTCATCGCGGTACGAGAGTAAACCGCCCTTGATTTCCAATTCCTCAAAAGAGACCACCATCGCGGCCGCCTGACCTTCGGCAGGAATACCTCTGGCCTGCTCAGGCACGAGCGTGGTATCGACAGGGAAAGAGTAATTGACCAAACCTGATCGAGTCTTCACGAGGTTTACGTTGGGTTTTTCGATAACCAGCCGGTCGACTCGGAAGTCACCGAATATCAACGGCCAAAGTTGCAGTTTGAGATCTACTTTCTCCGCAGTAAGAAAGTGGTCACCCTCAAATCCTGCAGGATTACCCACTCGCACTTTCTGCAACTCAACACCCAACCCGCCCCAGATGGAAAGGTCGAGACCCTCGACGGCGATTTCTCTCCCCAGGCGGGCGGTCCCCTGCTCAATCGCGAGCGCTTTGATCTTCTCGACGGGGAGGAAGATTTTCAGCAATATCACTGCAACAACTATCAGGGCAACGAGTATGCCGGCTGTCCAAATCAGAATTCTCGTGAACTTCTTCATCTCATCTCACCAGATTGAAATTGTCTAGCACTTTCGACTCTACTCACCAACAAAAGTTCCACGTTCGAAAGGAACAAGTTTGAACATCAGAGGATAGCCATTGGCGGGTCCTCCGCCTGCGGCGGGCGAACCCGCCATTACTCCAAGCCGCAAGAGAATTGGCAGGTTTGAAGACAAACCTGCCCTACTTTGTGGATTGTACTTCCGTTCAGAAATCAAGCGATTCGCCCGGTTTCAGAATGTGGACTTGGCTGCCAATCACTTTGCGTGCGAACTGGCGCGGATCGGCCTGTATGATTGGAAAGGTGTCGTAGTGCATCGGCACCACGTGTCTCGTTCCGAGGAACTCAACTGCCTTGACAGCGTCGTCGATGCCCATCGTGAAGTTGTCGCCGATCGGCAAAAAGGCGAGGTCGATCTTGTTCATGTCGCCAATCAGCTTCATGTCGTAAAACAGACCGGTGTCGCCGGCGTGATAGACGACCTTGCCGCCGATAGTAACCAGGAATCCGGCTGCCGGGCCGGTGTAGATTGAGGCATCGGGGCCATAGCCGCCGCCGTGATGCGCGATGGTCATTTTCACTCGGCCAAAATCGAAGTTGGCCCCACCGCCGATATGCAGAGGATGGGCCTTTTGCACCCCCTGTCGACTGACCAGGTTCATTATCTCGTAATTCGAGATGACCGTGGCGCCGGTCCGCTTGGCAATGGCGACGGCGTCTCCAATGTGGTCACCGTGGCCGTGGGTTATCAGAATGAAATCGACGTCGACCTTGTCGGGCGGAACCGCAGCTTTCTCGTTGCCGGACAGGAAGGGATCAATAATGATCTTGTGCTTGCCGTCGGTGAGCATCACACAGGAATGTCCCATGAACGTGGCTTTGGGCATATTTGGTCTCCTTGTAAAAGGCTTACACAATATTCGTAGCTACGAAGATAATAAGATCATGTTTGCGGCTTGTCAACTGAGTGAGAAGCCAGTGCCCCGGGCAGTAGTCTATTTCGCAATAACCCCACCAGCGATTGCGGTATGATCATCATACAACACCACAGACTGGCCGGGAGTGATCGCCCGTTGTTTTTCACGAAATACCAGATGAAGGCGATCCGCATCTAGTACCTTTGCTACCGCCCTCGCCGGTTGGTGCAGGTACCGAATCTTGGCTTCACAGGAAAAAGTGGCGCTTGGTGCGGGCGGGGTTTGCGACACCCAGTTGACCTGCTCGGCGACCAGTTCATTCGTGTAAAGATCGGCATCGTCACCGACAATTACCTGTCCGCGCGCTGGATCGACCCGCTGTACGTACAGCGGTGTCGCATGACCGATGCCTATCCCCTTGCGCTGGCCGACTGTATAGAACTCCGTACCTTCATGCTCGCCCAGCACCCGGCCGTCTGCGTGAATGATCTTCCCCGGATGAAAACGAAGCTCGTGCTTGCTCGCATACTCGCGCAGAAAGCGGCGATAATCATCATCGGCGACAAAACAAATCTCGCGTGATTCAGCTTTCTCGGCGGTGCGCAGGTCATGCTTGCGCGCGATCTCCCGCACTTCAGACTTGAGCAGCGAACCAAGCGGCATAAGCGTGCGTGAGAGAGCCGACTGGCTCAACCCCCATAGGACGTACGATTGGTCGCGTGTGGAATCTACTCCTTTGCGGATACGCCAGCGAGCGTCTTCGCCCTGATCAATAATGGCGTAGTGGCCAGTAGCGATATGGCTGCAGTCAAGCTCATCGGCCTTGCCAAGAAAGGCGTCCCATTTTACTTCGGTATTGCAGCGCACGCAGGGGTTGGGAGTCCGCCCGGCGGCATACTCGGCGACAAAATCCTCGATAACCTTCTTACGGAACGTATCGGACAGGTTCAGCACGTAGAATGGCGCGTCAATCTTGTCGCACACGAATCGGCAGTCGGTAATTGAGTCCATTCCGCAGCAGCGGCCATCGCGGTGGATATCACCGCCGACGTCGACATAATCCCAGAGCTTCATGTGCGCGCCAACTACATCGCACCCCCGTTCCTTGAGCAACAGGGCGGTTACCGACGAATCGACGCCGCCGGACATGGCGACTAATACACGACCTTTAGCACTCATATGAAACTGACGAAAAGCGCCCACTGTGCACGAAGCTATTTCTGTTTACCATACAAAGGGGACAAGTCACGGAGGCGCTGAACCACCAGGCCAAGCTTCGCGATTACGTAATCAAGCTGCTCTTTAGTTGTCGAGCGTCCCATCGAGAAGCGTATGGCGCCCTGGGATCGTACTTTCGGCTTGCCCATAGCGACTAGCACGTGCGAAGGTTCTGTCGCGCCAGACGTGCAAGCCGAGCCGGCCGAGCAGGCGATCCCTTCGATATCCAGGGAAAGGACGATTGACTCACCTTCGATACCTGCGAACGAGAAGTTTGTGGTCTGTGGAATCCGATTCCGACGCGGGCCGTTGAGGAAGACATCGGGGATAGCCGTGGTCACGTGATCGATGAAATAGTCAGACAGTTCCTGCAGTCGGCGATAGTCGGCATCCATGCGCTCTCCGGCGATCTCCAGTGTTTTGGCCAGACCAACCGCGCCCGCAACGTTTTCCGTTCCGGGACGCCGCTTCTTTTCGTGCGAACCACCATAGAACAACGGCGTGAGTTTGACGCCTTTGCGGATGAACAGCGCGCCGGTGCCCTTTGGGCCGTAAATCTTGTGACCTGTGAGTGAGAGTAGATCGACACCAAGCTGCCTGACATCGACTTTGATCTTGCCGGTCGATTGCACCGCGTCGGTGTGAAAAAGGATTCCCTTGTCGCGTGTCACCGCAGTCAAGGCGGCGATATCCTGCACCGCGCCGGTCTCGTTGTTGGCGTGCATGACGGAAACCAGCGCGGTCTGGTCGGTAACAAGTCGGCGCAGGTCGTCCGCAAATGAAAAGCCATCTCCGTCTACCGGCAATAAGTCCAGCTTGAAACCCTCTTTGTGCTCCAGATGCTCCGCCGGTTCCAGCACGGCATGATGTTCGGTAGCGCCCACAATCAGGTGATTTCGCTTCCCTTTGGACTGAGAGGCAACGCCAAGCACGGCCATATTGTCCGACTCGGTCCCTCCGGAAGTGAAATACAACTCTGCGGATTCGCAGTAGATGAAAGTCGCTATCTTCTCCCTGGCCTGTTCAAGAGCGACTTTAGCCTCACGGCCAAATCCATGCACCGAGCTGGCATTACCGAAACCGCCTCTCAGGTAAGGCAACATTGCCTCGACGACGTCCGGATCAACCGGCGTGGTGGCATTGTGATCAAGATATATCCGGTCCATTGTCATTATCTCACCATGTTCTAACGACAGAAATACGTGCGAAGTGCCCGATACATCAGGCGGACATCGGCGCGGCTAAAACGCGTACAATATAGTGAAGTGCCAGCGATGGGAGTAATCAAAATCGTGGTGTTTGAGGAGCTCGGCGTAGTCAATCCTGATTGGGCCGGCCGGAGATGTGATCTGGAAGCCGAATCCGTAGGCGACCGCCAGGTTTCTCAGGTGCATTTCTTTGGTATTGCGGAAGCCATTGCCGATATCGACAAACAACGACTGCCATAGCGGAAAACGGCTCATCAGGTCGCCCATAAACGGCAGAACTGTAAGAAACTGCACCGTCTTCCAGCGAAATTCCTGGTTGAATACGGCAGTGTAGCGCGCGCCTACAGTATCGACGTCGGCATTGAGCGGCCCAAGGTGGTTTTCGCGCACACCCCGGATTGTATTCGCGCCACCGAGAAAGAGCGCTTCGTCAAGGGGTACCGACGTGGTACTGCCGAATTCCCTGGCCCAGGCGAACTTCAGGCGCGATGCCGCCACCCAGCCGGGCCAGACGAGTCGGTAGCGCGACCAGCTTGCCTGCAGCTTGAAGAAGTTGGCGTCGCCTCCAAGGAAACCGCCGAAGAAATCGCCTGCAAATTCAGTGACTGATCCTCGCTTCGGGATGAAAACATCGTCGCGACTATCGCGTCGAATACTAAGGTATATCTTGCGGCGTTCCGAAATGCCGGCCTGTTCCTTGATGATGGGGACTTCCCAGTCCGGTATGTTGGACAACTTGACTTTCTGATACTCCAGTCCGAGGCTCGCCCGCATCTTGCGACCGAACCATCTGGAAAAAGCGGCTGACATCGACCAGGATTCCTTGTCAAATCTCAGCGTGCGGGGATCGGCAATACGAGGTTGGTATTCCGCTGCCAAAGTAAACTTGGTTCTAGTCCTGAGAAACCAGGGCTCCACAAAACGCATGGTGAAGCGATTATCCAACAGACGGGTGTCTTTCCCGGCCGAAAATGACAGAGCGGCTGTGCCTTCGAGAGTCCGACTCCCCCAGACGTTCCGCTGACCTGCCCCCGCTGACAGATCCCATTCCAGATCGCGCACTCCGGACTGCGCCGCGCCGACACTAAAAGTGAGGTAAGTGCTCTTTCGTTCGGTCAATCTGAGACGAAAATCAGGATTGAGACGATCGAATGAGCTTTCAGACTGGGATAATTGAAATGTGGTGAAGTACCCCGCTTCAAACAGGCGGCGTTGTGATTCCAGAAGATCATCACGGCGATACACGCCGCCGGGTACGATCCTAAGTTCCCGAAGACTAGCGTATTCGGGGTAGCGCGCGCGGCCGTCGGCCTTCGGATTGGCAACCTCTACCAGAACGTTGCCAAAATGAACCAGAGAATCAGAATCGACAGTGAACGTGACGTCGCAACTGTCCGGTCTGCCCGTGGTGTCGATGGCGTAGCTGATGCGTGCATAGGGATACCCGCGATTGGACAGAAAGGTCTTGATCGCGTTTTCCGTTTCTGAAAGCAGAAAGAGATTTGCCGGGGCGTTGCGTTCAAGCCGGGACACCAATTCTCTGAGCCGCATATGATACTGCCGGTCATAAACGCCAGTGAGATTGTCGATGCCAAACAGATATCGCGGACCTTCCTCGATCTGCAAGTGAACGATCGCGGAAGAGTCCGGTAAGATCGGCTGATATGAGTGCTGAATGCGAACGTTGAGAAAACCGTTGCTCAGATAAAGGTATTTTACTTCGAGCGTGTCGCGCTGCAGAGTCTCTCGCTGCACATAGCTGCGGCGGTCGCCCTTGATAGCCAACCAGGTAGTTCTTGGACGCGAGTAGAGATGCTTCTTGATCTGGTCGTTTGAGAAGTACCGATTCCCTTCGATGATGATCGAGTCAATGCGTGGTCCCGTACGCGCCCACTTCACAACTGTCTTGTCAGTAGCCTGCGCCTTGAGAGCAGCCACCGTCAGGACCAGCAGCACAAGCCCAAGACGCCTCATTTGAACTCCCAATGCATCTTCAAGTTCAGTCGATAGCTCTCACCGCTACTTAAGTTCTCGTCGCGGAGCCCCTCAAGGAGCAGGGCCTTGCTGATGCGATATTCAAAACCTCCTTCGGGCACATCTCGCACCTGCACCGGCGTCCGCCCCCACAGATAGAGGTTGGGGAGAAACACATAATCACCTACGGTCACGCGAGTCTGTGCAAGGTCCAGATATCCTTCATAGGTTGGGTCGATTTCGAAAGTCTCGACACCCAGTCTTCGCGTACCAATTTGCGAAACCTGTGAGGAAATCAACTGGGATACACGCTCTTCAAAGGCGCCGGACGAAGCAGCGTCGCCATAGTAGTTGGCGACAATCAGCGGCACAATAGCCTCATAGCTGATCGGTACGTCTTCCTCACCGGCGAGAAAGAAAGCGAATTCCGGGTTATCGAGATTGCCGGTCACATGCACCTTAACATCTTCGTAGCTGCGTTCCTGCTCGCTCGTTCGCGCCAAAGGCACACGGGTGGACGCCCAGATATCAAGACGAGGGTTAGGGTACTCAACGTCTTCGAAGATCACGCGCGACGAATCGGGACTGATGCTGAACGTCTTGTCAAAGAGATAACCCCGACCGCGAAGAATCTCCAGTTCGCCCACAAATCGATACTTGCCCTTTTCTCGTATGATATTGAGAAATCCACCGAATTCGGCGTCGATATCCTCGTTCTTGATCCAGTAGTTTGAGGGGATTTCGATGTTGATATCAAGGTCCCACATGTTTTCACCTGACAGCGCCAGCATGAACGGTGAGCCGGCACCTTTTTCGGCAAATTCAACCTGGTACTTGCCCGACGCTAAAGTAAGCCGACCTGAAACAGTTGGCGGTGTTTCGCCTCGGACAAACAGGGTGTCCATAACCACACCCTCGATGTCGTCAAGATCGTACTTGAAAGGGAACTCCTGTGGAATCACTACGGCTATGTTGTAATAGAAACTGTCGATGGCATTGACGGTAAGATCGCCGGATAGCTCGGCAAAGTAGCGTTTCCTACCGTCTTCACTCTCAGCGTATGCCCTGACATCACTGAGTATGATCTTGTTGTCACGCATTATGAAGCTCACCGAATCGGTGTGAAGAATCTCTGCCAGGTCGAGATATTTCATGCGGCCGTTTCTCAGGAAAGCCTGGCCATCAAGATGTGGGCCGCGTGGTGTGCCGTTCAGCTTCAGATCGGCGTGAAAATCACCCCCAACATACTCAACCGAAGGCAAAAGCAGTGGAACGAGCCGAAATGTCGAGTCGTTGTCGTTAGCTGTAATTGTCAGATCAAACGGCAGATCGGGGAACCGTTTCTCCACTCCGCGAGAAAGCGCGAGATCGGCGGCTAGTCCACCTTCGACGCGATACACTCCCTGATCGGACTTCATGACTACGCTGTCAATAGTGACTTGTTTCCCCCTGTAATTAGCGCTGGCTGTTAATCTTCCCAACCTCTCCCCGCGAAAAATGACCGAATCCATAGAGCCATTCAGCTTTAGAATGGGATCGGCAAAACTCCCGGAAGCCGACAATTCTGCTGAGGCAACACCATCAAAGTCATAATCGTACTTGAACAAATGCAGCCATGGCGCCAGAGGAATACCGGCCACATTGACGGTCACATCCATAGTCTCGTCAAAGTCGACACGTCGGTTAGCAGTAATGCTTGCCTGGTCCTGACCAATTGTCGTGCTGATGAAATTGAAACCCGAAGTGTCAATCTCCACCAGCATCTGTGACCGATTGAAGTACGTGTGATCAAATACTGAGAGCGTCAGTGTATCCAGAGTAAGGCGCCACGGGTAGGGAGTCTGATCTAACAGTCCACGGCTGACAAGTCGCGCGTATGGGCTGATGAATCCCACAGAGTCCAGATGCACCAGGGTTGAATCAAGGGAGATAAGAGCGAAACCGGAATCGTACGGGATATCCCACGCCGCTCCGGACAAGAGATTGACCTCGACCATCCCTTGTCGTACACCGAGAAAACGATCGATTTCATACTCCGCATAAGCGCTGTCCGCATACAGGCCATATACCCAGAGCGAGTCGGACCAGAACCGTCCGGCAAGGTTTGGGTCGGAAGTGCTTCCGGACAAAGTAGCCCGCCCGTGACCTCGGCCTCCCGGCTGATCGATGAACAACTTTCCACGATAACGATCGAGGTTGGCCAGAAGGGCATCAACTTCAAGGTTCATCACACCGCGATAGTCGATTGACCCGACCGCTTCGAAGCGATTCTCAAAATAGTCAACCTGGAACGGTTCCGGAAAGGTCAGCGAAGCGGTGGTGACTCTCATTGGTCCAACAGCACGCTGCAACGGGAATTGATCAAAGGATGACTCGTACAGATCAACGTTCAGATCAAGTACCATCGTGGCGTTGGAGAACGACCGACCATGCAATTCGAGCCGACCGGTAAGGTCCGATTCGAAGGTGCCCGGCGCTATCTGTTTGAGATTGAGATTGCGGACGTTGGCGTTCAAGAGGTACTCCTCTGGCTTCGAGGAGAAATCCACCTCACCTCGTCCGTCGATTCCGCAGGTGCCCAAAATCGTGCCATAGACCGTGTCAAGCGAAAGGAGTTTGTCAGCGAAAGTGAAATCGATAGCCAGGTTTCCGAGATCGGCGAAGAGAAGAGTACCGCCCACATTCAGGTGACCGGACAGACCTTTCTTTGAAAAAATGATTCCGCCATTGAGATCCATTTCACCGCGCAGTTTCGTGCCCGTGAGGTCTTGAATCTGCTCGAGAACCAAACCGTCCACGGACAACTCGGCGTCACCCGAAAGCTGTTTGAGGTTCATGGCGCCGCTCGCTTTGAACCGAGTCAGCCCTCTCGTCAACAGGAGGTCTTGATACAGAAGGTTCTCGCCGGTCAGTGTAGCGCGACCCGACATGGCATCGAGACTCAGCCCCGGTTCGGACGACTCAAAACGAAGCCGTTTCACATCCATGGATAGCGACGGGCCCTCGCGGCGAACGGAAACTGCCAAATTCAGATCAGTCACGGTGAGTGTGTCGCGGGCGCGTTCGACTGTTAGGCGCGCATCGGCAATCACCAGGCTGTCGACCGCAAACGGGGTTTCAGAACCAGTTTCTACCTGCGGAGTCGACGGTATCGGAATCAGCCACTGGCCGGACGTATCACGGGCGATTGTCAACTCGACACCTTGAAGGGTGATCGCCTCAAACTCGATCTGGCCTCGGAGTAGGTCCGACGAGGCGTATTCGGCCGAGGCGTGATCGACTCGCGCCAGAGTAAACGAGCGAGTGGAATCAGCGTATTCTATCGTCAGCCCATCAACTGAGATGCCGGTGAAGAAATCACCCTCAATGCGATCAAGACTGACCCGGAGGTTACCCGGCTGGGCAATCGCTTTGTTTACTTCTTTGATGACAAGACGCTCAAGTCCACCAAGGTGAAAGATGTAAACGTAGACGGAAACTGTGGCAAGGACGAATATCCCGACCACGGCGAGCAGCCATTTCAACCATGGTCTCATGCCGTGATCCCCAGCTTCTGCATGATCTCGCACGCCGATTGGAAACCCTCGACGGCAACCGTCCTGAGATCTGAAACCACGTCGTACAACATCTCTCGTGGTGCACCGACGTTGATGGCTCCACGGATATGGGAATGAAGCTGGGTCGGCCGATGTTCGATCATCAGACAGGCCACAATCGCGATTTCACGGTCGATCACTTCAAGACCGGGACGCGATAAGACTTTTCCGTATCCTTCCAGCTCCATCCACAGGAAAACCTCGGGGGCCATTGCCTCAACTCGCGCCTTGAGAGTCTCATAATTGCTGTCGTAGACCCGACGGCACAACTGTTCTCCGCGCTCGGTCCAGTCCTGGAAGTCAGTAGCCGTAACCCGATGGTTCTCAGAGACCATGTCGGACGAGATGCCGTCTTTCGCCAGTTGTTCGGCAGCAGTCAACATCCGGGGAAATCCGAGAAAGAGGTATGATTGCAGCATGACTTCGTAAACCTGCCGGCCGGTGGCGCTGTTATGTCGACAAACATGCTGGGCGACGACAAGAGCCTCGGCGTCAGCCAGCGCAATAGCCGTAGAATACAGAGCCAGCGAACGAGTGGCGGAGTAACGCTCAGGTCGGAACGTTTCCAAACAGGCGCGAAAATTCTCAACTACCCGGCTGTGGCCCATGTGATAATGTAGGGACGGGCCATCGCTGTTGGCAATTTTAATCTTGATCGAGGGAATTGACGCGAGAATCGAGGTTGTCGAGCTGGTTGCGCATGATCCTGATCATTTGACGCAGGGAGTCCGCGAGGCGCATCTGGTCGTGATCCCCCTGACCTCCAGCGGATTGTAAGCCCAGACTCAGGCTTTTTCTGCCAACTATCAAAGGCAGACTGTACACTTGATTTTGTCGGATAAAGTCGAGTTGCAGACTTGTACCGGGCGGACTCTGCCGGACCAGACTAGCCAGCCCGGACGCTGAGTTGATCGGCATGTGGTCAACGGCAAAAATCAGGTCACCAACCGCCAATCCGGCGCGAGACGCCGGAGAGGTCGGCATTACGGCAGTAACAACTACGCCGCGCTCAATAATCTCATGAGAGCCGCCCGCCGAGGCCGGAATCACGCTGGGCTGCGGCAGGGCGATCCCGGGGCTGATTTCGATTTCCTGCGAGGTAATACCGGCATAGCCCGACGGGCGATCACCGTTGGTAACAAGGTGGGCGACTATCCCCGGAATTCGCGAAGCCGGCACTGCGGCAACCAGTGCCTGGTCCGCTCCGGCTGTCTCAGCAATCACTCCAAGCAAATGTCCGCTCAGATCGAATACGCCGCTGCCAAGCCAGTTTCCCAGGCTGGGGATCGAGAACTGCACCTGACCATCGTCGCGCATCCCCGCGCAGAAACCAAGAGCGGGTGACGACCGGAATCCGAAAGCGCTCCCAAGAGCAACGACCATCTGGCCGGCACAGGCGTGATCGCGATCCATGACAGGAGTTGCCCCACCCGGCTGTTCCGTGCGCAGCAGCGCCAATTCGGTTTGGAAATCGATTGCCACCAGTTCCGCCGCTACGGCGCGGCTTTCGTAACGAACGGTGAGACGATCGTAACCGAGAACCGAACGAGCCGCTACGAGAACCAACCCGCCCGAATCCACGACAATGCCGGTAGTGATCTCTCTTTCGTAGGTTCCGCCAACGTGCGTCCCGAAACGACTTATCGAGATGGCACGAGACGCCTCCACTGTCACCACAGACCGAGAGAGCCGGTAGATCAGATCGGTCAGGCCGGATTCAAGACTGTCGAGTGAAGTCTCGGCGACGACACCGCTTGCGGCAAAAAAGACCGCCGACAGGATCACCAGGGTGAATCTCGCGGCGGCGATAGTTTTCGACCACATTACCACTTTAGTATGCCTGACCGCCCCCCCTGCCGCCGGAGCTGCCGTTCAGCCGATAAACTCGGTAGACCGGCTGCTGCCTGAGGAAGAACTGTGACATGGCGGGGTTGATGCTGCCTGCGGACGTGGTACTGCCAGTCAGATGTAGATTGCCAAACCCGTACTGGTTCGCCAGTCCGCGTGAAATCTCTTCCAGACGCTCGGCTCGAGCCAACTGCTGTTTCAGCGACCAGTCCTGATGAAGCCCGACTGCCAGGTTCGGATTATTCCCCGGCTGGGCGGTCAGATAACGGTCGTCCATGGATGTGGGCAACGTCGAAGCAGGTGCATTCGGAGTGAACAACTTGTCGTCATATAGGAGATTCCCGACTACCACCAGCGCGAGACACGCCGTGACAAGAACCGGCGCGAGTGTTCGCCAGGTGATACGCGGGGCTCGATGCGGCAGATAGGCGCGGGTACGTGTCTCCTGAAAACGTTCCTGAGCGATCCGGTTGAGCAACCGTGTATTAAAATCCTCAGAAAGCGTTTTCTCCGGCAACTCCTGTGCTGCCAGCCTTAAGGAACTGTAATACGACGCTTCCTTACGGCACGACGGACACGATGACAAATGGTCTTTCACTACCGCCTGCTGCCGACTGTCAAGCTCATCAGAACATGCTGCTGACAGCAAGGAGCGTACTTTTCGACAGTGCATTCTGTTCCTCCATCCTCGGCTTCAGTTTTTCGCGGAGCATCAGCCTGGCCCGATTGACGCGCGACTTGACAGTCCCCAGCGGCACATCTAATACGCCGGCGACCTCCTCGTAGGACATTTCTTCGATGTCTCTCAATAGAAACGCCTCCCGATATTTGCTCGGAAGTTGTTCCACCGCCTGGCTCAGCATCTCAGGAACTCGACTGGGAATTTTAGCGTCCACAGCCAATTCCTTTTCGTTACCCTGCATCTCCGATATTTCGAAAAACTTGAATCTGCGACGCTTGCGGAGTTCGTTGCGGGCCAGGTTCAGACCGATAGTATAAATCCACGTCGAAAAACAGTGCTGGAAGTTAAACGACTGACGGTGCTGATAGACCCGAACGAACGTTTCCTGAACAATGTCTTCGGCCTCTTCGTGCGACGACAGCATCCGACCGATGACATTCATAAGTCGGTCCTTGTAACGGTTGACCATGGCGTTAAACGCCACCATGTCACCCTTCTGGATCGCCTTCATCAGAGTAAAATCGATGTCTTTTTCGGTCTGTTCTTTCATGCTTAACCTCGTTACCGGTTACATAATGTTACCGACAGATTGCTTAAAAGTTCCAGAAAATGTTGTCTGACGTCAAGGTATAACTCAATGTCGGGCAATCTATTCCGAGCTCAACTCGGGAGACTTCAAGTCTGCTGAAAAAATGAACAGTTGACCCTAACCAATTGTACGGCACGCAATTAGACGAAAAGCCTGCTGTAGCCCAACAGGTATAGCCCGCATGTGGCTAAGGCAAGCAGTAGCAGCGGCAAAGCCAGAGTGCGCATTACTTTCAGGATGTCGCTGCCGAAATATTCGTTGGTCACTACAAGGCAAAGGTGAGCCGGCGACAACATCATGCCCGCAAATCCTGACATGCTGGCCAGCATAATGTATCCCGGATTGAGAACCGGTTGGTACAGGAGTCCGGAAAGCAACGAGTAGCCGAGTCCGATATAAGCCGACACCATTCCGGTCAGCAGACCGATCGCGAAACAGACGGTGACGACTATTAGCTCCTCTGGCAGACCGTAGTCGGAAGCTAACCGGGGGATCGACTGCACTCCGCCGGACAAATCCAGGATCTTCTGAAAAGTCAACACTCCGTATATCAGGATCAGCAACTTGGGCGATAGTCCTTCCTTGACCGATTCGATCAAGGCCGCCCGAGATGGTCGTGCTACCGCCACAAGAGCCATCAGCGCGAACAGAGCAGATATGGCCAGATCGAGTCCGACGATTCCGTACAGGAGAATCGCCACCGCCATAGGCCATATGGATCCGACGATTCCTCCCAGCGGCTTCCAGAGCGAAGGGTTTTCTGTCGGCTCACTCTGAATGCGGCGAGTGAAGTAACCAAGCCCGATTAAGAGCATGGCCAGCGAAAACGGCGCCTGTAACAAAGATACCCAGGCAATCGACATCTTCGTTAGAGCGGCCGTCAAGAGAATACCCGCATACACCGGCCAGGTGAATTCGACCAGGTGCCGGAACCAGTAGTTCAGGGCGCATTTGAAATGCGGCGTGTAGCGGGGATGCTTGAGGATGGAGTTGATCAGTGGCGCCGAAAGCAGAGAGCCACCTGGCATCGGCATCAGCCCGACCAGCGGAGGCAGCACTACCGCCGCTGTTCGGGCGCCCCCGTACAAAGTCCTACAGGCACTCGCGAGACGATCAAGATAGCCAAGCACATTCAACAGGCTCCCCATGATAGTGATAATGACAACCAGAGCCGTCAGCGAAATGAACTGTTGAGACCCGGCGACTGTCTTGTAGGCATTCAGCAGAGGTGCCATAGGGACCTGATAGAGCAGCGCCGTTAACGGTCCCATCGCCAGCAGCGTCACACCGACAGAAACCTTCCGGCGCAACGCCGCAAGTATGGCTATCAGTATGAGACCCAGTTTGAGAGCTTCCATTAGCGAAAGAAACCGTTACAGTCCCTGCCTGTCAACGTTCTCTCGCTGTAGATGATACAATATTCCAGTACTTGACACGCTGATCGGTAAGCGTAGCTTGCGCAGCATTATGGCCACCCCACTGTCAACGTCTTCCGGACTCACCCTGCTGCCGGTGGACTGCTTTGCATCCATAGCGAGGAAACGCGGCTCGGTCTGGCTGGATTCTTCTCTCCAACGCCACAATTGGGGACGAACGTCGATTATCGCAGCGACACCGGTAGCCGAACTGAAGTACCAGGGTGGGCAGGGAGAGATAGCGACGGTTGATGGTCCTTCAAGAAAATGCAACCGCGAAGGAATCATTGGTGAGCTGGAACGCATCCGGCAGACAAACAACCGTTGGGCGATAGGATACATCTCTTATGAAGCGGCATTCCCCTGGCTGCCGCTCATGGAGAGTACCGGTTCTGAGATGCCGGAGATCCATTTCTTCATTTATGATAGGGTCGTCGAGTATGACAACCAGACAGGCGCTTTCTCGGACCCTGAACTTGCCGTTCACTTGATGGAAACAAGTTACGACTTGGAACATCACAGGCAGACTGCGAAGACTCCTGAGACTATCATCTCCCCCACGCTGTCACGGGACGAGTACCTGGCAAGAGTAGATCGCGTGAAATGGCATATCCGCGAGGGGGATATCTATCAGGCTAACTTCACGTGTCGCTTCGACGGCCGCTGCCTCCTCGACCCGTTTGTCGCCTATCTGCGATTGAGACGGCTCAATCCGTGCTTCTATGGGGCCTATCTTGACTTTGGCGACTACCAGATACTCTCTTCGTCACCGGAGCGGCTGTTCCACTGGACTGATGACCGGATCACCAGTTCCCCGATCAAAGGCACGATCGCCCGCGGGGTGACCCCCGCAGAGACCGAACGCAATCTCCAAGAACTTCTGCACTCTGAAAAAGACCGCGCCGAACTGCTGATGATTGTCGATCTGGTACGTAACGATCTCGGGCGGTTCGCTTCCATAGGAAGCGTAGTTGTCGAGAATCTGTATCGCACGGAAATTCTATCGTCACTGATCCATCTGGTAGCCGACATCTCGGCTCGGACACGGTCGGGATGTACTCTCAACGACGTGTTCAAATCGATACTTCCGGGCGGTTCGGTCACAGGCGCACCGAAACGACGGGCGGTCGAGATTCTGAGAGAGCTGGAAACGACTCCCCGCTCGGTCTACACCGGGGCCATTGGATACGTCGGCGCCGGTCGGGCGGATTTCAACGTTGCCATTCGCACCATGATTCACCAACATGGTTGTTATCATATTCATGCCGGGGGCGGAATTGTTGCCGATAGTCAGCCAGAAGCAGAATACGAGGAGATGCTGTTGAAGGCACACAACTTGTTTGCGTCATTGGGAGCGACGCTATGACTTCAAGAAGAACCTTTACTATCACCACCATCAACGGCAAGCAGGTCTCAGGAGACGAGGCGAAGATATCCGTACTTGATAATGCTCTGCTCTACGCCGAAGGATTGTTCGAGACATTTCTCGCGTGTGATGATCGGGTGCTGTTTCTGGATGAGCATCTGGATCGCCTCTACCGGGGCGCCAGAGTTATCAATCTTACTCCGCCTGTGAACAGGGACAAACTGTCCCGCTGGATGAAGGCCACAGTGGCCGCCCATCCCGCGCGAATCAAGAAACTGCGCCTGACAATTACTTCGGGCGAAGCACCCAGGTGGACAGGGATACAAGGCAGACCACAGGTAGTTCTGTCGGTCGCTCCTCACACCATACCCACCGAACCGTTCCGCTTGCAAGTGTCTGAGTTCCGGGTCGACCAGGATTCGGAATTTCGACGCATCAAGACTATTTCATATGCCATCCACGCCGCCGCTCTCAAACGGGCACTTCACGACGGTTTCGATGACGCCCTGATGATCAATCAGAAAGGACGGGTGGCGGAAGTTACCTCGGCGAACATCTTCTGGCGGCGGGGTCGCTCTGTTTATACCCCGCCGCTATCGGCGGGATGTCTGGAAGGTGTGACTCGGCACGTGGTCTTGAAAGGCGAGAAGAATCATGGGGTGAGGATAATCGAAAGAACGGAGCCGCTTGAGCACATGATCACCGCCGATGAAGTGTTTATCACAAGTTCCCTCAAGCTGCTTATTGGAGTGTCCGAAATCGTCCACCGGCGAAAGCGCTATCGTCTGGCGGCCGGTGATACTACTCGGCATTTGAGCGAGTGGCTGAGGCGCGTAGCGGGGATATGAGCGCCCGTTTCCTCAGTACAGGTGATCGGTTTTAGATTGACTTCCAGGTAGAACTGCGGATATCATCAGCTATAACCAGGACGCGACCGCAGGTCGCCCGTTGGAAGGTATCGCTATGAACAAACTGTATGTATTTGCGGCAAGTCTGCTGATCAGTCTGGCTCTGGTGGGTGCACCGAAGGCGCAGACTGAAGCGCCTGAGACCAATCACACATTATATGACATCCCCCCACGCACTCTGGTAGACCTCCCTACGGCCGGCACTCTGCCTCGCGGCTCTTACCAGATCGGACTTCGCTTGTATTCTGGAGGAGGCGCGCTCGGATACACCGATATCGGCCTGTCGAGCCGGTTCATGATGGGGATCTCATATGGCGGCACGAAAATCGTGTCGTCCGAGGATCCTGATTGGAATCCTCGGATCGGGTTCAGTCTCAAGTTCCGAGTGATCGATGAAATGGAGTACTTCCCCGCAATAGCCATCGGTTTTTCCGACCAGGGTTACGGTGTTTTTCAATCTGATTTCGATCGGTACACCTACAAGTCGCGCGGCTTCTACGCCGTAGCCAGCCGAGGGGTCTATTTCTATAAGTGGACTTCGGGATGGCATTTCGGAGTGAACTACTCGCTCGAAAACGATGGTGATGGTGAATCTGATGCCAATTTTTTCGGAGGGGTCGATGCCACATTCAACTATAATCTGGCACTGCTACTGGAGTATGACGCCGCCATCAATGACAATAGCGGCGAGCATCCTGACATTTCCGGAAAAGGACGGGGTTACTTGAACCTGTCCGTTAAGTGGCTCTTCGCCCAAAACCTGGAGCTTGAGTTTCTTTTGAAGGATTTGATGGTCAACCGACGGGAATCACGGACTGTGACCCGCGAAGTCAGAATGATGTATATCGATCAATTCTGAGAGGATTTCCCTTACAGTCCAAACCGTCGCCAGCGTTCCAGCACCTGCTCAGCAAAGTCCCCCACCTCTTTGATTACTGCCTCACGGTACTGCCGTGCCTTCTCGACATCGAACTCGGGATAGCCCGTGTTCTCTTCGTAAAGCAAAATTGTACCGGGTACCGGATAGATATCGGCCCCCGGGCGAAACCACCAGGCCATTTCTTTATTGTAAGCTGCCTGATCGAGGTAGGCCGGGTCCACCGCTTGGACAATGGCGCATTCGTTGGTGCCGGCATGACCGCCTGGGTGTCCCCAAAACTTGCGGTCAAGCTGATCACACAGCTCCCACCAATGGATGACGGCGACGTTGTGGCCCGACGCGGCGTGGAATTCGAAGGCAACGTCCTTCAGCACTGAGTTGTTGCCGCCGTGACCGTTCATGACAATCAAGTTATGGAAACCCAGCTTGGCCAGCGAGGCCAGCACCTCACGGACATAGCCACCGAAAGCATCGGAACTGACGGTCATGCCGCCCGGATAGCGGTACAATGACCGCGTGATACCGTAGCTTATCGTTGGCGCCACCAGAGCATTAATGCGCTCAGCGATACCGTCGGCGATAGTCTCGGGGATTACGTTGTCGGTACCTATACATGCGGTGCCGTGCGGCTCAACGGTGCCGACCGGCAAGATGACAGTGTCTATCTGGTTTGGAACTATTTCTTTGACTTTCAGCCAGTGCAGTTTTTGCAGGTGTCGGTCCATTCAGGTATCCAGCTTGGAGATGAGACGTTCCATCACCAGTTCGGTCTCACGGGCGGTGGTATCATCAGCTTCGAATCGGAACTGGTTGATATCCCGCGCCATTAGATCGAGTTCTTCCTCGCTTTCAACCGCATACCAGATTTCAAGCTCGGACCAACTCAGATCTTTCTCAGTGAACGCAGAGGCAACTACGGCGTAGATCGAAGGCGACTTCCAATCAAATTCGGCCAGGCTGATGCGATAGGACCCGGTCATACCGATCACATAGTATCGACCTTCGGGAGTCGGCCCGAATACTGCATCCGACTGCTGCAACATGCGCAGAGCGGTACGCATCATGTTGGCCGTAAACGTGGGGGTACGACTACCCACCACGAGTACATTCTTGTATCCGCTGTCAAAGCAACTCTGGAACACCTTCTCAATTCGTGATCCCCAGCCCTCTCCCACCATACCGATGGACGAGAAATGTTCCGCCGTATCGTTTTTCTTCTTTGCGGTCATTTTCCTGGCGACATAGTCAGTGACGATCTTGACCAGGCGGACCTGCTCCGGATCATCAATATAATAGAGGCGAACATCGACCGACGGAACTTGTAAGGCATTGAGGAGCGTGTCGGTGATGAAGGCCTGGTGGAGGAACCTCAAATCGTCGCCCTGAATGGCGCCGAGCTCCATTTTCGAACCATCTTCAGTCGGTTCCTGGACACAGACGGCAATTACGGTGGTGTTGTTCTTCTTCGGCATGACTATCTGCGTGTTCTATCCCTGTTAAGCATAGCTGCCTGCCAATATAGAAATCGGGCGACGGGCCGTCAAGCGAGCGCAAGATGAAAGAGAAGATTGTTTTCCCTGATGTAATTCGTTATCGTGGGATGGTCAAGAGACGGGGATCAGGCGTATCGAACTGCATCAACGGATGAGAGGCAGTTCTAGTGTAGCTTTTTCATTTCGCCGATCAGTTCGTCAGGTCCTATCACACCGGTGATAATCTTGCAGATATTCCCCTGCGAATCGAGGAGCAGGGTTGTCGGCAGGGAATATGTCTTCAAGCCGAATCGGGACTTGAAGGCGACCGTCTGGGGCGAGTTTTCTTTTTCGAGTTGTACCTTCACCGACACGAATCGCTCGGCCTCGCGGCCGACTTCCGGATTGCCGAAGGTCTTCTTCTCCAACACCTTGCAGTTGGCGCACCAGGTGGCCCAAGTGTCAATCAACACCGGTTTGCCTTCGGCCTTCGCTCGAACCAAAGCGGCATCGAGATCAGTTTCCCATCCCCTGATGCCGGTTTCCTCTTGCCCCGACGCCCCCCCCGACATTGGCAACCATGACGACGCAGCCGGCAGAATAAATCCCTCCGAGAACAGTATTCCCAAAACCAGGTACCCCCCGACAAGTATTGCCAGGAGGCCAAGGTATTTCTTGAGACGGAGAAAGAACCCTGCGTCCGGATTCAGCCGATCCAGCCCACCGCCGAAGACTCCGAACGCCAGCAGGAGCAGCGCCGTAATGCTCGCCGTCACGACGGGCGAAACCAGAGTACGCAGGAAATAGACAGCCATCAGCAACAGCACAAAGCCGAAGAATTTCTTGACCGATTCCATCCATTCGCCCGAGCGGGGCAGGCGCGTAATGACGGAAGAGAATGTCCCGATCACCACGAACAGCGTCCCCAGTCCCAGGGCGAAAACGAAGAGGGTCAGAAAGCCAACCACCGGCGAACCGCTGGTAGCGATATACAATAGTATTCCCGCCACAAACGGACCCACGCACGGCGATACTACCAGGGCGGCAACCACGCCGAGCACTATTGAACCAAGTACCCCTCCCCCGCTCTGTACGGTGCCAAGCTTCTGGCGCACAGCGCCTGGTACGTTGAGGTCGTACAGCCCGAACATAGACAGCGCGAAGACAACAAAGATCACAACCATGCCGATCACAACCGTCGGACTGGCCAGCCAGGCGCCGAAAACTCCTCCGACAAGGGATACGACCAACCCCATGACGCCGTACACCACAGCCATCGTACCCACATACACGAGCGACAGAAAAAACCCGCGCGCGATTGTGCGATCCTGACCTGCGAAGATACTGACCGTAATCGGAATCATCGGGTAAGTGCAGGGGGAGAACGACAGTAACAAACCGGTTACGAAAGCCAGCCCAAGAACGAGGAAATAACCCCAGAAACCGTGGGTGGCGATGAGTTCCTCCAACTCCGAACGAGGCGACTCACTTGAAATCGGGATCTTCTGAGTATCAGGATTACTTCCGGCTGAGATAATCCTGGAGAAGATCGCCTGATTGGCGGGTCGACCGCCAGAACCGACCGTGATCTTGAGAGAGATGTTGGCTGTGTTCGGGGCGCGGCACTCGCGATCATTGCAGGGCTGATAAGTGAATCTCACCGGCAGTCGATACTCGCCCTGGGCGAGCGTAGAACTGATTCCAACTTTGAACGGAATGACGGCTCTGTCGGAGTAAACCGACATCCGTTCACCGGCAAGAGTGGCGTCTTTTCCGTCCGGGTAACGGATCTCAGAGGGCACTAAGCCCTCGAGAGTATCGAACTCTACCTCAGCGGGGATGAGATAGTCCTGATATGGCCACGCCGAATTTATGTGCCAGCCTGGGACGATGTCGGCAACCACGGCGGCTGGGTATTCCCCACCAGGTTCAACGGCCGAAATCGAAAGGACAGTGAACGCGGTGACAATGTCCTCTTCATCGCCTCCCAGATCAAAACTGGAGACATCAGCCGAAGCGGTTGCCCCAGCCAGAATAAAAACCAGACAGAACAGGATTCTCAAGTGACGCATGGAGAGCACGGATCCTTCACGCAATAGCATCGATTTGTAGATTATAACCCGCAACGAAAGGACGGGTTCAGAACTTTATCAGCTCTTGTTATAGCGTTCAACCATTTCAGCCTTGATGAGGCGCAGGAGCTTATCCGGGTCGATCTTGGCCGCGATAATCTCAGCCACGCGGCGACCCAGTTCCTGAGCAAACACCCTGGTGAACAATTCCATCTCACTGGGACCGAGTTGTTCCAGCTTCTCCTCCCAGCCGAGTTTGTTCTTGGGGAGGTCCGGACCAATGGTCTTGACGTCCGGGACCAAATGAGCTGACTCGGTATCCCGGATCTGTTCCATTTCTTTCTTGAATTCATCGATGAACTTCTCGACACCTGACGAATTGCTCGAACATTTCGGAGCAACCGGGGCTTTCGGTACTCGCGATATCGGGTCAACCGCTTCGGAACTCGGGGTGATAGTCAGCTTGCCGGAATCGTGCGGCCGCGGAGCGCCAGCGACAGCCGGGTCGTTGTCCTTGCGGATGGCATCAACAAACCAGTTGTAATCGTGGCTGGCGTTTTCACTCTGGCCTGCCGTTTCCGAAACGGTCAGGCCGTACTGATCGGTGAGAATATCGAGTTTGCCCGTACCCTCCAAAGACGGCGCCTTCCTGCCCGGAACCTGGTGAACGGCTCGACCACTCGCTTCGTCGAGCACCAGCGATTCGACATTGACCGACGTACGTCCGCTGTCATTAGGATTTGACCCACCTTCGAGTCCGATCAGCTTCTCATCGGCTTGGGCGCCTTGCGGCCGCCGCCCGACCACCGTCTGGTTCATTACTTCGGATTCAGTGACCTTGATGTCATCCAGGCCGAGCGCCGCGTTGAGAAAATCATCGTCCACTTGGGAGAATCGCGGCGTTGCGGCAGGTGACGACGCCTCGGTACCCCGAGCGCCCATTAGTGCGGCCACCTGATTAAGCAAATCTTTGGGATCGAACGGTCGCGGGATTATTATCTCGTTGGGAAACGGCAAATCGGACTTGTCGGCCGGTTGAAACAACAGCATCGGGATCTGGCCGGAGCGCGGATCGACACGCAGTCGCTCGTAGTAAGGCACGCCATCCGGAGCCATCAGGTCAGCGCCGACGATGATCAGGTCCGGCCGCGACAGTTCCAGCACCTCGCGGGCCTTTTCGGCTGCCGTGACTGCGATCACATCGTACCCGTTCTGACGAAGCACTGTTTCCGCGATCGATCTGACGGTATCAGTCTGCTCGGCGATCAGGATTTTTCGACGCATGGCAGTCAGTGGTTCCGGCCGGAGTGATGGTCCTTCTGAGAGAGTCGACTCGATGCTTCCTCCAGAATCCGGCGTTCTTCCGGAGTCAGATTCTCGATCCCGACTTCGTTAATCTTGTCAAGGATCGCGTCCACTCTCTTCATAATGCTCTCGGCCTGCCGCCGGTTACATTCCAGCTTAGCCAGTTGTCGCTTGTACCGCAAGTTTTTAATCCAACTGCCCGGCCGGAGCAGGCGCCAGTCGAGTTTCAGATAGAGCAGTCCAAACAGAGCTCCACCCAGGTGCGCCGAATGGGCGACATCGCCGCCGGCAAACAGAAGACCTAATAGCATGAATCCGGGAATAGCCCACTTGACTTTCAGCGGAATCGGGATGGGAAAAAAATACATGCTTCTGTTAGGAAACATTAACCAGTAAGCCACCAGAACGCCGTATATAGCGCCCGATGCGCCTATCACCGGTCCCAGGCTTGACGGCATCACTACAAGTGTCAAAAGGCCGCCAGCTACCCCGGCCAGCAGGTAGAATTTAGCGAATGTGCGACTTCCCCAGGCTTGTTCAATTTCCGTGCCGAACATCCACAGAGACAGCATGTTGAACAGCAGGTGGAAGAAGGGAAATGACGGCAGGTGCAAAAACATGTAAGTTCCCAACTGGAAAACCAGTCGGGGAAAATCGGCGAAGAACTGTTGCGGCGTAAGTCCGAACAACACCTCCAACTGCCCCCGCATAAGAAGCTGCAGGACCAGCACGCAGCCGTTGATTATGAACATCCACTTGATAAACGGCAACGGCGCCCCCGGACCGATTCTTATCTCTCGGTATCCCCCGGTATTGAATGGTTGATACTGACTCATATATTACCGTTTATCGGCAGGATGTTATCGACTGTTAGGCCGGTCGGGTGGGTTGTTTTGGTCGACTCCCTCCGGGGGCCGCGGATTCGGTCCAAATCACGTTCCAACACCGAACCTGGGGAGGATTCGCGTCACCAGCACATACCAGACAGCCACGAAAAGAACAATGAACAGGAGAGTTGGCCAGTTCATAGCTCGGTCACCCTGAGACCATAACCGGTCTTGGAATCAGAACCGATTGGACGAATAGCGGGCCGATCAACCAAGAGCTTTCTGAAGCCGGGCCACCAACTGAGCCTTGGGCAGCGCCCCGACCACCCGGTCCACCACTTCCCCGTTCTTGAAGAAAAGGAGAGAAGGGATCGACATGATGTTGTACTTGCCGGCGGTCTTATTGTTGGAATCCACGTCGAGTTTGGTGATCTTAACGTGACCGTTCATCTCGTTAGCTAGCTCTTCGAGAATGGGAGCAATCATTTTGCACGGTCCGCACCAGGTGGCCCAGAAATCCACAACTACCGGCATGTCCGACTGAAGGACCTCGGCCTCAAAAGTATCGTCAGTAATGTTGATGGGCTTACTCATTAGTTATCCTCCAACAGTTTGTCGTTTTTCTCTACCGTTTTCTTGTAACGCTTGTCCACCTGTGAAGTTCCTGCCTGGTCGTGGCGAAGAACACCACTCGTCAAAGGGTGAAATATAGCCGCCCTGATGCCTCAGAGCCAAGCACAAAATCCACAGACCTTTGAACAAGTTCCACGCGGCTTTGAAGAAACGCGTCCCCTTCTCTCTTTGTCTTGGAATCCGCCTCTGACAAGGCTATATTGTGCGCTTTCCAGAGGGTCGTCATGAGATTAGTGTTGCAGAGAACCAACGGTGTTGAAGTCTGGATCGACGGCAAGCGCCACAGCGCCACCGCTCCCGGGTTACTGATTCTGTTTGGGACCCGAAACGGCGACTGCGAGGAATCGTGCGGCTACCTGGCTGACAAGGCCGTCAATTTGCGCATCTTCGAGGACGCCGAGGACAAGATGAACCTTTCGGCGCTGGACGTTGGCGCGGGAATCATGGTCGTCTCTCAGTTCACCCTGTATGCCGATTGCCGCAAAGGACGTCGGCCGGGCTTCTCCGACGCCATGGCCCCCGCAGAAGCCGAGCGGCTTTATGAGCTTTTTGTCCAATTGATCTCACAGAGCGGCTTGACCATTCGTACAGGCGTATTCGGAGCCAAGATGGAACTCAGGTTCGCAAATATGGGACCGGTTACTATTCTGCTTGAACATGACAACTGACGCCATCATAGCTCTTGCCCTCAATAGAAGGCTGGTTCTGGGTTCCCGCTCCCCCAGACGCGTGGAATTGCTGGCCGAACTCGGGGTTGTGTTCCGGCAGGCAATCTCGGAAATCGACGAAACTCAACGTTTGGGAGAAGATCCTTTCCGCTATGCGATCCGGTTGGCGGAATACAAAGCTCTCGATGTCGCCCGCTTGTGCGACCCGGACGAGATCGTCATAGGCGGAGACACAGTAGTTGTGCTTGACGGCGTCATTTTGGGTAAGCCGTCTGATCGAGACGATGCCATCAAGACGCTGCTTAGACTGTCTGGAAAGCGACACACGGTGTGCACTGCTCTGGCTTTGGCCGACGGAACCGGGGTATTGTGTTCGGGTGCAGAAGATACCGAGGTTTATTTCAACCAGATCACCAGTGAGCAAGTCGAGCGATACGTGGACACCGGTGAACCGATGGACAAGGCGGGAGCCTATGGAATACAGGGGATGGGGGCTTTTTTGGTTGACAGAATAGAGGGTAATCTTGATACTGTCGTGGGTTTGCCCCGGACGTTGTTGGGCACACTGGCCAAAGAGGCACATCGCCTTGTTTTGCACGGTACTGACTGCTAATGAATGAGTTACACGCCAAATTCGGAGAATTGCTCAAACTCGAAAGAGAACGCCGGGGTATGGCGTTGAGCACGGTGTCGTCCGAGTTGAAAGTCCCTGAAGATACGCTTCTCAAAATCGAGTCCGGTCAAGCCGATTCCCTTCCGCCGGGGCCATACCTGGCACTGTTTTCCAAGTCGTACGCGGAGCTCCTCGGAATCGACTACTCTAAGACGATCGAGGCCATCCGCGAAGATCTTGGTGAATCGTTGGAGCCGCCCACACTGGAAGACACGCAGCGAAGCGAAGCACCGGATAAACCGGAAAGGCCCGTTCCCGAATATCGCACCGCAGAGAATCGGACACCCCGGAGGAAGATCGGACTTTTGATGGGCGGGGCAGTCGTTGGAATTGCCGTTTTAGTTGTGATCTATTTCGTCTTCTTTGTTGGCAAGCGAGATCGAACCTCTCAGAGAGAAGAGATGTATCCGGCGGCCGACTCGACGGATATGTGGCGAGATTCCACGAACGACCAGTCTGCCCTCCAGGGATTCGGAGAGGATTCAGCAGGATTCTCGGGTTCTGATAGTCTCAAACTGACAATTACAGCTCACGACGGTAGCTGGGCAACGGTCCTAGCGGACGACGATACGGCGTTGTTCCAGATGCTGACACCGGAGCGACCCTATAATGTGTCCGCCGTCGAAAGGTTGGTTGTAACTATCGGGGTCCCGGAAGTGGTTGACGTGCTCCTTGATGGGTATCCGGCGAATCTTGTTGATGCCACTACCGGCGATGTCTCGAAGGTAATGATCGATCATGGTAGCCGTGACCAGTTCTATATTCAGCCGGAAAGTGACAGCACGGGAGATTCTGTTTCGCCTGCGGAGAAGACCGGCGCAGCACGACGGTAGGAAAATAAAATGAATTTCAGAGACTTTATAGCCAAAGTGCAGATCAGGTATCTAAAGAAGCAGGTTCATGGACGACAAATGTCGATACCCGCTGACCTGCTCAATCCTAAGCACATCCTGGTCTGCCTGCCCGGTGGGTTGCGTGAGTTGACCATGGTCAAGCAGCTTCTTCCGGCCATCACTCAACTCTTCAAGTCGGCTGACATTACCCTGCTTGCGCTCCCCGGCATCAAAGTGTACGACATTTACCCGCGTAAAGGGTTCCAGATTCTGACGCCGTCGCTCGATCAGGTAACATGGACCGGACTTCCGAAGAAGGGTTTTCTGGTTTCGCTGGGCGAACACAAGTTTGAAGCGATTCTTGATCTGAATCTTGAGACGTCCAGCTTTGTTTCCACGGTTCTTCTGAAGTTCCCTGACGCAATCAGAATCGGCCGTGGAAATCACCTCGGGACGCCCTTCTACAATCTGGAGATCAAAACCAAGTATCTCCGCGACGAGCGCAACATCTACCGTTCTCTGCTGGCCACTCTGGCCGCCATGATGAACCGGCCGGTCGAGGGACTGACCCCGATTACCTCGTATTAGCATCGGAGGCTTCGTGTATCTTAAGCAGATAGAGTTACTCGGTTTCAAATCATTTCCCACCAAAACGCTGGTGAAGTTCTCCAGTGGGGTCACGTCGATTGTCGGTCCCAACGGGTGCGGCAAGACCAACGTGCTCGACGCCCTCCGCTGGGTGCTAGGCGAGCAGAAACCGACCCTGCTGCGCGGTGGCAAAATGGAGGAAGTGATCTTCAACGGTACTGTTGACATGAAACCGTTGGGGATGGCGGAAGTTACGCTCACCGTGGTCAACAACAACGGCGTCCTGCCAACCGAGTATCACGAATTGCAGATCACACGACGTCTGTTTCGAAGCGGCGATTCCGAATACCTGATGAATAAAGTTCCCTGCCGCCTCAGAGACATCAGCGATCTGTTTGTCGACACCGGCCTGGGGGCACATTCCTATTCCGTGATCCAGCAGCACATGATCGACTCGGTCATTTCTGACAAGGCTGAGGAACGCCGATTCCTCTTTGAGGAAGCCGCCGGAATCACCAAGTACAAGCAGCGCCGCAAGGCGGCCTTCCGAAAGCTGGAAACCACCGAGAACGATTTCCTTCGTCTGAGAGACGTTTACGCCGAGGTCAAGGCCCGTGTCAACTCTCTGTATCGTCAGCATAAGAAGGCGGAACGATACCAAAAATTGACCGAACGGATCAAAGCCTGGGAAGTGTACTTGGGCGCCAGCCGATTCAAGGCGCTCCAGCAGGAAAAGCGTGAGCTCCAGGCAGAGTATGATGCCTTGTCGGATCAGAAGTCGAGCCGCACGACTTCTCTTGACATGGCTGCAAGCGTGTTGGAGGCCGATCGCAAGGAGTTGATCGACGTAGAACAAAAGATCTCGTCTGTCGGAACTGACATCTACACCATCTCGGAGCAGGCTCACAGTCTGGAGCGCGAGAGCTCGGTACTCAACGAGAAAAAAACCAACGCCCGACAGACCATCGCAAGGAACCGGTCGGATATCGAGAGTTTCAACGTTCGTACGACCGAGCTTCAAAGCGAACTGCGAATCGTCCGGGAACAGTTGGCCGAGCATCAGAATCAGTTTGACGCGTTTTCAGGGGAATTGACGACTGCCCAGGGCGAACAGGCCGAGGCCGACCGTTTGTTGCTTGCGGCGAGAACCGCGCGCGAGACCGAGCATCGGAGTCTGGTCGAAATGGAAGGGCGGCTGTCATCGGGCAACGCCGAGGTGAGCAATCTGCGCGAACAGACTGACGAGCTGTCACAGACAATCCGTCAGCTGGAAGAGTCTATCGCGTTCAACCTGCCGCGCCAGCGCGATGTCCTATCTCAAGCAGAGAATCTGCGAAATCAACACGACCAGATGGTCGCCCGTCGCTCTGAGTTAGAGGGCCGGCGCAAGAAACTGGTATCCGAAATTGAAAGCGGTCTGGAGCGCGGAGAAGAAATCTCACAGGAACTGTCCGATCTGAAAGCGTCACTGGAAGCCTGTGAAGCGCGCCGTCAATTGCTCGAAGACATGATGCTGCACTACGAGGGCTATGAGTCCGGCGTAGTGGCGGCTATGGACGAACGTACGAGATGGCCAGAACTGGCCGGTACAGTGGCCGACAAGTTTGTTCCAACGGCCGGCATGGAATCGGTGCTTCAGGCTGCGTTGGGTGAGATGTCCAAGTATCTCATTTGCCACGACAGAAGTCAGGCCGAGGACATAATTGCCCACTTGAAATCTCAGCGCAAAGGGCGCGTGGGTATTCTTGTCCCGCGCAGCGGCACAATTACTCCGGCGGTCAAACGTCCGGAAATCAACTTGCCAGGCGTGGTCGGTTGGCTCGACACTCTCGTTACAACCGAGTCATCCCTGCGCACCCTGATGGAAGCGGTTCTGGCGCGCACGTTGGTTGTGAACGCTGACGCCGACATCGATGCCATTCTGGAACGCCTCCCCTACGGTTTCGGGGCCGTATCTACCAACGGTGTTCTGTACCAGAAGAACCTGATTTCGGGCGGTTCCGACGACGACTTCCCGCTTTTCCGTCGCGCAGAGAGGATTGCGGAACAGGAACGCGAAGTGGAAGCGATCAAGGCGAAAATGGCTGTCGTTTCTGCGGAGAAGAATCGTAACACGGCCGCTATTGGCGCACTTCGGGCCGAATCCGAGCAGACGGCGTCGAATCTTGAGGACGTGCTACAGGAAATTGAGGAGCTGCAACATCGGCTGACGGAGACGGAATATTCCGGCCGCACGCTGACCGCCGAGTTTGAGCGACTCAATCGAGAGAAGCAAAACCTGAATGCCCGTCTGGAGAACATACGCGGCCGCCAGTATTCTCTCGGACTGGGCACAACCGAACTGGCTACCTTGAAAGAGAATCTCGTCACTGATATCCGACTGGCCGCCGAGCAACTACGGGAACTGGAACAGAGGGCCGCGCGGGCAACCGGCGAAGTTTCCCGCTTGCAGATAGCGACAATCGAATCCCGAAGCCGGGTCGAACAAACCGAGCACAGAATCAGTCACATAGAGCAACTGATCGGTGAAATCGAGCAGAACCGTCTGGCCGGGATGGCTCAGATTGACCAGGCACAACGAGATATCGAATACGCCGATCAGACGCTGACCACTCTGGAGCAGGATATCAAGAGTGCGTTTGAACGCCGCGACCAACTCGTCCGCGACCAGGAAGAACTGCGCGTCCAGCAAACGGCGCTCATGGAACGCACAACCGCACATGAAACCCAAGTCAGGGCCCTTCGCCAGGAAAAGGAAGCTGTCTCTGAACGTCTCCATGCTGCCGACATCCGTTTGACGGCTGTTGGTTCGGCAATCGACGCCATGATTGATCGCCTGAAGGGCGAATACGAAATTGATATTTCCAGCGCGGCAGTGGAGCGACCTCGTGAGGAAATCACCGACGAACAGGTGCCCGCGCTGGTAGCCGACCTGAAAGAGAAACTCAAAGACTTTGGCGCAGTAAATTTGCTCGCTCTCGAGGAGTACGATGTCGCCAATGAGCGCGAGAAGTTTCTCTCGGCTCAGTTGAACGACCTGACGGCAGCCAAGAACGATCTAAGATCGACAATAACGAAGATCAACAAAACCGCACGCGATCTGTTCAACAACACTTTCACCAAGGTCCAGCAGAACTTCAGCCAGCTGTTTGTCGAACTGTTCAGCGGTGGTGAGGCGCGGATCAGCCTGGTCAATCCTGATGATCCTCTTGAATCGGATATCGACATCATCGCTCGTCCGGGCGGCAAGAAACTCCTTCCGATTACCATGCTGTCCGGCGGCGAGCGAGCCTTGACGGCCATCTCCCTGCTCTTCTCGCTTTACCTGGTGAAACCGTCGCCGTTCTGCATATTGGACGAAATCGATGCTCCTCTGGATGACGCCAACTGTCAGCGCTTCCTGAAGATTATCAAGACTTTCTCGCAACAGACGCAGTTCATCGTCATCACACATAACAAGATCACAATGGAGGCCTCGGATAACCTCTACGGCATAACCATGGAGCGACCGGGAGTATCCAAACTCGTTGCCGTCAAGTTTGCGCGTCTTGATGACGGCCGCGAAGAGTTGATCACTGCGGACGCTACCGCTGAACAGACCACGGAGACTGTCGCCGTGGATGAACTGCCGGAATCCGTTCGCGAGCGAATCAACCCAGGCGTAACAATTAAGCCCGACGGCGACTCTTAGACACTGTTGCCGGACGTCTCGCATGTTCAACGCCTTTGAAAAGCTGCGCAATTCCCTGTCCCGGACGAAGGATCAGTTGTTTGGGCGAATCGCTCAAGTAATTAACCGGCGTTCACTCGACGATGATCTCATTGACGAAATCGAAGAAATCCTCATCGAAGCCGACGTCGGTCTCAAAGCTGCCTCGCGCCTGATCGAGAATCTTCGTCGGCGCACCAAGGATGAGGATATCGTAGAAGGTGACGCCGTCATGGCGCTGCTCAAGGAAGACATCGCCGCGATTCTCAACCGCGACACCCAGGAGCTTTTTCCACCTGAAGCCCGCAAGCCGATCATCTGGCTGATCACCGGAGTCAACGGGGTCGGCAAGACAACCACGATCGGCAAGCTCGCCACCAGGTTTTCCTCGGAGGGCCGGAAAGTTCTGATTGCTGCGTGCGATACGTTTCGTGCGGCAGCTATCGACCAGATTTCAATCTGGGCCGAACGCAGCGGCGTGGACATTATCCGTTCGAAAGAGGGCGCCGATCCGGCAGCTGTGGCGTTCGACGGCGCCAGTGCCGCACGCGCGCGAGGAGTTGATGTGCTCCTGGTGGACACGGCCGGACGGCTGCATACCAAGTCAAACCTGATGGAGGAGCTTAAGAAAATACGGCGGGTAGTTCTGAAAGCCGCACCCGAGGCAACCGTCCTCAGCAAGCTTATCATCGATGGCAGCACCGGCCAGAATGCCCTTTCACAGGTCAGATTATTCGCCGACGCCGTTGGGTGTGACGGTCTGATTATCACAAAGCTCGACGGCACGGCCAAGGGCGGTGTGATCATCGCGATAGCCGAAGAATTGAACGTGCCGGTGGATTTCATTGGTATAGGCGAGACGGTCGAAGACCTCCAACGCTTTGACGCGAAACAATTCGCCGAGGCCTTGTTTGCATGATGCAGACACTGACACTCCGGACCTCGCAACGCGAGGAACTGATGGATATCACCAGTCTGATTGAGGAATTAGTGCGTAACTCCGGAGTGACATCCGGCATGGCCATCTGCTTTGTTCCGCACACAACCGCAGGCATCACGATCAACGAGGCCGCGGATCCCGACGTTCGCCGCGACATAATCTACAAACTCGGAAAAGAGATTCCCGCGCAGGACGGATACAACCACGCCGAGGGCAACTCTGACGCGCATATCAAAGCGTCACTCATGGGTTCGTCGCTCCAGATACTTGTCGAGAATGGCCACCTGGAAATGGGTCAGTGGCAGGGTATCTACTTCTGCGAATTCGACGGCCCACGCACCCGACAACTGATGGTGAAGGTCGCTCAGCTTGCCTAATATCCGCATAGTCTCAATAGGTCGGGACAAAGACGAATGGATCAGTGCCGGATGTGAACACTATCGCAAGCTCCTCGCGCGATATGTTCGAGTGGAATTCGAGTACCTGCCTTCCCTGAAAGGCGCCGCTGCGTTGTCGGCGAATGAAATCAAGACGAAAGAGGCAGCGAAATTGACACCGGCAATCGGCTCCGGTTTTGTGATTGCGCTGCACGATCGCGGCCGGAGTTTCGATTCCCCGGCATTTGCCCGGGAGCTTGAGAAGATCGAGAGCCATGCTCGCGGCTCACTCACGCTCGTAATCGGCGGCCCATACGGTTTGCACAAGTCGATCCTGGAGCGCGCCGACGTGCTCTGGTCCCTCTCCCCTCTGACCTACTCGCATCAACTTGTTCGGTTGGTTGTTCTTGAGCAACTTTACCGCGCCTATTCGATTCGGCACGGCACATCTTATCATAAATGAGAAAGGCGTCCGCGCTACTGCCTTGGCGCGGACGCCTTGAGGAAAGAAGAGATAGTACTTACTTGAGTAGTATCATCTTTCGGGTATTCGAGTAAGTGTTGGCGTCAAGCCGGTACAGGTAGACACCCGAAGCTGCTTGTTCGCCGTTCGATCCGTAACCATCCCAAACCGCGTTGACCAGACCACCGTCGCTGCGACCATTCTGTTCCCAGACCAGAGCACCGGTGATGTTGAATATCCTGAGTCTCCAGTCGGTTGCAGTCGGCAGTGCGAAAGAGATTGTAGTCGTCGGGTTAAACGGATTTGGATAGTTCTGCATCAGTTCATAATCCGAAGGCAGACGGATGCCATTCAGCGACACGTAGGGACGGCTCTGATAGTCGACTATTTCGGAGCGCACCAGAGTCAACGCGCCTTCGCCGGAGACGGGGAGTTCAATCAGATCGTTCCGGCCGGCCTCGACACGCGCCTTTCCAATATTGTACAGCAGCACCCTGAGCTGACCGTCGTAGACGCCCGTCATCACCTCGAATCCGTCCGCCGCGGGGAACGTAATTGGCTCACCGGTCACAACAGCCGGATCGACATCGAAGACGAAATAGGCCGCACCGATGCCGTGAGCTGTCTCAGCCCCGATCCGCAACGTGCCATCCTCCACGGAGCTATAAACGTGCGCCTGCTCAGCGTAGGGGGTAATCTTCGGAACAGGATCGGCGTCACCGATAATGATGCGAATCAACAGTGACAGGTCGGCCACCGTGAGCGTCAGACCATCGGCGTTGACATCGGTGGCTGCGATCTGGCCGGCTGGGTTGATCGTGAACGCTCGCATGCCCCGGATAAAGTAGTTCGTGAAGACCACGGCATCGGCGATTTCATAGGCGATCTTGTTCAGGTTGATATCACCACGGTCGTCTATGTCATCGGGACTAATGATATGTATACCACCGTTAATGAATTCAATACACCTAACTGCCTGGGCTTTCGCGTCACCCGCTACGCATGAATCAGGCGCACCGAGGCTGGTCTGCCGCGCAGTTTCCGGGAAGTTGACATCATCAAACTCATCCCATATCAAGACATGCTCCGCATTGTAAATCCGACTGTCGATGTACAGCAGCGTGCCGGTCGTATCGGAAACAGCGTTGTCGGCGCAGTCAAACCAGGCGAACGAAATCGGGACGAACACATCGCCCAGATTCTGATCGTTAGCGACCTGGTACTCGATGAAGAATAACGTGCCGTTGGGCGTGTAAGCCGAATCAGGCGGATGCGGTGCGCCGTTGTTGCGGTCGGCAATACCGACAAATCTGACAATGCCTGATGGACATCCGGAACCGCAGTTCTGACCAGTGCTGTTCCAGGTAAAGTACTCCCACTTCTCGGCATCGCCACCAGCCATCGTCGCAAGCTGGAATGACAGAGCGGAAGCGTCAAATCCAATCAGGAGGTCGAAGCCGCCGATCGCGTCATTCGTCTCAATGTTGACCGCTACCCGCTTGCGAAGACCGACCGGTGTGGGATCTCCGCCGTCAATACTCAGCCGCACGCATACGTCGCAGTCCGGTTTCGCAACTATATTGGCAAAGAACGAACGCCTGACAACATGACACCCGTCCGTCGCCTCGAAACAGAACTCCACCTGACCAAACGCCTGTGGCACGAAGCAAACCGAACCACTATCACCTTTCTGGCTCGTGAACGTCCCGGGACCACAAGTCTTTTTGATCGTCGGTTTTGACTCCGTGTCAGTGGCGAAGATACCGTCAATACAAATCTCGGTCATTTCATCGGGGCAACGTTCAAAGGTCATTGGTCCGGGCAAGGCCAGAACCGGCACCTTGTTGGCCGTAGCATTAACCACAATCTCACAGGTATCGACACCGCAGCTGCCAAAGGCGATCACGCGGAAAGTCTGCTGTCCCTGCTGACTGATCGGCAGGTTGACATATCCCGCCGAGTAGAAACCGCTTGGGTTGACATTGATCTGCAAGCCGGTTCCGGTCGCGGTAATCGGCACCCGCAGCGTGTCCGGTGTAACCAGACAGAGCAGCGTATCGATACGACCGGGACATTGCACCACAGGCGGCACACCCATGTCCACATCGAGGTTGAACTTGCAGGTGTCGGATTCGCACTGAGCGTTGGCAATAATAGTAACCGGTATCGTCCCACCGTGATTCACGAAGATGCAAACTTCGCCCGTCTGCGGTTTGTAGTAGCCACCAGGCAGGATAGTTATGGTCGAAGCGTTGTTGATCGGCGCCAGGATACAAACCGTGTCGGGACCGCAGATTGAAGCGTACTGCGTGCCGCCCGGACACTGAATTGAGGCATGCTTGCCCTCGGTGTAGTTTACAAGCACGGTGTCGGCATCGGAAGCACCGCATGCGTCAACGGCTGTCACAATGATCTGGTGTGTACCGAAGCTGGTGGGCGTGAAACAGAGCAGCGTATCGCCCTTCAGCGATCCATGAGAAGTTGTGCGCTGGGTCAGATTGCCATTCGGGTCGGTGATGCTGATCGGCAGACATATTTCGTGCAGGTCACACTCGACGAAGTTCTTGTCGATCCCCGCTGATACTACCGGCGCACCGTTGAATGTAGCGGTAACTGTGAAGGAACACTCAACTGTTCCGCACTGATTGCTTGCAGTCAGTCGGATTGTCTGCGCTCCCGGCTGAAGCACCGGTACAGCCACCTGCCCCTGGCTGATATAAGCCGGAGCAGACACGGTTATGTTCGCCGTTCCGGGCGTGAAGGAGAAGTTGTAGAACAGGGTATCAGGACTGCACAGGAATCTGCTGTCATTCTGCGGACATGTTATACTGAGCGGTTCGAGGATCTGAACATTGGCCTCTACTACGCAGGTATCCGCCTCACATTGGGCGCCGGCAATCACTCTTATACGGTAGTGACCGGAGGTATCGGCGCTAAAGCAGAGCTGGTTGTCCGCCCAGCTACCAAAATCACTTGAGACTGTAAAGTTGTTGCCGGTGACGGGTAGATTGATGCACACTCTCTCGGGCGTACAGAACACGAACTGGGACGGCGCAGTCGGGCAAGTGATCTGAACATAGTCACCAGCCGCTACTTGTACGCACACCTGCTGCGTCACTGCCAGACCGCAGGCATCGGTGACCGTCAACTGCGCGCAGAATGTGCCTGTACCGCCTGGCATGATGCACAGAGTGTGGTTCTTGGAATCATAACGACCACCGGTCACAGAAATGTCCGAGATGTTTCCATCGGGATCGATAATGTCGATTGGAACGCAGATTTCCTCTGGAGCGCACTGCTTGTAGACCGTGTCTATCGGAGTATAGGATATGATCGGCGCTTTGTTCACAGCGACGTTGACAACAATCTCGTCGGAGCCTACCGCCCCGCAGGAGTCAGTCGCCGTGACAGTTATGACATAGCGACCCTCCGCCTGAGGAGTAAAGCACACCTTGCGGGCATAACTATCATAAGTGCCGCCGTTAGCGACGATAGTCTGCACGTTGCCGTCAATATCACTGATACCTACAGGCAAACAGATCGGTGCAAATGAGCACTGCAACACCGTGGTATCTTTCGGCAGCAGGACCAGCGGACGGCTGTTGGTCTGGACGCTCACCGTGAAGCTGCCGGAATACGTCCCACAGGCTGTCTTCACCGATACCGTCAGCTTGTTCTCCAAACAACAATCCGAATAGAAACAAACCGACTTCGTCGCCGCATCCCACCACGACGCGATCCCCTTAACCGTCACCTGAGCGCCATCAGGCACGCCACCCACCGGGAAACACAACGTATCCGGCGCACACAGGAAGATCGTCGTGTCCCGGGGAACGACCAACTTGATCCCCTGATCCGTCTTGA